>Ga0075019_10000728_pt1 | contig 18621 bp, 13 predicted proteins | sample ColStrG_CSR_2013_FD_71473 | JGI IMG/M metagenome (GOLD analysis project Ga0075019, IMG submission 71473) | Freshwater sediment microbial communities in response to fracking from Pennsylvania, USA - Cold Stream Run_MetaG_CSR_2013 | ecosystem: Environmental > Aquatic > Freshwater > Creek >...
GCATGGCAACCTGAACCGGGTGGTCGGGTGATCCAATGGGTGAACGGGTGGAGAGCAGTTCCATCAGCCGCTCGGTGGCCCCGGCTGCGCGCAGCAAGTCGCCGTAAACCTCGCCTAACACGGCGAAGGCGCTGGCCAGAATAATTACGTAGACCACGGTTTGTCCGAGATGGCCGGCCGTGATGCGGCCCTCAGCGACTGCCTGGGTGCCCTGATAAAGTCCCCACAGCAGGGCCGCAGAGGTTGCGATGATGATGAATGCCACCAGGATGGAACGTGCTTTGCTGCGCCGCACTGCCGTGGCGAAGGCATTTTGCGTAGAGATGTTGAAGCGCGCCGATTCGCGGCCTTCGGCGGTATAACTTTGGACTACGGGAATGGCGTTGAGCACTTCCGCAGCAATCGCGCTGGAATCCGCCGCACGGTCCTGGCTGGCGCGTGACAACTTTCGTACCCTTCGGCCAAACCATAGGCTGGGCAACACAATCAGCACCAGTACCAGTGCGACCTGCAGCATGACCACGGGGTTGGTCCAGATCAACACACCCAGCGCGCCAATGCCCATGACCGTGTTTCGCAGCCCCATGCTCAGCGATGAACCCACCACGGTCTGTACCAACGTGGTGTCGGCTGACAGCCGGGACAGCACTTCGCCGGTCTGGGTGGTTTCAAAAAATTCCGGACTTTGCTGCAGCACGTGGTTGTAAACAGCGTTGCGCAGGTCGGCAGTCACCCTTTCCCCCAGCCAACTGACCATATAAAAACGCCCGGCGGAGAACAGTCCGAGCGCCACCGCTACAGCGAACAACTCCGCAAAGTGGTTGCGCAGGGCCATTGTTTGCGCGCCTTTGTCGGCTTGTATCAAGCCGGCGTCGATCAGGCTGCGCAGCGCCAGCGGGAAGGCCAGCGTGGCACCCGCCGCGAGCACCAGAAAGACCAATGCCAGGCCGATCCGGCCCCGGTACGGTCGCAGAAAAGGCATCAGACCGGAGAGGGATTTGGGGCTTTGGGCTTTTGCGCGTTCAGAAGTCATGACCATTTAAGTGCGGGTTCAGTGCCCCGATTGCAAGTTAAAGTTTCAGTGGTGCTGCGTAGCCGGTCATCTCGAGATAACCGCGCCCGACTTTTCGCTGGTTACTGTCCCACACCTCGCACAGTCCCTCCCAGTAAATCGCGCCGGTGGAATTGGTGCTGTCGAGTTCCTGATTGTCGATGATGGCGCGAACGGTATAAAAATCAGCCGGCGTTCGCACCACCCATTCCACGGGATAACTGGCTTGGGTAAGCGGGCTGCGCCACACCCGAACGGGCTTGAAAGAGACCTCTCCCGGACGGAATATGAACCGTTTGTCGCCGGCCCGAAATGAGCCCCCACCCCAGAACGCTGATCCGTTCCTGTCACGCAACTGAAAGGCGGTCAGAGCGCTTTGGTCGAACAGGTTGATGCCAATCCAGTCCCAGCCCGCGGCGCCTTCGTGTAGCAGCGTGTTACTCCATTCGTGGTCGAGCCATGCAGTACCGGTATTTGCGCCACCGTTGCCGATGGTGAGGCTTTTGGCATTGAGCGTCAGGACGCCGCTGGTGCGCAATTGCGGCAAGCTGTAGTAATAGCTGAACTCGGAGGTTTGCGGGCCTTTGCGAGAGAAGCCTTCATCGCCCTGTAGCAAAACGGTCTGGGTTTGCGCGAATGCCAGGTCCAGCGAAAAGTTCGACGCCCCGATGCGTGCGTGAAGATCGTTGCCCGAGCGCTGCAAGGACCAGTCGCGTATTGCTACGCCGGTATCGCGTTCACTGGCGAAGGCAATGTCGGTGCTGTTCGCGGAGGGTGCGAGTCCCGACCAGCGTGCAATGCGCTGGTCGCTCCAAAGCCGCTTGCCTCTGACGTCGGTGATTGCAGCGTGGGCGAACAGCAATTGTTTGGCAGCCAGTCGGGATTGCAAGGCCTGGGTCTGCGCAACACGGCTGCGAAAGAACGTGATCTGAAAACCATAGGCTGCTTCCAGGTCGCCGTCACCGGCATAGCCGGTGACGTACCACCACTCGGTCGCAAATTCCGGATGCGCTCCGGCATCGCCGGGAAAGCGGATTCTGGTTTTGCGCGGCTCAGGCGCCATCGGTCCTGACGAAGCCGCATAAAGGGTGCCTCGCCGGGTGGCAAGCAGGCTGGCTCCCAGGCCCAATCCCAAGCCCTTGTGCAGCACCGAGCGCCGACTCGGTAAGCCCATACCGGGACTATGGGTTGCGTCCATTTTGAAAATCACCAATCCTCCTTGACTGCCAGTACCGCATCTCGAGTCGCCGCAGCCCGGCCTGCGAGTTGCGCCGTTACGGTGCCTGCTGTGATCACTGCAAGTGCCAGTGAGACCAAGCGCAGCCAGGGGATGTTCATGTCCATGCTCCAGTGGAAGCTTTGCGGATTGACCACTTTAACCAGCACGGTTGCGGCTGCCAGTCCCAGCCCGATCCCCGCCACGGCACCCAGACCCGTCCACGCGGCACCCTCGAAAGCCACCACGCGGAGCACCTGAGCACGGGTCAGACCCAGATGCTGCAAAAGGCCAAACTCCTTGCGCCGCGCCAGCACCTGGGCGCTGAAGCTGGCTGCGATACCAAACAGACCAATGCCGATCGCCACCGCCTGCAACCAATAGGTGACGGCAAAACTGCGGTCGAAGATGGCCATGGTGGTGCGGCGGATTTCTGCAGCGGATCCGAATTCGAGCAGCGTGCCAGCATCCCCGTCGTTGCCGGAGGGTTTGTTCGCCGCTTGCGCAAGCGTGTTGGCCAGCGCCCGCAGGCTGCTCTCCACCGAGTCGGCATCGGCCCCGGGGCGCAGCCACACCGCGATGTCGTTGACACGGTCGTCGCGGCTGAGTTTCGCAAAGTCCGCCTGGTCAATGGCCACGGTACCAAACTGGCGGGCATAGTCACGCCAGACACCAGCGACAAAAAAGTTCGGGTTCGATGCACCGCGCGAGGCCGGCTTGAGCGCCGCACCCAGCGCGGGAAAATCCCCACCGACCTTGACGCCATACAAATCGGCGACCGCCTCGCTCACATAAATGCCAATGTGCCCCGGCGGAACGGCCAAAGCGTCTGCCACCAGCGGCAGCGTGATCGCCTGCGAATCCGGTTCGTGCAGGGATTTGGCGATCAAAACCAGCGCGGGTTTGGTCGGGTCTAGGTTCAGGCTGATGCTGTGCTGCGCACTGATCCGCTCGACACCCGCGATATGGGCCGCGCCAAGAACAAAATTGGGGTTCAGGTAGGCCGCTTCATTGGCGCTGGCATTGGCGGACGCGCGCACATACAAAGCGGCAGGCAGCACGCTGTTGAGCCATTGTGTGACCGAGGTCCGAAAGCTGTTCACCATGACCGTCAATGCCACCGCCAGGCTCAGCGCTGCGACCACGCCGCTGACGGCAACTGCTGCACTCTCCCGCACGCGTCGGGCACGCTCCACCGCCAGCAAGGCCAACGCGTGCCCTGATACACGGGGCGCCAGGCCGTCGAGCAACCAACCGACCAGCGTCGGCAGCGCAATGATTCCCCCGAGTAACAAAATTGCAATGCTGCAGTACGCCCCCAATGGCACAGAGCCTATGGTTGGAAGCAAGGCCAGGAGCGCGCCGATGGTCAGCAGCAGGCCGCCGGCTTTTGCGCCGTGGCCCCGGCCGCTGAAGTGGCCCAGCCCTTTGAGGGTTTGTGCCGGTGGCAGCCCTTGTGCCGCGCTGGCGGGCCACCAGGCACCGGCCAGCGCGCAAACCAGGCCCAGTGCGCCGAACACGATTGCGGCGCCGGGGCTCCATTGCAGTGCCGGTGCGCCGCCGGAAAAGTAACCGCCGCCCAGATCGCCGCCCAGCCAGCGCAATCCCAGCGCTGCCAAAGCGGTGCCCAGCAGCAATCCCGCAATGCTGCCGGCAAGTCCAAGTGCCGCTGCTTCCAGCATTACCAGCGCCAATCGTTCGCGGCCGGTGAGTCCGAGCACCCCGAGCAAAGCGAATTGCTGTGCACGCCGCGTCACGCTCAGACTCAGCACCGAAAACACCAGAAAGCCGCCGGTGAACAGCGCGATCAGCGCAAGCACCGTGAGGTTGACCCGGTAGGCGCGCGACAGGTTGCTGATGCGTTGTTCGGCATCCGCCGGCTCAGAGAGTTGGGCTGCGGCGCTCCAGTCGGCGCCAGATTGCAGTGCCTGCACAAAAGCGCTTTTGCTGACGCCCGGTTGCAGCCGGATATCGATCCGGCTGAGTTGCCCCACTTTGCCAAAAAGGTCTTGCATCGCGCCAATGTCCATGACACCCGTTGCCGGCCCGCTGGCACGCACTTGCCCGGCTACATGCAGTGTTCTGGTTTGCAGGCCTTGTTGTAGCGCAACGGTTGAACCCGTCAATGCGTTTTGCGCTGCGGCGTTGAGGAAGATTGAATCCGGCAAAAATATGCTGCTACGACTGGCGCCTTGCGCGGGTATTGGCATCAGGTCCGGTGCCGTGGCGAAGACCTGCAATGCATCCACTCCGACAATGCGCAACAACAGCCGCGGTGGGGTTGAAGCGTTCGCATGTGCTGGCGGCAGTGATGTTTGCCCGGGCACCAGTGCATAGGTACTTAGCTCCAGTACCGGCGACGCCTGCGCGACGTCCGGGTGGCGCAAGAGCTTGGCAAATAGCGCTTCACCCACGCCATCCGGTGCACTGCTGCGCAGTTGAAGGTCAGGCTGGCCGCCCGCCGAGCGCACGGCGCTGGAAAACTCGTCGAGCGCAGAGGCGTTGATCAGGTGCACCGAAAATGCCAGCGCGACGCCGAGCATGACCGACACTACGGCGGCGGCATTGCGCCAGGGGTGCTGGCGCATTTCCTGCAGGGAAAACGTCGTGAGCAATCGCCACAGTCTTACCACCATGGAGGGGCGTCTCACGAGACCGGGCCGGCGCCGGGCGCGCCGGGTTCACCAATTGGAGCCAGCCCTTGGGTGCTCAGCCGCAGCACCCGGTCGGCCGCAAGCGTGGCTGTGCCCGAGTGGGTGACCAGTATCAGCGTGGTGCCGTGGTTGCGGCACTGCGCAACCAGGGCCTGCATCACCAGCGATGCGGTCTGCGGATCGAGATTGCCGGTCGGTTCATCGGCCAGCAGCAGGGCCGGTCGATGCACCAGGGCACGGGCAATGGCCACGCGCTGCAGTTGGCCGCCGCTGAGTTGTTGCGGCAGACGCCGCGCCAAGGCTCCAATCGCAAGGGCGTCGAGCATATCCTGCACCCGACGGGCGTCCGGTGTCCCGAGCAGCAGCAGGGGCAGGGCCACGTTTTGGGTCACGTCCAGATGCGGTAAAACATGAAAGGCCTGAAATACAAAGCCGACTTTGGAGCGACGCAGCAGGGCGCGCGCGTCATCACTTTGCGCATTGAGATTGACACCGTCCAGATAGACGGTACCGCCGTCCCAACTGTCGAGCCCGGCCATGCAATTGAGCAGCGTGGATTTGCCCACGCCAGATTCGCCGACGATGGCTACAAACTCCCCTCGCGCTGCCTGCAAGTTGACGCCGGAAAACACGGCGCTTGCCCCATAGTGCTTGGCCAAATTGTCCACGCGCAGGGTCATGGCAGGTGGGCTTCCAGTTGGCGCAATGCCTGGGCCGGCACGTCGCTGTCTTGCGCATTGATGGCGATGCGCTGTGGCATCGAACGCAACCAGGTCAATTGGCGTTTGGCCAGTTGCCGCGTGGCGAAAATGCTTTTGTCCCGCAACTCCGAGAGTGGCCACGCGCCGTCCAGTGCTTCCCAGGCTTGGCGGTATCCCACGCAGCGCATGGAGGGCAGGTCCGGGTGCAGGTCGCCTCTGGCGCGCAGCGCGCGCACTTCGTCCATAAAACCGTTGGCCAGCATGCTGTCAAATCGCCGGGCAATGCGGTCGTGCAGCCAGCTGCGGTCCAACGGTTCCAGTGACAGCAAAAGTGCGCCGGACTGGCTTGCGGCAGCGGTGTTTTTTGGGGCGGCATGGAAGTGTGAAAGCGGTTTGCCGGTGATGCGGTAAACCTCCAGCGCTCTTTGAATGCGCTGGCTGTCGGCGCTTGCCAGTCGCGCTGCGGTCACGGGGTCAACCCGCGCCAGTTCGGCATGCATTGCCGGCCAGCCAATGCTGGCCGCCTGTTGCTCAAGTTCCTTGCGTATTGCGGCGTTTGCCTGGGGCATGTCATCCAGGCCAGCGCTGAGTGCTTTGAAATACAGCATGGTGCCCCCCACCAGCAATGGCAGCTTGCCACGGTCAGCAATACCGCGAATCAGCGTACTGGCGTCGCGCACAAATTCGGCGGCGCTGTAGGCTGTCAGCGGATCCCGTATGTCAATCAGGTGGTGCGGTGCGACCGACAATTCTTCGGCGCTGGGTTTGGCGGTGCCGATATCCATGCCACGGTACACCAGCGCCGAGTCAACGCTGATGATTTCCACTGCGTGGCGATCTGCAATGGCCAGCGCAGCGGCTGTCTTGCCCGCTGCGGTCGGGCCGGCCAGCGCAACATAAAAGGGCAACCCCGCCTGGGCTGCGGCAGAGGGCCCGGGGTCCGTCACAACCTTAGCTGGCTGCATGGCGTTGCACGAGGGTCCAGGCGCTGATGGCAATCCAGATGCCGGAGAAACAAATGCCCTGCACCAATGGCAGCGCAGTGCCATCCATTTGGCGGCCCAGCCATTGGCCCATGGCAAATGCGCCCAGCATCATCAAAAAACCATTCAGTGCGGATGCTGCGCCTGCCGCCTGCGGAAACGGCCCGACGGCACCACTTTGGCCGCAGGGCTGGTGAATACCGTGGCCGAGCATGAAAAATCCCATCGGGCCCATGATGGCCAGCCCCGAACGCACGCCGGCCCAGTACAGGGCGGCAATGCCCAGCGCTGCGGTCAGCGACATGCCGCCGGCGATGGCCACGGTTTTGCGAATGCCGAAGCGACGGATCAGGCTGCGGCACAAAATGGTTCCCAGCAGATAGACAAAGGCGTTCATAAATACGCACAGACCATATTGCGTGGTGCTGTAACCCATCACCCTGACGAACACAAACGATGAGGTGGCCAGAAAAGTGAACAGCCCGACATAGGAGCTCACGGACAGTGCGGTAAACGCCAGAAACACCGGATTGCGCACGATGCTGCTCCACGTACCCGTCAGGTTTCGCAAATGCAGGGCGTCCGGCTTCGGAGCCGCCAGCGTTTCTTCGAAACGCCATGCCAGAAGCCCCCATGCAAGCGCACCGTAAACCGCCAGTGCCAGCAGCGCGGCGTGCCAGCTCAACAGCGCTGTCAACAGCCCCCCCAGGGGCGGGCTGGCGCAGGCAATGAGGCCGAGTCCACTGAGTCCTTTGGACATGACGGTGGCGCCCTGGGTCGGCTGATACAGGTCGCGCACCACGGCCCGCGCGCACATCACGCCCGCACCCATGGCCGCACCCTGTAGGGTGCGCCAAAGGATCAGCGACTCCATGCTTGCTGACAGCGCGCTGCCCACTGCGGCCAAAGCGTACGCGGCCAGCCCGATCAGCAAAATAGGGCGCCTGCCGAAGCGGTCTGACAGGGGTCCCCAAACCAGTTGCGAAATTCCGAAAGACAGCAGCAAGGCAGTCAGGGTCAGCTGGGCCCGTGACATGGCGGCGCCAAGGTCTTGTGTCAAACCGGGCAAGGCAGGCAGGTAGAGGTCGGTAGTGACGGGTTGCAGGCCCAAAAGAATGGACAGGGTCAGCACAATAAAGCCCGCTGACATTGTGTTGGGGGTCGGTTGCATGGGAGTGAGCGTATCAAATAGTGCCTGGGCTGGCCCTGGGGAGGCTCTTTAGCACTGCGCCGTTGGCCGTGTGGCGCAGCATTGCCAAAAGACCGGTGGCCGAGATGGTCAGTCCGACGGTGAGCGCAATCCAGAAACCTTGCGCGCCCATGGGGTGGGTGGGTGCCAGTGGCATCCACTGCGGCGCGAGCCCTAGCAGGCAACCCAAGGGCAAACAAATCCCCCAAAATGCGGTGAGGTGCAGGACCATGGGTGCGCGGGTCACTTTATAGCCGCGAATGGCGCTCATCGCAGCCACCTGAATGCAGTCGGGCAATTGAAAGAGCGCAGCCAGCATCAGCAGTTGCGCTGCCGCCTGGGCCACCGGGATATCGATGGTGTAGGCACGCGCAATCCAATGGCTCAACGATGCCATGCACAGCGCTGAGAAGAGTGAGAAAACTACGGTCACGGCTATCCCCACCCACGACCTGAACCGCGCCGCAGCTGCGTCACCTGCGCCCAGACTTTGGCCAACGCGGGTTAGTAGCGCCAGGGCAATGCTCAAAGGCACCATGAAGGTCAGCGAAGTGAAATTCAGGGCAATCTGGTGGGCCGATACCTCACGACTGCCGAACCTGGCGATCAGCAGGGCGATCAGGCTGAACGCACTCGTTTCGGCGAAGTGCGTGATGCCAATCGGAATGCCGAGTTTGAACAAGTGCCGCAGACTTTGGTTGTTGGGTGCTTCGTATTGCGCAAATGGCCAGGTGCTGCGGTAGGCCGGGCTGCAATGCATCCACGACAGCAACGCGATCAGGTTGAACCACACGCACAGCGTGGTTGCCCAGGCGCAGCCTACGCCGCCCAACGCGGGAAAGCCCAGGTTGCCAAACACAAGCAGCCAGTTGATCAGCCCGTTGAGTAGCAGGGCGGCCAGGGCAATGACCATCATCGGTTTGGTCTGGTTGATGCTGGTGCTGTAGCCATACAAAACGCGGTAGGCGGTAAATGCCGGCAGGCCAAAGCTGACAACACGGACAAAGCTTTTGGCCACATCGCGCACCTCGGGTTCTATCGGCATGTAGTCAAAAACAAAAGATGCGGATTGCGCCAGCACAAACGCCGTGGCCCCCACAACCAGCGCCTTCCAGAGTCCTTGCCGCACGACATGGGCCACGGCATCCAGATTGCGCGCACCCACATGGTGGGCGACCATCGGATTGACCGACATCACCAGGCCCATGATGGTCAGAATCACGATGTTCCAGATCGACACGCCAAGGGCAACACCGGCCAGATCAGCAGCCGACGCGTGCCCGGCCATGGCGACATCGACGACCGACATGCCCACCGTCGCGAGCTGCCCGACCAAAATGGGCCATGCCAGCTTCCAGAGCGCGCCTGTTTCCAGCAAAACGTCGTGCAGGTAGGGTCGGGGAGTTGCGGATGCGTTTTTATTTTTTTGTAGTTGCATGAACAGCGGGATTTTAGGTTGCGCGCTTTTTCCCTCCGTTTTGGCTGCCCAAAAGTAGTCGTTCGGGTTAACCCCTAATTTCCGATAAAAACCAATTTTTTCGCTGGAGATTTGAAAAAAATTCATTCAAAACCCGCGTTTATTCCTGTCGTTTAGCTGAATGGCACAGGCCATCTGCAGACGAAATCGTTTAGATTCATTGGATTGACTCAAACGACAGATTTGAGAATGCTGCGGTGATCAAAAAGATCAGGGTCGTTCAACACGCAGTTGCCATTCAGTTCGCAAGTTTTAAAACAATGTAGGAGACACCATGACTTTTCGCTTTACGAAGCTCGCTTCCCACGTCGCAGTGGCATGTGCCACGATCGCATTTTCGGGTTTTGCCCTGGCTGCTGATCCCATCAAAATTGGTGTTTCGGGCCCTTACACCGGCGGATCCTCTTCCATGGGTGTGAGCATGCGTGACGGCGTCAAGATGGCCGTTGACGAGATCAACAAGGCTGGTGGTGTGCTTGGACGCCAATTGCAAATTGTCGAGCGCGATGATGAAGCCAAGAATGAACGCGGTGTGCAAATCGCGCAAGAGTTGATCAACAAGGAAAAAGTTACCGCAACCGTGGGCTTCATCAACACCGGTGTTGCGCTGGCGTCTCAGCGCTTCTACCAGGAAGCCAAAATTCCTGTCATCAACAATGTGGCCACTGGCTCGGTCATCACCCACCAGTTCGACGATCAGCCTGAAAACTACATCTTCCGCAATGCAGCGCACGACAGCATTCAGGCCCCCATGATTGTGGAAGAAGCGGTGACACGTCGCAAATTCAAGAAACTGGCGATCTTGGCGGACTCCACCAACTACGGACAGCTCGGTCGCTCGGATCTGGAAAAAGCGCTGGACCTCAAAGGTATCAAACCCGTTGCTGTTGAAAAATTCAACATCAAAGACGTGGACATGACCGCGCAATTGCTCAAGGCCAAGGAAGCTGGTGCTGAAGCGATTTTGACCTACGCCATCGGGCCTGAACTGGCGCAAATCGCCAATGGCATGACCAAGCTGGGCTGGAAGGTGCCGATGATCGGAAGCTGGACGCTGTCCATGGCCAACTTTATTGACAACGCCGGCCCCGGCGGCGAAGGTGCGCGCATGCCGCAGACCTTCATTCAGGAGCCAACCACGCCCAAGCGCCAGTCCTTCATCATCAGCTACCTGAAGACGTTCAACCCCAAGAATGCGCGCATTGATTCACCAGTTTCGGCGGCGCAGGGCTATGACTCGATTTACCTGCTGGCTGCTGCCATCAAGCAGGCCAATTCGACCGATGGTCCCAAGATCAAGGCCGCGTTGGAAGATCTGAAGACCCCGGTTGAAGGCGTTGTGACGACCTACAACAAACCGTTCACTGCGAAAGACCATGAAGCCATTACCGCCAACATTCCTGTGTTCGGCGAAGTCAAGGGCCAGCGCGTGGTGTATGCCTATGAAGCCGACTTCAAGAAGGCGTCCGAAGTGCGTGTCAAAGACGTGAATGCCAAGGGTGCGCTGACCGTGGTGAAGTAAGCGCTTTTCTTTGCCATAAAGAGAGGCATGCAAAGGCATCGCTCTGGCCCGGATTGGCTGGAACGGTGCCTTTTTTTAGAACCCTGCAACGACCCGGGTTGCAGCGGCAGTGTAATTTTGAGGGGCTCATACCATGGAAATTTTTCTGCAGCTGGTGTACAGCGGGATCGCGCTGGGCATGATCTACGCGGTCATTGCATTCGGTTATCAACTGACTTTTCAGACTTCGGATACGCTGAACTTCGGTCAGGGTGACGCGCTGATGCTGGGTGCCATGGTGGGCCTCACTCTGGTAAACCGGGGCATCAACTATTGGCTGATGCTACCCATCGTGATCGCATTCGGATTGGTGCAGGGCGCGGTCGTTGAGCGCATTGGTGTGGCTCCGGCGATCAAGATCAAGAGCGAGTTCGGCTGGATCATGTCCACGATTGCGCTGGGTATCATTTTCAAGAATGTGGCGGAAAACATCTGGGGCCGGGACGATCTGAAATTCCCTTCACCGCTGCCCGAATCGCCGATTAAATTCCTGGGTGCCAATGTGTTGCCCATGGAATTGCTGGTCGTCGTGGGCGCAATCGTGATGATGCTGGCGGTCGAGTTTTTCAACCGCAAAACCATTTATGGCAAAGCCGTAGTAGCCACTTTTAACGACCGCGATGCCGCCAAGTTGATGGGCATCAACACGGGCCTGGTGATTACTTTTTCATATGCACTGTCAAGCGCTACAGCCGGTTTTGCCGGCGCCCTGATTGCGCCGCTGACGCTCACCGGTGCGACCATGGGCGCGGTGCTGGGCCTGAAGGCATTCGCGGTGGCCATTATTGGCGGACTGACCAGCGGGCTGGGCATTATTGTTGGCGGCATTATTTTGGGGGTGGCTGAAACCACCACCGGTTTCTATCTCTCCACGGGCTACAAAGACGTTCCCGGGTTGGTGCTGCTATTGCTGGTGCTGGCCTTCAAGCCGTCGGGTCTGTTCGGCAAATCCGCGATCAAGAAAGTCTGAAGATGAACAGCAAGTCACTCATTACGGGCGTTGCAGGCGCCGCGCTGCTGGCGGCGTTTCCGCTGATCACCGGCAACCCCTATTACATCCACATGGTCGGCACGATCATGATTTACGCCATTCTCCTGTTTGGTCTGGACATCGTGGTGGGCTACACCGGACAGGTGTCTTTGGGGCACGCGGGATTGTTTGGAGTAGGTTCCTACACCGCGGGCGTGCTCTTTTTGAAACTGGGGGCGCCACTGTGGCTGATCATTCCCGCCAGCATCGGGGTCACAGCGGGTTTTGGTGCATTGTTGGCGCTGCCCGCGCTGCGCGTGACGGGGCCGTATCTGGCCATGGTGACGCTGGCGTTTGGCACCATCATCCAGATTCTCATCAATGAAATGGACTTCCTGACGGAAGGGCCGCTGGGTATCAAAGTGCCCAAGCCCTCCATTGGTGGCTTTCAGTTGGACGAACATGGTTTTTACTGGATGGTGCTGGCCTTGATGGTGATTTCCCTGGTCGTGGTTGACCGGATATTGAAATCCCAGCTCGGACGCGCTTTTGAAGCCTTGCGGGGCAGCCCGGTCGCATCCGATTGCATGGGTGTTTCTGTCTATCGCTACAAGGTGTATGCGTTTGTGATCAGTGCCGGATTCGCGGGGTTGGCGGGGTGCCTGTATGCCTATTCTGAGCAATACATTTCGCCCAACACCTACAACTTCGAGCTCACAGTATTGTTCTTGCTGGCCGTCATCATGGGTGGGCGCAAAACCCGCTCGGGTGCCATGTTGGGCGCAGCGATCATTGTGTTGTTGCCCAAACTTCTCGATGACCTGGAAATGTTCCGGCAGGTCGCCACGGTATTGGCGGTCCTGATGGCCGTCGGTGCGGTTGTAGGCATTCTGCGCAAGATGACGACGCTGCGGCAAATGGCTTTGCCGGTGGTGGGAACCATTGCACTGGCAGGCTTTTCGTTCTGGCTGGAGTCCATCACCGACTGGCGTCTGAGTATTTTCGGACTGATGATTTTGTTTGTGGTGTATTACCTGCAGGACGGCATTGTCGGCTTTGCGATCAGTCTTTTTGTCCGCAAGGGCGTGCGAAAAAATGTCCAGGCCATGGCCGATGTGGACGCCGCGAAAGACGCGATCATGCAAGCTGCCAACACGGGTCACATTGAGCCCGGTCAAGATCTGCTGACGGCCACAGGCATCCTGATGCAGTTCGGCGGCCTCAAGGCGATCAACCAGGTTGACTTGCATATCCGCCGCGGCACCATTCACGGTCTGATTGGTCCTAACGGTTCTGGCAAGAGCACCATGATGAACGTGCTCACTGGCATCTATGTACCTACAGCCGGCAGCATTTCTTTTGCAGGCAGTTCGGTGGTGGGACGGACATCGTCTGATATTGCCTTGTCCGGTATTGCACGCACTTTTCAGAACGTGCAGCTGTTCGGTGAGATGACTGCGCTGCAAAACGTGCAGGTCGGTTTGCACCACACCTTTGCGAGTAACCTGGTCGATGTGTCGCTGCATAGCCCGCGCTACAAGCGTGAAGAAGCTGCATCGGTAGCGCGCGGGCTGGGCCTCATCAATTTTGTGGGTCTTGGCGATCTGGCCCAGGAAGAGGCGCGCAACCTGCCTTACGGTAAGCAGCGCCTTTTGGAAATTGCTCGCGCTTTGGCGCTGGATCCACAGCTTTTGTTGTTGGATGAACCGGCGGCTGGCCTCACCGCACCGGACATCAAAGAGCTGGTCACCATCATCCGAAAAATCCGGGACCACGGAATTACCGTGATCCTGATTGAGCACCACATGGATGTGGTGATGAGTATTTGTGATCAAGTCTCGGTCCTCGACTTCGGCCAGAAAATCGCCGAAGGCAAACCTGCCGAGGTGCAGGCCGACGAGAAGGTGATCGAGGCTTATCTCGGTGGCACTGCCACCTGAAGGACACAGTATGTTGACCATCAAAAATCTGGAAGCCGGTTACGGCAAAGTGCAGGTGCTGCACGGTATTTCCATCGACGTTCCCAAGGGAAAAGTCGTCACGTTGATCGGCTCCAATGGCGCCGGCAAGACCACCACCATGCGTGCCATCTCCGGCATGATCAAACCCACTGCAGGCGAAATTGTCCTGAACGGCAAGCGCATTGACAATTTGGAGTCCTACACCATTGCCAAACTCGGCTTGGCGCATTCGCCAGAGGGGCGGCGCGTTTTTGCCACCATGACGGTTACCGATAACCTGATCCTGGGGGCCTTTGCGCGCTTGACCGGCAGCCGTCCCAAGGGTGACGTGGCCGGTGATCTGGAGCGTGCCCTGGAGCTGTTTCCCCGGCTCAAAGAACGCCGCCTCCAATTGGCAGGCACTCTTTCTGGCGGGGAGCAACAAATGCTGGCGATGGCGCGGGCGGTGATGCTCAACCCCGAAGTGGTGCTCCTTGACGAACCTTCGATGGGTCTTGCGCCAATTCTGGTCGAAGAGGTGTTTCGCATCATTGAAGACCTCAAGTCACGCGGCGTCACCATGCTGCTGGTGGAGCAGTTTGCGGCGGCGGCGCTGAAGGTGGCGGATTACGGCTATGTGCTGGAAAACGGGCGCATCTCGGTGCATGGTGACGCTTCCAAATTGCGTGACGATCCCGCAGTGCGTGCCGCCTACCTTGGCGGTGGTCACTGAATTCGTAAGCTTGGCGAGGACTTGGCGGCATATCATTCCTGCGCTTGCGGGGAAGGGTCCCCGCTCAAGGGTTTACTGCTATGTCCTTTCAAAGTCTTTACGCAGGCAAACGCTGCAACGCAGCTGACGCCATTGCGCACGTTCGCAACGGCGACTGCATCATTGTTCCCACCGGTGTGGGCGAGCCGCCGGCACTGCTGACAGCCTTGTCGGAGCAGCGGCGCAGTTTCCGAGGCGTTACCGTGTCGCAGATTCTGGCCATGCGCAAGTACGGTTACATCGACCCTGAAACCACGGAGCATGTGCGCCACGTCGCGTTCTTCTACGGTGGAGCCACGCGCGCAGGTGGCAAGGAAGGCTGGATTGATTTCACGCCCAATTACTTCTCTGAAATACCGGACATGATTGCGCGCGAACAAATTGGCGCTCAGGTCGTGGTGTCAATGGCTTCCCCGATGGACGCACACGGCTATTTCTCGCTCAGTCTGGGCGCTGACTACACCATGGCGGCGCTTGCCAAGGCGCGGGCAGTTTTGCTTGAGGTCAACCCCAACGTGCCGTTTGCCTTCGGCAATTGCCACATTCATATTTCGCAGGTTACCGCGCTGGTGGAAAGCAGTGATCCGGTGCTTGAAGTCGGGCTGCCCAAGATCGGGCCGGTGCAAGAGGCGATTGGCAAATATGTGGCCGACATGATTGACGACGGCTCCACTCTGCAAATTGGCTACGGCGGCATTCCCGATGCGGTGGTGATGCAGCTCACCAGCAAACACGATCTGGGCGTGCACACCGAAATGATCGGTGACGGCATCATGACACTGGTCGAAGCGGGTGCCGTGAACAACCGGCGCAAAAATTACTTGCCCGGCAAGATGGTGGCCACCTTCGCGCTCGGTTCGAAAAAACTCTACAGCTTCATGGACCGCAATCCGGGCCTGGAAATTCATCCGGTGAACTACACCAACGACCCTTACCTGGCCGGGAAAAATGACAGACTGTGCGCAATCAACGCGACGCTGCAAATTGATTTATTGGGCCAATGCGGCTCGGAGAGCCTGGGTCCACGGCCTTATTCCGGAACCGGTGGCCAGTCAGATTTCGTGCGTGCGGCCAACCGTTCCAACGGTGGCAAAGCGTTCATCGTCGTGCCCTCCACGGCCAAGGATGACACGATTTCGCGCATTGTCCCGACGCTTACTCCTGGTACGCATGTCAGCACCAGCAAGAACGACATCAACTATGTGGTGACCGAATACGGTGTGGCGCAGTTGCGCGGCAAGTCCGCCCGCCAGCGAGCATTGGAACTTATCAGCATTGCCCATCCGAAGTTTCGCGATGAGCTCAAGGAAAACGCCGTCAAGGCGGGTGTTCTCCAACCCTGAATCAGCGGCCACGCATAAACAAAGCGTCCAGATCTTTGACGCTGATTTGTCGCCAGGTGGGGCGACCATGGTTACATTGGTCGCTGCGTTCAGTCGCCTCCATATCGCGCAGCAGTGCATTCATCTCGTCTGTCGTGAGATGGCGATTGGCGCGCACTGCGCCGTGGCAGGCCATGGTGGCAAGGATTTCGTTTTGCGCGCGTGCGATGACGGTGCTGGCGTCTTGTTGCGATAGTTCGGCCAACACGCTGCGGGCCAGTTCCACGGCGTCGCCCTGGGCCAGCGTTGTGGGCACAGCCCGCACGGCCAGTGTTTTGGACGAAAACGGGGTGATTTCCATGCCCAAAGCAGCAAGCGTCTCCTGATGGGCCTCCGCTGCGACCACTTCCTGAGGCGTTGCGGCGAAGGTCACCGGGATCAGCAGCGGTTGACTGGCAAGCGCGGGCGCGTTGTCTGATCGGGTGGTGTGGGCATTCAGGGTGCGCTCGGCCCATTGTTTTTTCAGTCGCTCATAAACGATGCGCTCATGCGCGGCGTGCATGTCAACAATCACCAATCCGGACGCGTTTTCCGCCAGGATGTATATGCCTTGCAGCTGCGCAATAGCACGTCCCAGCGGCCAGTCACCTACCGGCATTGGGTTCGGACTCGACTTCCCGTGTGGCTGCCAAAGCGCTGCGACCTCACTGACGCGGTGGCCAGGCAGCTCGGGGCGCGCTTCAAAACGCATTCCCGCCTGGGTCCAGGGCGCCGGAGTGACGCTGGTTTGGGGTACTTGCTGCCATGCGTCAGATGTGGGCGCATGGGCCAAAGCCGCTGGCGCCAACGGGGTGAGCCAGGGCGCCGGCGCAGTGGTGTGTGGGCCGGACGCTGGTGGTTTGGTCAATTCAATTCCCGACGCCGCGTTCACCCGAGCAGCGCCTATCGCACGCGGCTTGGCCAGCGCGTCTTCGACGGCATGTCGGACCGCCTGGTGAACCTCGCGGCTGTCGCGAAAACGTACTTCGATCTTGGTGGGATGCACATTGACGTCAACGCGTGACGGATCCATCGACAGGTACAGCACGTACACCGGCTGGCGGTGCCCGTGCAAGACGTCTTCATAAGCGCTGCGTGCCGCGTGGGTCAGCACTTTGTCGCGCACAAAGCGCCCGTTCACATAGGCGAACTGCTGGTCGGCCCGCGAACGCGCTGCATCGGGGATGCCCACGCGGCCCCAGACGGCTGGCTTGTTAGGCTGACCGGGAGCTGTGTCAACCCGAACGCTTTGCTCCAGAAAATCCTTTCCCAGTACATCGGCCAGTCTTCGGTCAAGCGCATCGAATCGCTGCGATTCTTCAGCAAGGTCAAGGCCATTCACATCGACACATCGACGCCATTGTTCGACCAGTTTCCCGTCGTGCCAAATCGCAAAACCCACGTCCGGGCGCGCCAGTGCATGGCGTCGCACGGCCTCAATGCAGTGTGCGAGTTCGGTGGCGTCGGTTTTTAAAAACTTGCGGCGCGCGGGTGTGCTGAAAAACAGTTCCTTGACTTCGACCGTGGTGCCGGTGCTGCGTGCCACCGGACGCAATTCACCCGTGCGGCCATCGAGCATGAATGCCTGGGGAGATCCCTCCACGCGCGACAGAATGGCACAGTCCGCAATCGCGTTGATGGCCGCCAGGGCCTCGCCGCGAAAGCCCATGGTGGCGACCGATTCGAGGTCCTGCAAGTTGCCGATTTTGCTGGTGGCGTGGCGCTTGAAGGCGATCGCCAGTTCGTCGCGCACAATGCCTTGTCCGTCGTCTTCCACGCTGATCAACCGTACGCCACCGCTTTGCAGGCGCACCGTGATTTGGGTAGCGAGCGCGTCAAGCGCGTTGTCCACCAATTCGCGCACCACGGAGGCTGGTCTCTCAACCACTTCACCGGCAGCAATCTGGCTGATGAGCTCGTCGGGGAGCTCCAAAATCGGGCGCCGCTGGGGCGGGGCGGGAGTCGTAATGGGTTCGGTCACCCGACCATTTTAGGCGGCAGGGATAATCCAGCGCCATGGAACTGATTACCCACTTTATTGACTTCGTACTGCACATCGACAAATACCTGGAGGTCTTTGTTCAAAGCTATGGCCTGTGGGTGTATGGCTTATTGTTTCTTGTCATTTTTGTCGAGACAGGCGTCGTGGTCATGCCATTTCTTCCTGGTGACTCGCTGCTGTTTGTCGTGGGGGCCATGTGCGGCGTGGGACTGCTTGATTACACCGCGTCCCTCTTACTGATGTTTGCCGCGGCAGTGCTTGGCAACCAGTCCAACTACACCATCGGCCGTGCTGTCGGCCCCAAAGTTTTCCAGTGGGAGGACTCACGTTTATTCAACCGTCGGGCGTTTGACCAGGCCCACGCTTTTTATGAGAAGTACGGCGGCGTCACACTCATCGCGGCACGTTTCATGCCCTTTTTACGAACCTTTGCACCTTTTGTGGCGGGCGTTGCCCAGATGACCCGGTCGCGCTTCGTGTTGTTTGATGTGGCCGGTGCATCCCTGTGGGTGGGCGGCATTGTGACGGTGGGGTATTTCTTCGGAAATTTTCCCTGGGTCAGGGCGCATCTGGACAAAATTATTTGGGGTATTTTGCTGATACCGACACTGCTGGTGGTTGCCGGTGCGCTGAAATCCAGGCGCGTTACGGCCCGCTGAGGCCGCTTAGCTGGTGGTACGAACCCGTGCCAATGGCGGATTTTTTGCGAAATAACCCTCGATACCGCGCATCAGTGCGTCGGCC
>Ga0075019_10000730_pt1 | contig 18616 bp, 16 predicted proteins | sample ColStrG_CSR_2013_FD_71473 | JGI IMG/M metagenome (GOLD analysis project Ga0075019, IMG submission 71473) | Freshwater sediment microbial communities in response to fracking from Pennsylvania, USA - Cold Stream Run_MetaG_CSR_2013 | ecosystem: Environmental > Aquatic > Freshwater > Creek >...
TTAGATTGATATTACCCCTGTCTGAACGAGACTTGCCCGGCTGAATCAACCCGCTTATTTCATGAGTCCGAATCAGGAAAAACCCGCCCCCCGCATCCTCCTCCTCTACCGCAACGCCTGCGGTCTGGAAGGCTTCATCCGGGCTTGGGTGGATCAAGCCGACAGCGTTCATTGCCCCTCCAAAAGCCGGGATCAAAGTTTTTTACCCGGCCCTCCCACCTTTGACTGGTCTCAATTCCGGCGCCTCAAAACAGCTTTGGCCCGCAAGGAATATGACCTGATCATTTGCACGGCCCTTTCCGACAGCCCCTGGCGCTGGAACCGCTCCATCTTCAAAAATATTCCCCTGCTGACAAAAATGTTTTTTAAAAATTTTCCCAGCCTCGGCATCAGCCTGCTCCTGCCCCACATCCGCCGGAGCAAAATCCCCCTGATCGTGCTCGATTGGGACGACAACACCATTCTGGCCCGCCGAAACTGGCCCCTGCTTGAAGCCTGCACCTGGTATTTCAAAACCCAGTGCCCCGTCAACCCCTACAAGGCCTTTCTCTTCCAGGACAAGCGCAACGACTGCGTTTTCAACATCTCCCGCCAAAAGCAATACCAGCACTGGGCCTCTAAAATACGACCCATATCGCTCGGCGTCGATGTGCCCCCCTATCTTGACGAATGCCGCATGCCGGAAAAAAAGACGGATGTGTTTTTCGCCGGAGCCACCTATTACTCCTGGATACGTGTCCATGGCAAAAAACTTCTCCAAAGTCTGGCCGATGAAGGCTACCGCATTGACCTTCCCACCGAACAACTCGATCACAAAACCTATCTCAAAAGATGCTCGGAAGCCTGGCTGGTCTGGTCACCCGAGGGCGGCGAATGGGATTGTGTACGCCATTACACCTCCCTGTTGCTGGGCAGTGTGCCCGTCATTAATTACCCGCCCAACTGGCGCTACCGGCCCTTTGAGGACAGAAAAAACGTTTTTTATTATGATGTGGCCGGCGATCATCTTCTCCGCGTCATACGCGAAGCCCTGGCCGATAAAGAACGACTGCGTACCATGTCTGCGACAGGGGAAGAATTCGTTCGCCAATACCACTTCCAATCAACCCTGGCCTCCCATATGATTAAGGTCGGCCTCGGAAAGGAACTTTGAAACTTAGAGCGTGACCCCTGCCATTCCCGCACTAAATTTGATTCAGCTTTATGAAAATCACCATCACCGGCGGCGCCGGTTACCTCGGATCCATCCTCACCCACGAACTCCTCAAACTCGGCCACCAGGTCACGGTGGTGGACAGCCTGATCTTCCGCCAGGCCAGCCTGACCGACTGCTGCGCCTTCGACACTTTCTCCATCATCCGCGGCGACTGCCGAAATGAGGACCTCATGCGTCGCGCCACCGCCGACGCCGATGTGGTCATCCCCCTGGCCGCTCTGGTCGGCGCCCCTCTCTGCGGTCGCGATGAATCCGGGGCCCTGTCCACCAATCAAACCGCCGTGGAAATGCTCTGCCGCATCCTGCGCCCCGAACAAAAAATCATCTATCCCACCACCAACAGCGGCTACGGCATCGGCGAGAAAGGCAAGTTCTGCACCGAGGAGACCCCGCTCAAGCCCATCTCCCTCTACGGCGTGACCAAGGTCCGCGCCGAGGAGGCCGTGCTCAAACGCGGCAACTGCGTCACCTTCCGTCTCGCCACCGTCTTCGGCCTTTCCCCGCGCATGCGACTGGATCTGCTGGTGAACGATTTTGTGTACCGCGCCGTGCACGACCGGGCCATCCTCATTTTCGAGGGCCACTTCCAGCGCAACTACATTCACGTCCGCGACGTGGCCCGCGTTTTTATCCACACCATCGACAATTTCGAGGCCATGAAAAATCTGCCCTACAACGTCGGCCTCGAGGAGGCCAACCTGAGCAAACTCGAGCTTTGCGCCAAAATCCAGGAACAACTCCCCGGTTTTGTCTATGTCGAGGCCCCCATCGGCGAGGATCCGGACAAGCGCGATTACATCGTATCCAACCAGCGGATTCTCGCCACCGGCTTCAAACCCGAATGGAGCCTGGAGCGCGGCATCAGGGAATTGATCAAGGGCTTCACCATCCTGCGCAACTCCACCTTCGCCAATGTCTGACCCGAAATCATCGGTCGCCGTCATCGGCGGCGGCATCGTGGGACTGGCCACCGCCCTCAAACTGCTCGAGGCTCAGCCCGGTCTGAACCTGGTCCTGCTCGAAAAGGAAGCCGGCGTCGGCCGACACCAGTCCACCCACAACAGCGGTGTCCTGCACGCCGGACTCTACTACAAACCCGGCTCAGCCAAGGCCCGCCTGGCCGTTTCCGGCATCAAGCAAATGACCCGCTTCTGCCGCGAACACGGCGTCGCCCACGAAATCTGCGGCAAGGTGGTGGTCGCCACCGCGCCCGATGAAATCCCCCGCCTGCAAACACTTCTCGAACGCGGCCGCGCCAATGGCCTGCAGGGCCTGCAATGGCTGTCCCCCGAAGCCCTGCACGAACGCGAACCCCATTGCTCCGGCATCGCCGCCGTACTCGTCCCCGAAGAAGGCATCGTGGATTACGACGCCGTCTGCCAGACCCTGCAACGTCTCATCACGGAAAAGGGCGGCACCCTTCTCCTCTCCAGCCCGGTCCTAAAAATCCGGCAACAGGGAGATCTGTGGCAATTGCACACCCCCAACGCCGTCGTGGAAGCCTCCTACATCATCAACTGTGCCGGGTTGCGCTGCGACCAGATTGCCCGGGCCGCCGGCATTCCCAAACCCAGCCGCATCATCCCCTTCCGCGGCGAATACTACAAAATCCGGCCCGAACGCCAGCACCTTGTCAAACACCTCATTTATCCCGTGCCGGACCCAGTCTTCCCGTTTCTGGGCGTACATTTCACCCGCCTCGTCCACGGCGGCATCGAGGCCGGTCCCAATGCCGTGCTGGCTTTGAAGCGTGAAGGCTACACCAAGTTCTCCTTCTCCCTGCCCGACGCCTGGAGCGCCCTGACTTATCCCGGCCTCTGGCGTTTTGCCGCCACGCACCACCGGATGTGTGCCCAGGAAATCCTGCGCTCCTTCAGCAAAACCCTTTTCTGCCAATCCCTGCAACGCCTGGTCCCGGAAGTCTGTGAGGCGGATTTGACGGCAGGCGGTGCCGGCGTGCGGGCCCAGGCCATGAATCCAGGCGGAGATCTGCTCCAGGATTTCGAAATCATCCAGGACTCCCGTTCCCTGCATCTGCTCAATGCCCCCAGCCCCGCCGCCACCGCTTCCCTGGCCATCGCCGACGAAATTGTGCAACGCATGGGGAATACCCGACAGCCATGAATTTTCCGGCCCTGATCCTGGCCGGCGGCCTCGGCACCCGCCTGCGCTCCATCATTTCCGATGTCCCGAAACCCCTCGCCCCAGTCTGCGGCAGACCCTTCATCACCCACTTGCTGGACCGACTCGTTCAGGCCGGCTTCCAACACGCCATTCTTTGTCTGGGATACAAGGCCGATGTCGTCCGCCAGACTCTGGGCGATAAGTACCAATCCCTGACTCTCGATTACTCGGTCGAGCCCGAACCCTTGGGCACCGGCGGCGCCGCGCGCCTGGCGCTCGACCACATCTCAACCGAATATTTTTTGCTTTTGAACGGCGATTCCTATTGCGACGCCCCCCTGACCAATTTCATCCATTTTCATGAAAGCCATCAACAGCCCGTCTCGCTAACGGCGGTCCAGGTTCCAGACACCTCCGCCTTCGGACGTCTGGAAATATCCCCCGAAAACCGTCTTCTCAAATTCTCCGAAAAAGGCGGTGCGACTGGTCCGGGCTGGATCAACGCCGGAATCTATCTCATCGCCACCTCCCTGCTGGCCGGCACCCCGGCCCGAAAAAATCTTTCCTTGGAACGCGATTTGTTTCCCCTGTGGCTTCCTCAGGGCTTGATGGCCTGGAAAAGTAACGCCAGATTCATCGACATCGGCACCCCCGAATCCTACGCCCAGGCCGAAGCCTTTCTGATAAAAAAATGAACCCGCGCGCCCAACGCATGTTCTCCCTGAAAACCGCAGTGGCAGGCACCCGCATCAAACTGGGGGTCGGCGTTCTGCCCATCGCCGACGATGGCCGACTCCTGCTCGAACTGCGTTCCGACTGCGGCATGTGGGGCCTCTTGGGTGGCGGCGTGGACCCGGGTGAATCCATCACTCAAACCGCCCTGCGCGAAGTGGCCGAGGAATCCGGCCTGACCATTGAAATCACCCGCTTGCTGGGCATTTACAGCACCCCGGCAGACCGCATTCTGATTTATCCCGACAACGGCGATGTCCGTCATTTGATCGATGTGGTGGTCATCGCCCGCATCACCGGTGGCACCCTGCAAATTTCCCATGAAAGCGAACGGCTGGAATTTTTTGACCTGAAAAACCTTCCCCCTGAAACCGAGATCATCCCTCCCGCACGTGACCCCTTGGCGGACTTCTTAGCCGGCCGCCAGGGCCTCCTGGGTTGATTCAGTTTCGCTTGCTGGAGCCGCCTGAAAGCACCATAATCACGTCCCGGTCTCATCATGGTCATCACACGTACACCCTTTCGCGTTTCTTTTTTCGGCGGCGGCAGCGACTACCCAGCATGGTACCGCAAACACGGCGGCGGGGTTCTTGCCACCTCCATCGACAAATACTGCTACCTGAGCGTCCGGTATCTGCCGCCTTTCTTTGAACACCGCTACCGCGTGGTCTATTCCAAGAACGAAACCTGCCATTCCATCGATCAAATACAGCACCCGGCAGTGCGGGCCGTTCTGGCGGAGATGAAATTCGAGCGCGGTCTCGAAATCCATCACGACGGTGATCTCCCCGCGCGCAGCGGCATGGGTTCCAGTTCCTCCTTTGCCGTGGGCCTGCTGCATGCCCTGCATGCCCTGCAGGGACGCATGCCCAGCAAACACGACCTCACCCACCAGGCCATCCACATCGAACAAAACTGCCTGAAGGAAGCCGTGGGCTCCCAGGACCAGACATCCGCGGCTTACGGCGGCTTCAATCACATTGAATTCCAGCGCAATGGCGAAATCGCCGTTCATCCCATCACCATTTCCACCCACCGCATCCAATCTCTCAACGATCATCTGCTTCTTTTCTACACCGGCCTGGCCCGCTTTTCCTCGGACATCGCCTCCACCTACGCCTCACAAATCGATTCCAAGGAACGCCAGTTGCACGCCTATGCTGAAATGTTGCGCGAGGCCATCGCCATCCTCGGTCAGGAACGCTCCCTCTTGGAATTCGGCCACCTGCTCCACCAAGCCTGGGAATTGAAGCGCTCCCTCAGCCATGGAATCTCCAATCCGGAAATCGATGAGATTTACCAAACCGCCCGTCAGGCCGGAGCCCTGGGCGGCAAACTCCTCGGTGCAGGCGGCGGCGGTTTCCTCCTCGTTTTTGCCCCGCCCGAACGCCATGCCACAATCAAGGCCGGTCTGCAGCATCTTCTGGAAATCCCCTTCCATTTCGAATCCTCCGGCAGCCAGATTATTTTTTACGACCGCCAGATCGACTACGCCAAAAAAGAACACGACCGCCTGCAGCAGAATCTGCAACCCTTCCGTGAAGGATTCAACCCCATCGCCCGTTCCACCCACAGTTAAACCCGCCCGGATGATTACGGAAAAATTGTCATGATCACACAACTCAAAGCCCAGGATTTGATCGATTTTGAAACTGAAATCGCCGGTTTTTTTAATGCCGCCCAAATCCGCGCCCCCATCCATCTCTATAGCGGCAACGAAGAGGAAATGATCGGCATCTTCCAGGACATCCGCGCGGAAGACTGGGTGCTCTGTTCCTGGCGCAGTCATTATCAGTGCCTCCTCAAGGGCGTGCCCCGGGAACAACTCAAGGCGGAAATCATGGCCGGCCGCTCCATCTCCCTCTGCTTCCCCGAATACCGCGTCTTCTCCTCGGCCATCGTCACCGGCGTTCTGCCCATCGCTGTCGGCATCGCTCTGGCCATCCAACGCGCCGGAGGCAGCGAACGCGTCCACTGTTTCATGGGTGAAATGACCTCCGAAACCGGTTCCGCCCACGAATGCATCAAGTACGCCACCAACCACAGCCTGCCCATCCGTTTTATCGTTGAGGACAACGGAAAATCCGTCTGCACCGACACGAGGCAAACCTGGAATTCCCCGGTTCTGACCTACGAAAACAGTTCCCATCCGCTGGTTCATTACTATAAGTATGAAACCAAATACCCACACGCGGGCGCCGGTGCCCGTGTCCAATTCTGATGGCCATGAAATACTTCGACGAACTCAAGCGCTCCATGGAATTTCTCGCGGCGGATCCGCGCACCCTCTTCCTCGGCCAGGCCGTGGCCTACCCCGGCACCGCCATGTCCAACACCCTCAAGGAAATCGACCCCCGACGCCTGATCGAACTGCCCGTGGATGAAGATCTGCAAATGGGCATGACCAACGGCCTGGCCCTGGCCGGCCTGGTCCCAGTCTCCATTTTCCCGCGCTGGAACTTTCTCCTCCTCGCCGTGAACCAAATCGTCAACCACCTGGATAAATTCCCCGACATGTCCAATGGCGGCTACCAACCCAAAGTCATCATCCGCACCGGCATCGGCTCCGTCCGGCCGCTCCACCCCCAGCACCAGCACGTCGGCGATTACACGGATGCCTTCCGCCTCATGTGCCGCCGCATCGAGATCATCCGACTCGAGGAACCCCATGACATTTTCCCCGCCTACGAAAAAGCCCTCCATCGCAGTGACGGCCTCAGCACCCTGCTGGTCGAATACGGCGACTATTACAACGAAAAATAAACTTCCCATGCCCACCCCAGCACATCCCCTCCTGAACTGGCCCCTGATGCACAACAACATCACCAGGGAGGATCTCGACACTCTCATCCAGTATCTGCGCCAGGACGACCCGCGCCTGACCCAGGGACCGGAAGTTGTCGCATTCGAAAAAGAATGGGCGGAATGGGTCGGCGTCAAACACTGCGTCTTCGTCAATTCCGGCTCCTCCGCCAACACCATCACACTCCTGGCCCTGCGCGAAAAATTCGGCTCCGGCGAGGTCATCGTCCCCACTCTCACCTGGGTTTCCGACATCGCCGCCGTACTGCACGCCGGCCTGACCCCCGTCTTCGTGGACATCGACCCCCAGACCCTTGGCATGGATACCGACCAGGTACTGGCCCGCATCACCCCGCAAACCCGGGCCGTATTCCTCACCCACATCCTCGGTTACAACGCCCTCAATGCCAGACTGCTCGAAGGCCTGCGCGAGCGGAATATCCCGCTCATCGAGGATGTCTGTGAATCCCACGGCGCCACTTTCAACGGCCGCCGCCTCGGTTCTTACGGTTGGGTTTCCAATTTTTCATTCTACTACGCCCACCATCTCAGCACCATCGAGGGTGGCATGGTCTGCACCAACGACGCCGAGCTTTATCAACTGGCCCGTATGTTCCGCTCCCATGGTCTGGTCCGTGAATCCAACGACTCCGCCTTCCGCGACCAATACGCCGCCAGATTCCCCGATCTCAACCCGGAATTCATCTTCTCCTTCCCCGCCCACAACATGCGCTCCACCGAGCTCAATGCCGTCATCGGACGTTCCCAACTCAAACGCCTCGACGCCAATAATGCCGAACGCCGTCACAATCTGGATCTCTTCCTCAAAAATCTCGATCCGCAAAAATATTTCACCGATTTCAAAGTCGAAGGCAGTTGCAATTACGCCTTCACCCTCATTCTCCGGCAGGCCGACCCTGTTTTTTGCGCCCGGGTCATGAGTGCCCTGCAGACGGCCCGCGTGGAATTCCGCCGCGGCACATCGGGCGGCGGCAACCAGCTCCGCCAACCCTACCTGCGGCGCCTCTTCGGGGAGGATTACCTCAAATTTCCCCGCGTTGACCATGTCCATTTCTACGGCTTTTATATCGGCAATTATCCCGGTCTCGAAGAAAAGAAAATCCTCAGCCTCTGCAACCTGCTGAACAATATCTGAAACTTATGGCGGAACGACAACTCGACGTATTATTCATCAACGCGGACTCCGCATCTCAGGCCTACCAGGAACTGGCCCGGGATTATTCCGCCATTGAACCCCCCACCTGGAGCCTGCTCCTGGCTCAGAGTTGCCGGGCCAAGGGTTATGGCGTCGCCATTCTCGACTGCACCGCCGAATCCCTGACCCATGCGGACGCGGTCAAACGCATCCAGCAGGCCAACCCGCGACTGGCCTGCTTTGTCGTTTACGGCCAGAACCCCAATTCCGGCACCACCAACATGATCGGCAATTCCGCCTGCTGCCGCCTCCTCAAGCAAACTTGCCCCGAAATCACCACTTGCTTCGTCGGTTCCCACACCAGTGCGCTGCCCATGGAGGTTCTCTCCCTGCCCTTCGTTGATTTGATACTCCTCAACGAGGGCGTCTATGCCCTGCACAACCTTCTCAAAACAGACCTGCACAACAACCTCGATTCCATCAAGGGCATCGGTCACAAGTCCGGCGGCTCCCCCGTGCTCAATCCCCCCGAAGTCGTGGTCCCTCAGGAATGCATGGATCATGACCTGCCCGGCTACGCCTGGGATCTCCTGCCCTTCCGGGATAAGCCTCTCGACCTCTATCGCGCCCATTTTTGGCACGCCGGATTCAGCCACCATAACCGCACCCCCTTCGCCGCCCTGTACACCTCCCTGGGCTGCCGCTTCAAGTGCGATTTCTGCATGATCAACATCGTCAACCGCACCGATAACTCCGACGGCACCGTCTCCGCCAACTCGCCCAACATGCGCTTCTGGTCGCCCGGCTTCATACTCGGCGAATTCGAAAAACTCGCCGCGCTCGGTGTCAGCACTCTGCGCATTTCCGATGAGATGTTTTTTCTGAACAAAAATTATTACGAACCCCTCATCAATGGCCTGATTGAACGCGATCTCGGCCTCCGCATGTGGGCCTACTCACGCGTGGACACCGTCCGCGCCCAGTATCTGGAACAATTCAAGCAGGCCGGCATCCAATGGCTGGCCCTGGGTGTCGAGGCCGCCAACCAGAACATCCGCCGCGAAGTTTCCAAGGGCTCCTTTGAGGAGGTCAATATCCGCCAGGTCATCAACACCGTCCGGTCCGCCGGGGTCAATGTCATCGCCAACTACATCTTCGGATTCCCCGATGACACCCTCGCAACCATGCAGCAAACCTTGGATCTGGCCCTCGAACTCAACACCGAGACCGCCAACATGTACCCCTGTCAGGCCCTGCCCGGCAGTCCTCTTTATTATACCGCCAAAACCAACGGCTGGAAATTGCCCGATGACTACGCCGGTTACGCCTTCCTTTCCTATGAAAGCCAGCCGCTTCCCACCAGACACTTGAGCGCAGCGGAGGTGTTGCGCTTCCGCGACCAGGCCTGGCACAGCTACTTCACCAACCCCGCCTACCTGAACCTGGTCGAAACCAAGTTCGGCACCGAAGAAAGGCGCAATGTGGAAGACATGACAAAAATCAGGCTGCGTCGGAAGTTGCTCGAAATTTGAAAATTCCCCACGCCATGGCCGCTTTCTCGAAGGAATTGGCACTGGCCTGCTCCAGTGCCCTCAGCCATCTCCGGCACCGGCTCTTTTGGTATCTCCTGGCCCTGCTCCTCGTCGCGGCCTCCGCCCTGCTGCTCTTGCCCCACGATGCCGCCTGGAGCCAATCCCAGCGTGCGCTGGATCCAACATGGACACCCCTGGCCCGCAAACTCAGTTTCTGGGGGGATTATCTCACCGGCACCGTACCGGTGGCGGCTCTGCTTTTTTTGATGGGCCGGCTCCTGTCCCGCCCCGCTTGGAAACGCGCCGCCCTGGCCTGCCTCCTGGCCGCCAGTCTCGCCGGACTTTCCGCCAACGTCCTGTGCTTCACCCTCGGTCGCCCACGCCCTTGCACTTCGTTGCCGGATGGATTTTACGGCCCGTCACACTTCGGTAAATATGATTACCGCAGCTTTCCATCCGGCCATTCCGCCACATCCTTCGGCACCGCCACAGCTGTCGCCGTGGCCCTTCCGGAATTGGGATTGCCCTGCCTGATTTTTGCCGGGGGCGTGGCCTGGTCGCGCGTCGAACTCGGACGTCACTTCCCCAGCGATGTCTTTGTCGGAGCCGCATTGGGAATTGCATTCGGCATTGCCTTCGGCTCCGGAGCCCGCTCCGGTGCGCGCCGGTAAACATCCAGCTCCACCCAGCCGGCCCGCGCAAAATTCAATCCCGCAGTCGCACCCAGCTTGACCCATCTGGGCCCGGTCGGCATCTGCTCATACTCCCTGAAAATCCGGCCCCCGGGATGCTTTTTGGAAAACAGATCCCCCAATAAATATTCCTTCCGCGCCACCACCAGCAACACCGGCTTCACGGTCGGCAACTCATCCAATGATTTTTGATTCGATGCAAATTCCCAGGTTTTGTTCGTGTAAAACACCAGGCCCGGCTCTTGAAAACCCATCCCCACTCCCAGATAATCCACCGCCGGATTTTCCGCCACTTTCACCGCATTCAAAACCGCCGATATCTTCCGCGCTTCCCGGCCCAAAATCGTCGCGGCAAACACCAGGATCATGATGCCACACACGGCATACAGCCGCTTGCCTCCCAGCGCCAGGGGGAAATAAGCCAGCCCGCCCAGTATCATTAAAACCGCTCCTATAAAGCCGGTCAGTTCCGAAAGCGGATACGCCCCCTGCCAACGGACGGCGCAGGCGGCCCAAAAATCCCAGCCCCCCGACACATCATACACGGCACCGGGCCGGATCAAAAGCAGGCCCGCCCCAAGCAGGGTCAAAGCCAGGGCCAGCACATGAAAACAAACCGTGAATGTTTTCCATCCGCGCCGCGTCACGTCAAATTCCGCCGCCGCCATTCCAAACAATAAAAAAAATGCCGGAAACCCGGGCAATAAATAATGGGGCAGTTGCGTGGCGTAAAATGTAAAAATGAAAAAAGGCGCCGCAAACCAGGCCACACCAAAGGCAATCTTCGAATCCCAACGCCTTTTCAGTTCCGCCACCCACGCCGGCAACGTCAAACTCCACGGAAACAAACTCAACCACACCGTCAGCAGATAATAAAAAGGCAGTGTCACCCGGCCGTTGAATGACTCGGCTCCCCGATGCACCACATGCTCGCCAATCCCCACCCGCCAATAGGCTCCGTGCGTGACCAGCAACGCCGGCACCCCCCAGAATCCCATCACCAACAACACCAACAAAAGACCCGGCAACAGATTCAGCGTCCGGACCGGTTCCGTCGGGCAGCGGAAAATCCATTTCCAAATGACCACCGTCAGCAAGGGCATGACCAGACAAACCGGGCCCTTGGCCAGAAACCCAAAACCCAGCGACAGATAAAACAACCAAAACCATCTGCCATAACGTTTGTCCTGCGGGACAGTCAACAGCTCATACAAGGCCCACGACGACATCGTGACGAAAAATACCATCGGCATGTCGGCCAGCGACAGGCGCCCGTGAATGAATACTTGGAACGAGGTCAGCCAGGCCAGTGCGCCCAGCAAACCCGCCTTCAAACTGTGCCAGCGGCGGCCCATGGCCAGAATCAGCAGTCCCACCCCCACCGCACTCAACACCGACTGCCAGCGTGCCGCCGCTTCACATACCCCGGCCACGGCATAACCCGCACGCATCAACCAGTAAATCAACGGCGGTTTGTCAAAACGATACGCCCCGTTGAAGGTGGGAATGATCCAATCCTGGCGCTCCGCCATCTCCCGCGCCGCCTGCGCAAAACGCGGTTCATCGCGGTCAATCAACGGAAGCGTGTTCAGCCCGGGCAGCAAAACCAGCAGGCCGGTCAAAATCACCAGCAAGGCACAGCCTTTGCATGAGTCCGTCAAAAATTTCATGGGACAAAAAAATACTCTGGATCAATGGCAGGCCACGGAATCCAGCTCCGACGGAGCACCGGCGCCTTTGATCCTCAATGCTTGCAGCCGCAACCGCTGCCGCAACCACCGTTTTCGTCGCATTCAAAATCCTTTTCCTCAGGCACACGGCCCAGTTCAAAGGACTTGCTCAGCCAGCGGTTGACCTTTTCCTGGATCTGATTCATTTCGGTCTGCGCTTCAATGAAGGCGCTGGCCACCGGATTGTTCAGCAGGTCATAGCGCATTTTTTCAAATTCCTTGATCTCCGGCTCGCCAATGGGTTGGCCGCTGCCCTGGAGTTGCTGCAACTCGCGCCCACGTCGGCTGACCGTGCGGTATTGTTCCTGCGAATCCTTGTCGTCCAGAAACACCCTCACATCATGGGCGAAAACCTTGAATTTGGGCTGGCCCAGTATCAGGGCACAGAGTTCACGGGTTTTTTCAAGAACAGCCTGCTCGTCAATTGCGCTTTCAATCATCCGAGCTTTCTATGGGATGGCTTGCGCAAAGGCAATAAAAACAACCCCGGCTTCATTGGAAGTCATCCCCGTCAAGAAACCACTTTCTCCCCCGCCTGCCAGAGGGATGCGTAAACACCCCCGAGTTTCAACAATTCCGGCCCGCTCCCGCTCTCCACCAATCGCCCGTCCTGCAGCACATAAATCACATCAACATCATGAATGGTGCTCAGCCGGTGCGTCACAATCAGGGTGGTCGGCTTGCGCATGAGCGCCTTCAACGCCCCCATCAACTCCGCCTCAGTCTTCAAATCCAGGGCACTGGTCGGTTCGTCCAGCAACAAAATCGGACTGTTGCGCAAAAAGGCCCGTGCAATGCCGATCCGCTGCCGCTGCCCGCCGCTCAAACGGACGCCGCGCTCCCCCACCGGCGTGTCGTAACCTTGGGGCATGGCACTGATGAACTCGTGGGCCTGCGCCGCCGTGGCCGCTTCCCGCACCTGCGACAGCGTGGCCTGCGGACAACCGTAGGCAATGTTTTCCGCCACACTTCCGTTCAGCAAAATCGTTTCCTGCAGCACCAGCGAGATCTCCCGGCGCAGACTGCTCTTTTGCACCCCGGCCACATCCTGGCCATCCACCAATACGCGACCGCCGCTGGGATCATAAAAACGCGGCACCAGCGAAAGCACGGTGGTTTTCCCCGCCCCGGTTCCGCCGACGATGGCCACGGTCTTGCCTGGTTCAATCACTAGGCTGAGCCCGTTCAATACCGGGCGCGACGGCTCATATCCGAAAAATACATGATCCAATTCTATGCGCCCTCCCCCGGAACGGAACGGAACCGCCCCGGGTGCGTCCTTGACATCGTTCTCCGTGTCCAACACTTCAAAGACCCGCGCCGCACCCGCCGCGGCCCCTTCCATGGCCCAGGCCGTGTAACTCAACTGCTCCAGCGGCTGATACAACATCGTCAGATAGGTGATGAACAAATACAGGTCGCCCACCGACAAGTGCCCGGCATGCACCTCTCGCGCACCGAAATACAGCAAAAACGCCGCCCCCAGCGCGGTGATGCAGCCCACCACCAGACTGCTGGACACATTGGTCAGGGTCAGTTTGCGGTTGGCCTCCAGCGATTCCTCGCAGTCACGCTGGAAGGCGCTGACCTCATGCTCCTCCCGGCCAAAGGCATGAATCATGCGGATGCTGCTCAAACCCTCGGAAACCCGCGAGAGAACGTCGCTTTCCTCCTGCTGCAGGCGGGCGGATTCATCGCGGATGCGCTGGGCAAAAAACCAGATGGCTCCCAGCAAAAACGGCACCACCAGCAAGGCCAGAAAGCTCAACCACGGATTCTTGTGGAACATCCAGGCAAAGACGCCCAGCAGCGTCAGCGACGATCCGATGATGGTGGCAAAACCGCGGTTGAAAAAGGTCTGTATGGCCTGGGTGTCGTAGGCCACGCGGAACGTACTGTCTCCGCTCTTGTGACTGTCATGATAACGCAACGGCAGGCTTTGCAGATAGGCATACACTTCGGTGCGGAGCCGGAGCAGTGCGCGCAGCCCCACCTCGATGAGCCAGTAATTGCCCAGCAGATTCAGCCAACCCCAGGCCAGATGTATCCCCACCAGGGCCGTCACCGCAATCAGCAACACCGCATCAAAAGACAAGTCCCCGCTCCAGAATGGTACATGACAGACGCTGCCCTGTTTTTTCAGCACCTCGTCCAAAACAAACTTAACCGGCCAGGGCTTGAGCAGATTGAAGGCGATCGAGCCCAGCATGAGCAGCAGCGAGAAAAAAATCGGCCGCAGAAACGGGCGATAATAAAAAACAATGCGCCGGTACAGATTCATTTCCGGGCCACGCCTTTGCGGTCGGCATCGTTCGCAATCGAAATCAGTCTGGCGTCCGCCGCCGCCACCTGCACCATTTCGGCAATGCGGTGCCGCACGATAAACCCGCGGTACACACCGTAAGCGGGTGCCAGCAACGCCGCCAGCAACACCCCCCACCAGTAATCACTGAACATCAGCGCCAGGGTCAGTGTGACACCGCCAATGATCAACAGGGTCAACAGACTGAATGTGTTGATGACCAGAATATTGGCCACCCGCGTCAGGCGCTTCTCCTCCGGATAATGCTCGGAAAGCGTACGCAACCGCACATGCCACCAGCGGCTGGTCAGGATCTCCACATCCCAGTCGCCCCAGCCATTGTCCAAAACATAGCGCCAGCCCTCCTTGTCCAGACGCTGACCGATTTTTTCCAGCAGCAGTTCCCGACCCAAACCCTTTTCACCCCAGTACGCCAGCTCACTGCAGTTCAAATAGCCGATCGGCTCCACCAATTCTTCCTCCTTCGAGTTCAGCACCGTGTTCGGCGTACGCTTGTGCTCCAGCCAGGTGAAATGCCGCGCCCAGGCCCGGGCCCAGGGTTGCGTCAGCGCCAGATACAACAGGAGCAACCGGGCATGGATGGTTTCGTATTTCGGCTCGATCTGTGCCCGGCCCATGTAGGAAATCGCCGCCAGCAGCGTGGCCCCGAACATCAGCAGCGGCACCGTGCGCAAAAATTCCAACTGCGTTGAAACAATCAGCACGAACAGCGTGGTGACGTTCCATTGCAGGCTGCCCACTATGCCCTTCCAGAACGCCTCCGGACGACGGTAGATCGACTGAAAAAATCCCATGGCAAATTCACCATGATAGATGATCGGATCATCAAAAAAATCATCCACCAGCGGCGCCCCATAAATGGTACCCTTCCAGCGCGCGGAACCGGAATCATCAAAAAAGTTCAGGTGCTTGAACCGCAGCAGGGCCTCGGCCTCGCCATACCCCTTTTGCTGGCTGAAGTAGGCATCGACGGTGAAACGGCGGTGATGCCAGACCACCGCCGAGGGACTGAAGGCCACCCGGTGCCCGCGCTGCATCAGCCGCCAGCACAGGTCCACGTCATCGCCGGCCTTGCGATACACCGCGTCAAAGCCGTTGATCATTTCCAGAGCCCAGCGGTGATAGGCCATGTTGCAACCCGGCACATGCTCCGCCTCCACATCCGACAACAGCACGTGGCTGGGCGAACCCGGCGCCGCCGCCACCGCCGCTTGAATCCAGTCCGCCGCCGGCGGGGAAATGTTCGGCCCGCCCACCGCCGCAAATTGCGTCCGCAACAACGTCTGCACCAGATGATACAGCCAATCCTCATCCGGCATGCAGTCAGAATCCGTGTACGCTATAATGCTGCCGGTGCCGGCATTCATGCCGTTGTTCCGCGCCACACTCAGCCCCATGTTCGGTTGCCGGATGTTCACCACCCGGGGGAAATCCTTCATGATCTCCTGGGTGTTGTCGCGAGAACCGTCGTCCACCATCACCACTTCGTAATCCGGATAATGCAGCCGGCCCAGCGCCTCCAGACAGCCCCGTAATGTTTTGGCCCCGTTGTAGGAACACACCACCACTGACACCCTCGGCGCATCGGGTATCGGATATTTCTGGCTGACCGAGTCCCCCGGCCGGATGGTTTTTTTCGAAACCGTGTGATAGGAAAGTTTCGGCGCGCGGTCGCGCCGCACCAGACCAAACTCCCAATCCGTGATGTCCAGCCCCCCCGTAAACCACTCGTCGGTGAAGGAAAACAGGATGGTGCCCGCCGCCCCCCCTCGAAACACCTCATCGTAATGCCCGGCAATCAACTCCGCCTGCTCCTCTTCCGTGTGACGGATGGTGTCCATCCCGAACTCGCCGATGATCAGGGGTTTGTCCCCCGCAATGTTTTGCAGGCGCGATAAATAGGCGCCAAAATCCTTCGCGTTGTGCAAATAGACATTGAAGGAATAAAAATCCACCAGGCGCGGATTCAGATACTCCGTGGGCGGAAAATTGGCGTACGACGTCAATGCGCCCGGATCCTCCTCCTTGACTATTTTGATCAGTGAATTAAGGAATTGCTCGACCCGTCGCGGTCCATACCAGCGGACCAGATCCGGCTGCATTTCATTGTCCACGTAAAATCCCAGGATGGCCGGGTGCCCGGCATGGGCTCTGGCGGCCGATCGCGCATTGCGGCGGATTTCCCGCAACACCCGCGCGTCATCCAAAAACAGTCCCCGCAACGGCCAGGGAATGGTCGTAATCACCCTCAGCCCGTATTTCCAGGCCAGATCTAAAAACCAGCGCGGCGGACTGTGATACAATCGCAGCACATTCAAACCCGCATCACGGATCATCTGAAAGTCGCGCTCCACCCGATCCGGCAACGGCAGAAATGGCCCGCCCTCTTCCGCCGGACGGAACGGCCCGTACGTCACCCCTTGCAGGTAAAATTTGCGGTCCCCGTCAAAAAGAAATTTGGACCGGGCTACTATGCGGTTTCCTTGCGGCACGCTGGAATCGTTCATGAACTTGTGGAATATGTTAACCATTTTTGACTACGAATCAACATGCGAGGAGAGAAAGGTTGTTTTCCCACCTCCATCCGTTAAATTGACTCCCATGCCCGGGCCCCAACTCATTCACCAAGGCAAAGTTCGCGACGTTTACTCCCACGGAGAGCACCTGCTGCTGGTGGCCACTGACCGCCTTTCGGCTTTTGATGTGGTTTTGCCCGATCCCATTCCAGACAAGGGCATTACATTGACCCAGTTGTCCCGCTTCTGGTTCCAACGCCTCCCCAAGGAGGTCAATTCCCATATTGTTTCTTTCGACGTTCCCGCCGACTTGAGCCGCCCCGAATGGGTCAATCGCATCACCGTGTGCCGCCGCGCCCAGCCCATTCCCTTGGAATGCGTCGTGCGTGGTTATCTGGCCGGTTCCGGCTGGGTCGATTACCAAAAAACCGGCACCGTCCAAGGCATAACCCTCCCCCACGGCCTGCTGGAATCCTCCCTGCTGACCGACCCCATCTTCACCCCCACCACCAAGGCCCAGGCCGGTCATGACCAACCCCTCACCGAAGCGGAGGCTTCCGCCCTCGTCGGTCCCGATCTTTATTTTCAACTGCGCGAGCTCTCCATCGCCATTTACTGCTGGGCCCACGCCTACGCCCTCGAACACGGCATCCTCATCGCCGATACCAAACTCGAGTTCGGCTGGATCGACGGCAAAATCACGCTCATCGACGAATTGCTCACCCCCGACAGCAGCCGTTTCTGGCCCAAGGATCAGTACCAACCCGGCCGGAGCCAGCCCAGCTTTGACAAACAATTTGTGCGCGATTACCTCTCCAGTTTGAAGGATTGGAACCGCCAGCCCCCCGGACCCAGACTCCCGCCCGACATCATCCAGGGCACCCGCGACAAATATCTCGAGGCCTTCCGCCGCCTCACCGGCACCGATCTGGATACCGAACTGAACGAGTTATGATCGATCGCGGCGCCGTGGAAGATTGCCTGGCCGCTCAAGCCATGGAAAAAGGCCACGCCCTCCGCACCCAGCTCAACAACCGCGTCATTCTCGAACGCTTCTGTGCCTGGACGGAAAAACATCATCTCGCCGGTTGGAACGCCCTGACCCTTTCCTTTCTGCAGGATTATCTGCGCGACCAGAAAAAACGCCGCCATCTCGCCCCGGCTTCACTCAAACTCGAAACCGTGGTGCTGCGCAATTTTCTCAACCACCTCCAAAAGTCCGGAAAACTCCAGGCCGGCCTGGCCGATTTACTCGAACTGCCGCGCCTCTTCCGCTATCTCCCCGACACCCTTTCCGAGGCCGAAGTCGATGCCCTGCTCAATGTCCAGTGGGAAGCCACCGCCCTCGGCCTGCGCAACAAGGCCCTGATGGAAACCTTCTATGCCTCGGGCATGCGGGTGGCTGAACTGGCCGGTCTGCGCCTGGAAAGCCTGGATCTGACAGAAAATACCGCCCGCGTCATCGGCAAGGGAAACAAGGAACGTCTCGTCCTCATCGGCTCCAAAGCCTCCTCCGCCCTGCAAAATTATCTCAACACCGGCCGCCCCCGACTGGTCAAACCCCGCAGCGGGGGCGAGGTGTTTCTTTCCCGCTCCGGTACCCGCCTCACCACCGTCCGACTCTGGGGCGTCGTCAAGGAGGCCATGCGCCGCTCCGCCCTCCGCAAAAACATCTACCCCCATCTGCTCCGCCATTCTTTCGCCACTCACCTCTTGAGCCACGGCGCGGATTTGCGTATCATTCAGGAACTGCTCGGCCATGCCAACATCACCACCACCGAGATCTATACCCA
>Ga0075019_10000732_pt1 | contig 18602 bp, 20 predicted proteins | sample ColStrG_CSR_2013_FD_71473 | JGI IMG/M metagenome (GOLD analysis project Ga0075019, IMG submission 71473) | Freshwater sediment microbial communities in response to fracking from Pennsylvania, USA - Cold Stream Run_MetaG_CSR_2013 | ecosystem: Environmental > Aquatic > Freshwater > Creek >...
GAGGAGAGTGGAGCCTAACTCCGGCTTGGGCCAGGCGATATCTTACTTACTCAAATACTGGGACAGGCTGACTCTGTTTCTGCGGCAACCGGGAGCGCCGCTGGATAACAATGTCTGCGAGAGAGCATTGAAGAAGTCCATCCTGCATCGTAAGAACTCGCTGTTTTATAAGACTCGAAATGGGGCTCGGATAGGCGACTTATTTATGAGCCTGATCCACACCTGCGAGTTGAATGACGCCGATCCATTCGATTATCTGAACCAGTTACAGCGGCACGCCGAGGAACTGCAGCAAACACCGTCGGAGTGGATGCCCTGGAACTACCGCGCGACGCTGGCGCGGACGGGCGCCCTCCTGGATGCGGCATAGGGTATGCTGATTCTACATGGCCGAAAAGGATAGTCTTCGGCCATGCAGGAGTGACATGCCGAAATGGCCGCCAAACAAGCATCTGAGAAGGCCAAATCGCTCAAGGTTTTTGGCCAGGCACGGAAACCGGCGAAAATGTTTCGCGCCGGCTTCTACGCCCGCGTTTCCACCAACGACCAACAGACCATCCCATTGCAGATCCGCGCCCTGCAGGAATACGCCGCCCGGCGCGGCTGGACGATCGCCTTGCAGGTGAAAGAGGTCGGTAGCGGTGCATCGCAACGGCAACTGCGGGAGAAGTTACTGGACGCGGCGCGCCGCCGCGAGATCGACGTGGTGCTGGTGTGGCGATTGGATCGTTGGGGACGGTCGGTGGCGGACCTGCTGGCGACGCTTCAGGAACTGGACCACCTGGGCGTCGGCTTCGTCTCACTGACGGAGGCGCTGGACCTGACAACGCCATCCGGCCGGGCGATGGCCGCATTACTCGCCGTTTTTGCCGAGTTCGAAAGGGAGATACTGCGGGAACGGGTGCGCGCCGGCTTGGCCCACGCGCGACGGAACGGCCAGAGACTGGGACGGCCCATCACCGCGGCGGCAAAAGCCGGCGAAGTGCGGGCGCTACGTCGAGCTGGCATCAGCAAGGCCGAGATCGCGCGCCGGTTGCAGATCGGCCGCACCTCGGTACGCCGCATTCTGGCGTGAACGATTCCCCGGAGCCATAGGCCCGCCGATCCCTTACGCAGGCTTACCGAAAGGACACCAAGCAGAGGTCCTCCAACATCGAGTCGGTCGAGAGTCTCGGCTGGTGCATTCTCAGCCTGTTCGTGTACCAAGAGCCGGTCGAGCATCTCAAGGCCAAATTGGCAGCGCTGGGCGGAGACGGCCACTATATTCGGAACAATGCCACTCTCGCCACCGCAATCTTGGCACTCAAGTGTGGAGAGATGATTCATCCGTTCGAGGTGCTGCGATGAAGATCGATAGGCGGCGCTTCATCGGCTCAGCGGCGGGTGTTGCGGCGACAACAGCCGCGGCGACCGATTGGTCGTGGCCGAAACATTCGGTGTCCTATCGAAGGCCTCGCTCATTTGTCGCGATTCTGAATGCAGCCGAATACTCCGAGAAGACCGAAACGCTTCTCATGGAAGGATTGCGGCTGTTCCGTTTCAGCCTGCGTGGCAAGACCGTCCTTCTGAAACCAAATTTGGTGGAAGACCTTCCGGGGCCGGTAAACACTAACGCGAATATCATCGGAGCGGCCGCCCGCTGTTTCCTTCGTCTCGGGGCGACGCGGGTCGTAATCGGCGAGGGTCCGGGTCATCAACGCGACACCGAACTCGTAGTACAGGCCGCCGGCCTGAAACCTCATCTCGCGGAGCGGCGGATCGAGTTCGTGGACCTCAACCGTGACGAACTTGCGAAAGTGAAGCTGAAGGCGAATTACAGCGGCCTCGGAGAGCTGTGGTTGCCGCGCACCGTTCTCGATTCGGACTTTGTTGTCTCAATGCCCAAGGTGAAGACGCACCACTGGGCGGGCGTCACCCTGAGCCTGAAGAATATGTTCGGCATCGTGCCGGGAATGAAGTACGGTTGGCCCAAGAATCTGCTGCACTGGCACGGGATTCACGAAAGCATCCTTGATATCTGCGCGACAGAGCCGATCCATTTCGTCATTGCAGATGGCATCACGGCCATGGAAGGCAACGGTCCGTTGCAAGGAACCGCGCGTGAGCTTGGAAGGATTGTGCTCGCCGCCGACCCGGTCGCCGCAGACGCTACCTGTGCACGCTTGATGGGTTTTGATCCGCACCGGGTCCAGCACTTGTCAGAAGGAGGGCGGTTCCTCGGAAATCTGCGTGCCGACCGGATCACGATGTTGGCCGAACGGATGGAAGGGCCAATCCGCCCCTTCGCAGTGCTTCCCGAGTTCCAGTACCTCCTTGCGCGGACGGTCCTGTGACCATCCCGGTCGAAATCATTCGGGCGCCGCGGGGACTCCTTCGTCAATCAAACGGAATGAGTAAAAGTGGGTCCGGCGCAATTTAATTGCACGAATGCGCGCGCGGCCGGTTCTCAGGTGCGGGAGCCGGTGACCCGACGCGAAAGGACTGAGGAAAACTGGGTCCGCCCTAAAGAAAAGCGGCGTTTTCCGTTGCCCGTTAGGTCTGAAGCAGTAGGAGCGAGTAAAAGTGGGTCCACCGAAACATCGGTGGCCTGCGGGCGACCAATCTCACGGTGGCGTGGCGACGTCCACTCGAAGCAAGGAATGAGCAAAAATGGGTCCAGAAGAAAAAGCCAGCGCGCTTCGTCCGTGTAGCTGAGTTGGAAGGTCTTGCATGAAAGAGTCTGGCCGGGAATAAGGCCGAAATAGGGGATCGGCCGGACAGCCTTTTACAGATTCCGCATTAACATCCGTTCAAGGAGCGCAAGGCTCGTGTTCTCCTCGATCGAAGAGCTGTCCGAGAAGCTGGAGGCCGCCAAATACGTTACCGATCCCGTGACGCTGAAGGTGATCTATCTGGCGGCTCAAATGCAAAAGCCAGTCCTCGCGGAAGGACCACCGGGCTCCGGGAAAACAGAGCTCGCCAAGGTGGTTGCCATCGCCGCGGACACGACTATCGAACGCCTGCAATGCTACGAGGGCATCAATGAGGAGAAGGCTATAGGTAAGTTCGATGAGTCACTGCAGCGTCTGTATCTGAATACGCTGGGCGGGACTTCGCGTGCGGAATGGGCGTCTCTGCGCCGCGACCTCCATACGCTTGAGTTCTTCCAGGAAGGACCACTGCTACGGGCCCTTCTGTGCGAGAAACCGTGCGTACTGCTGATCGACGAAATCGACAAGGTCGGCGAGGCATTCGAGGCGGAACTCCTTGAAATCCTGAGTGACTGGCAAATCTCCATCCCCAAGATCGGCACGGTCAAGGCAAGGAGCCGGCCTTTCGTCGTGCTGACCTCGAACGAGGTTCGCCGGATAGGCGATCCGCTGCGGCGCCGCAGTCTGTACCTTCGATTCGAGCATCCGACGATCGAGCGGGAGACCCGAATTCTGGAGAAGCGAACGGCCGACTCCCACGCTGAGTTGCATGGACAGCTTGCCGGGTTCGCTCACGCGCTTCGGGGGTACACGCTTGAGAAACCGCCCTCGATTGCCGAGATGGTGGACCTGGCAGAAGCGCTGAAAATCCTTCGCGTGCGTGAAATTAGCCCCGAATTGCGAGATGTATTGTTACCCCTGATTGCGAAGACACCGAATGATCGTAAGCGGCTGTTGTTGAGAGATGGGTTCGAAAGTCTGGTCTTCGATACTCAGCGTTACAGCAGAGATTTTGACGGGGCAGAGCATAGAGAGGAGGAACAGGTATGCGCAGAGCGGCGGCGCTTCTAGGCATCGTCATCGCAGCAGGTCCCGTTTTTGCTGGCGATCCGCTCAGCACTCGCGAATACGAGGAGCGGTGCGCAAACTACTACGCACGCCAGTATGGAGTTTCGCCAGCCCTAGTTCGAGCGGTTATTCAAGTCGAATCCGCCTGGCAACCGGGCCTCGTGTCCTCGAAAGGTGCAATGGGCCTGATGCAACTGATGCCTGCGACTGCCCAGCACTTCGGCGCGACACATCCTTTCTATATTCACGAAAACGTTCGTGCTGGGGTGGCTTACCTGGCAGAGCTTCAGGAGTTGTTCCACGGTGACCTTCGTCTAATGATGGCTGCCTATGCGGCCGGCGAACGGCCAGTCCTTGCTCGGGGGCTCGACTATTCGTCGCAGGAAGTTTACACCTACGTTCAACGAATCGGACAACAGTATCGCGCTGAATTAAGGCGAAAAGAAAGGAGATAGCATGCACCACTTAACGGTCTGTATCTGCACCCTGGGCTTGCTCGAAATCGCTTCAGGCCAAACGAAGGAGAGGCCGAAGACGGCAACATCAGCGATATCGGTTCCACTTGTAGGCAGTGGGGCGAAGCTCGATCCAGTAATCCTAACGCGCGCCAGCCTTGATGAGAAGGTCATCACGCTCCGGTTGAGCCCGCGAGTGGCAACAACGATTCGGATGCCAGAGCCCGTTAACTCGGTTGTCATTGGGGATCCAGAACACTTCCAGGCTGAGCATTCGGAACATGAGCCCGAACTCGTGATTATAAAGCCGGTTTCCGCCGAGCCGGCGCAGACGAACCTTTTGATCACGACGGCCCTGGGACACCAGGTGAATCTCTTGCTGATCAGTTCTGGACATCAGAGCAGCGGAACGCAGACGGTAGATGTGTTGTTGAAGTACGGCAAGCCCACGGCGGGAAGCTTTCTCGTCGACGAGAGTCCTATTTCTGCATCCCTGGTCGCTGACACGCGGAGGCTTGATGTTCGAGGTAAGCTCCCGGAGTCGCCGTCGACCAGTCCACAGATGGTGTCAGCGGCAGAACTGATAAAGGCGGCGTCTGGCACAGTTTCAAGCGGGGTCGAGGAGAAGTCTGGCGTTGTATTGGACAAATTGCTCGACCGCCAACAAAGAGCGTCGCTCCCGACGTTGTATGGACAGCATCCGGGCGTGATCGATGCCGGACCGCGAATCAAGGCGGGCGTCAGCGAAGTCCTCGACGAGGGACAGGATGTCGTTGTTCTGTTTTCCGCGGTGAACCCGGCGAACCATGCGATTGAGATTCTGCCGCCGCAGGTTCAGCTTGGAGGTAAGGTCAAGAAAAAGTGGACAACCGCGGAGCAGTTGCGTGTGATCGATTTCCGATTGAGCACTCGGCGTTTGGGCGCGGGGCTGAGGGCGGATGGCGTCGTGGTGTTTGAAAGGCCAAGCTTCAAAGAATCGAACGAGACGCTCTTCTTACAAGTCGCCGATTCGGGCGCGGTGGATCTTCCGGCGCTGGCGCCGATCGGTTTTGGAATCAGCAGCTTTCAAGGAGGCTCAGCCCATGAAGTCCGATGACAGAACCAGGCGAATCGAACCGGAGAATAACCGCGACGAAAACATCCACGTCGAGCATGACGTTGAAACTGAGGCGACTGAGGTGCATGAGCCGCAACCAAAGGGATGGGTTGCGCAGCTTCGCCAAATCATGCAGCGCTCTGCGCCGGGCGCGGCCAGAAGCAACATCAAGCGGCAGCAGCTCAAAGAAGACCGAACGAAGAGCTTTCTATTGCTGGCCGGGCTGACGGTCGTGCTTGCGCTCGCGTTTTTTGCCATGTTTTCGACGCCCAACAGCCGAAAGGACATCTCGAGGGCGGGCCATCCCAACCTCGGCCGTGCGCGAGGCGCAGAGAACGCGGACACAGGCCACTCCGTGACGCCTCTACTAAGCGCCGACACACGCCGCCCGGACGACAACAGCGGCAGCCTGAGCCCGGACGACATCCGCAACACGGCAAAGCAGCGCATGCTGGCGCAAGCAAGCCCTTCGTTTGGAACTCCTCCAGAGCCGCAGCCCGAGGTTCCCCGTCCGGAGCCGAAAGATTACGCTTTGAACAGGATTCAGTTTCCTTCGGAGACGCCAGAACAGACACCACCTCCACCAACTTCGAACACCGAGAAGCTCACAAAGGCGTCGCTGGTGTTCGTCAGCGCGGCGTCGGGGACGCGTGGAACTGCTTTTACGGAGAGAGGTGCCCAACCAGCACTGGTTGAACGGAACTGGGATTTCACGGTACTTCCGGCCGGCACTCGACTTGTCGCGCGATTGCAGACGCCCGTGAGTTCCGCGGTCAAGACTCCGGTTGTTGCGGCCATCGAATACAACTATGAGCGCGACGGCGAAATTGTAATTCCGGCGGGATCAAAGGCATTTGGAGAGCTTAGCCAGGTGAACGAGCAAGGCTACGTCGGAATCCAGTTCCATTCGATCCAGTTGCCGGATGAAACCACTCAGAAAATCGAGGGTCACGCGGTCGGATTGCAATATCAGCCGCTGCGCGGCGAGGTTACCGGCCGAAACACGGGTATGAGAGTTCTGGTTCGAAGCCTGACGGGTGTAGGCACGATTCTGGCCGCAACGGTCGGGGTTCAGGCCGGCGCTGGCGTGGCCGACGGGCTCTCGAATAACGTGCTGCTGCGGGAGCAGGTCGCAAATAATGTGGCGAACGCGGGACAACAGCAACTGAACGACCTAGCCTATCGCCAAAACATCGTCGTGACAGTGCCGGGCAACACGCGGTTCTATATCGTGTTGGCGAAGCCTGCCAGCGGCGCGAGCGCTGGCGCTGTCCTAGGCGGTCCAGTTCCCACCACCAATCCGAGCGGTATTCCGGGCTACGCAACCCCCCCCGCACCCAGTGTGCAAGAACTGCGGGAGTTGCTGGAGTTGAGGCAGGAGCTAACGCAGATGTATCAGCAGCAACAGAAAGCCCAAATCGCACAGAATCCACCAGACCAGCAGTAGATTCGCAAATTCGAGGCGGAACGGCGGGAACGGCGGCCACGGCTTGGCCGAACCTCAGAATCGGGGTAAAGTAGTGCTGAGGAGAGCTGTATGTCTTCTTGGCCTGCACTCTTCGCTGTTGCGCTTGCGATGTGGCTCGTGCTGAGGGGGCCGGCAGCGAAGAAACCATCCTGGGTTCAAAGAGCCTGCCGCGTCGCGATCGCATTTTTCGCTTACGCCGGCTTCTTGTACCTTTTGAAATGGGATCCATTCTGGAAGCTGCTGTCGGTGGACCTCCACAACCGAAATAAGATCGAAGGTTTTCTTATCCTCTTGTCTACGTTGATTTGGCTCATCGCAACTCTGCGAGCCCTGCTCAGCGGCTCCCGATTCGCACCTCTTCATACCGGCTTCGATGGTCTTCAGAACCGCGCCCCGCGACAGGAGAAGCTTTGGCCTTTCATCAAGAATGTGGCTATCTTCTACTACTTCTTCACTCGCAAGTAAGCTTTGGCTCTTCAGAGTCAGCGCGGTATCACAAAAGCTCCGCAGAAGAACCGTCGCAGCGTTGTTCTTCTCACGCTCCTGCCATCGTCTCGGCAACGCTCGGCGAGGTTGCGAGGGCTGCCTCCGAGTGCTGAATCGGCCAAGGTCGCATCCATGGCCCCTCATCCAGCCGCCCCTCCCCCGATCTGCCGCAACTTCAAACCTTGCACTGGACTGGTCAACAACGGCTCCGTGGCTCCGTGAAATCCCCGGGCCCGCCCTCACGCGGGCTCGCCTATCCGTCCCGACAAGCTGTGGCCCTCAATCGAGGAGATCGCCGGATTTTAACGAGAAGTTCCGAGAGGCAGCACGTCGACCACGTCGGGGAGCCGCGGCATCGGTAAACGCTAGGCGACCAGGCAGGACCCATTGCACGCGCCAACCATTCCTCACGTTCTCGGCAGGAGGTCTATGATGTTGAAGGGGCCCCTGTGAAACCAGTCTTGCTCTTTTTTTTGGCCGCAGTATTGGCTTGTGAGGCGCAGTCGCGCACTCACGACGAGGTTTCGGCAGCTCAAACCAAAGACCGAGCCAATGCACCTGTCCATTTGAATGCCGGACCGTTGAAGCTCGACGTCTACATCTCCGAGACCGCTCAACTGTTTCACGTAGTCGACCAGATTTCCCAATGGAGCGAATTCTCGCACCCGCAGTACGTCAGATATTTCGAATCTCGGGGCGGACTGAGCGAAAGCGACCTGAGAATCCTCGGCGAACATGTCGCGATTCGGAAGAGGTATGGTTGGGGCCGAGGGCCGGAGCAGGTCTTCTACACTCCGCTTGATCTGGATGAGGCATTGAAGGCAGGAGTGGCGAGCGGCTACCTGACAAATGCGGAGGCCGATACCGAGCGGAGGGTCTTAACCTACTTTCGACCGCGTGTGGAGCGGCTGGTTTCGGAGTCGAGGCCTCTGGACGAGTTCGTCCGCGAATTCGCACGACAGCAGTCGAACTTGGCGGCATTTGCCGAAGAAGTGGCCCGATTCGTCGGTACGAGTCCATCGAAGCCGATTCCGTTCTACGTCATTGCCGATCCTGACGACGCAAATATGGGCGGTGGCTACAACGGCGGGAAATTAACGCTGGAGATTCCGCGAAAGAGGGACGTCTATCCGACAGTGCTTCACGAGCTATTTCACGCATTTGTGGAAACGAAAAAAGCTGAGGTTGAGACCACGGCCCGCTCAGTTCCGGGGCTGGACTTCCAGACCTTGAATGAAGCCCTGGCCTACGCCATTAGTCCCGGTCTCCATCATACTGGCGATTCGGACCAACTGCAGGCGAAGGTAAACGCTTATATTGCCAACGGATCGCCCCTGAGCGACTCCTTCACCCGATTCAACTTTTTTGCACTCGCCCTGCGTCCGCTTCTCAAGGAGGCGCTGGCGGATCCAAATCAGAATATCGAGAGTTTTCTTCCACGAGCTGCTGACGCATGGCTCGTGCTTGTGGAACTGGATCGGGCACGCAAGCCGCAGTAGACCGCTGCTGACGGCGTAGCGTTTAACAGAGGGCAAAGTGGTTCCGAAAGGCAACTGGCTACGACCAGAAAAAGCTGAACCCGCGCTAACCCGCATCGAGTTCGCCGGCTGGGGGATACGAGCTCCCGGCCGCCATTGGAGCGTATCGATCACCCACAGATTTCTCCGACGAGGTAAAGACCCAATCTCAAGCTTGCGCAAGGCTCAAACGCCCCCCAGCAGCTCGTCGCGAAACTTCATCTCCTTCCCTGGCAGCGGTTCGAAACGAACGAAAGAGTGAACGGGCAAGCAGCACTCCCTAAACGAAGTACGCCAGCACTGTAGCCGCTCCCCATTCGAAGCGACGACCAAAGGCTGGATCCGTTTGCGCAGGTTTTCGAATCGGGTTACGGTTCTTCCATCCCCAAGCGGGACAGAAAGGAGCAACTAATCCCGATGAAGCAACATTTTCGGTGGCTAAAGTCAGGTGTAGCGGTCGTTCTTGCGGCGTTCGTCCTGGTGGTGCAAGCCGGTCTGATGGCCCAGAATCTGGGTACCGCCCCTCAAGTCAACGTGGCCGTTCAGGGTGAGCAGGCGACACAACCCGAAGGCACCTTCCTAAACTTGATCAACTGGATCGGCAACGTAATCGCGCCAGTCGGCGCCGGTGGCGCTGCGCTCTTGGCGATCGGTTCGTTCGCCATGGGCCGCGGATTCGCCAAATGGGTGTTCACGGCAATCGGACTGCTGATGGTCTCAGGCGTGACCCGACTGCTCGAGTACTGGATTGCCCAAGGCACTGCCGGAGTCACTTAAACCTGCGTTTGGCAGGCGCCGGCCTGGGATACCCGGCCGCGCCTGCCTGCTTCTCGCAAAAGGAAATCACCATGGCTCCTCCTCAACTGATTGCGGACTGTATGAGAGTGATGTTGCTGCTTGCACCTTCGGCCGCCATTGTCTGCTTGGTACTGGCGGGTCTCGGGTTGCGGCAAAGTTCTGTTCCCGACGCATTGATTGGTGGGAACTTTGCGAAGTGGATGTTCTGGGCGATAGTGTTCCTCACTTTGCCGCAGCTCATCAGTTGGTTCCCTTCGTTTGGAGTACCGGCGCCTTTGCCCGGTGGAGGCATCGGGACCGGATGGATGGCGAACCTTCAGAGCGACCTCGCTAACTTCGTACAGAATTTCCTGCTGACCAGGCTTGCCACCTGCTTCGCGGCTTTCTTCGTCTTGCGAGCCATCCTCGGGACGGTTCAGGGCGACCATCCACTTCCGTCTATTCTCGGCGCAATGTTTCTGCTCGCAATTCAAACAACGCTGAACCTGATCAAGAGCTACAACAGCGGCACGTCATTCGCCACCGCGGACGTCCTCGATAGCTTATGGAACTACGTCGCGGGTACGCTCTGCCCCATCGCCGCCGGACTGGCCATCATCGGCGCGATCTGGAACTTTGTGTCACGCAGGCCGGTGATGCCAATGGTCGGCGCGTCGCTGGGTCTTCTGACCGTGTCGGCAGTCTGGAAGCTGATCACCGCAATGATGTAGCGCAGACAACAAATATGTCTTTCTATAACGGACTCCTCAACCTGACCGACTGGGCTGGCAACGTGATCATGCCGACCCTGGGAGCGCTCTTCATCGCGTTCGCAGTGATCCAGTACGCACGGGGTTACCACCATCTGTATTCCGCGTGGGCCTACGGAGGCTTAATGTGCCTCATGGTGTCCGGCTTCTTGCGAATGTGTGAGAAGTTTGCCGGCCAACTCGGATGGAACAACCCAGATCTCTACTGGAACTCGCTCCTGAACCTGGTCGATTGGTTCGCGAATGTCATCCTGCCCGTCTACGCCGGCATGCACGTCGCCGTGGGAGCGATTCAGTTTGGTGGGCTGTTCGAACAGCAAATACACCATCAGTTCAACCATGCACGGCATTTCCTGGGAGCCATCTTGTGCCTCTTGGCCTCAGGACTGATCCGGTTAGCAGAGTTTTTCGTAGCAAGAGGCACAGCAGGAGTTAGGTGAGGGAATTACCTCGATGCACCTTGACGAAACGACAAGGAGGAAATAGTGATGGCACTCACGGTGACAGCGGTCCCAAGAAATCTCGGGACTAAAGTGACGTTTCTGTATCTGGAGTTCGAGGACCTCTTCGTGATCCTCGGCCTTGCAGTCGTAATGAACATGTTCGGCCGATTCTTGCAGCGGGAGATGTTCGGTATCCCGATGAATGTTCTCCTGCAATACGTGGTCCCCGTGCTGAGCGTCCCGGCGCTCATCTTATTCAAGTATGGAAAACCGCGCGGATACCTGCAGGACTGGTTGACGTTTCACATGAAGCCGCATGTATATTGCGCCCTGGAGCCCGACTCAGAACAACGCGCGGAATACATAAAGGTGGAGGAGGTCTAGATGCCAGTGACGCTGCGCCAATGGCAAGACTCTCTGCGCCAGCCAGCGCTTTGTGAACTCCTGCCGGTTCGAGACTATCTGGACGGCTGCATCATCCGCACCAACGGTTGCTTTGTAGCGGGCTATGAAACAAGCGGACTGAACACGTTTTTCCATGCGGATGAGACTCGTAATCGAACCAAAGACGTGCTGGAGGCGCTGGTTCGCTCCTTGCCCGAGCGGTCGATGCGGATGCAGGTTCGATATGAAGTGACGGACGGCCACGGCGACCTGACTGAGCGCTACGTCAAAGAACAGCGCGTCGAGAACGCAGTTCTTCAGGCCCTCGACCGGGAGCGCCTCCGATTGTGGAACATACGCGAGCAGGAGGGACGCTACCTGCAGCGAAGGCTGCACGTGTACTTCATCTGGAATCCTGACATCCACCACGACAGCCCGGATTTCGAGTGGCGGAAGACGCGCAAGAAGGCGAACAAGTGGAGCCTGTCGGCGAACAAATGCATCCAGCGAACGCTACGTGAACATGAGGATTGCTTGTCGGAGTTTGAAAGTTTGATGGCGGGCGCCCAATCCACACTCGAAGCTACGGGGATGCACCCGCGGCGCATGACCGATCAGGAAATGTTCTTGGAAGTCAAGAGGGCGATGAATCCTCTGATGATCGATGCGAGGCCCTATAAACAGGGACTTGCTTACGAGAGCGCACGGGCGCAAATCGCGAACGTAAACATCGAGGACGAACAAGACGACCACCTGAAACTCGGGGGTCTTCTCTACTCCTGGGTCAGCGTCAAGGAAATGCCGGATGCGACATTCCCCGGCATCACCCGTGAGCTGGTCGGGCAGGAGTTTCCGCTTGTCGTCAGCGCGGAAATCACGATCCCGGATCAAAGCAAGATCATGCGCTCGTATAAGCGGCGGCTTCTCCGTATGCAGGCAGCACAGAGAGATATCCATGGCGGTTTCAAGATCAATGTCGAGGCTCAAATCGCACAGGAGCAACTAATCCGGACTCTGCAGGATGTCGTGTCCAGTTCGCTGAAGGTGTGCCAACTCAGTTTGCTTATTGGCCTACGAACGTCCAACCCGATCCGCAACTCAAAGGAGCCGGAAGACGCAGAGCGCATTCTCGCGGATCGCCGTCAGCGAGTCCTCCACGCGGTCGCTCGAATGAATGGAGCGCGCGGAATTCCGGAGACGCTCGCCCAGAAGCGGATTTACATTGGGACGCTTCCGGGAATGGCGGAAGAGACCAAACGGGAGCAGGAGTGCCTTACGCTGCACGCGGCGGACATGCTGCCGGCAGAAGTCCCGTGGCAGGGATTGGCCTCAGCCGCGATTCTGCTGGAAACCCCCTCGCGCCAGATGGTGCCCTTCTCGCCTTTCGACGCAAGCCTGGGCGATGCCAACATTTTGATCATGGCCAAGAGCGGTGGAGGAAAGACGTTCATGGTCCAGTTGCTGCTGCTCATGCTCGGCCGGTTGGGCACGCAGATCTCCATCCTGGAGCGCGGCGACTCCTACCGGCCGCTCGTAGAACTCATGGGCGGCCGAGTGATCGAAGTAAACCTCGATGGTAGCGAGACTCTCAATCCGTGGGATCTCCCCCAAGGGGAAAAGGCGCCGTCGAAGGAGAAGGTCGCGTTTTTGAAGAACCTGACCAGGCACATGATCGGTGACGCGCCGGGTTCCGATACGACGCTCGTCGATAACGTCATCAGTGACGCTATCGCGAGGACGTACAAACGGGTCGGACTTCGCTACGCCAATCCGGTGCCGACCTTCTCAGACCTCAGGGACGAACTCGCCCAATGGCAGGACGAAGACAAGATGCAGCGGGTGATCGACGAAGCGAAACTTGCGGCGGTCAAACTACGAACGTGGACTGAGAAAGGCATCTACAGCCGTCTGTTCGATCGTCACACGAACATCCGTACCGAGAATAGTTGGCTATTTTTCAATGTGGAAGGGCTCAGTTCGGATGCACATCTCGAAACCGCGATGAGTATGCTGATCGCGAATGCGATGGCAGATCGTGCTTCAGGCAAGAGTGGACAACCGAGCATCACTGTACTCGACGAGTGTTGGTCTTTGCTTGATTCGCCGGTCCTGGCGCCGGAGGTAGTGCAGTTGTTCCGAACCGCGCGCAAACGAAATTCCAGCGTCTGGGGCATCTCGCAGACGCTCGAAGATTTTGTGGGAACTTCGCAGCAGCCGCGTCTGCATGGGCCGGGCATTGTGAAGAACGCGAACACTAAGCTAATCGGACAGCAGCCCGGGGACATGAGCGTGTTGGCGAACCAACTCCATCTGAATGAGGTGACCCTTTCGGCCATCAAACGCTTCAGCTCGCCGCAGAAGGGGCGCTGGGCGGAGATGCTGCTTGTGATCGGAGAAAAGGCGGAGACGACCCAGGCTGTTCGACTTGTTCCGACGCCTGTCGATTATTGGATCTGTACAACCTATCCGCGCGAGCGCGCTTACCGAGCCTGGTACTTGAACCAGAAACCAGAACAGCCGCTGCTTGAATGCTATCAGGAACTAGCCCAGAGGTTCCCGGAAGGCCTAGCCGGACTTCCGCAATTGCCTGAAGAACTGTCTGGCGCGGTGGCCGCACCCAGGTCCGTCCGCGCTTAGGAGGAGTGTATGTTGCTCGTAACAGCCGTGTTCGGTGGCCTGATGCTCTTAAGCGCTGAGAGCCGCCGCCGTGTGATTACAATCCTATTGATTGGCGCAATCACGATACTGGGGAGCTCGCCGGCGCCAGCCCAAGCTCAGTCTTTCTGCCTGCCGTGCGTCATTCAGGCGGTGCTCACCACCATCACGGTGACAATTGGAAACTGGCTGAATCAAATCAACAGCGTGCTCGGAACGATTTTCAGGCTCTTCCAGCAGACGGTCTGGCCGCCGGGCAAGATCAGCCTGGCGAAGTCCCAAATCCAATCGATCATCATGCAGTTCCTTGGAGTCCTTCAATCGATCATGTCGATCAATCCTCACACCGCGACGCTGCCGCACCCAGTCGCACTTGAGAACGTCATTCGCGATCGGAGTACGGCCGACATTTCTTCCGTGCCGCCGGCGTACGTCAGCACCTTCCGGCCGGTTCCTCAAGCCGGCAACATCGCTCCCCAAGACCGCGACCTGACGGACATGGACGACGCCATGGCGCAAGACAACCTGATGATGTTGAAGGAGTCCGACCAGGCGCAAGACCTTCAGTTGCAACTGGCCAATCAGATCGAGAGCCTTGTGGCGAACCCCAACATAAACATCTCGGCCCCAGGGTCGTCGTCGCTGATTACGGCGGCGGCCGTGGCGGGCGAAATCAGGAGCCAGGCTGTGACCCAGAAGATGCTGGCCGGCTGGTTACGGCAAGAAGCGGCACGCGTCGCCCACGAGAATGCGATTCGCAAGCGTAATGCGGCCTACTCCAGCCAACTGCAAACGGACATGACTAACGTTCTCCAACACAAGTGAAGGAGGAAGGAAGATGCGAGAGCAATTCAAACACCGAATGAATAGAGTGAATGCCGGAGCTGCCCGTATATGGCGATGGAGCCGTCGCCACGCGGTCCTGCTGGCAATGGCGTTGCTGCTGAGCACCATCGTTTTGCCCAGGAAGGTCCAAGGACAGTTGCCGAGTCCTTGTTGTGCTCTCCTGGCGGAGGGTCTGGGAACAATCAATGTCACGCTCGGCAGCGTGATTGCCGGCGGCTTGCAGGCCATCAACACAATACTGACGAACACCAATAATTTCTTACAGACGACCGTGTGGCCGCCCCAAGCCATCGCGCAAGCCCTGGGGATGTCGGGCCAAGTCCAGGGATTCTACGCGCAAATCGAGACAATTCTCCAAATCCCGATCGCAACCGCTACGCTGCCCAATCCGAGGCAGCTAGAGGGTACTCTGATGTCGCAAAATCCTGGGCAGATCCCAAACACGACCGGAAACTACGCCAGCGTGTACAACGTAGTACCCGCGCCTCAAAACGCATCTCCTGCGGTCCGCGATCTGATCGACATGACCGACGCGGTGGCACAGGACGCCATGGAGCGCTCCATTGCCATCGACGCTATTGCGGTCCAGGAACTCTCGGCGGCCGATCAGATCAACACCAACGTACAGAGCGCAGCTCCTGGAACGGCACCGATGATTGAAGCGGAGGCCGATGCCTGGCTAATCAGAGCGAACGCCTACACGCAGTCGGCATTGGCGGATCTGATGCGAGTGAGAGCAATCGACCTCGCTAACAACGGCGCCAACCTGAAGCTCGGAAGCGGGTGGGCGGTATTGACGCAACAGAACGTAACGACAACCCTGCAACACAAATAGCCATGTTCTACTTTCAACAGCTTTTCAATACGGCGATGACCGGGATCGACTCAGGCGGCGCCACCGCCGGTGTTGTCCAAATTGCCCAATACATTCTATTGGCTAGTCTACTTTTCGGGATCTACGAGGCTTGGGCGCGCGGCGGGGACACACACTTCCTGGGAGCAACGGCGGTCCGATTCTTTGCGGTCGGACTCGTGATGGTGACCTACGGCTCGGCATTCCGGGATGTCAACGGCATGTTCAACAACGTGGCGAACTTCATCAACACCAGCACCGCAGGCGGTGGCGATGTCTTTGGTCAGTGGATGTCAGATCTGTCCACCTACTGGAACAACAATAACGGCATTCAGGCATTGTGGGGAATGATCACCGGGGCGTTTTCCGGACTCCTCGAATCACTGTTGCTGCTAGTTGGGTACATCCTCTTCCCCATCACCTACGCGCTGTTCTCACTGTTCTATGCGCTCTATGGCTCGATCCTGTACGTCGTCGGACCGTTCGTGCTGGCGCTGTATCCCGCATTCGGTTTTGGCGTAATGGCAAGAAAGTATCTGGTCAATCTGATGATCTTCAATGCCTGGGGGGTGTTGTATTCGATCTTCGGAGCGCTGATGGCCGCCATCAACATGAATTCCGTAAACGCCGTACTCAATAGCGGAAATTTTGTAGGCGCTTTCAACGGCGTAACCGGATCGCTGCTCCTTGGTCTGGCCAGCATCCTGTTGTCGCTCTGTATCGCGCTTATCCCCTTTCTAGCGAAACGAATTGTGGAGGGAGATGTCGGGCAAACCATGATTTCAGTGATCAGCACATCCATGATTGCGGCCAGAAGCGTTGGGTCGCTGTTCAGCGCCGGAGGAGGATCTGGCGGTAGTGGTGGCGCGGGCAGTAGCGGCGGTAGTGGTGGGGGCAGCAGCGCTGGGGGCGGTGGTGGCGCCGCCGCCGCAGTGTGATGACAAGGGAATCGCGGACCGGAGGTGGATATGACGACTGGAAAGAGTGACCAGAACGTGGCGGAAAAAGCCCGATATACGCGGTACTACGAACACGACGGCATGCTGCGGGCGTACGCGAATCGCTCGATGGTGCTTGCAATGGTGTTTGCCGTCATCGCCTTAGCCTCTTTTGCATTCGCCGTGTATGTACGTCTGCAGCCACCCACCGTGATCCGGGTGGATAGTGATGGCGAGGCGACGATCGTGGGGGGCACTCCGGTCCCTGGCCACTCCGGTGGGTTAAACTTCGTCGCCTCGGCCGCGGAGGCTGCGCCCACAGAAGTGGAAGCCAAAGGAGTAGTCCGGCGATTTCTCGATCGCTACTTGAACTATACGCCCGCGACCGTGGACCGCCAGATGGCAGACGCACTGAACATGATGACAGGGAATTTCAAGGCTCTTGTTCTTAGCAGGCTGCGTGAGGACGACACGATCAACAAGATTCAAGACGGCCACATCGTCACGAATTTCACCATCCGCACGATCGCAGTAGTCCAAGGTTCGCCGCTGACGTTCACTGCCTTCGGGGTGAAAGAGATTCACCGATTGCAGAACAAGCAGGAGACGACAGACCAGATCGTGGGCCGTTATAACGTTCGGTTGGCACTCGACCGCCGAACGGAGTACAACCCGAGCGGTCTGCTGGTTGCCGACTACTGGGAGCAGCAGATGGTGGGGGACAAGAACACGGGCCTCTCACAGACGGACGAACTATCGCACGAGGCCACGGGCAGGAACCAGTAGTGCAAGGTGCGAGGAATCGCGGGGTTACACGAAATGATTGATTCGAAACCAGACCCAAAGGGCGAGCACGCGACGGCCTCCGGGCCGACCAGATTTGGTGGTCTCGATCAAGTCGACTGGTTGATGATCGCTATCTCCGTTCTCCTTGGAACCGTCGCCAAGCAGCACCACTTTCTGGACCTTTCCGATCAGTTCCTCGAATGGGTCCTGCCGTTCCTGTTGATGGTGGCCGGTTACTGGACCCGCCGCAAAGTTACGGAACTGATCGAAAGTTGGCGGGCGAAGGCGAAGAGCCCTTCCAGCGAATGAAAAAGAGGCAGATATGCGTACGTTTTTTCCTTCCACCTATGACCGCGCCGACGTGCTGATGAGCGCCGGTTGCAGCACCTTCGTCAGTGCGGCATTGATCCTGGTGATTCCTCGCTTCGGAATTCTTCTGCTCGAAATCCTTTTGGGACTCTTCTTTATTGGCTGTGCTCTGATGGCGCGGAAGCGTCTCCGCAGGCAGGCGCTGGGCCAGGACAGTTCCGACAAGTCAAAAGACGCAAGGACGAGGCGGTTCGACAGGTATGACGTTCTCATGATTCTCGCAGTTGTCATAGTTCAGACCAGCACCGCAGGATTGTTGAGAAAAGCAGGCCTGGCAGAGGGCACGGTGGGCATCCTACCCCTCTTTCTGTTCGCGGCGGGCATCCTGCTGAAGCCACGCGCCGTGGAGTTTATCGAAGGCCGCAGGAAAACCAAACAGGCTGGCCGAAACAGCAACAATCTGCCGACCGTTGCCGCCCAAGCTTCGGCCAGTGAGGCTGGAACAAAGACCGTCGTACGCGCGGCAACTAAGAATGGAGACCTCGAATGAAAGTGAGCGAACAACCAACTGCACTTAACGGAGCGGAATCGACCGCAGATTCGAAGATCACCCACCCTCCGGCCGGTGAGGGGAGGAGATCGCGAGCCGTAACGGACTCCAGGCCGACTCTGCCGAGAAACGCGGCGACCCGGCGCCGGCGCAATCGGCAGGACAATTCAGAGACCTCAGGAGAGGAACGATTCTTTCTCGCCAGCGGCAGCAGCGACGGTGCGGTTCCGGCGCTCGGTCGCGAGTGTGGCTCCGAAGCTGAGGCCATCATTGATGCATTTCGCGAAAGAGTGAACTTCTACAGGCTTTCTGAGTTTCAGACCCGAGCGGACGTGGGGCCGTCGGGGGAACCGGTCTTACGGAAGGATGGACTAAAGAAAAATAATCCGGCTTCTTAAACAAAGGAAACTTCGGTTTCCTTGAAGCACCCAGACTTTCTGGGATTCTGCTGACCGTAAAAGGGCAGCCCAACTTCACTTGCAGTCAAAAAGGAGAAGCCGATGTCGGAAAG
>Ga0075019_10000733_pt1 | contig 18598 bp, 20 predicted proteins | sample ColStrG_CSR_2013_FD_71473 | JGI IMG/M metagenome (GOLD analysis project Ga0075019, IMG submission 71473) | Freshwater sediment microbial communities in response to fracking from Pennsylvania, USA - Cold Stream Run_MetaG_CSR_2013 | ecosystem: Environmental > Aquatic > Freshwater > Creek >...
GAGCGCGCGCACCACTTCCGACAGTTGGGCCGCCGCAGGCAGCTGGATCAGCTTGCCGGGTTCCTGTTTGATGTCGATGTTGGTCTTTTCCGTGACCACCGTCTGACCGCCCGAGAGGGCGTTGGGCTGGCTGATCACGGGCGTCGAGGAAATGCTGATGGACAGATTGCCATGCGCAATGGCGCAGGCGCCCAGGGTGACCGCCTGGTTTAAAACGATGGAGCCGGTGCGCGAATTGATGATGACCTTGGCTGCAGCGACGGAGGACTCCACCGGCAGCTCTTCCATTTCGGCGATGAAGTTGATGCGGTCGTTGGCGACCAGCGGCGCCTGCACGGTCACTGTCCTGCCGTCCAGCGCCTGCGCCACGCCGGCGCCGAAGTGCTGGTTGATCGCCAGCGCCAGCTTGCGCGCCGCCTGAAAATCGGAGGCGTTCAGGCTCAGACTGATGCTGTTGCCTTCGAGCAGCGGTGTGGGCACCGAGCGCTCGACCTGCGCACCATCGGGAATGCGGCCCACGCTGAGGTGATTTACCGTGACCTTGCTGCCGCCGGCCGCGGCGCCGGCGCCCGCGACAATTAGGTTGCCCTGCGCCATGGCGTAAATTTCACCGTCCACGCCTTTGAGCGGCGTGGTCACCAGGGTTCCGCCCTTGAGCGATTTGGCGTTGCCAATCGACGAGACGTTGATGTCCAGCGTTTGGCCCGGGCGCGCGAACGCCGGCAACTCGGCCGTGACCATGACGGCGGCGACGTTCTTCATTTGCAAGGAGGCCAGTTGTGCCGGAGGCAGCGTCAGGCCGAGCTGGCGCAGGTAATTGCTCAGGCCCTGCGTCGCATACGGCATTTGTGTGGTCTGATCGCCCGTTCCGTCCAGACCCACGACCAGGCCAAAGCCGGATAACTGGTTGCTGCGCACGCCTTCAATCGCGGCAATTTCCTTGACGCGCGCGGCGCTCGCCGGCCCGGAGCTCAGCGCCAGGGTGCAGGCCAGCGCAGCGGCCAGCAGCCATGCGGCCAGGGCAAGATGGCGCCTGGTGGGGCTCGCGGGGATGGCGGGAACGGCGGCGCAGGTCATAAGGGCATTCGTCTCTGGGGTGCTGCAAAAATAGTCAACCCGTAGCGAGGATTTTGTAAAACTTCAGAACGGGCTAAAGTTCAAAAAGAAGCGCGATAACCAGCCAAATGTGTTGGCTTCGGCCTGCGCGCCACGGCCCTTGGACTCGATGCGTACGTTGGCGACTTGCGTCGAGCTGATCAGGTTGCCTGGCTGCAACTGGCGCGGGTCAATGGTGCCGGAGAAGCGCATCACGTCGACGTACTGGTTTACGCCGATCTGCTTCTCGCCGGCGACCACCAGGTTGCCGTTGGGCAGCACGTCGATCACGGTCGCAGAGATCGAACCGGCAAAGGTGTTTGCCGCTTCGTTATCGCCCTTGCCGGTGAAGTCGTTGGTCGTTGCAGCGTTGCCGTTCAAGTTGTTCAGGTCGGCCGCCAGAATGCCGGGCAGCGGCGGGGTGATGGCCGTGGTGCTGCTGGTGTCACGGTTCACGGTCGACTTGGTCACCTGGCTGGCCGCGAGGTTCTCCACGATCTGGATGGTGACGATGTCGCCACGCAGCCGCGCACGGCTGTCTTCGAACGCCGGGCGGTAGTTGCTGGCGCGGAATATGCCCCCTGTGGGCGCGTGCGCCGCGGCAGCGGCGCTGCGCTCCTCCTGGTCGGCGCCGGGCCGGGGCTCGGCAAAGTCGACCACGACTTTTTGCGGCAGCGGTGCGCACGCGCTGCCGACCAGCAGGACGCCGCCCAGCGCCAGCCAGACGCGCCAGCGCAGCGCTGTGCCCAGCGCCAGCCGTGCGCAGTAGAAAGGTGCTTGGGTATTCATGGGGTGGCCTGCGTGCGTTGCGGAACTACATCTGCGCCAGTTTTTGCAGCATCTGGTCGGAAGTCTGAACCGCCTTGGAATTCATTTCGTAAGCGCGCTGCGTCTGGATCATGTTGACCAGCTCCTGCACCACGTTCACGTTCGAGGTTTCGACCGAGCCCTGGATCAGCGTTCCCAGGCCGTTGGCGCCGGCAGTTCCGGCGACCGGCTGGCCCGAGGCCGCGCTCTCCTGGTAGATGTTCTGGCCCAGGGGCGAGAGGCCCGCCGGGTTGACGAAGCTGGCAACCGTGATCGTTCCCACGGTCTGCGGCGCCGTCGTTCCCGGAATGGACGCCGTGACGGCTCCGTTCTGCCCAATCGTCATGCTGGTGGCGTTGGCCGGGACGGTGATTCCGCCTTGTACCAGCAAGCCGTTGGCGTTCACCAGCCGACCCTGGCTGTCGAGCTGAAACGACCCGTCGCGCGTGTAGCCGGTGGTGCCGTCGGGCATGGTGACCTGGAAAAAGCCGTTGCCCTGAATGGCGACGTCGAGGTTGTTGCCGGACTGCTGCAAGCTGCCTTGCGAGAACGTGCGGCTGGTCGCGACGGTGCGCACCCCCAGGCCGATTTGCAGTCCTGTGGGCAGCGTCGACTGCTCCGAGGTGTTGGAGCCGACCTGGCGCAGGTTCTGGTACATCAGGTCTTCGAACACGGCGTGCGACTTCTTGAAACCGTTGGTCGAGACGTTGGCCAGGTTGTTGGAAATGACGTCGAGCTGCGTTTGCTGCGCTTCCATTCCCGTCTTGGCGATCCAGAGTGAATTGATCATGGCGTTTTACCCTTGAAGTCCTATGAGTTGCTGCGCGGCGCGGTCGTTCGATTCGGCGGTGGTGAGCAATTTCATTTGCGATTCGAACTGGCGCGCCGTCTGGATCATTCCGACGATGGTCTCTATGGTGTTCACGTTGGACCCTTCGAGCGTGCCGACCTGCAGCTTGGCGTTGTCGTCGGTCGTCAGCGGATCGCCCGAGGTGGTGTGGAACAGACCGTCGGTGCCGCGTTGCAGCGGGTCGTCCGTCGTCGGCGTGACCACCTTGAGCTTGCCGACGCTGTTGGCGGGCTGGCTGCCCACCTTGGCGCTGATGGTGCCGTCGTTGGCGATCGACACGTCGGCGCCCGCGGGGATGGTGAGCGGTGATCCGTCGGTCGACAGGACGGGCAGTCCATTGCCCGTGACCAGCGTGCCTTCGCTGTTGATCTCAAATTGGCCGTTGCGCGTGTAGGCCTCGTTGCCGTCGAGTCCCTGGACCGTGAGCCAGCTGCTTCCTGTGGCCATGACGTCCAGATTGCGGTCGGTGCGCACGGCCGGTCCGGGGGCGTCGGAAAAACCGTCGCTGGCTTCCAGTGCGAACACGCGCGTGCTGGCGCCGTCGCCGTTGACCGGAACGGCACGGTACGCTTCGAGCTCGGCCCGAAAACCGTTGGTCGACGCGTTCGCCAGATTGTTCGCCAGAATCGCCTGCCGGTTGGCGGCGGCGTTGGCGCCCGTCATGGCGGTGTAGATCAGGCGGTCCATGGCGCGTCAGGTCCGGTTTAACGCAGGTTGACCAGGGTCGACATGACCTGATCCTGGGTCTTGATGGTCTGCGCATTCGCCTGGTAGTCGCGCTGCGCCGTCATCATGTTGACCAGTTCCGAGGTCAGATCGACGTTCGACTGCTCGAGCGCGCCCGCTTGCAGCGCGCCCACGTTGCCGACGTTCGGCGCGCTGGTGATAGGCGCGCCGGACGCGTAGGTCTGCAGGAACTCTCCGCCGCTGAGCGGCTCCAGGCCCTGCACATTGCGAAACGTCGTCAGCTGGATCTGGTCGTTCGACTGCGTCTGGCCGTTCGAATAGTGGCTGGTGATATTGCCGCTGGGGTCAATGGACACGCTGGTCAGGTCGCCCGAGGTATAGCCGTCCTGGCTCAGGCTGGAGACGCCGAAATTGGTGCCGTATTGCGTCACGCTGCTGACGTCGACGGCGACCGAGAAGGTGCCGATATTGGTGTTGGGCGATGTCACCGTGACGGTGGCGGGCGAGGGGGTTACCGAAGCCAGCGTACCGCTGGTGTTGAAAGCCATCTGGAACACGCCGGCAGGGGTCGAGGTCTGGACCGCTGTGGTCGCGGCCGCCGCCGTGGTGTAGGCGTCCCAGGTGTCGGCGGCGCTCTTTACAAAGAAGAAGTTCTGCGTGATCGGGTTGCCTTGCGAGTCATAGACCGTCAGCGAGGTCGCGTACTGCGTGGGCGAGGTCGTTGTCGTAGCTACCGGTGCGCTGGCGTCCAGATTGAACGCGGCCGTGATGTTTTGCGTCGCCGAGGCGGCAACGGGTGCAGTCGTCGGCAATTGCAGCGGCACCAGGGTGGACTTGTCGAGCGCGCCACCGGGCGTGGTGCTGGCGTAGCCCATGACGTTGGAGCCCGTGGTGGTGATCAGGTAGCCGTTTTTGTCGAGCTGGAACGAGCCGTCGCGCGTGTAGGCGGTGTTGCCGCTGGCCTGCTTCACCGTAAAGAAGCCGTTGCCGTTGATGGCGACGTCCAGGTTGTTGTTGGTGACGTTGATATTGCCCTGGGTGAAGTTCTGCGCGACCTCCGCCACGGTCACGCCAATGCCTGCCGCGTTGGACGCGCCGCCCGCTCCCAGCGAGGCAGCGACCAGGTTGGAAAAGTCCACGGTCGAGGACTTCATTCCCGTGGTGTTGGCGTTGGCAATATTGTTGCCAATCACGTCCAGACTTTGGCTGGCGCCTAGCAGGCCCGAGAGGCCGGTTTCAAAACTCATGGTGTTCTCCTGGTGGCTGTGCGGATTACTGGATGGCGACGACGCTGCTGTACGGCACGGTCGTTCCGCCACTGAGCGTGAGCGTGAGTGCGTTCGTCGTCGGGTTGTTGCCGACGGCGCTGACCGTGTTGCGCACCAGCGGCGTCGCCGTGACGCTTTTGCCGGCGTTCGTCGCGGTAACGGTAAATGTGGGGGTCCCGCCGCCGGTGTACTGGCTGAGGTCCACGTCGAAGTTGTTGTTGCCTGCGGCCATGGGACCCACTTGGTAGGTATTCATCACGGTGCCGCCCGGGCTGACGAGTTGCACCGTCACGTTATCCGCTGCGCCGCCCAGGGTGACCGCGCCCATGCCGTCGGTGCCGTTGGCCGAAATCGTGTTGCCGCTGGTCAGCACACCATGGCCGACCAGGGATGCGCTTTGCAGCACCTGCATGGAGCCGAACTGTCCGGCCATGGAGCCTATCGAGGTGTTGAGCTGCTGAATGCCTTGCACCGTGTTGATCTGCGCTATCTGGCTGGTCATCTGGGCGTTGTCCATGGGGTTCATGGGGTCCTGGTTGTTCAGCTGCGCGACCAGCAGCTTGAGAAACTGCTGCGACTCGGCCGCCGCCGTGGTGGGCGTGTTGCTGCTGGCCGTGGCCCCGCCGCTGCCCGAGCTGCCGATCAGGCTGGCGAGTGCGCTGTTGGCGCTGGTGCTATTGGTGACGCTGCTTGTAGACATGGTGTATTCCTATGGTGTTACTGGCCCAGCTGCAGTGTTTTGAGCAGCAGTGTTTTGGCGGTATTCATGACTTCGACGTTGTTCTGAAAGGAGCGCGAGGCCGAAATCATGTTGACCATCTCCTCCACCGGGTTGACGTTGGATTGCGTCACATAGCCGTCGGCATCGGCCATCGGGTGGTTCGGGTTGTGGACCCGGTGCAAGGGTTGGTTGCTCTCGGTGATGCCGCTGACGCGCACGCCGGCGGACGCGTCCGACCCCATGGGAACGGTCTCGAACACCACCTGGCGTGCCTTGTAGCCCTGGCCGTCAGGGCCGGCGACGGCGTCCGCGTTGGCGAGGTTGCTGGCGACCACGTTAAGACGCTGCGACTGCGAACTGATGGCGCTGCCGGAGACGTTGAAAATGGAAAACATGGACATGGTTTATTGCCCCTGGATGGCGCTCATCATGGTTTTGGCGTAATTGCCAATAAAGCGCAGCGTGGCTTCGTAGCGCACCGAGTTGTCGACGAAGCTCGCACGTTCGCGGTCTATGTCTACGCTGTTGCCGTCTACGGACGGCTGCGACTGCACGGTAAATTGCGCGTTCGACGCGCCTTCCTCGGCCAAGGTCGAGAGCGTGCTTTGCAGCGGAATATGCTGGCTATTGCCTGCGCCATCGGCGTTCGCCGGGATCGCCTGCAGCGGCTGCAGTGTCATCGTGCTGGCGCCGAGTGCGGCGCTCATGGCTTCCTTGAAATTGATGTCCTTGCCCGAATACCCGGGCGTGTCGATATTGGCGATATTGCTGGCGATGATGCGTTGGCGGTCGGCGCGAATCAACAGGGCTTTCGCTTGAAAGTCCATTTCGTTGCTCAGGTTCGCTAACATGGTGGGGTTGCCTCGCATCTTCTGCCCCGGTCCTGCACGAGCCGGTTTTCGGGGGCGTGCGGCAATTATGGGAAAAGCTTTAATTTGCTAGCGCCGGATATGCGCCGGATTTGCCCGCTATTTGCATGCCTTGTCGTGCGGGCGTGTGCCTATAGTTCTCCGCATTGCAGCGTCGCCCTGTCGCAGGAGAACACCCTATGTCAGTCCACCTTTTTGTTCGCCTTGTCCCACGGGACGTGCGCCGACTCGCGTGCTGCTTTTTGTTGCTGGGTGCGCAGGCCGTCATGGCGCAGGCTCAGAGCACAGTGGCCGTGCCTTCCGCTGCGACGCCCGACTATCAGGCGCTGGCGCTGAAATGGGCGCGCGCCGAGGCGGCGCAATACACCTCGGCCGAAGACGCAGCGCATTTGCGGCTGGAAGTGACGGTGGGCAGCCTGGACAGCCGCTTGCATCTGGCGCCGTGCAGCGACGTGGAAGTCTATGTGCCACCGGGCTCGCGCCTGTGGGGCCACAGCCGCATAGGCCTGCGCTGCCAGGAGGGCAGCGTCAAGTGGAACGTGTCCCTGCCCGTGACGGTCAAGGCATTTGGCCCCGCCTGGGTGATACGCGGTCAGGTTGCGTCCGGTGCACCCATAGGGGCCGGCGACGTGCTCGAAACCCAGGTCGACTGGGCCGAGGAAAGCAGTCCAGTGCTACAGGACAGCGCCCAGTGGATGGGGCAGATCGCAACGCATATGCTGCTCAGTGGCCAGGTTTTGCGCGCCAATATGGTCAAGCCGGCGCAAGTATTTCAGGCCGGCAGCGAAGTGCGGGTGGTCGCGCAAGGCCCGGGCTTCGAAGTGTCCAGCGACGCGCAGGCCCTGTCCGCCGGGGTGGTGGGGCAGACGGCGCGCGTGCGCATGGACAACGGACGCATCACCAGCGGCACGGTGCTGGATGCCCGCACAGTAAAAATAGAACTTTTATAGGTTCCGTATGAAAAAAACGCTTAAGTCCGCTACATTCGGGCCGATAGTGAACCTACGAGGCTACGCCTATCGTAGTTTTGGAGCACGCCATGAAAGTCACACCACAGCCCGATCTCAGCGTCCCAACGCCCAAGCCTGGTCCCAATGGACAGGCTGGCGTGTCGGCGAACGACCGTGCGCCGCACGGTGCGACTGCCAGCGCCGCAGCGCAGGCGCAGGAGACAGCAACAGCGTCGGGCGTTTCGGTGTCGGTGTCGCAGCAAACGCGTTCGCTCAGCACGGCCGAGAACACGGTGGCGGCAGATGTGGATCTGCAAAAGGTGGCGCGCGTCAAGTCGGCCATACAGAACGGCAGTTACAAGGTGGACGCCAAGGCCATCGCCGACAAATTGATCTCCAGCAGCAACGATTTCATTCAGCCCACAACGCATTGAGCTGGGGCGGTTCGCCCGAGCCGTCCGCCACTGGGTACAGGAGTTGACCCCGTGGACCCCCAATTTTTTGAACAGGCATTGACCATCGCCGAGCAGCATTTGCAGACCTTGGCGAACGATCTGGTCGCCGGCGACGCTGCGGGTGTGCAGCTGGCCGCGGAAAAACTGCAAAAAACCCTGCTCGCGTTGCGTCAGCACCTGCCAGCGCGCGCGCCGCTGGCGTCTGCCGACGGCGCGCTGCTGCAGCGCGTGCACGCGCTGGGCGAAGGTTTGAACCTGGTGCGCAGCAATCTGGCACGCCGTGCGTGCTACGTGCAGCGCGCACTGGGCGTTCTGATTGCACCGCCTGCGCACAGCACGTACGGCGATGGCAGCGCAACTGGCGCTGCCAGTTATTCGGCACTGGCGCCGCGCACCGGCGCTTTTCGCGTGCTGTCGGCCTGAACGCGCCGCATCCGCCCGCGCTACACTTCCCCCCGGTTAAGGTCCGTCCGCCCAGGGCCGGTGCTGCGCCTTGTGTGCGCTGGCAAAGTCCTGTGGCCCACCCACTTTCAGGAGACAGTGTCGCATGGTCACTTCGGTTCTTTCCATTCCCAGCCACGACGGCTTGCAGTTTGACGGCTACCTGGCGCTGCCACCCACGGGAAGCGGTCCGGCGCTGGTGCTGATTCAGGAAATCTGGGGCGTGAACGCGCACATCCGCAGCGTCGCCGATCAATACGCGCTGGACGGCTACGTGGTGCTGGCGCCCGATGTTTTCTGGCGCCAGCAGCCGCGCGTGGACCTGCAGTACACGCCGGAAGATACGCAGCGCGCCTACCAATACATGCAGAACCTGGACGCCGCCAACGCGCTTGCCGACCTGGTCGCCACGGCGCAGCTGCTGCGTGCACGCCCCGAGGTACAGGGCGGATTGGGCGTGGTCGGTTACTGCATGGGTGGGCGCCTGGCGTACCAGCTGGCTGCTGCCGGTGCGGTCGACGCGGCGGTCTGCTACTACGGCGGCGGCATCCAGAACCAGTTGACCCGGGCCGCGGACGTCCGCTGCCCCATCTTGTTTCACTACGGCGCGCTCGACAAGCACATCCCGCCCGAAGCCGTCGCGGCCGTGCAGGACGCTTTTGCGGGCCACGCGAACGCCCAATTCCACGTCTACCCGGACGCTGACCACGGTTTCAATTGCTGGGGCCGGCCCATGTACAAGCAAAGCGCCGCGGCGCTGGCGCGTGGCCGCACCTTGCAGTGGTTGTCGGACAAACTGGCTTAGCTTGGGGCTGGGCCTAGTCTGGTAGCAGGCCAGCCCGGGACGCGGCGCAGGCCGTGTTCGGGCCCGGTCGCATGGCTCGCCGTGCCTAATGCGCGCGCATTTTGGCGCGCAGGCGCGCGATCGACTGGCTGTGCAACTGGCAGACACGCGACTCGGTCACGTCGAGCACGGCGGCGATTTCCTTGAGGTTCATGTCCTGCTCGTAGTACATGCTCATGATGTACTGCTCGCGTTCGGGCAATTGCTTGATCGCCGCTACCAGCGATTCGCGCAGGCGCTGGTCGCGCAGCATGTTTTGCGGGTCGGCTTCGGCGTCGGCGACGTGCCGGTCCAGAAAGTTTTCGTCGTCTTCGTTGCGCCCGGCCATGTCTTCCAGATAAAGCAGCTGGGTGCCGCGTACCTTGCCCAGCAAGGTCTGGTAATCCGCCAGGCTCATGCCCAGTTCCGCGGCGATTTCAGACTCGGCCGGCGCGTGGCCCAGGCGGTGTTCCAGCTTGCGAATCGCGGTTTCAATTTCTTTCTGGCTCTTGCGCGACCCGCGCGACATCCAGTCGTTTTCGCGCAGTTCGTCGATCATGGCGCCGCGTATGCGTTGCGTGGCGAAGGTCTCAAACTGCACGCCCTGCGCGGATTCGAAACGCGTCAGCGCGTCGGCCAGGCCAATGAGGCCGACCTGGATCAGGTCGTCGACCTCCACGCTCGCCGGCAGCCGGGCCATCATGTGGTGCGCCAGGCGGCGCACCAGCGGCTGGTACTGGCGGATCAGTGCGTTGCGGTCTAGCTGCCCCTTGGCCGTATACATCAGTGGCTCCTGGCGATGGCGGCTTGCGCTGGCGTACCGGTCCAGGCGGGGACGGGTGCTGTGCCCAATACCAGCGCGTGTTCGAGCAGGCGTGTTGCCAACTGGCGCAGGGGCGCGCTGGCCAGGTCTGCACCCTGTGCGTTCACGTGGAATGCGTTCACTTCATAACCCAGATAATTTTTTGCACATTCGGCCAGACTTTTCCCCGTGCCGGTATCCGCGTCCATCATAGGCAGAATTATGGGCTCCAGTTGCGCACGGCGTAAAAGTCGTTTCAGAGCTACGTAGCTGGTGAGTAGGGAATTGCGGCGATTGCTGACGCACAGCAGGGGCCGCAGGTCGCAGCCGGCGAGCAACTGCACCAGCGTATCGACGCCAGCGTACAGCAGCAACACATCACCCGACGGAAACAGCGTACCCAGGCGTTCCAGCCCGGCGCCCGCGTCTGCCCCGCCCGGGCCCGCCAGAAGATGTACACCCAGAGCCGCCGGCATTACGTTCCAGTCGGGCGCAGCGTGCACGCTCAGCGCCGCCGGCAACTCGTGCGCCAGCAATTGCTCCAGTCCCGGGTTGCCCGCCGATTCGCATTGCGTCGCATCGAGGACAGTGCAGGTGTAGCCCAGGTCGACCAGCGTCTGGCACAGCTGCCACAGCAGAGGCAGGTCGCTGCTGTCGTCGCCATGGCTGACGACGGCAATCAGCTGCGCACGGCTGTCGGGCACCAGGCCCAGCAGTCCTGCGCCCTGATTGTGCGCGGCTTCACGCATCGAGTATTCCTGCGCTGGCCGAGGCCGAATGCTGGCTGAAGAGAAAGCCCAGGTCGGCAAGCTTGGGGTCGTAGACCGACTGGCTGGCGCTGCGCAGCGAGCTGCGCACCAGGTCTGGCGCGCTGGCAGCGCTCCAGTCTTCGGGAACGCGCTGTCCTGTGGTCACGCCGCGCAGGGTCAGCTGATGGCGGATGGCCGCGTCCAGCGCCGGACCCAGTTTGACCGCTTCGTCAATCTTCGACAGGATGACCTGCTGCCCGCTGGGCGACTTGAAGTGGCTGACGGTATCTTCCAGCGTGTCGCCGTGGCCGCTGGCGTTGAGCAGCAGCAGGCGCTTAACTTGCGGGATGTCTATCAGTTCCAGCATTTCGCGCTTGCGCGGGTCGCGCGGCGCAACGCCCGTGGTGTCGATGAGAACCATTTTCTTGTTTGCGAGCAGTCCCAGCAAATCTTGCAGCGCCGCGCGGTCGTGCGCCAGATGCGCCACCACGCCCAGCATTTTTCCAAACGCGCGCAGTTGCTCCTGCGCGCCCACGCGGTAGCTGTCCAGAGTGATCAGCCCGACGCTGCCTGCGCCGTATTGGCGTGCGCACAGGCCCGCGAGTTTGGCGGCAGTCGTCGTTTTGCCGACCCCCGTGGCGCCAATCAGCGCAAAAATCCCGCCTTCTTCGTGCAGCGCAGGCGTACCGGCGTCGGTGCGCAGGTTGCGCTCCAGCACCTCATACACCCAGTTCTGCGATTGGGCGGCGTCGTTGCTCTCGGGCATGCGCTCCAGAATCGTGCGCGACAGGGTGGGCGAGTAGCCGGCGCGAATCAGTTTGAGCATCAGGTTGGCCTGCACCGGGTTCTGGCGCGCCTGGCCCAGCCAGTTCAAGGTGTTGAAGCGGTCTTCGATCAGGTCCTTCATGGCCTGCAACTCGCTCACGATTCCCAGGGGCAGACTGGCGCTGGCAGCAGCCGGCTTGCGTGCGCTGGGCGAAGGCGCGTTGCCGCTGGCAGCCGGCGCAGGTGCCGCCTGCGTGCGAATGCGTTGCGGCGCGTTTCCCGCTGCCGGCGCCGGCGCCGGCGTGGCTGCGGTGGTGTCGGGCGGAATGCGGATCAGCTTGGGCTCGGGCGCGTTTTCGCTGCGTTTTTTGGCCATGCGTTCGCGCACGTAATCCTGGAACGACAAGGTACTCATGGACAAGGCGTCGGCGTCTTCCTCGATCTGGCTGGCGACGTCGCGGTAGCTCGGCGTGCTGCTGGCGCGCGTGCCGGGCCGCGCCGCACTGGACGTCACGCCGGGCGTCACGATGGCGGCGCTTTCGTCAAACACGGCGAGCGTGTCCTCGGCGGTGGCGACGACTTCCACGCCGTTCTCGGTCGGTCGGTTCGACAGGATGAGCGTGCTGTCGCCAAAAGCCAGGCGGGCCTTGGCCAGCGCCTCGCGCGAGGTCGGGGCGGTAAAGCGTTGGATGTTCATGTTGCACCTCTCAAAATCGGGCCAATGCGAATGGTGTGGGTGTCGGGAATCTCGCTATGCGAGAGCACCTGCAGGCGCGGCGCCAGGCGCCGCACCAGGCGCGCGATCGCGCTGCGTATGGTGTCGGGAACCAGCAGGCACGCGGGCAGGCCCACGGCTTCCTGCCGGGCCGCGGTTTCGGCGGCGGTCTTGCCCAGCAGCTCGGCGACGCCCGGATCCAGCGCCGGTCCGCTGGCGTTGCCCAGGGCCTGCACCAGCAAGCGCTCCAGCGGCGGATCGATGGCGATGACGTTGAGCTCGCGCGCCGGGCCGTAAATCTGCTGCACGATCGCCGGTGCCAGTGCGATGCGCACGCGTCGCGCCAGCTCCGCCGGGTCGCTGCTGGCGCTTGCGTGCTCGGCAATGCATTCGATGATGGTGCGGATGTCGCGAATGTGCACCGACTCTTCCAGCAGCAGCTGCAGCACTTTCTGGAATACGGCGAGGGACACCATTTTGGGAACGACTTCTTCTATCAGTTTCGGGGCGAGTTTGGCAACGTGGTCCACCAGTTGCTGCGTCTCGGTGCGGCTGAGCAACTTGCCGGCCTGCACTTGCATCAAGTGTGACAAATGGGTCGCCATGACGGTCTCGGGATCAACCACGGTAAAGCCCGCCATTTGCGCCGCTTCCTTCTGCTTGGCGTCAATCCAGTGCGCCGGCAGGCCGAACGCCGGGTCGGTGGTCGCTGTGCCGATCAGCGGCGTCGAGATGCCCCCCGGATTGATCGCCATGAACATGCCGGGAAAGGCCTCGCCTTCACCCACAATGACGCCGCGCAGCGTGATGCGGTAGGCGCTGGGCTTGAGCTCCAGGTTGTCGCGCACGTGCACCGGTGGCGGCAGAAAGCCGACCTCCTGCGCGAATTTGCGGCGCACGCCCTTGATGCGGTTGAGCAAGTCGCCCTGGCGCGTCTTGTCGACCAGCGAAATCAGACGGTAACCCAGCTCCAGGCCTAGTTGGTCAATGGGTTGCAAGTCGTCCCAGCTGGCGTCGCCGTCGTGGCTCGGTGGTTTGGCGACTGCGGGCGGCGGCGGTGGCGGCTTGTGCGCCAGCATCCAGGCGCCGTAGCCCAGGACGACGGCAATCGTCAGGAATACGAAGTGCGGCATGTTCGGAATCAGGCCGAGAACGCCCATGATGCCGGCGGTGATTCCCAGGACGCGGGGCGAAACAAACATCTGGCCGACGATTTGCTTGCCGATGTCCTTGTCCTTGCCGACGCGCGACACCACCATGGCCGCGGCGACCGAAATCAGCAGACCCGGAATTTGCGCCACCAGCGCGTCACCGACGGCCAGCAGAATGTAGGTGTTGGCGGCCTCGCTCGCGCTCAGGTCATGCTGCAGCATGCCGACCGTCAGACCGCCAAAGATGTTGATCAGCAGGATCAGAATACCGGCGACGGCGTCGCCGCGCACAAACTTGGACGCACCGTCCATGGAGCCGAAAAACTCGGCTTCTTCGCCGATTTCGGCGCGCCTGCGCTTGGCCTCGGTCTCGTTGATCAGGCCGGCGTTCAGGTCGGCGTCCACGGCCATTTGCTTGCCCGGCATGGCGTCCAGGGTAAAGCGCGCGGACACTTCCGCAATACGCTCCGAACCTTTGGTCACGACGACGAAGTTGATCACCACCAGAATTGCGAACACGATCAGACCGACGGCAAAATTGCCGCCGATCAGGAAGTGGCCAAAGGCCTCGATCACGGCGCCCGCTGCAGCCGGTCCGCTGTGACCCTCGAGCAGCACGACGCGGGTCGAGGCAACGTTCAGCGACAGGCGCATCAGCGTGGTGAGCAGCAGCACGCTGGGGAACGCGGCGAAGTCCAGCGGTCGCAGCATATAGGCCGCAACCATCATGACCATGAGCGCTACGGCGATGTTGATGGTGAAGAACGCGTCCAGCAACATGGGCGGCAAGGGCAGCACCATCATCGACAAAATGGCGACGACCAGCAGCGGCGCAGCGGCGCCTTGCAGCACGTGCGTGTTCTCGCGGTACCAGCCCTGCAGGTTTTTCAGCGCGCCGTTCATGCTGCGGCTCCGGCGGCATTAGCGATTCCGGCGCCTGCGCGCGACAGCGGATCGAGCTCCAGGGGGATCAGCGGTTGCGGCACGGCGCCGGGCATGGCGCCTTCGCCGCGCAGGGCCGCACGCAAGCGGTAAACATAGGCCAGAACCTGGGCCACGGCGGTATACAGCGCGGAGGGAATGTCCTGGTCGAGCTCGGCGTTGGCGTAGAGCGCGCGCGCCAGCATGGGCGACTGCAATACGGGGATGTTGTGCGACTTGGCGATATCGCGGATGCGCATGGCCAGAAGGTCCGCACCCTTGGAGATGACCTGGGGCGCCTGCATGGTTTTTTCGTCGTAGCGAATCGCCACGGCAAAGTGGGTTGGGTTCATGACGACAAAGTCGGCTTTGGGCACTTTGCTCACGCTGGCGCGTTGCGAGAGTTCGCGCTGCTTTTGGCGCATGCGTGCGCGCGTTTGCGGATTGCCGTTGGTTTCCTTGCCCTCGTCCTTGACTTCCTGAAAGGACATTTTCATTTCGCCCCTGTGCAGAAACGACTGCAGCGGCACGTCGACCAGCGCGGCGAGCAGCAAGACCAGCAGCATCAGCCCGATGCCGTTCGTGATCCACTGCACCAGTTGCGCGATGGCGGCGTTCGAAGGTTGCACCAAGGTCGAGGCAATGCCCACCAGTCCGTGGCTCAGAAAAATACCGGCGACCGAGAACAGCAGCGTCGTCAGCAGCAGCATTTTTCCGGTGGAAACCATCTTGCGGCGGCTGAACAAATTGCCGATACCGACAAAGGGGTTGATCCGGCTGAAGTCGGGCATCAGCGGCTGCAAGCTGGCGACCCAGCCACCCGAGGCCACGGCTGCAAAGATGGCCGCGCTGAGTACGATGGCGGCAAACACGGTACAGCCTACGATGCCCACGCCGGTGGCGTCGCCCAGGCGCGTGAGCATATAGCCGACCGATTGCACGCTGGACGCGTCAAATACCAGCTGGCGCACCATGCCCTGGCGCAGTTGCTCGAACAGAATGGGCGCGAGCAGCAACAGCGCCAGCGCGCCAGTGCCGAGCACGGCCAGGTGGGCCAGGTCCTCGGAGCGGCTGACTTGCCCGTCTGCACGGGCTTTGTTCAGCTTGCGTTCCGATGCGGGTAAATTGCGATCTTGGCTGCCGGCTTCCATGGTGACCTCTCAGGGGTTACCAGGATTGTGGCCAGCGCCCTTGCAAACTAAAGGGCAAAAAACGGGGCGAAAGCCGCGCTGTTTAGCGCGGCTTGCCGTTAAAAGCCCAGGCTGGCGAGCAGGTCGTCGACTTGCGACTGATTGGTCACGACTTCGGCATTGCCCGCGCCGTCGACCACCGGGCCGTCCAGCGCCGGCGTGTACTCTTCGGGCGCCGGCGTGGCTTTCAGGACGGCGTCGGGCGGTGCCGTTTTGATCAACAGCGAGACCAGCTGCTCCTCGATGGTGGCGGCCAGGTTGACGACCTTGGCTATCACCTGGCCAGTCAGGTCATGGAAGTCCTGCGCCATCATGATTTCGGTCAGGTTCACGTCGATTTTCTTGCTGGCCTGCTCGACGTCGCTGATGAAGTTCATCACATGGCCCTTGGCCACTGCCGCGACCGGGTCGGCGACGATCAGCGCGCCGATGCGGCGCGTCTCGGCGGCGATGAAGTCGTGTTGCTCCTTCGCCTGGTCGACCTGGTTCAAAACCTTTTCCGCCGCCTGGCCCGTGAGCCGGGCGATGTACGACAGCCGGCTTTTGGCGTCCGGCAATTCGCCCGCCCAGTCGCGCACTTTTTCGGCCAGCCCCAGGCCAGTGAGCGAATCGTGCAACTGCCGGGTCAGCGCGCCCAGTTCATGGTGCACCTGCACCAGCGCCATGACGCCTTCCAGGCTGGGTAGTTCGGCAGGGACGGGGGAGTGGCCTTGGTTTTCGGCCATGGTTATTTGAGCCCCGTCTTGGTAAGGATGTGGTTGACCTTGTCTTCCAGCGTCGCTTTGGTAAAGGGTTTGACGATATAGCCCGCAGCGCCTTGCTGCGCTGCCAGGACGATGTCTTCCTTGCGCGCTTCGGCGGTGACCATCAATACCGGAATGTGTTTGAGCTTGTCGTCCTTCTTGATTTCGCCCAGCAACTGAAAGCCGTTCATATTGGGCATATTGATGTCGCTGACGACAAAATCAAAATTGCTGTTGCGCAATTTCTGCAACGCGACAACGCCGTCTTCAGCCTCGTCGGCGTCGGCATAGCCGCTTTCCTTGAGCAGGTTGCGCACGATGCGGCGCATGGTGGAAAAGTCGTCGACGATCAGAAAGCGCAATTCTTTGGACATGTCGGCCCCTTTCGCGGGCGATTTTCAATTGAAACCGAAGTATGACCTAAATTCGTGTGGCTCAAGGCGCCGATTTGCCGCCGGCAGGCGGTGGTGGCGCGGGCATGGCGGGCGCGCCGGAGTCGGATGCGCCAGCGCCTGGCGCGTCGGCACCGGCTGCATCGTCCGGCTTGGGGCCGCCGAGCAGACGTTCCTCGGCTTCTTTGGTCATCACCAGGATGCTGATGCGCCGGTTGCTGGGCGCGAGCGGATCATTCGGTTCCAGCGGCAGACTGGAGCCCATGCCAACGACCCGCGCGAGCTTGGTCTCTGGCATGCCAGCGGCCATCAACTCGCGCCGCGACGCGTTGGCACGGTCGGCCGACAACTCCCAATTGCTGTAGCCGGACGCCGCGTTGCCGTAGTTTTGCCGGTCGGTGTGGCCGTCCAGGCTGATTTTGTTGTCCACGTCGAGTAGCGCGACGCCGATTTCGCGCAGGATATCGCGCATGTACGGCTTGACGATGGCGCTGCCGCTGTCAAACATGGGGCGACGCTTGTCGTCAACGATCTGGATCTGCAGGCCGTCGGGCGTGATTTCCAGCTTGATCTGCGACGCGAATTCGGCCAGCTTGGGGTTGTCAGAAATCGCACTGGCAATCTTGGCGCTGAGCGCAGCCAGTGCCTTGGCGTCTTTCTTGGCGGTTTCGGCCTTGGCCTGCTCACGCGCGGTCTTTTTGGCGTTGCGCTTTTCCTCGCCGTCGCTCTTCTTGGTCTGGCCGGCCGATTGCGTCAGGTCACTGCCGCCACCCGGAATGATGCTGGTGCTGCTGCCCGAACCCGAGCCCCCTTGCATCGCGACCTTGAGCGGCGATTGGAAATAATCCGAAATACCTTTTTTGTCGCCGTCGGTGGTGCTGCCCAGCAACCACATCAACAGGAAGAACGCCATCATGGCGGTAACGAAGTCGGCGTAGGCGATCTTCCACGCGCCGCCGTGCGCCGCGTGCCCCCCCTTCTTCACCCGCTTGATGATGATGGGCTGAAGTTTTTTGGCGTCTCCTGCCATGCTTCGCTGCGCTGCGCGCTACTTTTTCTTGACGAAGGTCTCGAGCTCGGCAAAGGTCGGGCGCTCGGTCGAGTAGAGCACCTTGCGGCCGAATTCGATCGCGGTGGACGGGTTGTAGCCCTGCATGCTGGCGAGCAGCACGGTCTTGATGCACTGCAGCTCCTTGCCGCCTTCCTCGACCTTCTGCTCGAGCAGGCCGGCCAGCGGCTCGGCAAAGGCGTAGGCCAGCAAAATGCCGAGGAAGGTGCCGACCAGCGCCGAGCCGATCATGCCGCCCAGAACGGCCGGCGGCTGCCCGACCGAACCCATGGTGTTGACAACGCCCAACACCGCAGCGACGATACCGAAGGCCGGCAGGCCACCGGCGACGCGCTGGATTGCTGCCACGGCGGCGTGCTCCTCGTGGTGGTGCGTCTCGATTTCGCTGTCCATGATGGATTCGATCTCGTGTGCGTTCAGGTTGCCCGAGACCATCATGCGCAGGTAGTCGGTGACGAATTCGACGACGTGGTGGTCGTGGCCCACGGTGGCGTACTTCTTGAACAGCGCCGATTCGTGCGGGTTTTCGACGTCGCTTTCAATCGCCATCAGGCCTTCCTTGCGCGCTTTTTGCAAAATGTCAAAAAGCAGCGCCATCAGTTCCATATAGCGCGCCTTGGTGTATTTGCTGCCCTTGAAGCAGGCGCCCAGGCCCTTGAGCGTGGCTTTGACGACCTTCATCTGGTTGTTGGCCAGAAACGCGCCCATGGTCGCGCCGCCAATCGTGATCATTTCGAAGGGCAGGGCGTGCAGAATCACTTCGATATTGCCGCCGTGCGCGATGAACACGCCAAACACGCAACCCAGAACAACTAGCCAGCCGACGAATACAAACATGGTGATGGTGTGGCTGTAAAGGCCGGATCCTCATAAGTTAGTAGGGTTCGGCTTTTTGACGGCCACCAGCCATCATATCGTCGCGCCAGGGGCTGGCTTGAATTTAGTGCAGCAATATTCCGCCGCTGGCAACGCCTTTGCCGGCGCGCGCAGGGGGCGCACACAGCCCGCATTCGAAATGCCGGCTGTTTTCGTAGGCCTCGGTGACGAAGTGGCCGCCGCAGTGCGAGCAGCGCGTCATGGACAACATCTGGTTGTCCATGAATTTCACCAGGCGCCACGCGCGCGTGATGGAAAG
>Ga0075019_10000735_pt1 | contig 18583 bp, 14 predicted proteins | sample ColStrG_CSR_2013_FD_71473 | JGI IMG/M metagenome (GOLD analysis project Ga0075019, IMG submission 71473) | Freshwater sediment microbial communities in response to fracking from Pennsylvania, USA - Cold Stream Run_MetaG_CSR_2013 | ecosystem: Environmental > Aquatic > Freshwater > Creek >...
GAATCGGGCAGAACAGAATTGCTGGATCAGTTCCGTCGCTCAGGCAACGGGATTCTGATTGGCAGCCAGAGCTTCTGGGAAGGCATAGACGTGCGTGGCGAAGCGCTGTCTTTGGTGGTGATCGATAAATTGCCGTTTGCTCCACCGGATGATCCAGTACTTTCCGCAAGGATTAACGCCATGGAGAAATTGGGCAAGAACGGTTTCGTGCACCACCAGCTGCCCGAAGCAATTATCAACCTCAAGCAGGGAGCAGGGCGCCTGATTCGGGACGAAACTGACCGGGGTGTGCTGATGCTGTGCGATCCACGAATACTTTCCAAGCCCTATGGCGCGCGAATCTGGCAATCCATGCCGCCGTTCACCAGAACACGCGAGCTTAAAGTGGTGGAAGATTTTTTTGCTTCGATCAAAACCGAACCAACCTCAGGAGACCTCCATGACAGCTGAATATCAGGCCCACGGTGCGGTGGCCGTCATCACACTGAACAATCCGCCGGTCAATGGCATGAACTTCGCGACCAGGCAGGCAGCCGTGGCAGGTATACATCGCGCACTGGCCGATACCAGTATTAAGGCTATCGTCATCACCGGCGCAGGCAAGGCGTTTTCAGGCGGTGCCGACATCAAGGAATTCAATACGCCGTTGGGCATGGCAGAGCCTACCCTGCACACACTGATAGACATCGCTGAATCAGCTGACAAACCGATAGTCGTCGCACTGCACCATGTGTGCATGGGCGGCGGACTGGAATTGTCGCTGGGCTGTCATTACCGGATAGCGCAAAAAGGTACTCAGATTGCACTGCCGGAAGTGAAGCTCGGCCTGCTGCCAGGTGCCGGCGGAACACAGCGTCTGCCGCGCGCAATCGGGCTTGAATTGGCATTGAAGATGATTACCGGCGGTGCACCGGAGTTGGCGGAAAATTTATCTCAGACCGCCCTGTTTGACGCAGTAGTCGACAGCGATGTGCTAGGTGCGGCAATCGCCTTCGCAGAAAAGATTGCTGATCTGCGCCCCTTGCCCCTGGTCAGAAACCGGCAGGTCACCCATCCACAACTGGAGCAGATTCTGGACGGAGCACGGGCTCAGGCCCGACGCGGCTTTTTGACTGCACCGATGGCCTGTGTGGAAGCGGTTGCCGCCGCTGCGCACAGGGCATTTGAGGACGGTATCCAGTTCGAACGTCAGACGTTTTATCAACTGGTACAAAACGCTGAATCCAAAGCATTGCGTCACGCGTTTTTTGCTGAACGGGCTGCCGGCAAGATTCCGGACGTGCCGTCCGATACGCCAACCCGTACCATCAGGAGCGCAGCAGTGGTTGGCGCCGGCACCATGGGTGGTGGCATTGCAATGAACTTCGCGAATGCGGGCATTCCGGTAGTCATACTGGAAACCAAAGCCGAGGCGCTTGAGCGTGGCCTCGCTGTCATCCGTAAAAATTATCAGAACACGCGTGACAAAGGAAAACTCACGGCGCAGCAATTCGAAGACCGCGTGGCGCTGATCAGCGGCACGCTTGATTACAGCGCCATCGCGCAGGCAGATATTGTGATTGAAGCCGTGTTCGAGGAATTGCCGGTCAAGCAGGCAGTGTTTACCAGACTGGATGAAGTGATGAAGCAGGGCGCCATACTGGCGACCAATACCTCTACGCTGGATGTCAACAAAATCGCCGCTTTTACCGCTCGGCCGCAGGATGTAATCGGCCTGCATTTTTTCAGTCCGGCGAATGTCATGAAATTGCTGGAAATCGTGCGTGGCAAACTGACTTCGCACGAGGTGCTGGCCACCGCCATGGCGCTGTCCAAAAAACTGAAAAAAATTGGCGTGGTCTCCGGTGTCTGTGACGGCTTTATCGGTAATCGCATGCTGGAACAATATATCCGTCAGGCTGGCTTTCTTTTGGAAGAGGGCTGTCTGCCGGCGCAAGTGGACGCGGCCGTGGAAAAAATCGGATTTGCCATGGGGCCTTTTCGTATGGGTGATCTGGCGGGGAACGACATCAGCTATGCCATACGCAAACGTCGTGCGGTAGAGCGCCCGGGCATGATTTATTCCCGGACTGCGGATAAATTGTGCGAGCTGGGTCGCTTTGGACAAAAGACGCTCGCAGGCTGGTACGACTATCAGGCCGGCGACCGGACTGCCCATCCTTCGGCGCTGGTGAATACAATGATTACCGAGCATTCGGCGCAGGTCGGTATTGTGCGTCGTGAGATCAGCGATGAGGAAATCGTCGGCAGGCTGATTTTTGCGCTGGTCAATGAAGGCGCTGAGATTCTGGCTGAAGGGATCGCGCAACGCGCATCGGATATTGATATGGAGTATCTGAGCGGCTATGGATTCCCACTGCATCTCGGTGGGCCTATGTTTTATGCAGACAGCATCGGCCTCGCTAAAGTGGTTGCGGCGATACAGGACTATGCAAAAGGACATTACGGCGCAGTGTGGAAACTCTCGCCGCTGTTGACTGAATTAGCTGCCAACGGCAAGACTTTTAACGCTTGACTGACTAAATTGCTAACGGATACAAGAAAAAACCGGGAATTGGGCTGGCGAGAGTCGTAATATCTGGCTATAATTGCGCGCTTGGATGGCCGGTACGGTTCTAAGTAGTATTACCGGGAGTCAAAGGCAGACCAGAAAGGAAGAGTGGCCGAGCGGTTTAAGGCACTAGTCTTGAAAACTAGCGAGGGTTTAAAGCCTCCGTGAGTTCGAATCTCACCTCTTCCGCCAGAATTCAATTTAATGCCCGCTTAATGCGGGCATTTTTATTTTTGCGCTCAGAATCAGTGCGTTAGTAATTGGACTTGGCAAATTGCATTTTTGCATTCAAATCGCTATAATGCATGCATTGAAGGCGTTTTATTGAGGTGGAGATATGGCAATGCTTACTGTGCGCAACTTGCCCGATGATGTGCACCGGGCGCTTCGCATCCGGGCGGCGCAGCACGGACGCAGTACCGAGGCGGAGGTCAGGGAGATTTTGGCGATTGCGGTTAAACCCGAGACCAGGATCAGGTTGGGTGACGCCTTGGCAGAATTGGGCCGTGAGGTTGGGCTCAGGAACGAGGATTTCGAGGAATTCGAGAAAATACGGGACAAAAATCCTGCCAGACCAGTGGGGTTTGAATGATTATTCTTGATACCAATGTTGTGTCAGAAGCGATGAAGCCAGAACCTGATTCAAAAGTTCGGGCCTGGCTGAATGATCAAGTCACCGAAACGCTTTATCTGTCCAGCGTAACGTTGGCCGAGTTGCTGTTTGGTATCGGTTCGCTGCCAGTTGGCAAACGCAAGGAAATGTTGACGCAGGCTCTGGATGGTCTGCTTGGCTTGTTTAAAGACAGAGTCTTGCCGTTCAATGTCGACGCAGCCCGCCATTATGCTGAGTTGGCTGTCTCAGCAAAAAATGCCGGACGGGAATTTCCAACACCAGATGGTTATATAGCCGCAATTGCAGCTGCCAATGGATACATCGTCGCGACGCGAGATACGGCTCCCTACTTGGCCGTCAACGTTACCGTGATCAATCCTTGGCAAGGTTAAGGATCGACTGTGGACCTGTTCGAATGGCCTGATATGTTCAAGAAGCGCCCGACAGATTCAATTACTGAAAATCCCGCGGAATCGTTCTGGTCCATTTTTTCTCCCGCACCAGCACGCCATTTTCGCTGAGCCTGCGCAGATAATCGTAATAAAAATTATCCTGATCACTGCGAAATACCGCATCGGACTCCCACACAATTTCCCGACCCGGAAGATCAACCTGAAATCGATTGATGCTGTGCACGGAAGCTGATTCCGGATGGGCATCCGTCACACGATGTTCAATTTTTTCCTGATAATGCTCGACGCCCCACGGATAGCGCTGCCCACTCTGATTCGTCACCAGCACGGTCGTTTCACCGGTTTGCAGATTGTGGTTCACTGATGAAATTTCTCCAAAGCCGGAAGTGCTGCCTTCATCGACAGTTTCAAAGCCCGACATGGGCTGACTCTCTTCAGAAGGTGGCAGAAATTGCGGCCCGTGACGACGCGCTTTGGATGCAACGGGAAGAATCAATCTGGTGCCAGTATTGCCGCCCAGTTGCAGTTGGGTCTCCATGGCAAAAGGTGTTGGCCACAGCATCGGCCATTGGGCACTGTTGACTGCCAGCCGGATGCGGTGGCCGGGGGCAAATTTCCACGACGTAAAATGCAGGTCGATCTTTAACGGAATAATTTCGCCCGGGACTATCGCAACAGGTTGCCGTGACGAGTTGCGATGGGTGCCATTCAACGCTGCCCCGGTAATGAGCGTGACAGTGCCATCCGGTGCCACATCAGACAGGCGTGCTACCCAGTCGGCACGGGTTGCGCTGCTGGCCACATTCAGCCGTACCTGAGGCAGACCCAGTATGGAAAGATTTTCTGTCAGCGGTTCGCTGTCATACACCAGACTGTAAGCGTCGGTGCCGCGCTGATCGTACGCCACGTCTCCCCACCACATCACGGGCCCGCCGGCTTCAACGCCAATGCCGGGAACGTAGCGCAGAGCATGGTTGGCCGGTGCGGAAGGGGAGGCAGCCAGACTGTGGTTGGTCTGCGGGTAATAGATTTTTTGTTTCATGCCTTTGATCGGCCAGCCGTCTTCCCAGCGCCATTCGCCCTGATCTTGCTCCAGCACCGGACCCGGCGCATGCCAGTCGCGCATGTATACCGCCAGGCGTGGCTCGGCCATGATGCCGGTGTCAATGCCTTTGAGCCAGTAGTCAAACCAGCGCACCGCTTCATTGCGCCATTCCATCCCCGGCTTGGGGTAAGCATCATGCGGCCAGCTGTGTGACCACGGACCGACGATCGCTTTAACCGGTGCGTGCAGATGTTCCAGCATGCGCGGAATGCTGTTGCGATAACCGTCGTACCAGCCTCCGATCAGGAAAGTGGGAATGGTGACGCTGTCGTATTTTCCTTTGAGTGAGGCGCGATCCCAGTACGGGCCGTCGCGCTGCTGCGTCTTGGTGGTCAGCATCCAGGGTGGGGTATCAAAGCGGTCATGGAAGTAGGTTTCGTCGAGGACATAATCGGGCGCGCCGGGCCGTGCGTTGTCCAGATCCTGGCTCATTTCCCACGAATCCACGTGCATGATGCCATCCATGAAGTGGACGTCGTCCTGATACATATCTTCAGTGGCATCGACGGCGATGATGGCCTTGAGTGCCGGCGGATTGCGCAACGTCATCTGAATCGCGTTGAATCCGCTCCATGAAATGCCAAACATACCGACTTTTCCGCCAGCCCAGGATTGGCCTGCCAGCCAGCTGATGACGTTCTCACCATCCTGTAATTCCTGATCCGAATATTCGCCTGCGACCAGTTGTCCTTCGCTGTTACCAGTCCCGCGGATATCGACCCTGGCGACCACGTAGCCGCGCTCAACAAAGTAGCGATACATTTTCCAGTTGCGGTCTCGCGAATCTGTTTTGCGATAGGGCAGGTACTCCAGCAGCACTGGGAAGGTCTGACCCGGTTGTGCCCCGGTGGGCAGAAACAGGTCTGCAGCAAGGCTTACGCCATCCGGCATGGGGATCGACATTGCCACCAATTCCATGCCAAAAACAGGCGGCGAGGGTGTTTTCACGTCCGCAGCGACAGTGAAAAATGAACAAAGAAAAATCAGACTGCCAAACAGCGATTTTTTAAACATAAGGGATAGTCAGGTTGCCACTGTTTGTAGAACGTTTGTATCAAAGTGTGCCCCGGAAAAATGAAAATGGGTTTTGCGACTATAATCTGCCCGCCCGCAGGAACTGAACATCGATTCAGCGTTACAGCATGCGGAGGGCGTAAATCGTCGCATCGCTGCAACGAACTGCCTGTTTTGTTGGCTATTAACTACTTTTTCTTTGCCCTTTTGTTTCGAATTTGATGAAATGGCAACGATTTAGCTGAATATACGGTCTGTCAGTCACACGCGGAATTCTTCGCACTATGGCTTTCTGGTATGACCACTGACTTCCTCTGGAAATGAATAATGAAAAAATCACTGATTCTGTCGTCAATTCTTGCCGCTTTTGCCGGAACTGCCTGCGCGCAGTCTTCAATCACCATGTACGGCGTATTGGACGCCGGTCTTAATTATGAAAAACCGGCAGTTGCCGGCACCGGCAATGAGTTTTCGCTGGCCAGCGGCATTTCAACGCCGTCCCGCATCGGCTTCAATGGTTCTGAAGATTTTGGCGGCAGCCTGAAGGCCCTGTTTCAGATAGAGGCCGGCGTGCAGATTGATAATGGTCAGAGCACGCAAACCGGAACGCTGTTCAATCGCGCTTCGTGGATCGGTTTGTCGGGCGACTTTGGGACCGTGATGGTGGGGCGTCAATTCACACCCATGTACAACGCCGTGTATTCCATCGATCCGTTTGAACTCGGCATGGCAGGCAACGCCGGTAATCTGATGCATCTGGGCGGTGCCAACCTCGTCGGCGGCAATCTGACCGGTGGCTTCCATTCATGGCTGGAAAATGGCGGCGGTGGCATGGACCAAAACAATTCCATGCGCTATGTCTCGCACGATTACAAAGGACTCTCGATCGAGTTCAATTACGGCTTCGGCGGGATTGCCGGTTCAACCAGTGACGCTGCAGAAACCGGTTATACCGTTAATTATGATCAGGGCCCGGTGCATTTGCTGGCATCCTATGACGGCATCAATGCAACCAATTTCAGCAATACCTTCAAAACCACCTTGGTCGGCGGCAGTGTTAACTGGGGAGAATACGGTGTGCCCCTGAAAACCAGCTTCGGTTACCAAACCAATAAAGGATCGGATTTAATTGGCGGCAGCATAGTGAATTCGACTGATCTGTTACTTGGCCTGCGTGTTCCACTCGGTCGCCATGAAATATTGTTTTCCTACATCCATCTCGACAGTAAAACCAATCCCAGTTATCAATCTAACCAATACGCTCTCGGCTATACCTATGCCTTGTCGAATCGCACCAGCTTTTATACATCAGTTGGCGAAGTCGGCAACAAAAACGGCTCTGAATTTACGTTGGGTACTGCATCAAGTCCAGGGTACGGCGTGAAAGCGTTCGATCTGGGAATACGCCACGCGTTTTAATAGCAAGGCTAGGAAAGAACGGCAGCTGTGCCGTTTTTTTATACCGGTCGCTTGCGTCTGCTGCAGCAAATTCTGAAAGAGTCGCCATGAAAATTGATTATGTGTCTGACATTGCCTGCCCCTGGTGTGCCGTGGGTTTACATTCTCTGGAGCTGGCAATCAAAAATCTGAAAGGTGTTGTGGACGTTGAACTGCGGTTTCATCCTTACGAACTCAATCCTGGTATGGCGCTCGAAGGTACCGACAGCGGCGAGTATCTGCGTGCCAAATATGGCATGAGCAAAGAACAGCTGGAATCCAACCGGGACAATTTGCGTGCCAGAGGCGCTGCAGTGGGCTTCCATTTCGGTGCAATGAAGCAGGTCTGGAATACTTTCGACGGGCATCGGCTGCTGCACTGGGCCGGAATTCAGTCGGCCGAGTTGCAGCGCAAACTGAAGCACGCATTACTGGATGCTTATCACAATGCAGGAAATAATCCGGCCGATTCTGCCGTTTTACTGGAGCTGGCTGAAAAAGTTGGACTGAATGTAGTGGAAGCCGCCGAGGTGATTTCCAGCGGGCGTTACGGCGATGAAGTCCGCGCCGAGGAAGCCTACTGGCAGCAGGCCGGAATTCAGTCAGTACCTTCCATCATCATCAATGAAAGGCATCTGATTACCGGCGGCCAGCCGCCCGAAGTGTTTGAGAAAATATTGCGTGAGATTGAGGCAAAAGACATTGAGGAGCGTGGTCACGCCTGAACATGTCGGTCTGTTTGGTCTGCCCTAGTGGAATCGAACCACTAACCTATGCCTTAGAAGGGCATTGCTCTATCCAGTTGAGCTAAGGGCAGAAGGAGGGGGGAAGAGAAGCTATTTTTGGCAGGCCGTATGATACCTTTTATATTACCTGGCTACAAGAACTGACTGGTTTATCAGTAAAAAAGGCAAGGCTGGGTTTTACTTCCCATTACTGCACTGTGCCCGAACAATAAATTTCAGGCACAAAACTCACTCCCAATGGACATCGCCCTCCGATTTTTTCTGACAGGACGAAGTTCACCTGGTCCACAACCTGATACAACATATCCATTCGGTTTATCTGGTCGGGACCGGAACGCTGCAAGGGTTTGATGGGACGTTAAATGACGTTATAAAACGTAATATTAATTTCGCATAATTTATATTATGTTAAATAGAAGATTCGTATCAGCGCTGGGTGTTGCCAGACTGCTCGCCGCACTGCTACCTGACATTTCTAATGCCCCAGCGATCAAGTTGTGATTACTTGCGCCAACTGACGAATCGCTTCTTCGGCCAGAGCGCGATCAGGTCTTGCGTCGTCATTGTTGAAATTACCGGTCTCACCAATTACCTGAACCATCAGACCATCACGCCGTGGCACCATCGACAGTGTCCGGGTATTGAGGCCATAAGTGACCTCGGTCTGGGGAATCAGTCGTTGCGTCTGTCCACGTACCGGAATGACGGATTCATCTTTAAACAAAACCCTGGCTCCATAACCGGTGGCGTTAATTAACGTATGCTCCGTTAGCTTCAGCAATTCTCCCGCATGCGAGAACTCGGCCACTTCAATTTGCCCACCCAGAGCCAGAAAATCGGTCATCAGCATACGTGCATAGGTGCTGATATTGAACATCATGGTTGTGTAGCGCCGTACATAATTCGGTGCGAATGGATGGCTGTCGGGCGCCAGCTCAACACTGTGATGCCGGATTTCCGGCGCATAATCGCTGAAATCGCCATATTCCGGCTCATCGGCAACGGATGCATGCCGGGTGCCGAATGGCACGTCAGAAATAGAAAAGCCTTCGTACCACTCTATCGGATTGCCCGGCAGGCCCAACATTTTCTGGTAAGTTGCATACGATATCCGTGTCATTTCTTCCCAGCGTGCTGCCAGTTGCGCAACGTGTTCGGCATCGCAGATACGCGAATCGGGAGTCCAGACGCCGCTGGCGTTCATTGACGGCACATCCGGTGGCAAAGCCTTGGTGTAGATTTTGACCTTTAGTCCGGCACGCAATGCCAGCAAGCCTGAAGTCAGACCAAGTGCGCCACAACCAATAACGCCGACCGACCTGGCACCTGTTGTCTGTGCCAGACGCACTGCCAGCGTACTCGAGCCCCAGGACAGCGACCAGCCGCTGCCGCCATGTCCATAGTTGTGAACAATATTCTTGCGTCCCAGCTTTTCCAGCTCAATACGCGGACCCGCGCGACGAAATGCCCGGGTGCAGGCATATATTCCGGTGAGCCGGTTGACGTCAGCGCGGATGGGCGCTAGCGCCATTGGGTCGAGGGCAGTGGCGAGGCCTGATCCCTTGCTGATTCCGGTCACCTCTTCTGAGCCAACTGGCTTAGCCAGGCTCACCAGTGGCACAGAAAATGTTCCCGATGCGATCAGCGGAAATCCCAGCTGTTGAATAAATTGGCGTCGTTTCAGCATATTGGATTCATTAAATTAAAATAATAATCAATAATATCAATGAATTATAATACATATTTAAACTGATTTATCACTATTAAGCAATTTCCTTGACCACGCCCAGTAGATCGGCTGCCTGTGATTCCAGGTTTTTGATCGATTCGAATGAATCTTCCACAAGGATTGCGTTTTGCTGCGTCATGTCGTCCAGCTGTTTAATTGCGCTGCTGATTTGTTGAATTCCGGAATTCTGCTCCTGACTGGCCTGCATAATTTCCGAAACAATGTCGCTCACTTTTTGTATGCTTTCAACAATTTCCTCCATTGTGGTACCGGCATAATCGACTTCCCTGCCACCGGCTTCCACTTTGTGCACGGAATCTTCGATCAAGGCTTTGATCTCGTTGGCCGCAGCTGCCGAACGTTGCGCAAGATGGCGCACTTCGCTGGCAACCACCGCAAAACCCCTGCCTTGCTCCCCTGCCCGCGCCGCCTCCACTGCAGCATTTAAGGCCAGGATATTGGTTTGAAATGCAATACTGTCGATTACGCCGGTGATGTCGGCAATCTTTCTTGACGATTCATTAATCGATTTCATTGTGGCGACGACCTGTGAAACCGCAGTGCCGCCTTTGATCGCGACGCTGGAGGCAGAAGCTGCAAGCAAATTGGCCTGACGCGCGTTTTCAGCATTCTGCTGCACGGTAACGGTCAGTTGTTCCATGCTGGACGCAGTTTCTTCCAGTGAACCGGCCTGCTGCTCTGTCCGATCAGACAGATCACGACTGCCGCTGGCCATTTCATTGGATGTCGCGGCAACAATTTCAGCGCCAGACCGCACCTGGCCCACCAGTGCCGTCAGATTCTCGGTCAGGCCCTTCAGCCCCCACAGCAATTCGCTGAGTTCATTGTCGCCCCGCACGTCGAACTTGGTGTTCATATTGCCCAAAGTAACGTTTTTCGTGACGTTAATCGCCTGGCGCAAGGGATGCAGGATCGAGTTTTTGATCAGATAAGCACAAACAAAACTCAGCAAAATAACCAATCCGGTCAGTGTTCCCAGGATAGTCTGGCTGCTGACGAACTGATTTTTTACATCAGTTTCATTCCGGACAATGTCCGCAGCTTGTATATCCACCAGATCCTGAATTGCCTTCAGATAAACCGCCAGCGATGCGACCATTGCGGTTTCGGATTTATGCGCCCTGTCGGCATCACCTGATTTGTTGTCGGCAAAATACACCTTTCTGGCGGCCAGATAGTCAACACGCCTGCTGGCGATGGCCTCATAGTTCGTCTTTTCGGCCGCGCTTCTCGGCATGGCTTCCAGCATTTTTTGAATTTCAGAAATACGGGCACTGGTTTTGCTGATTTTACTTTCCACCGCGAGTTTTGCGGCCTCATCAGACATGTGCTGTGTATCCAGTACACGTGTTCCGTTCAGGTTAGTGTTGTTATACCACTCGGTGATCAGGCGTTCTTTTGAAAACAATTCATTGACCAGATGATCCGTAACCAGGCTGGATCGATAAATGGAATAACTGCCTGTAGCACTGATCAGCAACGCGCCCAACAAAATAAAACCGAAGCCGGCATTAAGGCGAGTGCTTATTTTGAAATTAGAAATATCCATAAATTCTCTAAAAATAATAATATCCACAATCCATGTAGACGCGGAACAAACAGTTTCTTTGAATTTATTTTAGGTCAGATTGAAAAATAAACCGCACTATTAACGGACATTACAATTTTTTAATGCCTTCAATTATTATTACAGGGAGCAGTTGGCGACTGGTTACTCTAGTAAATTAATAATAATTACTTTAATAATCAATATTTTATAGAAATAAATTAAAGTTAAATCTAATGACTGTGAGACCAATTGCTGTCTGTCGAATGAATAAACGATTTCACTGCTTCCGGTTGACCGGTAGCATGCCGATGCAGTTCGCCGCAGCCGCAGATGCCCTGATAGGGTTGGATATGAGAACAGGCAGAAACTTTCTGCAGGAAAACCTGGACAGCTTTTCCGCATTTTTTGCATTTAAAGGTCAGAATTCGGGCTGGTTTGTGCATCATCTTCTCCTAATTTTTAATGGCCAGACGCCACAACGTTGTTATTTCAGCGGCTCTGGCAGCGTGTAACGGGTCGGTCTGGTCGCTCGTTTTGGGATGCTGCGGCTTGATATCGATACTGCCCAATACGCGCAAGCCACCCTGGTCTATCCACTCCGGCAGGTCTGCCTGACCGCGCAGACCCAGATGTTGCGCAATATCCGACAGCAACAACCACCCTTCTCCGCCTGGCTCAAGATGAGTGGCCAGTCCGTCTAAAAAACCACGCAGCATCCGGCTGTCCGGGTCATAAATGGCATGCTCGATCGGCGAACTGGGTCGCGCCGGGATCCACGGCGGGTTACAGACTATCAATGGCGCCCTGCCTTCCGGGAACAGGTCGGCATTGATGAGCGTTACCTGATCAGCATAACCAAGTTGCGCAAGGTTTTCCCGGGCGCAGCGCAATGCGCGGGCATCGGTGTCCGTCGCGACAATCTGCCGTACGCCGCGCGCAGCCAGCACGGCAGCAATGACTCCGCTGCCAGTACCGATATCAAAAGCCAGGCTGGTTGACGGCAGAGGGGCATTCGCGACCAGTTCGATGTATTCGCCACGCATGGGGGAAAATACGCCGTAATGTGGGTGGATATGTGCTGACAGCGCCGGAATCGGTACGCCCTTTTTGCGCCACTCGTGTGCACCAATCAGGCTTTGCAATTCACGCAGAGACAGAATCGAGCCTGTCCCGACCGCTGCCCCATACACTTCATGGCAGGCGCCCAGCACATCCGGGGCGCGTTTCAGCGGAATGGTGTAATCAGCATTCAAGGGTATCAGCACCATGGCCAAAATGCGTGCACGCTGGGATTGCGCCTGGCGATGCAAATGAAACAGCCGGGCCGGATCGGTCACTGGTTCGGTCACCTTGCGCGGCTTTTTGACAGGCCGGTCGCAGCGTCTTGCCATTGCCTGCAGCAGCTGGCGGGCGTTGTGAAAATCGCCCTGCCACAGCAGACCACAGCCTTCGGCAGCGAGGCGATAAGCCTGATCGGCGGTCAACGTGTCATCGGCCAGAATCAGCTTTTTCGGCGGCGGCGTGCCGTTTTCTGAGCGCCACAAAACCTGCTGGGTCTGAGGGGTTTCCTGCCAGGACAGTATTGGAGAGCTGATAGTCATAGTTGGATCGCAGTGAGGTTTGAAAGGAATGGAAGGAAATGGAAGGATTCAGCCTTCCTGATTACGCATCCAATCGGCTGTTTCATAAAACGCACGTAACAGTCGCTCTTGCAGCTTTCCATCGACCTGTAGTTCTTGCATCGCTGTTTTCATACAGATCAGCCACTGGTTACGCTCGGCAATGCCAATCTGGAACGGCAGGTGTCGTGCACGCAGGCGCGGGTGGCCAAATCGTTCAATGTACAGGTTGGGACCGCCCATCCAGCCACTCAGAAACCAGAACAACTTGTCCCTTGAATTGTCCAGAGAACCGGGATGCAGCTGCAAAATGCGTTGAAAGGCAGGCTCCAGCGCCATCAGGTCATAAAACCGGTCAACCAGTTCGCGTAATTTTTCAGGGCCACCGATTTGTTCATACAGTGTGGAGGTGTCGGGCTGCTCGTTCATGGCTACACTTCGCGCAGACTTAACAGTGGTGGCTGTTGCAGGATGTGGCGCAGGCCCAGCCATCCTCCACCCAATGCGCACAATGCGCCGGCAACAATGCCCAACAGCCAAAGCAGCGGACTTGGCTGAAATGCGAATTCGAAAACCTGATGGGCGAGTATCCATCCAGTGACGGCAGCGCCGCTGGCAGCGAGCAATCCGGCCAGGCTGCCGAGCAGTCCATATTCAATCCACTGGGCCTGCGACAGTTGTTGCCGGGAGGCGCCCAGTGCGCGCAGCAGGCTGGCTTCCTGCAGCCTCTCCTGCTGGGAACTTTGCAGAGCGGCATACAGCACCAGCAGTCCGCAGGCTATCGTGAACAAAAACAGGAACTGCACTGCAGCGACTACCTGGTCGAGCACGTTTTGCAACTGGCGCACGATTGCGCCGGTGTCGATGACGGTGAGGTTGGAAAAATTGCGTGATAAATCCGGTATCAGGGCGGCGTTGTCGTTATCGAGGTGAAAAGCAGTAATCCAGGTCTGGGGCAATCCGACAGCACTGTTTGGATTGATGATCACAAAAAAATTCACCTGCATGGAACTCCAGTCCAGTTTGCGCAGGCTGGTAATCGTCACGTCGATTTGCTGACCACCGACGTCAAACCGCAACTGGTCCCCCAGTTTTAACTTCAGGGTTTTGGCGATACCCTCCTCCACTGACGCCTCAGGTTGATCATGCTCGAACCAATGTCCGGAAATAATCCGGTTATGTGACTGCAGCGCCGTCATGCTGGACAGATTAAATTCCCGTTCTATCATGCGCCGGGCACTTTCAGCCTCGAAATTTTTGGCACTGATCTCGGCATGATTCACCTCAATCAGGCGACCGCGCATCATGGGATACAGCTCTGGGGCAGGCTGATGGTGCAGGCGAAACAGGTCAACAATGGGTCCCTTTTGCTCGGGCAAAATATTGATGATGAATTGATTTGGGGCGTTCGCCGGGGTTGCTGAGCGCCACGCGCTGAGCAGGTCAGAGCGAATGACGGTCAACAACAGCAAGGCCATCAATCCCAGAGATAAGGCCACTATTTGAACGACGCTGGCTGCCGGGCGTCTTTGCAGAGCATTGATCGCAAAACGCCAGGCCGGAAAGTTAAACCAGTCGCGCATTGATTTCATGAAACGCAGGAACAGCCAGGCACACAGCGAAAACAGGATAAAACCTGCGATGAATCCGGAGTAGGTATAAATCGCCAGTTTCAGATTGCCGGTTTGCCAGACCAGCAACAGGCCGAAGACGATAAGCCCTGCCAGATAGATGAAGACGGTATGCGCCTGCGGAGTACCCGTTACGCGACGTACCATCAGGTTATGCGGCACATTGCGCAGCTGCATGATCGGTGGAATCGCAAAACCGAGCAGCAACATCAATCCGATAGCCACGCCCTGCAGCGCCGGCAGCGCCGAAGGTGGCGGCAGCGTCGTGGTAATAAAGCTGCCGAGCCAGATCAACAGGCCGAGGTGACCCAGATAACCCAATGCTGCGCCGATGACGCTGGCGGCCAAACCGAGCAAGAAAAATTCAATCAGAAACAGCACAGTCACCTGGGTCTGCGTCATACCCAGGCAGCGCAACATGGCACAGGCATCAATATGTCGAAGCATAAACCGGCGTGCAGCCAGCGCAATCGCCAGCGCAGCAAGCATGGCCGAGAGCAGACTGACCAGCGACAGGAATTGTCTGGCGCGGTCCAGTGTGGCACTCATCTCTGGACGGCCGGATTCGAACGATTCAATTCCGACGCCTTTGATATGCTGTGCATCAATCAGTTTTTGCAGGGATTGCTGGGTCTGCCTGATCTGGTTGATATCGCCTGCCAGCAAAAGACGGTAAGTCACCCTGGAGCCGGGAATGATCAGATTGGTCGATGCCAGATCGTCATAACCCAGCATGACCCGCGGCGCAATATTCATGAAAGCTGAACCGCGATCCGGTTCGTCCTGAATCAGGTGGGCAATGGTGAAATAACGATCGCCCAGTTTCAGTCGTTGTCCCATCTGCAAATGCAGGGCGGTCAACACCGAGCTGTCTGTCCAGACCGTGCCGGGAGCGGGAATCTCATGCGCCACCTTGCCGCTGTCCAAAGTCAGCTGGCCACGCAGTGGGTAGTTGTCAGATACCGCCTTGACCGCTACCAGCCTGCTTTCTGATTCATCGCCATTGACGGCCATGCTGACAAATGAAGCCGTATGCGCCTGCTGCAGTTGCCCGGTCTGTCCGGTGAAGCGATCTGCAAGGACCTCATCGGAGCTGATCAGCAGGTCGGCGCCCAGCAACTGATTGGCGTCGCGTTGCAGGCCGTTGCTGACCCGGTCCACAAAAAAACCAACCGAACTGAGTGCACCCACCGCAATGACCAGCGCCACCAGCAAAAAACGCAATTCACCGGCACGCCAGTCACGCCAGGTCATGCGCAGGGATTGCATTATCATAAGTATCCTGGATGAGGGATGAAAGGGGCGGTCAGAACTGTGCTAAAGCGTGCTTAAAATCGGCCAGCAGATCTGCGCTGTCTTCGATGCCGACCGAAACCCGGATCAGCGCTTCAGAAATGCCCATGGCTGCGCGCCGCTCCGCACCCATTTCAAAAAAGATGGTATGCGCTACCGGAATAATCAGTGTGCGATTGTCACCTAAATGGGTCGCTGAAATCGGAATGGTGAGCTGATTCAAAAAATCAAAACAGTCGATGCCGGGGGTTAATTCAAAACTGAAAATCGAACCATGTGCCTTGAACAGCTTCGCAGACAAGGCATGCTGAGGATGACTTTTCAGGCCGGGATAATAGACCCTGGCGACGTTGGGATGCTGGTCCAGCATGTCAGTCAACTGCACGGTATTGCTGCACTGACGTTCGATGCGCAGTGCCATGGTTTCTGCACCGATTGCGATCTGGTGTGCGGCATCAGGTGACAGACAGGCTCCGAAATCACGCAATGCCTTGCCACGCAGCTGGGCTATGCCCCACATCGCTTCTGGCTGCTTTTGTATATTGGCAGTGATGTTCGGAGATTGACGCCAGTCATAGGCGCCGGTATCGGTAATGCATCCACCCAGCACATCGCCGTGACCTGAAATGGCTTTGGTCAGGGAGTTGATGACTAATCCGGCACCAACCTGCTTAGGTCTAAACAGGTAGGGTGAAGTCATGGTGTTATCGACCACAAACAACATGCCGCGCTCAGCACACAGAGCGCCAATTTTTTCCAGATCGGATACCTGGGTGCGCGGATTGGCGATGGTTTCTACGAAAACCATGCGGGTGGCCGGAGTGATGGCTGCAGCGATATGGTCTACATTCGTGGCATCGACGTAGCTGACCGAGATGCCCAGGTTTGCGGTGGTCTGCCAGAGATTGGCGGTATTCCCAAACAGGAACTGGGATACAACCACATGATCGCCGGCTTTGAGCAACGCCAGTGGAATCGCGCCAATGGCCGCCATGCCACTGGCAAAACACAGGCTGGCAACGCCCTGCTCCATTTTGGTTATTTTATCTTCCAGTGCAGTGACGGTCGGATTCCCCTGCCGTCCATAGCGATAGCCGGCCTGTCTGTTTTGAAACACCGCGGCGAGATCGCGTGCGTCTTCATAACCAAACGTCACCGAAGTATGAACAGGTTTATGAATCGATCCATGTTCAATCGGACTTTGCCGGTCATTATGCAAAATGGTGGTGGTAAAGCCTTTGGTCATGGTCGGTTCATCCGCTCTTAATCAGTTTTGGCGAGATTCAGATTTAATTGAGAAGGTACGCCATCTTCTATCATGGACCGTGGATTATTGCGCGCAGCTTCGAGCTTATCCAGATATTCGCGTGTAATGTCGCCAGTAATGTAATCGCCGTCAAAACAGGAGGCTTCCAACGAGGTCAGTTTCGGATTAACGTCGGCGATTGCCCTGCGCATCGCCGAGACTTCCTGATATACCAGCGCATCGGCAGTGATTTCGCGGCGGATTTCTTCGGTCGAACGACCGTAGGCGATGAGTTCCTGACGGGTTGGCATGTCGATGCCGTAGACGTTAGGGAACTTTACCGGTGGTGCGGCTGAGGCAAAAATTACCCGGGTAGCGCCGGATTCACGCGCCATCTGGACAATCTCCCGGCTGGTAGTGCCACGCACAATCGAATCATCGACCAGCAATACAGATTTGCCTTTGAATTCGGCACCAATGGCGTTGAGTTTCTGGCGTACTGATTTACGGCGCGATACGTTACCCGGCATGATAAACGTGCGGCCGATGTAGCGGTTTTTAATGAATCCCTCGCGGTATTCCAGATTTAACTGCATGGCCAGCTGCATCGCTGACGGGCGGGAAGAGTCCGGGATGGGCATGACGACGTCGATCGCACCGCTGGACATATGGGTGCGCACCTGTTCGGCCAGGTATTCACCCATCTTCAGACGCGTTGCATAGACCGAGGCGCCATCCAGAATCGAATCAGGCCGGGCCAGATAGACGTATTCAAACGCACAGGGATTCAAGGTCGGATTTTCTGCGCACTGCTGGCTGTACAACTGGTGATCTTCGTCGATAAAAATCGCTTCGCCCGGATCGATATCGCGAACAAATCTGAAGCCCATGCCTTCCAGCGCAACTGATTCACTGGCGACCATGTATTCATTGCCCTTGTCGGTTTCCAGTATTCCGAGGCACAGCGGACGAATACCGAAAGGATCGCGGAAAGCCAGCAGTCCGTAGCCGGCAATCTGCGCCACGACAGCGTAGGAACCGCGCACGCGTCTGTGTAACTGGGCGATGGCACCGAACAGCGTGGCAGGTTCCAGTGAGTAAGAACTGGTGGCCTGCTGGATTTCGTGGGCCAGCACGTTGAGCAGCACTTCCGAATCGGAATCCGTATTGATGTGGCGCCGGTCATTTTTGAACAGTTCAATTTTTAACTGTTCGGCATTGGTCAGATTGCCGTTATGTGCCAGGACAATGCCGAATGGCGCGTTGACATAAAACGGTTGCGCTTCTTCTTCGCTGGTTGAACCGGCGGTGGGATATCGCACCTGGCCAATGCCCACATTGCCAGGCAGGGAGCGCATATTGCGGGTTCGGAAGACGTCCCGTACCAGCCCGTTGGCCTTGTGCATGGCGAATGAACTGCCGTGATTGGTAGCAATGCCTGCAGCGTCCTGTCCACGGTGCTGCAACAGCAGCAATGCATCGTAGATGACCTGATTGACCATGGTATTCGAAACTACGCCGACTATCCCACACATGGTGGACTCCTAAAACGAAAAATTAAAATTTGACATATCTGGCATACGATCCAGGCAAATACGGTTTGATGGATAACGCCA
>Ga0075019_10000736_pt1 | contig 18565 bp, 16 predicted proteins | sample ColStrG_CSR_2013_FD_71473 | JGI IMG/M metagenome (GOLD analysis project Ga0075019, IMG submission 71473) | Freshwater sediment microbial communities in response to fracking from Pennsylvania, USA - Cold Stream Run_MetaG_CSR_2013 | ecosystem: Environmental > Aquatic > Freshwater > Creek >...
GCCTCCGAGCCTTCCACGAGGGTCTATGCGCCTTCGACCGACTCGCCAAGGTACACGGCGCGCACGCGCTCATCGTGGAGCAGATTCTGCGCGGTGTCTCCGAAGACGATGCGTCCGTTCTCCATCACGTAGCCGCGGTCCGCCAAGCGAAGTGCCGTTGAGGCGTTCTGTTCCACCAGGAAGACGGTGGTACCGGCATCACGAATCTCTCCGATGATTCGAAAGATCGTCTCGACGATCATCGGGGCGAGCCCCATCGACGGTTCATCCAGCAGAAGCAACCTCGGCTGGCTCATCAACGCCCTCGCAATGGCCAGCATCTGTTGCTCCCCGCCGGAAAGATTCCCTCCCAGTTGCTTGCGGCGGTCCTTCAGAATTGGGAACGTCAGGTACATGCGCTCCATATCGTCACTGAACGAACCCTTTCGGTTGAAAGCCCCCATCTCCAGGTTCTCTTCGACCGACATCGACGGGAAGATTCGACGACCCTCAGGCACGTGACTGATTCCCAGGGTCGTGAAATCATGGGCCTTGGTCTTGGTCACGTCTTGACCCTCGAAGCTGATCGTGCCGCCCGATGGGGCGTGCAGCCCGGAGAGCATTCGCAGCGTCGTGGTCTTTCCGGCGCCGTTGGCGCCAAGAAGCGTCACGATCTCTCCCTGATCGACGTTGAACGAAATTCCGTGCAGCGCGGTAATCGCTCCGTAGCGCACGACCGCATCAGTTACTTGGAGCATGGGTTAGGCACCCTTCGTTTCATCGACGGCCGAGCCGAGGTAGGCCTCAATCACCGCGTCGTTGGCTCGAATCTCCTGAGGCGTGCCCTCAGCGATCACGCTGCCGAAGTTGAGGACGTATAAGCGCTCGGCGAGTGACATCACGAGTTTCATATCGTGCTCGATCAAGAGGATCGAGACGCCCATGACGTCTCGGACCTTGCGGATCAGATCGGTCAACTGAACCTTCTCTGAGGGGTTGGTCCCGGCGGCGGGTTCGTCCAACAGGAGGACTTGCGGGTCCGTCGCAAGTCCTCTCGCGATCTCCAATCGACGCCGGTCACCGTAGGAGAGCGAGGCCGACACGACGTTGGCCCGATGGGAGAGCCCAACGAAATCCAGGAGCTCGATCGTCTTGGCGTCCGAGGCCTTCTCGCCACGGCGGGTCGCGGGACCCTTCAGCATTGCACCGACGACTCCAATCCCCTTGTGGGATTCGGCACCTATCTTCACGTTCTCGAAGGCCGTCAGGGCGCTGAACATTCGAGACGCCTGGAAGGTGCGGGCGACGCCAGCGGCGCTGACCCGGTGCGCCTTCTTGCCGATGATCGATATCGGCTTCGCGTCGCGTCCGAGGAAGGTGATGTTGCCTTCCTGCGGTTGATAGACACCGGTGAGGGAGTTGAACAACGACGTCTTGCCCGCTCCGTTCGGTCCAATAACGGCGAGTATCTCTCCACGGTTCTGGTGGAGGCTCACGTCGTTGAGCGATATGACGCCACCGAAGCGCAGGGTGACGCTGTCAACGTCGAAGATCTTGTCATCGCTCATGGCTGATCTCCGGTCAATACTTCGTCCATGTGCCCTTCGCCGGCTTCGGACAGGACGATCTCTCGTCGTCGGCGTCTCGACGGCACGAGTCCCGCCGGGCGGAAGATCATCATCACCACCAGCAGGGCGCCCAGGTAGATGTAGAGGTCCGAAGATTGGTATCCGGATGGTGGTGAGTGCAGGAGGTACATCGAAGCCGTCTGAATAATCATGGCTCCGAGGACGACCCCGAAGATCGAACCCATTCCCCCGAAGATCACCAATACCAGGATGTTGATAGAGAACGAGAGGGTGAAACTTGAGGGGAAGATGTTGTTCGATTGGCTCGCGGTGACGACACCCGCGAAGCCCGCGGTCGAGGCACCGATGGCGAAGGCCATGACCTTGTACTTCAAGGGGTTGATGCCCACCGACTCCGCGGCCACTTCGTCCTCACGGATGGCGGTCCATGAGCGTCCCACCCGCGAGTGCTCGAGCAGGGAGAACGCCGCCAGGAAGAGGACGACGAAGATCAGGGTCAAGTAGTAGTACGGCACGGGCTTGAGTCCCCACAAGTACTTGATCGGACCGATGTGCAAGGAGAAGTGTGGAATCAACGCAGTCCCTTGAGAACCACCCGTGATTCCGTACAGGTTGTTCGCGAAGATCGTGATGATCTCTCCGAACCCGAGTGTGACGATGGCCAGATAGTCGCCGCGCAACCGAAGAGTCGGGGCTCCGAGGATGATCCCGGCCAGCATGGCAATCAGAATTGCGATGGGAATCGCGAAGAAGGGGTCCATGTGGATCCCGAACAGGGCCGGAGTGGGCAGCGCTCCGGTGACCCACGCCGTGGTGTAGGCCCCAATTGCGTAGAAGGCGACGAATCCCAAGTCGAGCAGACCGGCGAAGCCAACCACGACGTTGAGTCCGATGGCGAGTAGGACGTACACGGCGATCTGCTCAACCATCGCCGCTTGCCAGAAGGGATCCGTTACGACGCGGGGCAGGATCAGGGCCACGAAGATCAAGACCGCCGCGATGCCCCACCGAATGGGTCGCTTTTGAGTGGCGGCTCGAGGAGCCGAGACGGCCCGATTGACACCAGACTTGATTCGGTCACCCCACGAAAGCCATACCGTCCAAACGACGAAGAAGACCACCGCTAGGAATAGGAACGACACCCACCGAATCGTCTCGAAGAATCCGAAGAACGAGGAGTGCTCGGCGAAGGATCCGGTGAAGCCCGCAGTCGGGGTCAGCGTGCTCCCTGACGGGCCGGTCATGACCGCCAAGACCGCCAGTATCGCGACCGAGATCAGGAAGCGGCGCAGCAGGACGTTGTTGAGAACCTGCTTCATCAGGCCGCCCTCCCCAAGCGCTCACCCAGAATTCCGGTCGGACGAAAGAGCAGGACCGCGACGAGGATGCCGAATGCCACGACATCGATATAGGCGGCCTGCACGAAGACCACGGACAGACTCTCGACCACGCCGAGCAAGAGGCCGCCAATCATCGCGCCTCTCAGGTTTCCAATCCCGCCCAGAACTGCCGCGGTGAAGGCCTTCAACGCCGGCGTGAAGCCCATCGTGTAGACCACGCCCGTGCCCAGCCCGAACAGGAATCCAGCAGCTCCGCCGAGCGCGCCGCCGACGATGAATGTCATGGCGATGGTTCGGTCGATGTTCACACCCATCAGAGAAGCCGTCTCCGCGTCCTGCGCCACGGCCCGGATGCTGCGCCCCAACTTGGTCTTGGCCACGATGCGGTCAAGGCCGAGGAACATGATGACGCCAGCGATCAGGATCACGATGTAGTACAGCTGGACCGGCGCTCCGAAGATCTTGAAGACCGGGTGATTGATGTAGGGCTGGGGCATCGAGATTGAGTAGCGACCGAATTCCTTGCCCGCCATATTGAAGAGGAAGTACGAAGCGCCAATGGCGCTGATCAAGTAGGCCAGCTTCGGTGCGTTGCGTCTGCGGAGGGGACGATAGGCCACCCGCTCCAAGATCGTCGCAACAATGGCACCGACGAGCCCGCCGACGACAATTCCAATGACGATCAGGTAGACCGTTGCGAAGCCGCTCGGCACCGATGTGCCGATGAGGGCCTTCATCACGAAGTAACCGGCAAATCCACCCGACATGAAGATCTCGGAGTGGGCAAAATTGATCAACCGGAGAACGCCATACACGAGCGTGTAGCCAACCGCCACCATTCCGTAGAGGAAACCGTTCGCAACACCACCCACGAACAAGCTCCAGAACTCCAGGCGCAACGTGTCAAAATGACTTGCTAAGTAATGTCCGAATCCGCCCAAGACGTCCCCTTATGAATGATGGCAAAGTGTAGCGAAAAGCAGAAAGCCGGGGGAAAACCCCCGGCTTTCTGCCTAACAACTGGCTCGTGCTGATTACTCGAGGCCGAGCTGGACAATCTTTCCATTCTTGACTTGGTTGACGTAGATCGCCGAGCCAGAGATGTTGCCATTGCTCTGGAACTTGATGACCTTGGTCATACCCTTCATGGACAACTTGTGCAGTGCAGTAACGATGCCGGCGCGGGTGATCTTCTTCAACGACTTCATGGCGTTGATGATCGCGTTGGTGGCGTCGTAGGACTCCGGGGCGTACGTCGCATTAGCGGCGCTGAAGTGCGACAGGGCCTGGTACTGGCTGTTGAACGTCTTGTTAGTCGATGACGCGCAGGCACAGGTCAGGTAGACACCGTTGGCCGCCGAAGCGGGCGTGGTGCCCTGGATCAGAGCTGGTGAAAGAGCTCCATCGTCTGACATGATCGCGCCGGTGAACCCAGCCGACTGGAGCGCACCAAGGAACAGGCCGAGGTCACAGTAGTAGCCACCGTAGAACAGCGACGAAGCGCCACTGGCCACAGCCTGCGTCGCAGCCGCCGAGTACTCGGTTGACGATGCGGAGCCATTCTGGCACTGTGTGGTGCCGGGAACCGTAGCCGTACTGACCTTCGCTCCGTCAGTAGTGGCCTGAGCGGCGAATGCCGAAGCCACACCTGAACCGTACGAAGTTCCGTCGTTCACGACGTAGACCGAGGTCTTGCCCAGCTTCTTCACCAGGTAGTTCGCGTCAGCGGGTCCCTGGACGCCATCGTCCGCAACGACGCGGAAGAAGTTGTTCCAGCCACTGGTCGCCAAGGTAACGCGAGTCGCCGAAGGACTCACCGTAGCGATGTGCGCGGCCTTGTAATAGGGCTCAGCTGCAGCAGTCGCTCCAGAGAATGCCGGTCCAACGATCGCCACAAGGCTCTTGTTGGCCACGGCGGCCTGAGCCTGAGTCGGCGAAATGGTGGGGTCGCCCTGGTCATCGTAGGTCTTCAGCTTCAAAGTGAATGGAAGCTTGCCCGAGGCATTGGCCTGGTTGATGGCCAATTGAACGGCAAACACCATGTTCAAGCCAAGCTGCTGGTTTCCACCCGAAAGGGGTCCTTCATATCCAATGGTGTACGAAGGCTTTGAAGCTGCACCCGAAGCTGACGCAATACCGACTGCCGGCACTGCCATCAACAGCAGGGCACTCGAAGCCACCGCAGCCACCGTCTTGTTCAAACGAAGCTTCATCAGCTCGTCCTCCTCAACTGTGTTGATTTCTTCGCCCCTGACATTCGCCTCCGGTGACCAACGAGTGACCACGGATCGAACGCTCTGGGGCATAGACCTATTTGGCCGTCCGCCAACAGTAGCAGCGTCATATTGGCATTTTCCGTTCACCCCATTACCCGGATACCCATCCCATCCCCTTAGAAGGCGGACATGGCCTTCGGCGAACAGGTGTTTGATTTCCGACCATGGTTGGGGTAGCGTACGAACAGTTGTTCGTCATCGAAAGGCACGCCATGGCTGAAATACTCACCCCAATGCGACGTCAGATCCTGGAGTTCATCATCACCTGCCAAAGGGAGCGGAGCTTTCCGCCAACGATCCGAGAGATTGGGGACCACGTCGGACTGAAGTCTCCGGCCACCGTTGCCAACCACATCACCGTGCTCAAGAATGCCGGCTACATCGAGAAGAACGCCCAGCAGCCTCGCACTCTGACGGTGAGACTCGACGTCGAGAACCCAGTCGCGGATCAACACATCCGTCACATTCCATTCGTCGGAGACGTCGCCGCAGGTACTGGCGTACTGGCCCAGGAACTGTCCCACGAATTGATGTCGATACCTGAACAGTTCGCCGGGCGCGGTGACAGCTTCGTGCTCCAGGTTCGCGGTGAGTCGATGATTGACGCAGGTATTCTTCCGGGCGACTTCGTGGTCGTTCAACGCCAGGCGCATGCCAACACCGGAGAAATCGTGGTTGCCGGGATACCCGGAGATGAAGCGACGGTCAAGCGATACTTCCCGCAAGGTTCGCGAGTTGTGCTCAAACCTGAGAACGCGACGATGGAGCCGATGGAGTTCGCAGCCCTTGATGTGACACTCTACGGTCGCGTCATATCGGTACTTCGAAGCTACTAACCACATCCGCAGTTTCTGCAAACGGCGAAGATGTCGTATCTACTGTTCGCTTCTGACTTGTACCTCATCGGTCTAGCGCTCACCGTCGCGCTAGTCGTATATCCGTCGTTCCACCTGGTCGGAGATGAACAGTGGTCGAGCTTTCACCGAGCTCACGTTCGGCGCATGGTCTTTGCGGTGGCGCCAGCCTGGTTCGCACAATGTATCGGTTCCCTCTGGTGGCTCGTTTTCGGACCGTGCCGCGGTTGCGCCACCGCGAATGCGGCCATCGCTTTGGTTGCCATCGGCGTCACCATCGCAGGAGCTATTCCGGCGCACCATCGCCTAGAACGACGCCACGACAGCGGAGACATCCAATGCCTTCAGATGTGGCATTGGCTACGCACTGGCGCCTGGATAGGTTGCGCCCTGGTGACCCTGCGAATGCTCTAACTGAGCCAGTCGCCCATCACCTTGGCGAACCGGTCCAATTCGGCCAATGTCACCAACTCATCACCGCGATGCGCTAACAAAGGATCCCCGGCGCCGAAATTCGTGGCGGGAACTCCTCGTTCGCTCAACGTCGCGACGTCCGTCCAACCCAATTTGCCTCGAGGCGAGCCACCTGACAACTTGACCAGTTGCTGCAGTCGTTCGTTTCCGAGTGCGGGAACGGCACAGGGTGCCCAGTCCATGACCTCAAAGACGTCGTCCGGTTCGACGAATCCCCGGAGGTACTCGCGCAACCACGCGACTGCCTGGTCCTTGGACCGGTCGGGCGCAACGCGGTGATTGAGAGTGCAGCTCGAACGGTCCGGAACTACGTTTGCCGCGACCCCCCCGCTAACGGACACCACCTGTAACTGCTCGAGGTAGGTGATGGCGTCGATCTCCGCTTGACGCGGTTCGTAGCGTGCCACGTGGTGGATCAACTCGCCCATCCGATGAATCGCGTTGCGTCCCGTGAACGGTCGTGCCGTGTGGGCCCGAGACCCCATGAGCTCGATGGTGACTCGAAGGGTTCCCTGGCAACCGGCTTCCACAAAGCCCCCCGTCGGTTCGGCGAGAACAGCGGCGTCGGCGTCGAGCAAATCGGGGCGAAGCTCCGCAATTTCGAGTAGTCCCGACTCACTTCGGGCGATCTCTTCGCGCGCGTAGAAGACCCAAGTCACCTCGACGGAGCGCGGCGTCGGATCGAGGGCCAGTTCGAGCATGACGCTCAGCGATCCCTTCATGTCACAGGCCCCGAGGCCGATCAACTCATCGCCGACGATCCGGGCCGCGCTCGCCACACCCGGCACCGTGTCGAGATGACCGGCCACCAGTAGGCGCGTGCGGTGGTGACCACGCGTTCTCGCCACCACATTGTCACCGATACGTTCGACGTCGAGGGCCGGGTTCTCGCGAAGCCGCTTCTCCACGTAGCTCGCGATGCGGGCTTCGCTACGGCTCACCGACTCGATCATGACCAGTTCCAAGGCGTTGGCGAGGCGGCTCACGTCGAAACTCCGTGCTCCCGCAACAGGGCGTTGAGCGCCACCTTGTTGTGGCGTTCGCCTTCGCTCATGCGACGGATGATGAGAACGCAGGGCAGGAAGAACTCCCCGCCGACGAACTCCCTTCGACGACTCGCCGACACTGCGACGCAGTAGTCGGGCACGTAACCGCGAGAGACCTCTTCGCCGGTGGCGGCGTCGATCACCGGGATCGAGGGATTGAGGATCGTCCCGGCGCCCAGGATCGAGCCACGCCCCACGCGCGCGCCCTCGACCACCATGCATCGACTCCCGATGAATGCGTCGTCCTCGATCACCACCGGCACGGCGTTCGCCGGTTCCAGTACTCCGCCGATCCCCACTCCCCCGGCCAGGTGGACGTTCGCCCCGATCTGGGCGCAACTGCCCACGGTCGCCCAGGTGTCGACCATGCTGTTCCGACCGACCCAGGCACCGATGTTGACGTAGCTGGGCATCAGAATCACGCCGGGACTCAGGAAACTCCCGCGTCGCGCCGACGCGCCCGGGACCACCCGAACGCCACGGCGTTCGTAGTCGCGCTTCAGATCAAGTTTGTCGAGGAATTCGAACGGTCCCACCTCGACTCGCTCCAGGCCCCTGAGTCGGAAGAGCAGCAAGATCGCCTGCTTCACCCACTCATTCACGATGACATCTCCCGCGCCGTCGATCTCAGCGACCCTGAGTTGCCCGTCGTCGAGTTTGGTGATCACCAGTTCGACATCCCGACGGGCCTCCAGGTTCTCGGGACCCATGTCGGCGATCTGCTCGTACCACTGGCCGATTCGGGTCTCTAGATCGCTCATGCAGCCATGGTACCGGCGCCGGCTACGAGTTCCGGAGCCGCTTCGCCGCCAGTTCGAGCCGCTCGTCGGGCTGGACCACCGCGATGCGGGCGAAGTCACGACCGGCGTCGCCGTAGAGTTCGCCCGGACTGACGATGAGCCCCGCGGTCTCTGCGAGCAGCGTGGCGATCCCCCAGCCGTCCAAGCCCTCCTTCGAGCACCAGAGATAGAAGCCGCCTTCGGGTATCGCGGCGTCAATACCGACCGATTGGAGCGCCTCGGAGATCACCTCGAGTCGCGCGAGGTAGATAGTGCGCTGGACCTCGACGTGAGCGTCGTCACGGAAGGCCACCGCCACCGCCGACTGGACCGGACCGGCGACCATGAATCCGGCGTGCTGACGCACGAGGCGCAGGTAGGAGACGATCTCGGGGTCGCCGGCGTAGAAGCCAGCCCGGATGCCGGCGAGATTCGAACGCTTGGAGATCGAGTGGACGGCGAGTACACCCTCGAGACCGTGCTCGAGGACGCTGCGCGGTCGCGAGGCCCACGTGAACTCCGCGTAGCACTCGTCGCTCGCCACCAGGACGCCGTGGCGACGTCCCCACGCCGCGTGGCCCTCGAGGTCGTCCAGACGACCGGTCGGGTTGGAGGGAGAGTTCGACCACAGCACGAGTGCCCGGTCGACGTCGTCGGGGTCGACGGACTCGAGGTCCAACCGCCCATCGACGATCGCGACGGGCACCGATCGCAGGCCGGCGAGCGTGGCGCCCATGGCGTAGGTCGGATAGCTCACCGAAGGGTAGAGGACCGTGTCACGTTCGGGGCTTCGCAGGTGCAGGTACCCCGCGACCGTGCCCACGAACTCCTTGGTCCCGATGCACGCCGCCAGGTCGTCCATGGTGAGGGACAGACCGAATCGGCGGTTCAGCCAGCCGGCGCAGGCCTCGCGGTAGTCGGGCGTGCCCTGGGACGGCGGATAGCCGCGGGCCCCGACGCCCCTGGCCAGTTCTTCGATCACCGCGGGTGGCGGTGGATCGACGGGCGTGCCGATCGAGCAGTCGATGGGTCCCCCGTCGTGGCGCTCGGCGGCCTCGATCAGCGCGCCGAGGCGCTCGTAAGGGTAGGGCGGCGGAGCGAAGCTCAAGCGGGAACCCGCCATTCGCTGAAGCGCGCCACGCCGACGGGGTCGAGGACGACTCGGACCTCGAGGTACTCATCGGTCGTGGTCGTGGTGATGACCTCACCCTCACGGTGCGTCGCCGCGATCAGGTCGCCGCGGTCGAGCGGCAGGTGCAGGGTGACGACCCGGTCGTTCGTCCGCAACCGGTCGGCGATGGTGGCGATGACCTCGTCGAGGTTCTCACCGGTCAGCGCCGAGACCCAGACACTGCCCTCGTAGAGCTTCGACAGTTCGCGGGCGCGGGATCCGGCGACGTCGGCCTTGTTGAAGACCAGCAATTGGGGAACGTGGTCGGCGTCGATCTCACGGAGCACGTCGTTCACGGCCGCGATCTGCTCTTCGGCCTCGTCGCTGGCTCCGTCCACGACGTGCACCAGCAGATCGGCCAACTGCACCGACTTGAGGGTGCTCATGAACGCCTGGATCAGTTCGTGGGGCAGGTTGGAGATGAACCCCACGGTGTCGGTGAAGAGCACCGTCTCGCCACCGGGTAGTTGGCGCTGTCGCGTGCGCGGGTCGAGCGTGACGAAGAGGCGGTCCTCGGCGACGACGCCGGCGTCGGTCAGGGCGTTCAGCATCGACGACTTGCCGGCGTTGGTGTAGCCCACCAGGGTCACTTCGCGGTGTCGGCCCCGGTCGCGTCCCTGTCGCTGGACGGTCCGCGTGCGGTCGATCTGCTGGAGTTCTCGCCGGATGTGATGGATCCGGTTGACGAGTCGACGCCGGTCGGTCTCGAGTTGGGTCTCGCCCGGTCCCCGGGTCCCGATACCGCCGGCCTGCTGGGAGAGTGAACCACCAGCTCGGCGCAGTCTCGGGAGCCGGTACTGGAGGAGCGCCAACTCGACCTGGGCCTTGCCCTCGGGGGTACGGGCGTTCTGGGCGAAGATGTCGAGGATCACCGCGGTACGGTCGATCGCGGTCCGCCCGAGGATCTTCTCCAAATTACGCTGCTGGGCCGGTGAGAGGTTGTGCTCGAAGACCACGGTGTCCGAGTCGACGGCGAGACAGATCTCCCTGAGTTCCTGGACCTTGCCCGATCCCAGGAAGGTGGCGGGGTCCGGCGAGTCGCGGCGCTGGACGACCCGGGCGACCACGTCGGCACCGGCGGTGTCGACCAGCAGTGTGAGTTCGTCGAGCTGGCGGTCCAACTCCTCGGAGGTGACACCCGGGAACTGGACCCCGACGAGCACGATCTTCTCGCGGAACGTCCGGTCGATGAGGGTGTTGGGTATGTAGGTCACGATTCCAGCCATTCGACGTTGGCGACGAACTGCACGGGCCCGCTCAGCGTGGCACGGGCGCCGTCAAGGGTCACCCGCAGTTCCCCACCGGGATTGTCGACGATCACGTCGTGACCCGTGAGGCCCAACCGGTGGGTGACCGCGACGCTCGCGCACGAACCCGTCCCGCAGGCCAGGGTCCAACCGACCCCGCGCTCGACGACCCGGATGGAGAGGTGGTCGGGGCCGACGAGCGTGACGAACTCGACGTTCGCTCCACCGACCGCCGTGGCCAGGTCCGCGGCGATCTGCTCGCAGCGTGACTTCGTCCACCGCGCTTCGTCCATCACGACGACGTGGGGATTGCCGAGGTCGGCGACTCCCAGAGCTCCTTCGATGTCCTCGTGCAGGGTCACGTCACCCATGTCCACGCTGCCCCAACCGCTGGTGGCGTCCATTGAGAGGCTCACCGTTCGTCGCCCGGCGGCGGTCTCCACCTCGAGTCGGTCCCAGTTTGCGTGGGTGCTGCGACGCACCGCCGCGGCCAGGCAGCGGATCCCGTTGCCCGACATCTCGGCCATCGAGCCGTCAGCGTTGTAGAGCTCCATGGTGACCTCTGAACCCACCGTCGCCACGAGCAGCCCGTCGGCGCCGACTCCGGTCGCGCGTGCGCAGACGGCCCGGGCCAATTCCGGGTTCCACCACGGTGCCGTGCCCTGCTCGATGACGTCGACCAGGAAGTCGTTGCCCGCGCCGTGCCACTTTTGAAGGTTGCGAAGTGCCATCCGCGTCCTAGTCTCGCACGAACCCGTCGGGGCTGGTCAGCACCTCGGCCAGACGTTCCTTGGCGGCCGCCGGGTCGTCGAACCATTCGATTCTCGGGTCTCGATGGAACCACGAACGTTGGCGGCGTGCGAGTCGGCGGCTCTTGGTGAGGGCGTCGCGCACGCACTCTTCGAGCGGGGCGTCCGCTTCGACGTGGCGGAGCAGTTCACGGTATCCGACCGCCTGGCGGGCCGTTCGCCCGAGCCCACCGGGAGCCGAGGCGAGTCGACGCACCTCCTCGACCAGACCCTGATCGATCCACCCGCGGAAACGCTGTTCGATACGCCGGTCCAGTTCGTCGAGTTCATTCTCCAAGCCGATCTGGACCACCCGCACCGGCCCGTAGGAGAGCAAGCCCTCGCCGTAGGAGGAGAAGGGTCGGCCCGAGCCGAGACTGACCTCGAGGGCCCGAACGATCCGTCGGGCGTTGCCTCGCTCCATCCGACCGGCCGCGACCGGGTCGAGTTCCGACAGTTGCTCGTACAGGACGTCGAGCTCGTATTCGGCCCGGGCTTCGAGGGTTCGCCGCACTTCGGGGTACTGACCAGGTATCTCCAGGTCGTCGAGGACCGCACGACCGTAGAGACCGGTTCCACCCACGTAGAGCACAGAGCCGCCGAGTTGCCACACCTCTTCGGTGGCGGCGCGTGCGAGCGCCTGGAACCGGGCGACGGTGAACTCCTCGCTCGGATCTACGAGGTCGATTAGGTGGTAGTCGACCTCTCGCTGCTCCTCGGGCGTGGGCTTCGCTGTTCCCAGGTCCATGCCCCGGTACACCGTCATCGCGTCGACGCAGAGGACGTCGAGACCCCGCTCCGCTGCGAGTTCATGGGCGAGGGCGGATTTTCCCGAAGCGGTCGGCCCGACGAGGGCGACCGCCATCCCGCCGTGGTTCTTCACGAGCTACTAAGGGCGATCCGTGTCCGGTGTCGCGCAGGTCGGACCACCGAGTCCAGCTCGCCGATGAGGTGGTAGGGCGCGCCGTGGACCACGTCGACGAGGGCCAACGCCCCAGGGCGCAGGGCGCCGTCGCCGACCGGGAAGTGGATGAGCTTCCCCTGGCGGGTTCGGCCCGACAGCATCTGATCGTTGCGCCGCGATGGCCCCTCGACCAGGACCTCCTCGCGCAGCCCGACGCGGGCTTCGTGACGTCGCAGGGCCGACCGGTCGAGAACCTCCTTCAGGCGAGCGAACCGTTCTTTGATCACCTCGTCGTGTACGAACTCGTCGACCATCTCGGCACCACGGGTCCCTTCTCGCGGCGAGAATATGAAGGTGTAGGCCGAGTCGAACTCACACGCGGCCACCACTTCGAGCGTCTCTTCGAACTCCGCGTCGGTCTCTCCGGGGAACCCGACGATCAAATCCGTCGTCACCGCCAGGTCTTCGATCTCGGCCCGGGCCCGCGCGAGCCGATCGACGTAGCGGTCGACGCTGTAGCCACGTCGCATCGCACTCAGCACCCGGTTGGAGCCGGACTGCAGTGGCAAGTGCAACTGGGGGCAGACGGCTCGAGTCTCGGCCATCGCTGAAATCGTCTCGGGACGCAGGTCCTTCGGATGGGGACTGGTGAAACGGATCCGTTCGATGCCGTCCACCGCGCCCAGGGCCCGGAGCAGGTCGGCGAACAGCGGACGGCGACCGGTGATGTCGCGACCGTAGGAGTTGACGTTCTGGCCGAGCACCGTGATCTCGGTCACCCCCGAAGCCGCGAGCATGACCGCCTCGGCCACGAGGTCGTCGAACGGTCGACTGATCTCGCGTCCGCGCACCGAAGGGACGATGCAGTACGCACACGTGTTGTCACAACCCGTCTGGATGGTCATCCACGCGGCGAAGGCGAGTTCGCGCACCGCGTAGAGCGCCGGAGCCATGTCGCGATTGGCGATCGGGTCTGGGGCGTCCCAGACCTCGACGACCGGACCAGTACGGCGGGCGCGCTTCAGGAGTTCGGGGGCCGCGGCGAGATTGTGCGTCCCAAAGACCACGTCGACCCAGTTCGCGCGCTCAAGGATCTCGCCGCGCTCCTTCTGAGCCATGCAGCCGCCGACGGCGATCTGCATCGACGGGCGTTGCTCCTTCACCGCCTTTAGGTGCCCGAGGGCGCTGTAGAGCTTCAAGTCCGCGTTCTCGCGGATCGTGCAGGTATTGAAGACCACGACGTCGGCCTCCTCCTCGCTGGCGGCGCGCGTCAGGCCGTCGGCGACGAACAGTCCGGCCAAACGTTCCGAGTCGTGTTCGTTCATCTGGCAACCGAACGTCCGAATCGCGAAGGTCTTCGGGGTTTCCACCGCTTCAGCCTACTGAGCGACCACCGCTTCGGTGCTCGATGCGTCGTAGGTCACCCCGGCTCCAGCGGCGACGACGCAGACCATTCCCACGATGTCCCAGGCGCTTACGGACTGGTTCAACAGCACCAGTCCGATCCCGAATGCCATCGCGGGATCGAGCGCGAAGATGACCCCGGCCGTGGATGGTCGCAGTCGACGCAGCGCTTGCAACTCGAATGCGAAACCGAGCACCACCGCCATCAGGGCCACCTCGGTCAGACGCACGAGCAACCTCGGATGTGAGAGGACGGGCCCGAGGGAGCCCATCGACATCGGCAGGGTCAGAACGGCGCTCACGGCCATCGACACCGCCAGCCCACCGAACCCTTCGGCCTGGGCGCCGACCCGATGAGCCGAGAAGACGTACGCCGCCCAGCCCAACCCCGAGCCGGCGGCGAAGACGACACCCCAGAAGTTCATCACCCCGCCGGGACGGGCGATCGCGAGCACCCCAACGCCGGCCAGTGCGACGAAGGCGAGGTGCTTGGCCGAACGCTTGCCCAGCGCCGAGACCAGGAAGGGACCGAGGTACTCAATGGCGACCGCCGCGCCCAGGGGAATCCGTGCGAGCGCCTGATAGAAGCACTGGTTCATGAAGGCGACCGAGGCGCCGAGGGCGATCGCCCCGAGCCACTGGTTGCGGGTCCAGCGGCTTACCTTCGGTCGCACGAAGGCGAGCAGCACGAGCGCTCCGATCAGGATTCGCCACGCGCTGGTGGACGCTGGTCCCAACGTCTTGAACACCCCGGTCGCCAGTGCCGCCGACCACTGGATGATGGTGGCACCGAGCAGCATGAAGCCAACCCCGCCCACCGCCCGCGATCGGCTCGACCCCGAAGGTGGGCTCAACTGGTCACCAAACCAACGCGGTCCGCGTCGAGTACGAGCACCGTCCCGGCGACGTGGTGGTCTTCGAGGAATCGCGTCGCGGCCGACCGGACGTCCAGCGCGAACTCGTCGAGGACCAGTCCGAGCATCGACGAACCGGCGCCCGACCAACACGACCCCGCAGCTCCGGCTTCCTTCAACCGCTCGAGAAGGGCCTCGGCGTAGGGCAGCAGACCCATGCGGTAGGGCTGATGGAGGTGGTCCTCCATCGCCGAGGGCACGAAATCGCGATGGTCTGCGAGGCCCGCGATCAGCAGGCCCATCGAGTTCAAATTGTGCACCGCGTCGCCGAATGGCACCGACGCCGGCAGGACCCGACGGGCGTCGGCCGTGGCCAGCTCCTGATCGGGTACGACCACCACGAAACGCCACGCCTCGTCGAGGGCCAGGGGCCGCGCGACGATTCCGTCGCGCGGGTGCACGCTCGCCGTGATGAGACCGCCAATCAGCGACGCCGCGGCGTTCTCTGCGTGGCCGTCGATTTGCGTTCCGATCGCGAGCGGGTCCGGGGCGTCGGCGGCGGCGGCGGCGGCGACGGCGAGAGCGGCCGACGAACCCAGTCCCCGCGAGAGCGGGATCTGGGAGTTGATGTGAACCCGGAAGTTCGAATGTCCGACCACCTGACGCACGATCTGAGCCGCGAGATGCTCGGGATGGTCGAACTGACCGGCGCCAAATCCCTCGCTCGAGATCGAAAAACTCGGGGCCGGCTCCACCGAGACCTCGACGAAGAGTTCGAGCGCCACGGCCAACGTGTCAAAGCCCGGACCGAGGTTGGCCGAACTGGCGGGAACGCGTGCGAACATGCTGTCAGCGTAGGCGTTGCCAGATGGACGGGGCCGACACCGCGCGCCGCGCCACGAGTTCGAAGCGCTGGGTACGCACACCATGGACCACCATCCAACCGACCAGTTGACCCCTCCGGATGTCGCCCGACAAGTGCTTGATCATGAAGTGGACCGACAGATGGCCCTGCGAAGCCCACCAGTAGACGTCACCGCCGCGGGCGAGGACCACCTCACTCTGTCGGACGCCCCAACCGATGCGACCGACGGCACTGTCGCGCACGAAGACGTGGTCCAGGCGATTGGCTAGAGCGGAGTTCGAAAGGGCCAACGCCGCGTCGCCGGCCGGACCGAGCAGGTCGCCTCCGCGCTGGCCCAGGACCACCGCGTAGATGATCTGCGTCTGGCCTCCCTGGTCGAAGGTCATGGCCATCGCGTCGCAACCTCCTGCGGCGTCGGTACGACCGGACTTCACGCCGATAACGTGATCGACGCCGACGTAGGGCGTGAAGGTGTTGAGCGTCCCGGCGACTGGCAACGTCACAGTGGGTTGGATGACGATCGAGCGAACGACGGGCGACGCCATCAGCAGTTGGGCCAATCTCGCCTGATCGAGCGCGGTCGACACCGACTGGGGCGAGAAACCGGATTCGTCGACGTAGTGCGTCGAGTTCATTCCGAGCGAAGCGGCGGTGGCGTTCATGCGCGCGATGAACGTGCTCGAGGATCCGCTGACCAGGATCGACAGGAGCACCGCGTAGTTCCCCGCCGAATGGACGAGCAGGCCGTCGAGGAGTTGGAACTCGCACAACGTCTCGCCCGAGACCACCTTGGCACTCGACTCGCCGGCACTGTTCATCTGTTCGTACGTCGCGACGTCGCCGGGACCTACCGTCAAGCAGGGCCCCGTCGCGCCCGAAGCGAGCGGCAACGCTTCTAACGTCACGTAGGCGGTCATCATCTTGGTGAGGCTCGCGATCGGCACGACGTGGTCGTTCCACGTCTGGGTCACGTCGAGTGACGGGATGAGCAGGGCGGCGCTGCCGCCGGCGGGCCACGCCAGAGCGGGGACGCTTCCCGGGGCCGGGGCTATCGGACCCAGGCTGGTCGTGAACGTCGCCCGCTGGTCCATGAGCGGCAGCTGCATCGATACGACGATTCCCGCCGCGATCACCACGCCAAGGGTCATGGCGAAAACTCTGGTCAAGAGGCCTCGGAGGGCAGGCCGGTGATTGCGCGATGTTCGAGTCACGAGCTAGAGCGACGTCTGCTCGTCGTACTCCTCGAGCGTGATGAGAACCTTGCGGGCTTTGGATCCGTCCCCGGCCGCCACGACACCTTCCTGTTCGAGTTGGTCCATAATCCGACCCGCCCGGGCGAAGCCCACCCGCAACTTACGTTGGAGCATGGACGTCGAACCCGACTGGGTCCGAATCACCAGATCTCGGGCCTGACGCAGGACCTCGTCGTCATCGTCCCCAGATCCGGCGCCCATCGAGCCACCGCGGTTAGCCGCAACGTCCAGTGCGACCACGTTCTCGCGGCGCCCTCCCTGAGCCCGCCAGGCGCCGACCACCCGGTGTACCTCTTCCTCGGAGACCCACGGGCCCTGCAGACGGCGGGCGATGTTCGACGACGCCGTGACGAGGAGCATGTCGCCCTTGCCGATGAGCCGCTCGGCGCCGGCCTGGTCGAGGATGACCCGGCTGTCCGCGAGCGACGAGACCGCGAAGGCGATGCGGCTGGGGATGTTGGCCTTGATCACCCCGGTGATTACGTCGACGCTCGGACGCTGCGTGGCGAGGACCAGATGGATCCCGACGGCGCGAGCCATCTGGGCGATGCGTACCACCGACTCCTCGACGTCACGCGCGGCCACCATCATCAAGTCGTTCAACTCGTCGACGACGATCACGATGTAAGGCAGCAACTCTGGTCCGGGCTGGGGGGGAACGTCGGACTCCAGTCCCGTGGCGCGGTGCATCGCTTCGGCGACCTGTTCGGCGACCGTGGGTTCGGCGACGAGCTCACCGCGCGCGATCATCTGTTGGTAGCTCGTGATGTCGCGAGCGCCACTCTCGGCCAGGAGGTCGTAGCGTCGCTCCATCTCCTTGACGGCCCAGGCCAGCATGCCTGCCGCCTTCTTCGGGTCGACCACCACCGGTGCCAACAGGTGGGGCAGGTCGTTGTACTGACCCATTTCGACCCGCTTGGGGTCGACGAGCAAGAGTCGCAGCTGTTCGGGCGTCGCGCGCATCACGAGCGAGGTGACGATGGAGTTGATGCACGAGCTCTTGCCGGCTCCGGTGGCCCCCGAGATCAGGACGTGGGGCATCTCGCCGAGGTTCACGACCACCGACTTTCCCGAGATGTCTCGACCGATGGGCACGTCGAGGGGATGGTGGGCGGCGAGCGCTTCCTCCGATGCGAGCAGGTCGCCCAGGGCCACTAGCGTGCGTTGACGGTTCGGGACCTCGACGCCGATCGCGGAGCGTCCGGGGATCGGCGCCAGGATGCGCACCTCGGGCGAGGCCATGGCGTACGCGATGTCCTTGTTGAGCGAGGTGACACTGGCCACCTTCACCCCGGGGCCGAGTTCCAGTTCGAAACGTGTCACGGTCGGCCCGACCGTGAAGCCCACCAACGTCGTCTCCACCCCGTGCGCCGCCAGCGCCTCGACCAACTCCACTCCGAGCGCCTCGATGACCGTGCGGTCCTGACGTTGTTCACGCGTTCGCACCAGCAACGACGGCGACGGAAGCTCCCAATCGCCCGACATCAGGGCGGTGCTGACCAGGGGCGCAGTGGCCTTGGGGGTCGGCGCCGCCCGTTCGGCTTCGGTGGGCACCTCCTCGTACTCGGCGGTGTAGTCCTCGTAGCCTTCACTGGTCGCGTAGTCGGGTGCCTCGTACTCATCTTCTTTGGTTGCGGGCTCGACGGGGGTCCGTTGCGACCGACCCCGACTCTGCACGACTTCGGGTTCGTCGTCGTCGTAGCCCTGGTCGTCCTTCGGGCGAGACGACCACCAGCCTGAGA
>Ga0075019_10000738_pt1 | contig 18561 bp, 21 predicted proteins | sample ColStrG_CSR_2013_FD_71473 | JGI IMG/M metagenome (GOLD analysis project Ga0075019, IMG submission 71473) | Freshwater sediment microbial communities in response to fracking from Pennsylvania, USA - Cold Stream Run_MetaG_CSR_2013 | ecosystem: Environmental > Aquatic > Freshwater > Creek >...
CTATCGGCCAATGATGATGGCGTTGTCACTTTCGCCTCTGCCGAATTCAGCGACCCCGGATTCAAAGACGTCGCTTCGCAGTTTCGCGGCCTGCGCGATTGGCTGATCGGCAAGTTCGGGCTGGAGGAAGCTGACAAGGCCATGCCCGCCTGGACGATCGGCTGGATCGATGCCCAGGGCGATGACGACGACAAGACGCCCGGCTTTGCCGCGCCCGTCAAACCACTTGTTAAACCACCGGAGAAAAATCCCATGTCCAATGCCGATGCCGCCGCAGCTGCGGCGCGTGAAGTTGAACTGACGCGCCGAGAGGCGGCGCTCAAAGCGCAGGAAGACAAGCTGCGCCACGATGCCAATGCCAGCTTTGCTGAAACCCTGGTCAACGAGGGCCGCTTGCTGCCCGCCTCCAAGGTCAAGCTGATCAGCGCGCTCGATGCGCTGGGCGGCACCGACACGTCGGCTTCATTTGCCGAGGGCGGTGCGACAATCAGTGCTCCGGCTGTCGATGTCATCCGCGACATCCTCAAATCCCAGCCGCCGGTTGTTCAATATGGCCGCGCCGATCTGCCCGCACAGGGCGGCGGCAGTGCCAGCTTCGCTGCGCCGATCGGGCGCGAAGTGGACAGTGCCGGTCTGGAAGTTCTGGCGAAGGCGCAGGCCTACCAGGCGGCCAATCCCAAAGTCTCTTTCCTCGATTCGGTAAAGGCAGTCTCCAATGTATGACAACAACGTAGTTCTGGCCGACACGCTGCAGGCCTCCGGCGCGATTATCGGCGGCCGGTTCGTCAATTATAGCGGGGCGCAGGCCCATGCAGGTGATCCGGTCTATGGCGTGGCTGCGACCGACGCCCGCGACGGCGATCTTTATGCTGCCTATGTGGCAGGCCGTCTCTCGGTTGAGGCAGGTGCGCCGATCAATCACGGCCAGCGCATCAAGTGCGACGATAGTGGCCGTGCTGTTCCAGCCGCCGATGCTGATCCGGCCTGTGGCCGCGCCGTTTCTGACGTGGTGGGCGCGGGTTATCCCGTGCGCATCGTCCGCTTCCCCGCCTAACCCAGTCCAGCTTTTTAAGCGTTGCGTAAAAGGATAACACATGGCCCCGAACAATCTTAACCTGAATCAGGCGCAGGTCATTGACCCTATCCTGACCACCCAGGCACGCGGTTACGTCAATGCCGCCACCATCTTTGCCGCCCTGTTTCCGCAGGTGTCGGTGCCGCAGCGCTCCATGAAGGTGCTCAAATTCGGCAAGGAGAGCTTTCGGATCATGAACACCCGCCGTGCGCCGGGTGCGTCCACCAAGACGGTGACCTACGGTTTTGAATCCGATCCGATTGCACTGGTGCAGGATGCTCTTAACGCCATCGTGCCGCGCGAAATCGCCCAGGCGGCGCAGCTGCCCGGCGTTGATATGGCGTCCAAGTCGATCAACATGGTGCTCAACGTCGTTGATCTTGGTCACGAAAAGCTGGCTGCCGATCTGGCCAGCAACCCAGCCAATTATGCCAATGGCAATACGATGGCGGTGGCGGGCACTGACAAATGGACTGATCCCAATTCTGATCCGTTCACCCAGATCGAAGACGGCAAGCTGACCGTCGCCGCCAAGATTGGCGTCGAGCCCAACACCCTGGTCATTGGCCGTGAAGTGTTTGCCGCATTGCGCAAACATCCGAAGATCAAAGACCAGTTCAAATATACCGGCCGTGAATCCATCACCGTCGATATGCTGGCGGCCTATTTCGATATTGAGCAGGTCATCGTTGGCCGGGCGGTCTATCTGCCCACCGATGCGCCGGACGATACGCCCGCCACCTTTGTTTGGGGTAATGCCGCCACGCTGGCCTACGTCAACCGCGACGGCACCTACCTGTCGCCGTCCTATGGCTACAGCTACCGGCTCGACGGCTATCCGATTGTCGAACAGCCCTACTGGGACAATGACCGCAAGTCCTGGATTTATGGCGTCACGCAAGAGCGCGCGCCGGTGGTCACCGGCACTGACGCCGGTTTCCTGATCGAAAACCCCATTTGAGGAACCGACATGGCCAAGGCAACCAACACCCAGAAAATCAGCTGCACCGTAGTGCGCCGCGTGAAGCTCGACGGTGAGTTTTACAACAAGGGCGAGAGCGTGGAACTCGGCATTGATGATGCCACCGAACTGGTCAAGTCCGGCGCGGTCACCGTGAAGCCGCCCGCTCCGCAACAGCCGCAGCAGCCCCCCAAGTAAAACTGACCAAGAATACCCGACCCGTCAGGGTCAATGCGAGCTGGCCCGGCAGCTATGAGGGGAAACCCTCCGGGACTTTTTCAAGGGGTAGAGAGCCTGTCCATGATCATCTTGAGCGCAGATGAATTTGTCGAGCGCATAGGCGCACAAGAAGCCGACACAGTGGCGGGCGATGGCCCGCGCGGTGCGCGCCGTCTCGACATGGCCAAGATTGCCGCCGCTGTCGCCTGGGCTGGCGATCTGATCACCGGTTATATCCGCGCCCGCTATCCCTCCGACATTGTGCCGGTGCCTGATCTGCTCAAGGGCTTTTGCGTTGACATCGCTTTCTATCGGCTGCGCTACAAGGCGGGTGACCAGTCCGGCGTCAATGCCGAAGTGCGCCAGCGCTATGAGGATGCAATCGCCCGGTTGCGCGACATCCAGTCCGGCCGTCTGGCGATCGACGCCAACCAGCCCGGCGCAAACAATATTGCCGCCACCGAAATGCGCGTGTCCGTTGCGGGGCATCCGTCGAAAGCACGGGAAGTTCTCGACGGCTGGCGTCTGTCGGTTGAAGGGGCGCAGCGATGATCAATATTTCATCCCCCAGTGCTGCCGTCGCGGCCCAGTTTGAAGCGGCCAAAGCGCCGCGCCCGTTAGAATGGCCCGGCCGCATCGTTGCGGCCCTGGTCGAAATTCTGACGCAGGAAGCGCCGGGCAATTTCCGCGTGGCGGCTATGCCTGACAGGATCGCTGAATTTGACATCGGCGAATATGACGGCGCGATCATCGTCCACTATCGCGGTTCGCGTTACACCGGACAGGCCAATGCCATGGCCGCGATGCTCCAGCGCAGCTTCGATATTGATATTGCGGTTCTGGCCCGTGGCATCCAGGGGGAGACGGGCGCGCCCAATGTCGTCGAAGCCATCCGGCGCATTTTGCAGAACCGTCAGGTCGAAGGATCAAGCCCGCTGGCTCCGGTCGAAGACGGCCTCACCAGTCAGGACGGCCTGATCTGGACTTACACAATCATGTTCCGGGGCCAAATCCCGGCAGTCGGTGGCAACTGGCCACACCCGTCAGAGAGGCGTCTATGAAATACACTTATCACGGCCCGATGCACGCCATCACCATTCGCAACCCGTCAGCCCCGGATGACAAGCCGGAGGATGCGCTGTTCGAAGGCAACCTCTATCCCGGCTGCAGTGTCGATCTGCCGGACACTCTGCCGCTGGTCATCAACTGGGCGGCGCGCGGCTGGCTGATCCCGCAACCCGCCCCTGCCCAGGCCGCTCCCAATGCGCCGGTCAATGCACCGGCCGCGAACGTCCAGCCCGCGCCGCAGGCCGCGCCCGCTGGCAACAACCCTTAAAATCAAGGAGCACCCATGTCGGGAGAAGCCTATCACCACGGCCCGGAAGTCATCGAGAATTTTACGGGCACATCCAGCGTCACCGATGTCAAGGCGGCGATTACCTATCTGCAGGGCACCGCGCCGATCCATCAGCTTTATGATACGCCCGCCAAGCGCGCGGCTTATATCAACAAGCCGGTTGTCGTGCGCACTCTTGCCGACGCCGCCCAGTTCGGCAATGCCGCCACTGCCGGTGGTTATTCGATCCCCGAAGCTCTGGCGGCGATGTTCAATAAGGACACGGATGGCAAGGGCGTCGGCACCATTGTGGTCAACAATATCTTTGATCCCGATGTGCACAAGAATGTTGCCGGTGCGCCCGACCCGACGCAGGTCAGCCCCGTTGACATGGTCGGTTCCACTGATGCCTCTGGCAATGCCACAGGATTTAATGTGGCCTATGCTTGCTATCCGCGATTTGGTTTCTTCCCACGCAAGATTATCGCGCCGCGTTTCACCACGCTGCAGGGTGTGCGCGAAAAGATGCTGGTTGTCGCCAATGATGTGCGCGGCCATGCCATCTATGACATGCCGCCCGGCATGACCAAGCAGCAGGCGATCGAAGCGCGCGGCGTTGGCGGTGATTACAACACCGGCTCCAACCGTGCCGTCATCTGTTTCCCGCAGGTCAATGCGCTTGATCCGGTGACCGGCGGCAACAGCCTGCAGCCTTACAGCCAGCATTTTACCGGTGTGTGGAATCGTCTGTGCTCCCAGATCGGGCCGCACCGTTCGCCCTCCAATCAGGCCATGCCTGATGTCGCCGGAACCGAGACGGATATTTTCTTCCTGCCGCAGTCCTATAATTCTGACACCGATCTGCTGAACGGCGCGGGCATCGTCACCGCCATGACCTATTACGGTTCCGGCATCAAAACTTATGGCGCGCATTCTGCCGCTATGCCCACCGTGGTTGATCAGATGACCTGGCTGCATGGCCGTGCCACTGCCGACGTGCTGGAAGATGCGATCCTATTTTATACGCTGCCCTATATCGACGACTTTGCCTCACCGCAGGTCGTTGACATGGTCGAAGAAAATGTCCGCGCCTATCTGGCCACCAAGGGCGTGGGCGGCGACGGCTGGCTCTATGGCTCCAGTTTCGCGTTTGACCGCCAGCGCAACACGGCGCGGCAGATCGCCAATGAGGGCCGCGTTTTTTACAAACTGTCCTTCGCTGTCATGGGCATCCTGCACCGCATCACGATTGATTCTTCGATCGATCTCAACTTCGTCAACACGGCGCTTGGCCTGCTGACCGCATAAGGAGTTTCACATGGACGCTGTCAAAATCGGCCAGATCACCAACGCCAATGTCTATCTCGACGGCACGGCACTGGTGGGCCGCTTCAAGGATTTTTCGCCGCCCGCCGTCGAATATATGGAGGTCAAGCACGAGACGCTGGGGCAGATCGCCGTCATCTCTTTGCCCGGCCGCACGCTCAAGGAACTGACGGGCAAACTGACGATCGATTTTCTGGACCCGGATTTGTATCCGCGTCTGTGCAATCCAACGGTGCCAATCACCTTCTCGCTCAATTCCTATGTGGATGTGTTTGATTCGGCGGGGCTGAATGCGGCCAACAGTTTCCGGCTGGTCACCATGATCACGATGTTGATCCGCAAACTCGACGGCAAGCCGTTCAAACTGGGCGAGAGTTTTGAAGGCGACGCCGAATATTCGGCGCTGCGCTTCGTGCAAACCCTGTCCAATTCCTCGACGCCGCTGCGCGAAATCGACGTGATGCGTCAGGTCAACAATGTCATGGGCCAGCCGGTCTGGCCGAATTAAAGCGCGTTCCCAAAAAGTTGCAGACTTTTTGGACAGGAATTCGCTCAACGTAAATGGAGGTAAGTCATGGTGGATTTTAATACTCTGGTCGGTGCCCAGGCCGATCCAGCCGCCGCCGATCAGTCGGCAGCTACCCAGGAGGCGAAGCCGACTGTGGTGGACAAGCTGCGCGCGCTCAAAGCCGCCGCTGCGGGTGACACGGAATTTGTGCTGGATGTCACCGGCGTCAAAGTGTCCATGCCCAAATTTGTGCCCTATGCCGCATGGCAGCGTGCCCAGCGTTTTGGTGGCTCCAATCAGGATGTGGTGCAGACCGCGTTCATCACCGCAGTATCCACCTTTGACGGTGAGCGTCTGACGCTGGAAGACTATGCCGAGTTTATCCCGGCCATGGATCATCTGCAGATCGTCGGCACCCTGTTTGGCGGCAAGGCCAAGAATGATCCGGCGGGTGCAGCGGGAAAGTAATATTGCCCAGCCCGCTGAATCATATCCACATGATCAGGCGGGGCTGGAGACATAGCGAATTGATGGCCATGAGCTTGGCCGAAATGGGCTGGTGGATTGATCAGCAATATCGATATGACCAGGCCGAAGCCAAGGCGATCCGGGAGGCGAGCAAGACATGAATTTCCAGTTTGTGCTGGAAGCCGTTGACCGCTTCTCGGCCACCGCCAACAAGGTTGCCGCAGCCCAGCACGCTATGGATGTGGCCAGTGACAAGCGCACGACCACCGCCCTCAAGGCCTCGCATCAGGTTGACCAGGCGCTCAAAACCCAGACCAAAGTAACTGAAGCCCTTAGCACCGCCACCGCCAAATCCGGCGAGGCGGCGATCAAGGCCGGTGATGACATGAGCCGCGCCGCGCAGGTGGCCGGTCAGGCCGAAGCCAATCAGGCTGCAGCCGCAACCCGCGCGGCGGGTCAGATTGTGGCGGCCCAACAGCGCATTTCTAACGCGGCCAAAGCCTCCGCCCATGCGATGCAGGCAACGCCCAAAGCCGCTAACTGGCACAAGGCCGGTGTTGACGCGGGCAATCAGTTTTCCAAAGGCATGACCGGCCCGGTCATTGCGGCTGAACACAAACTGGCGCGGGCCATGGGCGCGGTCAAAGCGGCGACGGCCAGGAACGAAGCGCACCCGCGTGCACTCGGACTGGCAGGCGACTGGGCGCGCGCCGGTGTCTCTGCAGGCAGCCAGTTCGCCAAGGGCATGGCCACGCAAGTTGCCCTGGCCGCGCCGCAGATGGCGCGCAGCATGGCCGGTAATGCCTGGGCAAACTATACCGGCAATTACTGGCAGACCGGCGAAGGATCGGCGCGGGCCAATGGCGCGGTGTTGGCGGCAACCGGAGTAACGGCGGCGACCACGGCGCTCTATGGCGGCTATGCCAATGCCCAGCAACAGCTTGATCTGGAAAACCGGCTACGGCCTGATCTGGGTGCGGATGGCGCCAAGCAATATGTGACGGCCACCAAAGATTATATGGGGCACACGCCGTTCCAGCGCGATGATGTTTATGCCGCCATTCCCGACGCGGCGCGCTCCGGCGTGCTGCCTGGTTCCGATACCTGGAAGGCGCTGATGAATGCGGCGGCCGGGACAGATGGCGGTTCGGCCGCCAACATCATGGCCGCATGGGCCGCCATGAAAAAGGGCGACACCAGTGCGCTGGCCGGATTTGGCATCAACGTCAAGACGGGCGACGACGGCAAGGCCACAGGCCTGTCCTATCTGGCGGGCGGCAAACAACAGGACGTGGCGGTCAACGGCGACATTGAAGCCAAGGTGCGGGCAGCGATCGACGCGCGCTTCGCGGGGGCAACTGATCGCAAGGCCGCGACGATTGACGGTGCAGTCGCCCAGGCGATCAACCGGTGGGACGCCTTCATGGTGAAAATCATGGACAATGGCCCGATGGATTTCTTCAAGGACAAGTTGACCGAAGCCATGGGGGCCTTTGACAAGGGCACCCAGGGTGCGGACGCTCTGGCCAAAACGATCGGCACCAATCTGACCGACGCCCTGAAAGGCGCTTTCACCATTGCCGGCGACATTCACGGCTGGTTCGTCTCCATCAAACACGCGCTGGATCCGTTGGTCAGTATGACGGGCGGCTGGACGGCGGCGCTGGAGGCGGCGTTTGGCGCGATGCTGGTGTTTAAGACGATGGGTGTGGCCAGTGAATTGCTGGCCTTGAGCCGAGCGCTGGGGCTGACGACGGCAGCAACCTGGCTGTTCAATGCGGCGCTCTGGGCCAATCCGGTGACATGGCTGGTTGGCGGGTTGGTTGCACTGGCGGCGGCCGCCTATCTGGTTTACCGCAACTGGGGGCGGATCGGCCCGGTGCTGGGCGCGGCTTGGGATGGTATGGTGGCGGCGGTCAATGCCGCCAAGGGCGCATTGGGTGCGGCCTGGGACGGGCTGAAAAACATCGTTTCGGAAAAACTGCAGGGCGTTAGTGACGCTATATCTGACGCCTGGTCTGACGCGGGCAGCTGGTTTGACAATCTGGATTTTGCCGGGCCGGTCAAACGCGCGCTGGATGCGGTAACCGCAGCTATATCGGGTTGGGCGGCCGGGGTTAAATCCGCAATGGTGGCAGCATTTGAACCTGTCGTGAGTTGGTTTACTGATCAGGCAAAGAAGATCGGCGGTATCTGGGATAGCATAAAAGAAAACCTGTCAGCTGCCGCCAACTTCGTCGGTATAGGTTCGTCCTCTCCAAATGTTGATGCATCTGCAGACGCTGATCGTCTGATCCGCTCGGCAGCGGGCGCGTCAGAAGCCAAGGATGCGCTTGCCGCCCTCTCCGCCGCGCTCGATGCAGTCAAGTCCAAATTGGCAGGCATGAGCTTCCATGCCGAAGGCGTGGCGCTGATGCGCACCCTGGCCGCTGGTATCGAGGCGGGAGCGGCCCATGCCGTGGCAGCCGTCAACGCTGTCGCCCAGCAAATGCGTGACCATCTGCCGCACTCACCGGCCAAGGTTGGCCCGCTGTCCGACCTCGACAAAATCCGTTTCTCCGAAACTCTGGCCGCCGCCATCCGGCCCGATCCGGCCATTCACGCCGTGCGCGCCGTCGCCGCTGGCATGGCGGCCGCCATTCCGGCGCAAGTCGCAGCCATCCATGTTCCGGCCCATGTCGCCATGGCGGCACCGATCCAGACCGCCCAATATGAAGTCCGCCCGCCGCTCTATGCCTCCGGCGTTGCACCTGGCGAAACCCATATCACCTATTCACCGACGATCCATTACTCCGGCCAGGACAAACAGGATTTTCGGGCGTTGCTGCGCGAACATGCCCACGATCTCGCCCAGCTGGTCAACGACCGCAACAAGCAAAATTCCCGTCTCAACTTTAGGGAGGCATGATGTTTGCCACACTCGGCCCTTTTACTATCGGCCTGTCGCCATTCACCGGGCCAACCAAGGCCCATGAAACCTCCAAGGCCACCTTCGCCAAGCTGAACGTTGCTGACGGCAAGCCCGTGCTGCAGGACAAGGGCGACGAACTCAACACCAAGAAGCTATCGTTCTTCTTTGACGAAACCTTCTGCGATCCAGGCACCGAACTGGACAATCTGGAATCGGCCAGAGCCGCCCGCACGCCCATGCCCTATGTGTCCGGCGATGCCTCCTATACCGGCGCGCAATATCTGATCGAAGGCATAGAGGTCACGCTCAAGAAGACCACACTATCCGGCGCGATCACACGGGTCGAAGCCGAACTGTCGCTGATTGAAGCGCCCGTCACTGACCTCTCCGGGCTGGCCACCGCCATTGCCCTGGCCAATGCCCCGGCCTTGAGTGCCAATGCCAGCCTCAACATCAAGATCGTCACGCTATGAAATATCTGCCCTATACCACCAAGCCCGGTGACCGCTGGGATTTGATTGCCTGGTCGCACTATGGCGATGCCAGCCGGTTCCAGCCGATCATTGACGCCAACCGGGGGCTGTTTACCACCAACCCGATCACGCCGATCCCGCCGGTGCTGCCGGTCGGAACCAGTTTGCTGATCCCGATTCTGGATGCTGCCACCAGCGCAGCCGACAACCCGCCGTGGCGCGGATAATGGGGGAAGTCAAATGTCTGATCAGTTCCAGCAACTGGATGCGCAGCTGTTTTATCGCGGCATGAACATCTGGGACAAGATTGCCAATGAGGTGATTGACCTGACGATCACCGATAATCTGGGCGACAAGGCCGATGAAATCACCCTGTCGTTGCGCAACGATCATGGCAAATGGTTTGATGCCTGGTTCCCCGAACACGGCGACGAGTTGCGCTTTGTCTGCGAAGGCCGCGACATGGGCACATATTTTGTTGACCAGCCCAACCCGTCCGGCAGTCGCAGCGGCGACATCTTTGCCCTGCATGGCCAGTCCAAGCCGGTTGATAGGTCTCTCAAAACCCGCAAGACCAAGGCCTTCGAAAACCAAACCCAGAAAGAGATTGCCCAAAAGGTCTGCCGTGATGCCGGGCTGCAGATCATCGGCACGCCGCCCGATGTGCAGTTTGCCAGAGTAACCCAGCGCCGCGAAAACGATCTGGAATTCTTGAGCCGTCTGGCCAGCGACTACGGGGCCTATTTTGCCGTCAAGGGTCACAAGGTCATCTATGCGCAGCGCGACGATCTGCATGGTCAAGACCCCGTCAGAACGCTGATCAAAGGCGCAAACGAGATTATCAATTACAATCTCAAACATGAATCGACCGGCACCTATTCAAAGGCCAAGGCCTCATACTTCGACGGCAATTCCAAGAAGAACATTGAACTTGAGGTCAATGATTCTGACGTCAAGACCGGCGACACATTGCGCGTTGATGACCGGGTTGAAAGCTCCGGCCATGCCCAAAAGCTGGCCAAGTCAAAGCTGCAGAAAGCCAACCAGAAAGCCTGGAGTGCCACCTTTGAACTGGAACGTGACCCCTCCGCGCAAGCCGGTCTGACGGTCAGTCTGGCAGGCTATGGCCGTTGGGATCGCAAATATATCATCCAGTCGGCCCGTCATCATTATGCGCGCGGCGGCGACACAACCTCACTGGAATTGTCCGATGCCCGCACAGCAACATAGCGCCCAATACAAGCGCGGCCTGGTGACGTTGCTTGATCCCAGCAACAAATACCGCGTGCGGGTGCAGTTCGCTGATGAGGATGGCACCCAGAGCTTTTGGCTGTCTGTTGTGGTCAAGGGCGCAAAAGGCAACCGCCACGGCCATGTGCCACAGGTGGGCGAACAGGTGGCCTGCCTGGTGGACTGGCGCGGCGAAGACGGCATCGTCTTAGGTTCGGTCTATTCAGAGCAAGACCCGACGCCGCTGGGCGCTGTCGAGAATGATCATGTCACCTATGCCGACGGCGCGGTGCATGAACATGACCCGGTAACCAATGTGCACCGCACAACCCTGCCTGATCCCGGCAAATTGTTCTTGAAAGTGGGCACATCCGGCCCCACCAAAATGTTAATCACCAAGGATGGTATCGTTGTAAACAAGCCAATCAGTCTGGGCGACGTGCCAGACATCCCGACACGCTGAAATTTTTCTGCCCCGCTTTGAGACTGGCAAAGTTTCACGCGCGCGCAAGAAGGGTTACCGGAACTCTTCCGGTATAATGCAACTGCCAAAGGCTGCATGTTTTTATCATGCAGAACTGGCAGACGATCCCCTATGTCAACTGGCAGCCGCAGGTGCGTTTCGACGCGCCCGCGCTGGGACAGATTCTGTTTGGTCATCTCGATGTGGATCAGGCGGTGCGCGCCATCATCGCCACCGAACAGGGCACCGTCCCGCTGGAACCGCTCAAATGCGTCCGGCTGATGCCCTGGGTGGATCAGCCTCCGGCAATCGCCAACCCGCAGATTGCGCGCGAATTGTTTGACGCGATCCGCACCTATGAACCGCGCGTCATCTGCAAGAAGATCGTGCCGTCCTTGCTTTCGGCCCTGCAGAATCGCTGGCTGTTCAAGATCAGCCTGCATCTTGCCGGTGATGTCGAGAAGAAAATCATCACCATGGATGTGCCCTATGCCCCGGCATGACACACCCGGCCCCTATAATCTGGATGCGCTGCGCGCGTTGCCCGCGCCACAGATTTTCAATACCGATTCAACGGCGCTTAAAGCCCAGCTGGTGACGTGGTTCGAAGCCAAAACCAGGCGCACCCTCTACCCCATGCAAGTCGAGATGCTGCTGATCGACATGCTGGCCTATGTCTGGTCGCTGCTCTCCATTGAAGGTCAGGCGGCGCATGTCCAGCGCTATGTGACGCTGGCCGATCCGCCCTGGCTGCAGCAGCTGGGCGCACAACCCGGCATTGAAACGCCGATGCTGCAGGCCACCTATGCCAAAACTGTTTTGCAGTTCACGCTGGCGGCCTTGCTGGCCGTTGATACGATTGTGCCGCAGGGCACCCGCGCCTCTGCAGGCAGTGATGCGACGACATTTTTGACCGACGCGCCGCTGACCATTCCGGCCGGTCAGATTTCCGGGCAAGTGGGGGCGACGGCCAGCCAGACCGGCAGTGCCGCCACCGGCCTGCTCAACAGCCAGATCAGTGTGCTGCTCGATCCGATTGCCGGAGTGGCCAATGTCGCCAATATCGGCACGACGATTGGCGGCACCGATCCGGAAACACCTGACGCCTATCGCCTGCGTCTGGCCAACGCGCTGGAGAAGGCAACGATTTCCGGCCAGCGCATGGGCTATATCGAACACACGCTGGCCATCTCTGGCGATCTGGTGGATGTCGCTGCACTGCGACCGCAGCCCTGCTATATCGACATCTATCCATTGACGGCGACCGGCCCGGCTTCGCCTGCCTTGCTGCAGGAAATCAAGACGACGCTGGATCAATTGCAGGCCAATGAACTGTTGCCGATGGGCGATCTGGTCACGGTCAAACCGCCCGTGCCCGTCGTGCTCAACTTCACGGCAACAGTGGTGGCCACCAGCGATCCGGCGGGCACAACGATTGCAGCCCAGACTGCCGCCATGGCGCTGATTAAGTCCTGGTCGCAGGCATTGTCGGGCCGTGTGGTGCCGGAAGATATCCGCGCCGCGATCAAGACGGTGATAGGCGTGGTCAATGTCGAGACGGCCGGGCTGGATTATCAGGAACTTGGCCCGTCGCAATATGTGGACGGTGTCAATTCGACGCTGACCGTCACTGTGATTCTGACGGGGGTGCAGGCATGAGCCTTGATGCGACCCGCACCATTGACCAGCGCATTCTGCCGCGCGCCACAGCCGATCTGCGCGGTCAGGCCATTCTCGATCTGACCGCCAGGATAAGCGGCTCATTCGACTGGCAGCGCGATCTGGCATTGCGCGTGTCTGATATTCCGGCCGCCGCATTGCCTCACGCGATTCGCTCATGGGCCGTCCAGAATTATTGCGATCCGGCGATGTCGGAGACGCATCTACGCAGCATCATTGACAATGCGCTCAAGATCAAAGTGCAGGAAGGCACAATCAAGGGCGTCAAATTCGCACTGGGCTTGCTGGGTATGCAAGTGGACTGGGTGCAATGGCATCAGATGACGCCCATGGGTGCGCCCGGCACGCATATGGCGACGATCTATCTGACCGAGCGTTTGTTCAATGGCGAGCCGTTGTTGAGTGAACGCACCCAGCGCCACGTTGCCCAGATGATCAACACCGTCAAACGCCATAGCCAGGACGTGGCCTTTGAAATTGGTGCGGCCGCCAAGTCCGCCGTTGGCGCTGCCGCCTTTGCCACAATCAACACGCCGGTATTGCGGTTGAGCGGATCAATCGACGCCCTCTCATCGGTGCCCGGCGCTCTGGCCGGTCTGGCCGCACTGGCCCGCCCGGTGCAAGTCGCCAAATTCAACGGACGGATTCAATGACCGCAACGCCTGCACTCAAATTCAAGATCACGCAAGCCGGTCTGGCCGCTATCCTCAAGAGCGCCAACAACGGTTTTGCCGCGTCATTCAGCCAGCTGGCGGTTGGTTCCGGCCAGACCGGCACGCCGAACGGCACCGGTTACACGCCGCAAGGCACCGAAGCCGCACTGAAAAATGAGTTCATGCGTGTGCCATTGGGTGCAGGCCAGAAGGTCAACGACCTCGAACTGCTGTTCGGGGCGCGCCTCGATGGCAACGCCACCGGCTGGATCAACGAGATTGGCCTGTTTCTGGATGACGGAACGCTCTGGGCTTTATGGTCGGAAGACCCCACTGTCATCCAGCGCAATGATCCGGTCACCGGCGCGCCGGTCTATGGTGCGCCGCTGGGCTACAAGAGCGCCAATATCCCCTATGTCATCGGCGCGATGATTCTGGTCGATGCCATCCCGCTTGATGCGCTCAACATTGTCGTCAACGCCCCCTCAATCACCATTGAGTTTCTGGATGCAGCCGGTGTGTTTGCCCGGCTCATTGCCGCTGACGCCAATGCCGCGTCAGAAATTTCGCTGCTGCGCATGGAGGTCTATGCGCTGCAAACCCGCTTGGATCGCATGGCTCGCACGATGGGCCGCGTTACCGCAAACCTCGGTATGATTGGAGAATAAACATGTCGGTCACAGACGATTTCAACGCCGCCACAGCCGCCCAGACAGGCATGTTGCAACAGGTTCAAGCCGAGCGCGTGGGCGTTCTGGCCACCGTCCCGCAACCTGCACAGGTGGCAGATATTTTGAGCGGCGGGGCTGGCAATCTGCATCTGACGCCCTCGCAGCTCAACGCGGCGCTGGCTCAATTTGGTAATGCGTCATCGTTCATTTCCGCTCTGGCGACAGCACTGGGCACCGGCGTCATGCGCTTTGCCACCAAGGTCGCGTTTCTGGCCGCTGCAGCTATTCCGGCGACAGTTACCCTGGTCACCGTCGATGCTGTGACAGGCACCTATAACAGCGGGGCTTATGCCACCACGCCGCTGGCCTATAAGCGCGGCACCAATGTCGCCACCGGTATTTATGGCGAAGTGCTGGTGGCAGGCATCTATTGGGCACCGCAATATTCGATGACGCCGCGCGTCAATGCTGGCGAATTCGGCGTGGTGGGTGATGGCGCATGGGTCTATGCCACCGGCGTCGTGACCGGCACCGACAACACGGCCGCATTGCAGGCGGCAATCAATTACGCTTTGGCCAATGGTGCCAGCGAGATATTTATCCCGTGGGGCAAATATGCCACCTCGGACGTCCTGCATCTGGGATATGGGGATACCTATCGCGGGGTCAAATTGCAGGGTGGCATCCGCGCGCCCTATTCAGGCCAGATCACGGGCGGCGTCACGCTGTTGCCCACCAAGTTCGACCGGCCTTGCCTCAATGTGCAGGGCGCGCGCGCGTCCAAGATCGCCGGAATTGCCATTCGCGGTCTGGCCGCGCCGTTCATACAGGCCGTCACCCTGGCAGGCGGCAATATTTTCCCGCCCGCAGATACCGCATGGCTTGATCCAGCCATTACCCCTGCAGGCAGCAATCCGGGTGGGCTGCAACAGCATTCAGCCTATGCCGCCATCACCATTGACGCCTATGCCAATGCACAACCCGCCGATCATTACCCGGCCGTCAATTATCCCACTGGCACATGGCTCGCCTGGGGCAACGTGGCCCCCGCGCAATATAATAAGGCTCATTCGTCTGACGTTACGATTGAGCATGTCGATATTTCCGGCTTTGCTGTCGGCATTCTGGTCATGCCGAATGGCGATGGCAACGGGGATTTCGTGCGCATCCGTGATGCCAATATTACGACGTGCGTTTATGGTGTTGCAGTCTGTCATTCGCAAAGCCGCAATGTCGAATTGCGCAACATCAATTATGCCTATCTCCATACATTCGTCACCGGCACCCGATTCGGTAATGGCCAGGGCGAGTTTGGCGGGCCTATCGAGAACATCAGTGGCGGTTCCGGCTATCAGTTCTGCGACTTCAACGGGCTGGGCTATGCAGGCCCGCTGGTGTTCCGGAATGTCTATTTTGAAAAGCAGGTGCGCATTGGCCGCTTGGCAGGCACCAGCAGTTTCAATGCGCCGGTGTTGTTCCAGAGCTGCATGATGAATCTGGGTGACGGCGTTCACAACCAAATCCCGGCGGGCTATATCCAGGCGGGCACCGCTGGCTCGATCACATTCGATTCCTGTTCCATCGTTGGCAACAGCCGTATCAACAATCTCGTCTATGGCGGCGCGGTTAAACTGATTTTCCGGGGTAATAACGTCATTGCCGCCACCAGTCTTGGCGGCAATAATGGCTCACTGGCGTTTCAGCAGGCCGTCAACTGGACTGGTGGGCTGTCGCTTGGTCGCCCGCGCATCAACACTCTCTATCAGGACTTTACCCAGTGTGATCTGGGCAATGTCGTCACCTATCTGCCCACCCCGAATTCGGTTGGAGCCTCACGGGCGATGGACAACAAGTTCGATTTCAACGGCGCAGCCAAGGCGCAATCGCACCAGGCGGTCAAAAAATTTGCTGACCTCAAGGGGCAAGAATGGCGGGTCAATGTGCCGCCGATGCAGCTGATCTATATGACCAGTTCCTTCATTGAAGCCGGATCGATGGTGCTGGCCAATGACATTCTGACGTTCAATTATCTGGCCACATGGCAGGCGGGCAGCAATACCAGCTATATCATCCAGCCGGGTTGCATTCTCGACGTGATGAATACCGATACCAAGTTCATCGTGACCGCTGTTGGCGCACCCAATGCCAATGGCAATTACCCGGTCACATGCCAGCAGCAAAATAACATGACAGTCGATGTTAACGGCAATTTCGCCTCCACCTTGTGCACCGATTTGACCTTGGCCGGGTATATTGCGCTGGTTCAAACCGGGTATCAGCTGGGCAACGTCGTCCATTTCGGTGATTTTACCGCCGGTTCAACGACCGTGGCGAACGTCCACCGTGGCGACGGCTATGGCGGGCAGCTGTCAACCTATATCGCCGTGGGCGATCTGTTGACCGGCTTTAATTACAACGACGCTGCAGCGCCCTGGCCGATCCAGACCGGCACCAAAGTTACCGCTGTCACCAATGGCTCGCCGGGCAGTTTGACCCTGTCTATCGCCGCCCAGAAGACCGGCCGGTTTCCGGTCATTGCCATCCCGATCACTTAAGCGGAGTTCACGCCCATGCCTAAACACATTCTTAGCGCCCACCGCCAAGCGGACGGCACATCAATCGTGCAATATGATGACGGTTCCACGGCAATCGTCAGTCTTGACCAGACCGAGGCCGGACAGCAACTGGATCACTGGCTGGCCGATGGCGGCGTTTGGGAAGCCGCGCCGCCAACGCTCGACGAATTGAAGGCCAAGGCGATGGCGACGATAATCACCTATGCCGACAATGTGACGGCCAAAATCACCACGCAATATCCGGCCGCCGAAGTCGCCAGTTGGCCGCTGCAGCTGGTTGAGGCGCGCGCCGTCATCGCCGGTCAGGCGCTGCCCAATGACGCCACCTTGGTCAGTCTGGTCAATGCCAGCAACGGCGCACTGATACTGCCCGTGCTGGCCGATAGCGTGATCAAAAAGGCGGCGATTTATGCCCAGATCGTCGGTCTGGTGCAGGCGCTGCGCGTGCAGGGGCAGACGCAGATTGCGGCAGCTAAAGCACCTGCTGAAATCCAGCCCATTCTTGACAATCTGGCCGCTGCGGCCGTCAAAGCGGCGGCGCAATTCGGCCTGTGAGGTGGTCATGGTCAACTATCTGATCGCGCGTCAGCACATCAAGACCGGCGACATTCTGGCCTATCGCGGCCGGACATTTATCGGGCGATTCATTCGTGCAATCACGGGTGGATCGTGGTCGCATGTCGGGATCGCCTATTGGCTGGGTGACCGGTTGATGATCGTCCAGGAGCGCGAATTTGCCGGGATGCAGATCGTGCCCCTGTCGCAAAATCTGCCCTGCGACTGGATCAGAACCTACGTCACCCTGACGCCCGCCGCAGAGGCCGAAATGCTGGATCGGCTGGGTGACAAATATTCATATCTGGACGCGGTGAGAATCGGCCTTGGCCTGCCGCCCAGATATATCGATCGCATCTGTTCTACCGTCGCCACGGCCGTGCTGAACAAATGCGGCAAGAACTATCCGATCGGGCAGTCACCCAACTCACTGGTGGAACTGCTCCTCAATGACGGGGCGACGTTGGAAGTGTTAGACCTATGATGACCAGACCAACATATCAAAGCGCACAGCCTGACCGGCCTTTTACTGTCGCGTTAATGGCCAGTTGCCAGGAACTTCGGGCTGCTCTTGCCCAGAATTATTTGTCCAGTTTGGCGGGCGATCACGCCCCGACCCTCAAGGTTGCTACTGAACCACAGCCATGCGCTGATCACGTTGGAGCCATAGCGTCAGATTAGTGATTTCCGGCCGGAAACGGGCTAATATTCTGACGCTTTGTCAAGCATTCCGGTCAGTTTGCACTTTTGTGCAAGTTTGAAATTTTCAGGATATTTGGCCTATTTAGGACTTAAGTCCTTTTGGCGTTTTGGTCTCAAATAGGCGATCAAAGAGTCTCAAAGAAGCGATCGCGCTACAGACTTTGGCCTTCGCCGGAGGCGTGTTGGCGAGCGTGATTGCGGGCCGCTGGTTCCGGATTCATGAGGCGGAAGGCAAAAAATGATTTATTTTGTCACATAGAATTCAAGTTCATTTATATTGAGTAGAAATATTCGTATAAATATAGGCTATAGATTTATACGCTAATTTTATAGCCTAATTCTTCGCCCATATATTGCCTCATTATTCTGTATGGTGCAACGCATCGTAGGATAGTAATTGAGGTATGAATGATTAAATTTGGAAAATCTGTGTCGGCGCTTGCTTTGGTTGTGGCCACGTTTGCCGCACCGCTGCCGGCCTTTGCCGAAGAGGCGAATTTCGGCATTCTGGGGGCAATTTTTGCGCCAAAGGCATCGGCCCCGAATGAAGAGCAAAAAGCGGCTGAGGCCGAGCCGGTTGTTGAGACCAAGGGCAACGCCAAGCCTGCAAAGTTGCGTGTTGCGGGCGGCTCAAAACCCTATGCCGATCTGATTGCCAAACATGCGGCAGACAACAAGGTTCCGGCGCGTCTGGCTGAAGCGATTGTGCAGATCGAAAGCCGGTTCCAGCCGCATGTCCGCAACGGCGGTGCGC
>Ga0075019_10000739_pt1 | contig 18552 bp, 12 predicted proteins | sample ColStrG_CSR_2013_FD_71473 | JGI IMG/M metagenome (GOLD analysis project Ga0075019, IMG submission 71473) | Freshwater sediment microbial communities in response to fracking from Pennsylvania, USA - Cold Stream Run_MetaG_CSR_2013 | ecosystem: Environmental > Aquatic > Freshwater > Creek >...
CCGCTCAGCAGGGGCAGCCGGTTCAGGGCCGGGCCAAGCCGCCCAAGCCCGACAAGCACAATCGGCAGAACGCCGGCCAAGCCGCGCCGCAGAACGCCGCTCAGCAGGGGCAGCCGGTTCAGGGCCGGGCCAAGCCGCCCAAGCCCGACAAGCACAATCGGCAGAACGCCGGCCAGGGCGGCTATTCGCCCCAACCAAACTCACCCGGCAGCCGTCCCGATGCGCCGCGGCAAACGCAAGTCGCAAGATACCCGAACGGCCAGCCACAGACCGTCCGCACCAGCAACGGCGGCATGGTCCACCGGGACACGACAGGCCGAGTCCGCGAAGTGCATACCCCCGGGGGCGCGGTGATCACCCATCGTGCGGATGGTGTCCGGCGCGTCGAAGTGGTCCGTCCGGGCAACCGGGTCATCGTCGCGGACGTTCACGGGCACGGCGGCTATATCCAGCGGCCGCTGGTGGTGCACAACCGGGAGTTCGTCCAACGGACCTACTACGCACACGGAGTCATGTATGCTCACGTCTACCGGCCGATCACCTATCGTGGCGCGGTCTGGCAGGTGTACACGCCGGCCCGCTACTACCGGCCCGGGTTCTATGCATACGTCTATAGTCCGTGGGCCCGGCCGATCGCGTACGACTGGGGATGGGGCGGAGATCCCTGGTACGGGTATTACCGCGGCTACTTCGCGCCTTACCTGGCATACGCCAGTCCGGCGCTCTGGTTGACCGACTACCTGGTGGCGACCACTCTACGGCAGGCCTATGAGGATCGAATGGAGGCTGCTGCCGCTGGGAGTGCGAGCTACGTCTCCGCCGGCCAGCCCGGTCTCACGCCGGACGTCAAGCAGGCCATCGCGGAGGAAGTCCACCGCCAAGTCGAACTCGAAAGCGGCGAAGGCCAATCCATGGCCTCCAAGTCCGTGCCGAGTCAAGCTTCCTACGACGTGCCTCCGATGTTCGCCGACAGCGCTCCGCATGTGTTCGTCGTTTCCAGCAGCCTGGACGTGAGTTCCGCCGAGCAGGAGTGCGCGGTCACCGAAGGCGATGTGCTCCAACTCACGGCAGCGCCGTCCAATGCAACCAGCGCGGATGTCGTCGTGCTGGCCAGCAAGGACCGGGACTGCCGCCGGGGCAGCGTGGTTTCGGTACCGCTCCAGGATCTGCAGGAGATGCAGAATCGCATGCGCGAGACCATCGACCAAGGTCTGGCCGACCTCCAGTCGCGCCAGGGGCAGAGGGGGATGCCGAAGCTGCCTTCCGCCGCCAAGGGGCAAGCCCTGGATGCGCCTTTTGCGTCGGAGGTCAGGCCGGACGCCAGCGTCGCTACCGAGATCGCACAAGTGGCGCAGGAAGCCGACCGGGCGGAGCAGGAGGTAGTCAGCCAAGCCACGGAAAACCCGGCCATTGCCGCGGATCCCGTCACCATCGGGCTCGGCATGACCATCGACGAGGTCGAAAGAAGCCTCGGCAAACCCAAGGACATCGCCAACCTCGGAGCCAAAAGGATCTACGTCTACCGGGACATCAAGATTACTTTCACGGACGGGAAGGTGAGTGATGTTCAGTGAGTGATGGCCGCTCGCTATGACACCTGCCAATACACCGAATATCTGCGGTCGAACAAACCATTGAGCGGCACCAGCGTGACATCCTTCTTCTGGCCGCTGGTTCGGAAGGTCATCGGTTCGCCCGCCGGCTTGATCCACGAACTCGGATCGCCGCCCGCCGCGCGGAATTCCGGAATCTCGATTTCGGGCACCGGCGGCGTGGTATTGGTTGGCCCAAGAGGCGATCCGTACTGCTCGGTATTCGGCGCACCGACCCGCAGATTGGGGCCGATGATGTGCGCCTCGGTCAACCCTTCGCCGCCCAGATCGCCAGCCAGCACCAGCGGTCCGTATAGAAACGCCTGCATCCGGGGATCGTCCGGCATGCTTTCCGCGCGCAAGTGCAACGGCAACTCCATCTCGATTCGATCCCCCGCTTTCCAGACGCGGTCCAGGGTCAGGTAGCTGCCTGGCGCCGCGGAAGCGTCCAGAGCCTTCCCGTTGAGCTTCACCGTGGGAGCCGCTTCGAGCCACCCCGGAATTCGCAAGCGAATAGGAACTGAGCCCGCGCGCGCGGCCGTGACGGTGAGCGAAGTATTCGGCGCCTCGGGATACTTCGTGTCCTGGCGAAGCTTGAGCCCCTTCTCCTGCCAGTCCAGCTCCGACGGGATGAACAGGTTCACGTACAAACCGTCGCCATCGTGCCAGTAGATGCTGTCGTTCAACTTGGAATACTCTTCCACGCCCGACCCGGTGCAGCACCAGAACGTCTGGTCCTCGGTGCCGAAGGTCTTCCAGGCTCCAGGCGTCAGGGAGAGGTAATACTGCGTGTAGCCTTTTTCGGGCCGGATCGTGCCAATGCGGTGGTTGAGCAGCGAGCGTTCGTAGTAGTCGAAATACGCCGGCTGCGGATTCCAGCCGTAGAGGTGCCGGGCCAGCTTGAGCATGTTATACGCGCAGCAGCACTCGGCGGTGTTCGCGCTGAGCTTCGATTCGGCCGCCAACCGGCGCGGCGGGGTCAGCCAGGCTTCGGCGTTGCTCGTCCCGGCGGTCACGTAGGAGCGGGCCGTGGTCACCTCATAGAAGAAGTAATCGGCCACATCGTGGAATCGGGTGTCGCCCGAGATGTCAAAGCGCCGGGCGGCCGCGATCGCTTGCGGGATGTGCGTGTTCACGTGAAGGCCGCGCAGTTCGTCGCGCCGCGCCGCCAGCGGGTTGATGAAACTCTTCTTCTGGAAACGGTCGCCGGCCCGGGCCCACCGGTCTTCGTTCGTCGCCGCGGCCAGTTGGTACAGCGTCTCGGCAATGCCCCCGAACTCGATGGTCAGAATCTGCTGCATGTGCTCTTCGGATTTCGGAGCGGTCCACTCATCGGCCCACGCGGCCATGCCTTCGAGCACGTGGAGCGCCTGTTGGTTGCCGGCCAGCCGGTACATATCGAACATCCCGGCCATGATCTTGTGGATGGTGTAGAACGGCGCCCAGACCCGCTCGCCTTTTTGCAGACGGTCAAACCAGGAGGGCGGGAAGGCGCTGAGGTATTTGCCGCCCAACTTCGCCTGGCATTTGGCCAATTCGGCGACCAGGTAGTCGCCCTTGGCCTTGGCTTCGGCATCGCCGCTCGCGGCAAGCTGCGCGGTCGCGGAAAGAAAGTGGCCGGGGAAATGGCCGCGCAGTTCGCTGGAGCGCTGTCCATTCTCCGGTTGCTCCCAGCCACCCAGCGGCTTCGCCGATCCGGAGGGCAAACCGGCATTGACGCGGAATGTGTAAAGCAGCCGGTCGGCCGTCAGCCGCGCCATGTATCCGCGATTCCATTCCTGCGCGTGGTGGTAAACGCTTCCGGGCAGCAACCGGACTTGGGACATCGGGAATGGCTCCGCGCGGGGCGCGACGAGTTTTCGCGTGAACTCGATCTTTCCTTCGAACGCGGGCGTGTCGGGCGCTATGGGCCGCCGGAAATTCCCCGGCGCCGGTGGAGCCGTTTGTTGGGCGAGCACCGCCGGGGCGGCGGACAGGAGTGCGCCAAAAGTGCGGCGGCTCAGGGAACGGGACGTAGTCTGGTCACTCATACGTGTTGCCTGTCAGCGCTTTCAGTCTGATCCTACCACTCCCCGGCTCAAGCGTGCGCCACCCATCCTACTTGCGCAAGGCGGGACCGAGTTGCCGGCTTTCCTCCGGCAGTTTCTGCTTGGTGGTACTGCGCCACTCTGCGATGGGCGGCGCCCCCAGATCGGCAAAGTGCCTCGTCAACTCAACGTGAAAGGCATCGCGCTGGCGGCGATATTCGGGCGCCTCGGCCACACTGCGGCTCTCTCGCGGGTCGGCTTCCAGGTCGAACAATTCGGTGGGCCAACCCTCGGCGCGCTCCACGTACTTCAGGTTGGCGGTGCGAATGCCGCGCACGTAGGCGTACTCGAAGTAGAGCCGGTCGCGCCATCGCGGAGTTCGCCCACGCAGAAAATCGGCATAGCTGCGGCCCACGCGCCGGCGGTCCGCCTCCGCGGACAGGCCGAGGTACTCCAGGATGGTCGGGAAATAGTCGTAGGAGGAAACCAGCGGGTCGGGCGCCTTGCCTGCGGGAATCCGGCCCGGCTGGTTCCAGATCAGCGGCACACGCAGGGACTCCTCATACATATTGAACGGGATGGTGCCGTTGCCCTTTCCCCACACACCGTGGTGGCCGGCGTTCCAGCCCTGGTCGGCAGTGAAGATCACCAGGGTGTCCTCGCGCAGGTGCAACTCCTCGAGCCGCGTCAGGATGCGGCCGATGTTGTGATCCGCCCCGGTCACCAGCGCCGAATACGCGAGCTTGGGTTCCCGCTTGCCGAACATTTCTTTCAGGCCGGGGTTTTGCCAGGGGCTCATGGGCGCGTCGGGAAAGCAAGGGAACTGCGAATCCACATACCACTGCCGGTAAGCCTCCGGCTGAAAGTCGTAGGGCGTGTGCGGGGCGTAGAACGGTACCAGCAGATAAAACGGGTTGCCGGTCCTTTGTTGATTCAGAAACTCGAGGGCGAAATCGCCCACGGCGTCCGTCTTGAAGCCAGTCACCTTGCGCTTTTCGCCGTTATGCACGAACTCGGGGTCGCGATAGGTGCCGCCGCCACCCGGCACCGTGGCCCAGTAGTGAAAACCCGCCTGCGCCTGGTCGTCCCGGCCCATGTGCCACTTGCCGCACATTCCCAAGTTGTATCCGTTCCGGGCGAGCACCTCCGTGTAGGCGGTGTGGCCTTCCAGCCAGCGCGGGCTGGCGGGGCCGAAGCTGTCCTCAGGGAGCAGCCAATCCTGTACGCCGTGCGCGGAGGGCATGGTGCCGGTCATGTACGTCATGCGGCTCGGCGAACAGACCGGGGTGCAGGCGAACGCATTCCGGAAGCGCACGCCGGAACTTGCCAGCCGGTCTATATGGGGCGTGTGCATGTCGCGGCAGCCGTAAGCGCCCGTGGCCCACGCGCCGTGATCGTCGGTCATGAACATGACGACGTTGGTGCGCCGCGCATCCCGGCGGCGCGTCTGGACGAACGGCGCGGCCGCCAAAGATCCGAGCGCGTGGCGCCGGGAAACGGACATGCGTTCAGAGTAGCTGATAAAATCCAGGCTTACATGCAACGTCGGGATTTTCTTCGGCTCGCGGGCGGCGCTTCGGCCAGCGCGCTGACCGGCAGCCCTCAGACTGCAGCCTCCCAACCCCCGAATATCGTCGTGATCCTCGCAGACGATATCGGTTTCGGCGACCTGGGCTGCTACGGCGCCAGCCTCGTCCGCACGCCTAACGTCGATAAACTCGCGGCCCGCGGTGTGCGCTTCACCGATGCCCATTCTTCATCGGCTACCTGCACACCGTCGCGCTACTCCATGATGACCGGCGAGTACGCGTGGCGCAAAAAGGGCACCAATATTCTGCCGGGAGACGCCGCGCTCATCGTCGAGCCCGGCCGCACCACCATGCCTTCGATTTTGAAGCAGGCCGGGTACACCACTGGTTGCGTGGGCAAGTGGCACCTCGGCCTGGGCAAGGGCAATCTGGATTGGAATGGCGAAATCAGCCCCGGCCCGCTCGAAGTGGGCTTCGATTACTCGTTCATCATTCCGGCCACTGGCGATCGCGTTCCCTGCGTTTTCGTAGAGAATCATCGCGTCTTCAACCTCGACCCCAACGACCCGATCCAGGTCAGCTACCAGCAGAAAGTCGGCGATGAACCCACTGGCAAGGAGCGGCCCGACCTGCTCCGCATGAAGCTGAGCAACGGGCACGACGGCACCATCGTCAACGGCATCAGCCGCATTGGCTGGATGAGCGGCGGCAAGCGCGCCCGCTGGGTGGATGAGGATATTGCCAAAACGATCACCGGCAAGGCCGTCAGCTTCATCGAGCGCAGTGCGCCGAAGCCCTTCTTCCTCTACTTCGCCACGCATGACATCCATGTTCCGCGCGTTCCCCACGACAGTTTTCAGCACACCAGCCAGTGCGGCGTGCGTTGCGATGCCATCCAGCAGTTCGATTCCTGCGTGGGCCAGATCATGGCCACGCTCGGCCGGCTGAAGATCGCCGGGAACACCCTGCTGATGGTGACCAGCGACAACGGCCCTGTAGTGGATGACGGCTACGCCGATGGTTCCGTGGAAGCGCTGGCCAGCCACAAGCCGGCGGGCGCGCTGCGCGGCGGCAAGTACAGCCTGTACGAGGGAGGCACGCGCCTGCCGTGGGTGGCCAGTTGGCCCGCTCGCATCCAGCCCAGGGTCTCCGGCGCGCTGGTGAGCCACGTGGACCTGGTGGCGTCCTTCGCCGCCTTGGCGGGCCGTCCGCTGCCCGCGGAGGCCGCGCCCGACAGTTTCAACGTGCTGCCCGCATTGGTAGGCGAATCGCAGCAGGGCCGCGATCATCTGGTGGAACAAGGCGGCGGCCTGGCGTTCCGCAAAGGCCAATGGAAACTGGTGCCCGCCAATGAACCGCGGGGCGGCGCCGGCGGTCTGGCCAAGAACGGAAACACCACCGGCGCCACGGAACTCTACGACCTGAAGGCGGATATCGGGGAAACCAGGAACTTGGCCGCCGAGAAACCGGAGGTGGTGAGTGGGATGGCCGCCGAGTTCCAGAGGATCCGCGCCGCGGGACGCAGCCGGCCGTGACTTACAGCCTTTGGCCGCCAGCCAGGATCAGAGTTTGACCGGTGACCCAACCGGCGTCTTCCGAGGCGAAGAAGACCGCGGCGCGTGCGATGTCCTCGGGCTGGGCAATCCGGCCCAGCGGGGTCTGCGACTCAGTCCGCTTGCGGAAGTCGCCGTTGTCGAGGCCCGCCGCGCGCAGTCCCTCGGTTTCCACCATGCCGGGGTTAAGCGAATTCACCCGGATTTTGAGCGGGCCCAACTCCTTCGAAAGCGCCACCGTGACCGCGTCCACCGCCGCCTTGGTAGCGCTGTATACCGAACCACTTTCCACCGGCATCTGGCCCACGATGGAACTGATGTTGATTACTGAGCCGCCCCCGGTGCCAATGTGTTTCACGGCTTCCTGAGTGGTGAGCAGCAGGCCCAGGACATTCACGTCGAACAGCTTGTGAAAGTGGTCCGCCGTGACCGACGCCAGCGGCGCGAACTCATAGACCCCGGCGTTATTCACCAGAATGTCCACCTTTCCGTAAGCGGCCTTGGTTTCGGCGAAAAGACGCGTGATGTCGCGCGGTTTCGATACATCGGCCTGGACGGCAGTGGCCTTCCCTCCTTTGGCCGCGATGCGCCCGACTACCTCATCCGCGGCGGACTTGCTGCTGGCGTAATTGACCACGACGGACGCGCCCTCCGCGGCCAGGGATTCCGCGATGGAGGCTCCGATTCCCTTGGAAGCGCCGGTGACGACGGCGACCTTTCCTGCGAGCTTGCTCATGACGTTCAATCTCCCATTCGTTTGATATTTCGACAACCATCTAACTGATGAAGCGGAGTCCGAACCGGATTCAAGGATGCCGTGCGGTCAGATCTTTCGCAGTTCCGCCAGGTAGGCCCGCCACGTGGCTCGGCGAAACACTGTGTCGACGAACTTGCCCCTCCGGGAAATCTCGATGAGGCCGGCCGATTCCAGTTCCTTCAGATGGTGGGAGAGCGTGGCGGCGCTGATGGGAAAGGCACAGCGGAGATCCACGCAGGCTGTGGAGGGCTTGGTCGCGATGTGTTTGAGAATTTCGAAGCGGCGGGGGTCTGACAGCACCCGCGAGATGGCGCGCAGTTCACGGGCCGCCAAAGCCACGGGGGCCGATTTCGGGCGGGTAGCCACAGTTTTAACTGGTGTACGGATTAGCGCGCCGGGTCGGTGCTCGTCCGGCCGCGGCTCAGGAAATCGCGTTCAATCCGAAAAACATAGTTGACCGTTTCCTGGTAGGGCGGCACGCCGTGGTATTTGTCCACCGCGCCGGGTCCGGCGTTATAAGCGGCCAGCGCATGGCGCAAGCCGCCGTTATACTTTTCCAGTAGTTCCCGCAGATAGCGGGTTCCTGCATCCACGTTCTGTGCCGGATCGAAAGGGTCTACGCCGAGTTGCGCGGCCGTTCCCGGCATGAGTTGCATCAGCCCGATGGCGCCTTTCGGCGAAACGGCCTGCGGCTGGAAGCCCGATTCGGCCGCCATCACGCTGCGCACCAACTGGCGCGGCAACCCGTACTTGTCCGCGGCGGTATCGGCCAGATCGGTAGCCGAAGGCATTGACGGCGCGGCTACCGCGGCCGGAGGCACGGACGGCAGGGCAATCGCATGGGGAGTCGCCATCTGAACTTCACCCAGTGGGGGCGCTTCATCGTTTTCGTAATCCTGCACCGCCGCCGCTTCGATCTCGACGAAGCCGCCATCCTGGTAGAGCCGAACCTTGGCGCCCTCTACTTCATGCCGCTCCACGTGCAGCCGCGAGCCGCTGGCAAGGATGACGTATTCGCCCGCCACTAAAGGGCCGGCGGCAAGAAACAAAAAGAGTCCCAGGATGCGCATCGTTCAGTCCACGCGCCCGCCAAAGCGACAGTCGCGACGTTACACATAGTTTGACACATTTTCCCGCCCAAGTGTGGAGGGTAGGTAGCGTAAGCTTTAGCTTGCGCCCGGCCGCTATGCAAGCTAAACCAGCAGGCGCTACCTCTTCGGCGCGAATGCCGTCCGCTTTCATCCCGGCGGGTGAGGTTCTTTCTCATAGCGTGACTGTCCCCGGTTGGCTGAGACGGATACGCCCCTACCTTCGCCGTTCGCCACAAAACCGTTACGCACCCTGTGTAGGAGAATTCGGTTTCCGCCGATCTGCTATCTTGAAAGGTAGACCGTCAGCCAGGTATGCCGTTTCACATTCAGCCCCTCCGGGAGTTCCTAGTCCGTCCCAGGTTGCCCGAATCCTTGTCGCGGATGACCGAATTGGCCTACAACCTGCTCTGGAGTTGGGAACCCATCGTCCGCTCCCTTTTTCGCCGGTTGGACCCGCCTCTCTGGCGTGAATGCGGTTACAACCCGGTGCTGATGTTGGGCCGGGTACCCCAGGCCACCCTGGAAAAAGCCGGCGCCGACCCGCGTTACCTGTCCTTATATCGCACGGCATGTGAAACCTACGACGCGCGTGTCCGGAAATCGGTGCCTCCCTCCGATGGCAAGCTCATCGCGTATTTTTCCGCCGAATACGGCCTTACCGAGTGCTTGCCGGTTTATTCAGGAGGCCTCGGAATTCTGTCGGGCGACCATCTCAAGTCCTGCAGCGACCAGGACTACCCGCTGATCGGCATTGGCCTGCTCTACCAACAGGGGTACTTCCGGCAGTTCCTAAACCCGGACGGGTGGCAGCAGGAGCGGTATCCGGTGAACGATTTTTACGTTCTGCCGCTGACCCCGGTCAAGACGGCCGACGATCAGGACCTCAAGGTCACCGTCAAGCTGCCTACCGGCAACGTATTTATGCAGGTCTGGAAGATCTCCGTCGGCCGCATCACGCTTTACCTGCTGGACACGAACATCCCGGAAAATGTTCTTCCGCAAGACCGGGATATCACGGACTCCCTTTACGGTGGCGATATCGATACGCGCATCCGGCAGGAGATCGTCCTGGGCATTGGAGGCATGCGCGCCCTGGAAGCCATGGGCCTGAAGCCTACCGTCTTCCATATGAACGAGGGGCATTCGGCTTTTCTGGCGCTGGAGCAGATTCGGTTGTTTATGCGCGACCGGAAACTCAGCTTCGAAGAGGCCTTGGACGCGGCGCGGGCAAGCAACGTTTTTACCACCCACACGCCCGTGCCGGCCGGAATCGATTTGTTCGACCCCGGCCTGATGTATCACTATTTCTCCGACTACTGCGCCGAAATCGGTGTGGATTTCCAGCAGTTGATGGCTATCGGCCGGCGCAATCCCTATAACCGCGACGAACGGTTTTCCATGGCGGTGCTGGCATTGAACACCTCCGCTTACCGCAACGCCGTGAGCCGGCTGCACCGGGAAGTCTCGCAGGAAATGTTTCACGACCTCTGGCCGCAGTTGCCCCTGTGGGAGGTCCCGGTCACCTCCATCACCAATGGCGTGCACTTGCCCAGTTGGCTCAACGGCGACCTGGCGTCGCTCTACGATCAGTATCTGCAGCCCGACTGGCGGGAGCGCTTCAACGAGTCCGCCATCTGGGAGCAGGTGAAGGAGATTCCCGACGAAGAGTTGCTCGAGGTCCACCGCCGCCGCAAACGCCGGCTGATCAGCTTCGCCCGCGAGTCGCAGCACGCCTCGGCAATCCGCAGGCAGGCCTCGGCGGCCGAAGTCCGGCGCGCCCGGGAGGTACTCGATCCCAACGCCTTCACCATCGGGTTTGCGCGCCGGTTCGCCACCTATAAGCGGGCTACGTTGCTGTTCCGGGATGTCGATCGCCTGAAGAAAATCCTGCTGAACAAGGAAATGCCGGTGCAGATCGTGATCGCCGGTAAGGCCCACCCCAAAGACCAGCCGGGCAAGAGCTATATCCGCGAGGTGGTACAGCTCTCGCGCGATCCCGACCTTTGGAAGCACGTGGTCTTCCTGGAAGACTACGACATGAAAGTGGCGCGCGAGATGATTCAGGGCGTGGACGTCTGGCTGAACAATCCCCGGCGCGGCGAAGAGGCTTGCGGCACCAGCGGGATGAAAGCGGCCATCAACGGCGTCCTCAATCTGAGCATCCTGGATGGCTGGTTCGACGAGGCTTACGAGTACTCCGGCGGCTGGCCCATTGGCGATCGCGAGGTTTACTCCGAGGACCAGGATGCCCTGCACGCCAGCGCTATCTACTACCTGCTCGAAAACGAGATCGTTCCGATGTTCTATGAGCAGCGCGAGCAGACGCCGCGGGAGTGGATGCGCCGCATGAAGGAATCGCTCACCCACATTAGTTCGCAATTCGATTGCCGCCGCATGGTGCGGGAATACATGACCCAGTTGTACGAGCCGGCCCACACCGAGCACATCCGCCTGCTGCGGGCCGATTACGCCCAGATCCGCGAGCAGGCCGCCTGGCGGTCGCGCGTGCGGGAAGTATGGGATCGCGTCCGATTTGTGGAGGCCGGCGCGGGCCCCGGCGGCTCCCTGACCAGTGGCAAGCCGGTATCCGTGCGCGCCGCCATCGATCTGGCAGGGCTCGCCCCCGTCGATGTGCGCGTGGAAGCGGTGATCGGGCGCGTGGACAGCAACGGCCACCTGGAAGAGACGGAAGTAATGGTGCTCCCCGTCGTGGAGCAGCAGGGTTCGGTGACCATATTCGGCAAGGAAATGGTGCCCGAGCGCACCGGCCGCCTGGGCTATGCGTTGCGCGTCAGCCCCAATCATTTTGACGATCCCATGACGCGGCCCTGTACCAGTCTGCTGAAATGGAGTTCGGTAGGTTGACCCGTACTAAGTACTTATGCGGTACGGAAATATCGGAAAGAAGGCAAGATCGGCAGTGCAAACGGCCGCGATCCGTGGTACATATGTATTTGTAGCATTGGCGGGTTCCGAAACCTGTTTCTGCGTCGCGCCTCGGAATCCCCGCAAGCCCTTCTCGTAATCCCACCAAGCCGCCTTGGGTCCGTAGTACGGTGACGTGGGAGCTTGGAGTGCGTTGGATCGCCCTGGCGCAGTTGATTTCTTTACCGGATCAGTTAGAAACGCTCATTTCGCCCGCGATTTACGGAGCAACCTTTCCCCATGGATAGCGATCGCAAGTACCGGCAACAAGGGTACATGGACTCGGACCGCGACAGCAAACCGTTTCGCGAAGGTCCGAAACCCCAGGGTCCCCGCCCTCCTATCGATATCACCGGCCCCCGGCTTCCCCGCCTTGTGCAACACGTAGCCGCGTCCCGGTGCTACAACTGTTCCACCACCATCCCACCGGGGACGGACTTCAACGGCAACTGCCCCAAGTGCAACGCGGAGCTTCACTGCTGCAAGCAATGCTCCCATTTCGAGCCGTCCACCCGCTTCCAATGCCTGAAGCCGATTCCGGTTCGCATCGCGTCGAAGGACAAAACCAACGACTGTAGCCTTTTCACGGCGCGGGTCACGGTGGCGCGCGAAGGCACGGCCAACCAGTCCGCTCCGCCTTCCCCTTCGTTGAACGTGGGTCCTCCCGCCCCGCGCAACGCCGACGACGCCCGTAACGCCTTCGACAAACTATTCAAGAAGACGTAGGCGCGCGCCACCCATGGGCATCGGTCACGTCGCCCTAGGCCTCGGACTCGAGTCCGTCAGCCCCCGCCTCAACGCCGGTCTCCTGATCTTTTCCGCCTTCCTCGCCGATTTTCTCCTCGGCTGGTTCGGTCTCTTTGGTTGGGAGAGTTACCAGTACCCGCCCGATTACGCCTCGAAACATTACATCCTGTTCACGTTCCCGTGATCCCACGGCCTGCTTCCGGATTTGCTGTGGGGCGCCGTCCTGGGGTCGCTCGTGTGGCTGCTCCGCCGCGAGCGCCGCGGCCGGAGCGGAACCACAGATTCCGGCTGTTTCTCCATCTGAAACACCGAGTACTGATATTGAAATCTGCTCTTTCCTGCTCAGCCAGGTCCAGCGCAAAACACAGACAGGTACTGTAAATCCAACGCTCACAGAGTTGGCCCAAGCGCCCTGCGGTCTCTTTTTCAGACAATGTATCTGCGATCTTGGTCAAGTCTGTTGCGTTGCTCACAGAAGTGAAGCAATTCTCTTGCTTGGTAAATTCGACTCTGGCTCTTTGCGCTGCGCCGCCACATATTCTTGACCGTTCAGCATCACCTGCGCGCCGAAGGGTGGATGCCCGCTCATTTTGATGGTCACGTGTCCCCAGTCCGGGTCCAGGATATGAAAGGAATAATGATTCACGTAGGATCTTTGGGGACCAACTGGCCCAGTTTGCCGGTCCCTGTCATTTACGCTTCCCAAACCAACGCTGGAGCCTTCGAAACCAGAACCAGGAAGAGACCTGGCTTCACCTGCTTGGTGGATAAAAGCTCCTCGGCGATTTCACGTTTCCGTTCGCCAGCCGAACAGTACATTACGGGGACGTTGTTCGCTTTGGCCCAGGCTCGAAGGCGGCGGCTGAAACGCCCAGCCATGCGCATCAAGTGGTTTTCGTCCAGGTTCTGAACCCTCGCCGGAAGCCAAAGCCAATTTCGCGCAACTCCAATCGGCTCAGCCAAAAACTGGCGGGTTTCTTCATTTTGCCTTATCCCAGAACCGGATAGGCCCGAAATCCAGCCCCTTCGCCTCTTTGCCGGTTACGGACCCTTCCGCGGATTACCGGTGGCCAACCGCCTCGGACCGGCCTATACTGTTATCAAACGGCGTGAGCTCCGCACGCCGGGCGAACTTACTCTGCCTGCCTTGGGAGCGAACCTCATGCGCGACACGGTGCACATCGTTTCCGACGGCCGTCTGCTGCGGCTGGCGTTGAACCGTCCGGATAAGCGCAATGCGCTCAACCTGGAACTATGCCGCGCCCTGGTGGAAGCCCTGGAAGCGGCCGACCGGGACCCGGCCGTCGGCGCCATCCTGCTCACAGGCAACGGGAAATCCTTCTGCGCAGGCATGGACCTGCACGAGATCGCAGACGCCGACACCGGGGCCGTCAGCCAGATGCACGAGCAGCTTTTCACCATCGGCGCGCGGCTCGGCAAGCCCCTGGTCGCCGCCGTGCATGGTGCCGCGCTGGCGGGCGGAAGCGGTCTGGTGGCGAATTGCCACATCGTGATCGCCGCCGGGGACGCCACCTTTGGACTGACCGAGATCCGCCTTGGCCTGTGGCCGTTTCTGGTCTTTCGGGCGGTGACCGCCGCCGTTGGGGAGCGGCGAACCATCGAACTGGCGCTGACTGGCCGGGTTTTTGGCGCGGCCGAGGCCCGGGACCTCGGATTGGTCCACGAAGTGGGTGCCGATCCGGCCGCCCGGGCGCTGGAAGTCGCCAGCGCCCTTGCCGAATCCAGCCCCACCGCCATACGAAGCGGCCTGCGGTGCGTCCAGGAAGTGCGGGGCAAGGACTGGCGGCAGGCCGGCGAGATTGCGCAGCGGGCGCGCCGGGAAGTGTTTGAAACTGCGGACTTTCATGAGGGAATCCGGGCCTTCCGCGAGAAGCGCATGCCCCGGTGGCCGTCGATTTCAGGCCCGTTACCCGAAAAAGGCGGATAGGCGATACTATATGGTGTGGTGTCTGGATCGGGAACGCTGGATACTGTGGTGATGGTGCTTTACTTTTGGGCTCGACGAGTTTAGTATGGTTACAACTCCCCCGAGCCAAGCGAGGTTAATGCTTTGCTGAAACTGAAACGCGTAGAACTACAGGGATTCAAGTCCTTCTGCGAACGCACCGAGCTCCGCTTCAACGGGGAAGGGATCGCCGCGATTGTCGGGCCCAATGGCTGCGGCAAGTCCAACATCAGCGATGCCATCAGTTGGGTGCTGGGCGAGCAATCGGCCAAGAGCCTGCGCGGCACCCGCATGGAGGACGTGATTTTTGCCGGCACCCGGGACCGCAAGCCGCTTGGCATGGCCTATGTGACCATGACCCTGATTGACCCGGACGTCCACGACCCCCATGCCCGCCATGCCGGGCCCGTCCCGGTGGAAGACGGGCATCCACCCAAGAAGGGGGAAATCACCATCACCCGCCGCCTCTTCCGGTCGGGCGAGAGCGAATACCTGATCGACGGGCGCACGGCGCGCCTGCGCGACATCCAGGACATCTTTATGGGCACCGGCCTGGGTCCGGAAAGCTACGCCATCATCGAGCAGGGCCGCATCGGCCAGATCCTCAGTTCCAAACCACAGGACCGGCGCAACGTGATTGAGGAGGCGGCCGGCATCACCAAGTTCAAAACCCGCAAACGCCTGGCCGAAGCCAAGCTGGAAGGCTCCAAGCAAAACCTGGCGCGCGTGTACGACATCCTCGAGGAGGTCACCCGCCAGGTCAACTCGCTCAAGCGCCAGGCCTCCAAGGCCAAACGCTATACCGAACTCCAAGCCGAACTGGAAGGGCGCCTACGCATCGTCCTGTCCGGCAAGTACCGCCTCTTGGAGCGCGACGCCGCCGATTCCGCCATTCAACTCAGCATGGCCAACACGGAGCTGAGGGAACTCGGCGATCGGGTGACCGAATTGGAACTGGCCCACGAACGCCAGCAGTCCATCTGCTACGAAGGGGAACAGCGGTTGACCGAGGCCCGGCAGCAGCTTTCGGGCCTGCAACTCGAGGCCGAGCGCACCCGCGGCCGCCTCGAAGCGCAGGTCAAGGAGAGCGGGGCCATCGAACAGCGCATCGCGCATTCGGAAAAGGAATCGCAGGAACTGGAGGCCCGGCTCCACGCCCTGGATGAAGAGATCGCCGGCCACCGGAAGACCGTCGAAGCGCTGGAAGCCCAGATCGCGCAGGCGCGCGAGCGCATGACGGAAGCCAACCAGCAACGCGAACAGTTGCAGATCAAGGTGCGAGAGCGCGAAAGAGCCATCGAGTCGGCACGGCAGGTGATTCTGCGGCTGTTGGGCGAGGCGTCCACGCTCAAGAACCAGTTGGCGCAGATCGATGAGTACCTGGCTGGAATCGACCGCGAAACCGCGCGCTCCACCCGCGAGGAACAGGTGTCCGCGGCCGAAATCGAGCGGCTCGATCAGGCCCGCAAGCAGCTTTCCGAAACCGCCGCGCAGCGGCAGCTAGAATTGGAAGCGGTAACCGGCGAGCGGCGGCGTACCGAAGAGGACTTGGCCGAGCGCCGCCGTACCTCGGTGGAATTGCGGCGCGAGATCGATGGTCTGAAGACCGAAGTCTCCGAGATCCGCGCCCGCAAAGAATCGCTGGAGCAGGTGCTGGCGCACCGCACTTATACCACCGAATCGGTGAAGCGGCTTTTCGCCTCCCTCGAAACCGGCAAGGCGGACGGCCTCAAAACCCTCGGGGTGATGGCCGACTACGTGGAGGTGGACCCGCAGTTCGAAAAGCCCACCGAAGAGTTCCTGCACGAGGAACTGGAATACGTGGTGGTGGAGAACTGGCAGCAGGCCGAGCGGGGCCTGGATTTCATCCGCGCCGAACTCGAGGGCCGCGCCACGTTCCTGGTGCATCCGGAGCCGGGGGCGAATGGCCGGGCGCACCTGCCGGAGCCGGCCATCGGCCCGGAGACCGGCATTGCGGCGCGGCTCAGCGACTCGCTGCGGTTGACCAACGGTTTCCGCGACCGCGCCGTGGACCTGCTGCCGCGGGTTTCACTCTGCTTCCTGGCCGAAGACCGCGCCGCTGCCCAGCGGCTGGCGGTCTCCTACCCGCACCTCTACTTCCTCCTGCCGGATGGTGTCTGCTACCACGGCCACACCGTGACCGGCGGCAAGAAATCGGGCGCCGGCCCGCTGGCCATGAAACGCGAAGCGCGCGAGCTGGCGGTGAAGTTGCAAGGCCGCCAGGCGAAGCTCGATGAGATGCTGGCGAGGCAGGATGGTCTCCAGCAGGAGGTCATTGGCCTCGAAGCCGAGCTGGAGCGGCTGCGCGCCCTGCAACAGGCTCGCGAGAAGGACCGCGTCGCGCTGGACCACGACATGCGCAAGTTGAGCGAGGATCTCGCGCGCGCCAATTCGCGCCTTTCGGTGGCCCGCTTGGAACTGGACCGCCTGCGCCGCGACGCCGGGAAATCGGCCGAACAGCGGGAGCGCAACCTCGCCGCGGTGGAAGAGAAGGAACGACTGCGCGCGGACAGCGAAGAGGCGCTAGAGGCCGAACGCCAGGAACTGGAGAAGCTGGAAGGCCAGGCGGCCACAATCGCCGAAGAGCATGCGGCCATCCGGGCCGAACTGGCGGGCCTCGAAGAACGCAACCGCGGGGAGCGCTCCGCCATGGGCCGGCTGCAGCAGCAGTGGGACGAAACCACCAAACGGCACTCTGCCATCGCGCCTGAAATCGCCCGCCTGGGCGAGCAGCGTGCCCGGTTGCTGGCCGACAATATCGAACTCGACCAGAAGGGCGCGCTGCTGGCCGAACAGATCGACGGCCTGGAAGCGCGGGTTAACGAGATGGCTTCCGAGGAGGCCATCATGCGCGAGAATCTGCGCGCCGGCGAAGAAGAGCTGAAGCTCTTGCGCGCCTCGGTGCAGGAATGCCAGGAGAAGCGCACCCAGGTGGAGATCGACCTGGTGCGCAAGCAGGCCGAACTGAAATTCCTGGACGAGACCAGCCGCAAGGAGCTGAACTGCCCGGTGGCGGAACTGGCTTCGGCCGACGACCCGGTTCCGGACGCCGATGCCATCGCCGAAGCCGAGCAATCGGCCAACGAGGTGCGCAACCGCATCGAGGGGCTGGGCGCCGTTAATGCTGCAGCCATGGAAGAGTATCAGGAGGCCCAGCAGCGGCACGACTTCCTGAGCGCGCAACGCCAGGACCTGATCGATTCCATCCGCGATACCGAGAAGGCCATCCAGGAAATCGATCAGGTGTCACGCCAGAAATTCGCCGAGGCATTCGAAGCCATCAACGCCAATTTCCGCGTCGGCTTCCAGACGCTGTTCGGCGGCGGGACCGGCGAAATGCGGCTCACCGATCAGGAGAACCTGGCGGATTCGGGCATCGACATCGTCTGTTCGCCCCCGGGCAAGCGGCTGCAGAACGTGCTGCTGCTCTCGGGCGGCGAGAAGGCTCTGGCCGCCGTGGCTCTGCTGATGGCGATCTTCCGTTACCAGCCAAGCCCCTTCTGCGTGATGGACGAAGTGGATGCCCCGCTCGACGAAGCCAATATCGGTCGCCTGACCAAGCTGCTTAGGGAGATGTCCGTCGAGACCCAGTTTGTGGTCATCACCCACTCTAAGCGAACCATGGAAGCCGCTCAAGCGTTGTACGGCGTGACCATGCAGGAGCCTGGCGTGTCGCGGTTGGTGAGCGTGAAGTTCAGCGCGGCGAACGAGGCGGCGGCGTAGGAGCGACGCCGCGGGTAACCGTTGTCTTCAGGATCGCGTGGTCAGGACGGCGATCCAAAAGACTCCCTCGGCACTTTGAAAGGCGAGCCGCTCCCTGACCTCGGCCCCGCAGACCCGGAGGCCGTAGTCGCTCCCATCCACCACGGAGGGCATGGAGAGATGGATCCCCCGCGCCAATACACTCTTCAGGTTTCCGCCCATCATGTTGGCCAACTCGCCGAGCACGTCGCGCACGACGTCGTCCACTGCCTCGGGCGGGTCCGAGGAAAGGAATAGGCCCGCGAAACGGCAAGCCTGCCACCGGTCGCACTCCAGCACCACCGCTCCGTTCCAATCGCCCGCCAGGTGGACCGCCGCTGTCAACCGGTCCCCACTGGGGAACCAGGGCGTCTCGCATTCACCCACTTCCAAATTCAGCATCGCGGCGAACACGGATTCCACGATCTCTGCCAGTTCGCTCGGCAATATCCCTACGTTCAATTCGGTTAGCATCGGGTCCTCTCAGCGGGCGATGTAGGCAGTCGCGCCTCCCACGGGCTGCCTTTCAAACCACTCCTCGACGCCGAACGCCGTCTCGGCGCCGCCCAGCAGCAGCCAGCCGCCTCGAAACAGCGTGCCGTG
>Ga0075019_10000740_pt1 | contig 18539 bp, 16 predicted proteins | sample ColStrG_CSR_2013_FD_71473 | JGI IMG/M metagenome (GOLD analysis project Ga0075019, IMG submission 71473) | Freshwater sediment microbial communities in response to fracking from Pennsylvania, USA - Cold Stream Run_MetaG_CSR_2013 | ecosystem: Environmental > Aquatic > Freshwater > Creek >...
CGATTTCAGTTGTCCATTTTATGGATGAATAATCATCAAGCAGAAGACTGAGGGGAATCAGGAATAGTCCGCCAAAGAGCATTTGCCATCCGGCATTCATAAACGGATCGGATCCGCCGCTTCTTTTTTTCATTAACACCGTGCCGATAGCCCAACAAAGATTGGCAAAAAAAATGGCGATGATGCTTTTAAAGTATTCTGGTTTGTACAATTGAACCAAATTTTCCTTGAAAATGAGAAAGATGCCCATCAGCCCGATTAAGAAACCGAGCAAGATCATTAGGGTGGGCCGTTCTTCCTTGTTCATGAATAAATTGACCACGATAATCCAGCCGGGTATCATCGAACAAATGATCGCCGCCAGACCACTGGATACATTTACTTCTGCCCAACCGACGACGCTCACCCCCAGGGTGCACATCAGCAATCCGCCCAGGGCTTGATCCTTCATTAGGTTCCTGGATGGAATTCTTTTGCCCCGAAGTAACATGATCCCAATCAAGATTGGCCCAGCCATTAAAAATCGAATCATGGAAAAAAGAAAAGGAGGAAACTGCGCCACCCCTACGCGCAAGGCCAGGTACGTGGTACCCCACAGCATGCAAACACCGGCTAGGGCAAGATAAGGGAGTGCGTTTTTATTGGTGCTCATTTTCTAGAGTAAAATTTCCAGCGATTATTCAATAGACTAGCCCAGGGTTTATGTGATTTCTCTTTAGCGACAGCGAGCGTTGTCAAATAGGACGGCTCGCTGGATTCAACCCGAATCAACATAAAATGATTAACCCCACATGTAGCTTTGCCTTTAAAGCGATAGCCGGCCTTTGAGGAAGGGTCAACAACCTCAACTACCACATCAGGGCATCGTTTTAACATTTCGACAGTGGGTAAAGATACGATATAGGCAAAGATCAAGTGCCGGTCATCCATCAACTTGAGCGCCCCCCTGTGGGATAAACATCGCACACCATCGGCTTGGCAGGGGACCATGTAACCCAGCCTCGTTTTCGTTATCAGGTCAAGGGCCTCTTCCGGGATTTTATTGTTCATGTCGCTTTATATTGTATAAATAAAATGATGATACCGGTGATGATGCCCAGCACCAGGATTATTTTTCTTTGGTGTTTGATTCTCATTGAAATTAAAGAGGCCTAATCAAAGGCGCTATCAAAACTTCCTTTTAAAACGGAATTAAAACAGTTTCAGTTTTAATAATGTTTACCAGATCAGTTACCCTAAGTTATTTATTCTGTGGAAGAGCACATGGGCCAAAGAAAATTTGAATGAAAGCCTTACTTCAACATTTACAAGACCCCTGAAGGGCAAATAATTTGTTATTTTGCATCGTGGAGAAGGAAAACGAATCAGTGGCGGCAACATCAGCAACGAACCGGGCCAGTTTTAAAGAATTCGGTTTGATGTTGCAATCACAATGGCCGAAATACCTTATAGATGTCTTGGTTATTATTTTGAGCATTACCATCTCCTTTACATTTGATAGTCTTAAAGAGGAATCGAATCGCAAAGCTTCGGAACAAGCTTATTTAAAGGCCTTGCTGGGTGATATCACCTCTGACATCAGTGAACTCCAAAATAAAATTTCGCTAACCGATAGTGTTGTTGGAAAGGCGAATTGGCTACTGGCCTTGTCCGACAACCCCAAAGCAATAAAAATGGAAGAAGTTGCCAGGGCGATCAAGGAGGTAATGGAGCGACCCAATTTTATTTCTAAGGACGCAACGTTTTCTGACCTGACCAGCTCGGGAAATATGTTGTTATTGGAGGACATTAATTTGAAAGGGATGCTTTTTGACTATCATCGTCTCTACGAGACAGTTAGAACGGTTGAAATATCGGAGCGGGAGACCGTCAATTCATCCATTGCCCCTTACATCATGAAGAATTTCTCCATCAAAGGACTGAAAAAAGGAGCCAAAGGCTCTGTTGTTCATCAGGGCGTGAACCTCGATCAACTTATTCAGGAAGATGATTTCAGTAATGTTTTTTCCCTGCGTTTGGTGAACCGGGCGGAGCTGCTTGACCGTTATCGTGAAGAACTTACCTTGGCCAAAAAGATTAAAGAGAGGATTACCAGTAAAATCAATTTTTGATATCCTTACTATACCCTTAGCCATTTTTGATTATCCATTGATAATGACCTATACCGTCGATCTGTTTGCGATTTTTATTTTCCTTGGCGTGGTACAGGCGGGGTTTCTCTCGTTGTTTTTCTTTTCAAAAGAAAATAGAAAAATAGAAGCCAACGTGTATGAAGGGATGATGGTATTAAGCATGGCGGGCTGCACCTTCGAAATTTTCTTGTGCTATACGGGGTACATTCTGAAGTGCTTATGGCTAGTTGATTTTTCCGAGCCACTTGCATTTATTATTGGGCCGGCGTTTTACCTTATGGTCATTAGCCTCATTTACGGCAAGACGGACAAAACCCGTTACTATCATTTTATCATTCCCGTTTTATGGTTTCTCATTCAGATTCCTTTTTTTGTCCAGGCGGATAACATTAAGTTCAATGCCTGGATTGGCGCATACCATCCTCCAGGATTACGTGATCGCGAGACAAACGCAACATTCTTTACCCTTCCTGATCACAGTCGATTTATTTTGGTTCATTTAGTTACTTATACCGCCTTGGGATTGGTGGCCACGATCAGGGCATTCCAAAAAAGAAAAGAACCTTTTTGGCGAACACGGCAGGTGACTTTGAAAAAATTGCGTTTTCATGTCGTTCAAATTGTCGTGGTTATTTTTTTATTCGTCCTTGTGAAAATCCTAAATCGCGGTGATACCGGGGATCATCTTTTTGCGGCCTATATTTCTATTCCAATCTATCTAATAAGCTTTCATGTTATTCGCCAATCGGGTTTCTTCAAGCAACCTTCGTTGTTGGATCAACAGAAATACAAAACTTCCTCCATTACGCCTGAACAGCAACAACAGTTGCTGGCTAGGTTGAAGGAAATGATGAGTACTTCTAAACCCTATTTGCGGCCCGATTTTTCGTTGCCCGATCTTGCCAATCAGCTGCATGTGACTATTCATCAGCTTTCGCAAGTGATCAATGAAGGCTTGGGTAAAAGTTTTTTTGAGATGACAGCCCAATACCGCGTCGAGGAAGCCCAGCGAGTCCTCAAGGAGCAGAGCCATATCAAGATCGAGGAGATCGCCGAGCAGGTCGGCTACAATTCTAAATCAGCATTCAATACTTCATTTAAGAAGATTACGGGAAAGACCCCGAGTGAGTGGCGGAATCAATGAAGAATATCTGCTCTTGATGTTCGACTTTATAAAATCGCCCACTCAGATTATAAAAACAGTCTTACCTTCGCGTGAATGATCCGTTACTTTGGTGAAAAAGGTAATACTTATGAACCAACAATCGCTTCTTGTCAACGAACCACTTTTAAGCCGGCGCCACGACCTGGACTGGCTTCGCCTTATTGCTATTATTATCCTGCTTTTCTTCCACACGGGCATGTGGTTCAATACCTGGGGTTGGCATGTGAAGAATAATGAGACGACGACATCGTTTCAATATTGGATGGTTTGGTCCCATTATTTCAGAATGCCATTGTTGCTTTTCATTTCGGGTGCAGGCACCTACATGGCGCTGGGCAAACGAACACCGGCTCAATTCAGGCGTGAGCGGTTCCGGAAATTATTTATTCCCTTGGTATTTGGTATGTTGGTGATTGTTCCTCCCCAGATTTATTACGAGCATATTAAAGAATACAACAGCTACTGGGACTTTTATAAAACCGTATTCAATTTTGTTCCCTACCCCAAAGGAAGTTTAAGTTGGCACCACTTGTGGTTTATTTTGTATCTTTTCCTTTATTCATGGCTCGCCTTGCCCTTGCTTACTTATCTGCGGTCGGACCGGTCTGGAAAATTCAAGCAAGCCGTTTTTGCTGTGCTGTCCAGTCCCGCAGGATTGTTATTGGTTCCATCGGCCTTGATGTTGCTTTCACAAATTATTTTGCGCCCCTTTTTTCCTGAAGAAACACACGACTTAGTCCGGGACTGGGCGTATTTCACTTTCTATTTTTCATTTTTTGTTTTCGGGATACTGTGCTATTCCAATTCTAATTTGTGGAATGCGATAGGGCAAAATAGAAAGTATTTACTGTCGTCACTTTTGTTTTCTTTGATTCCATTTTATATGTGCTACTTTTCTTTTCGCGAACTGATCACCTTACCTTGGAGCACGGCAACAGTGGAAACGGTCTTTGATGTGACGGCCATCTTTGTGAGCTGGTTTACCGTCATTACCATCATTGCCTACGGGCAACATTATTTGAATAAACCGCACCGATGGTTATCCATTGCCAATGAAGGATTGTATCCATTTTACATTTTACATCAAACCGTGATTATCGCCATCGGGTATTATATTGTTCAATTGCCTTGGGGGATTGCCGCCAAGTACTGGGTCATAAGCTTTCTTACCCTAATCAGTTGTGTTGGATTTTACCTTTTACTGATCAGACCGTTTAATGTGATGCGTTTTTTATTTGGGATGAAACCGAAGAGGGCTAGGATTGAGCGTGAGTTGAAACTTGAAAATGTTGATCAGGGCCGGTAAATTATTTGATTCCTTCTATTAATTTTTATAAATATGAAAAAATCACAACCTCTACTTTGGATTCTTCTTTGCCTTTCCCCGGTCATCGGAAGTGCACAAAATAAGGAACCTCAGGCCTTCTCCCTATCGGGTAAACCCTTGTTTTCCAATGCGCCCGATGCCCGTGCGTTGAAAAAAAGTGACAGCGTTGTTCGAATAATTCAAGCCAAAGGAAATTTATTGGAAGATGACTTTGTTGAAATCGGAAAGCAGTTGGTGGCTGTGGCTCGCTACAAAGAAGCCGTTGAAAATTATACCGTAGGACTGAATAAATTTTCCAAGTCATTTAAGCTACTTCGTCATCGTGGACATCGTTACCTGACACTCAGGAAGCTGGATCTTGCCCTGAAAGATTTATTGAAAGCGAGAGATTTGTCAAAAACGCAACCCGAGGCATGGGAGTTTGACGCCGAGGGGAAGAAGACAGATACTTATCAACATCAGATAGAATACCATTTAGGGGTTTGCTACTTTTTGAATGCGGCATACAAAGAAGCCGTCATGGCATTTGAAAAAAGCCTTAAAGAAGCGCATGCGGGAAATGAAATTGTGGGTACAACGGACTGGCTTTATAATTCCTATCAGCGAAACGGTCAAAGAAAAGAGTCTCAAGAATTGCTGGCTACGATTACTCCTGACTTTAATGCTGATCACGAGCAGGCTTATTTCCGCAGGATCATGCTCTACAAGGAGGTTATCAAACCCAATGAACTGGTGGATCAATCCGCACCGCCGGAAAAATTAACCATACAAGACGTTACTAAATTATATGGCTTGGCGAATTGGTATGGCTTTCAGGGCGAAAAAGAAAAGGCCAGAAATTTGTATGCTAAAATTATTCAATCCAACAGTTGGCCGGCATTTGCTTTCCTGGCGTCAGAGGTCGAGTTGTTGAAAAAATAAAATTACTTTACTTTCTGAATAACTTGAATACTTTCTAAAGCGGTCAAGTATTCGTCAACCAGTTCAACGGGTATGGGACCGAATTCAGCTGAAAGCGCGTTGCGGATATCAATAACGGATCGAATTCCATCCACGAAGTTCAACGCTTCGTAGGCATATTCGTGCCCCCAAAGTCCTTGGTAATTTAGTAGACGAATGGTGGAGGCTTTGTCGTGGCCAAGGTGATCGCTGAAATAATCATAGCCGAAGACCGAAAGGGGTCCCTTGATGGCCGCGTTCCTTTTATAGATCGGCGAGGAAATCTTAATTCGCGTTTTCGGAGATTTTATCAGGGGGTGGAGCGCTTCTAATTGGCTATAAAACTTTGATGATTCCTCATGGACAGACGCGGGCACGGCACAAAAGTTAAGTAAGGAGTTAAATACAGCGCGCTGGAAGCTGAAATGATTCGCCCAAAGATTTTCGAATTCGGTTGATGAAAGCTGCGTCTTTTTCCCGATCACCTGGGAGGTAGTCCTCAAGGTTTGCTTTTGAATCATAACCCATAAAGGATCAATTGAATGATCGTCTAGGTTTGCTATGAAGTACCCACTGGCTGCACCAATAAAGCCAGCGCGTTTTAATTTGGTAGGATCAATGTTGGCGGCCATATCAAAATTGGTGTGAATGTAGCGGTCCGGCCAGTCATGCATATAAATACTTGGAATTTTAAATGAGCTCTCTTGGTAGACGTCATGATCGCTGCCCATGTGGAATTGTCCAAGGACGGCTTGCAAGGCTTCTTTTCCTCCTTCCTGGGAAACGAAAGAAAAAGTATTGTTGTAACCGCTGGCATAGGCATCGGTTTCTGAGTTCACATATTCTCCAAAGGCCTCGCCTATGCCGGAAATAAAGGAGGGAAGGCTTTTTGGTCCGGCGGCCACATGAAAGATCGATTTGGTCATGGGGCCGCCTCCCACCATATCCAGGTGAATGTTAGCTTTAATTCTGGCGGCCAACGCTGGTCGTTGGTTTAGCAAGGCAAGCGTTCCTTCAATTTCGGGAGACCAGATGAATCGCAGTGTTCGTTTTGGTTTTTGAAGCTGACCTTGCTCGATCAACTTTTGCAGCGTGCGGGCAATTTCAAGAATCGTTACGCTCCCACTGGCATTATCGTTGGCCCCCGGACGTTGATGGTCCAGATGGCAGGTATAAGCAATTTCCTGACCTTGCAAAGAGGGATCGCTGCCCTTGATGATGGCTGTAACGATGGAATAATAACCGAGGCGCCGGCCGGCTTTTACTTTGGCGTACAAGTTGATTTTCTCCCCCTGCGTTAATCGTTGTTGAAAAGCGCTTGCTTGTTTAAGAGAAATCATGAAGCAGAACGTATTGGTGGGGGAGAAACTATTCAAATGCCCCCAACGGATTAAGTTGGCATCCTCTTTCCACCAGGCGGTGACCTGATTTTGAGCATAACTGACAATTCCTGCCGCTCCATATTTCTCGATAGCAAGCGGCACCACCTCGTCTGGAGGGGAAGAAGTTAAAACCAATTTTCCGGTTACATTTTTTCCCGCATAGTCCTGCTCGGCAGAACCGGCGCCGATATCGATCAGTTCGGAAGTCACCTCGCCACTTTCACTATCCTCGGCTAACGTGATAGGCATTGACTGCCAGTCAGCCAGTCTAAAAACGGGCTGCCCCGAATGATCCAGTTCCCACAATTCCGCAAATTCTGCCTCCCAGGCCAGGCGGGATTTTTGTGTTCCATAAAAGGTTTTCCCGTCCATTGGGATTTGAATGACTTCAACTTCTTGAAGTTTATATTCTTTTAATTTTCCTTCGACGAAATTGATGGCTTCTTTGAATTCAGCCGACCCGCGCATGCGATGCAACTGGGTGATGAATTCCAAGTTTCGTTTGGCGGCTTCACCCGACAATTCTCCATGAAGAGAGCCAACAACCTCCTTGCTTAAAAGAGGAATCTGCCCTTCTGTTGGGCGTTCGCATAAAACAAGAAATAATAAAATTAACAACGTGATGGTAGGCTTCATGGAATTCAAATTAGTACTATTAAATATAGTACTTAACCCCGTGGAAGGGAACAGGAAGCTGTACTTAAGCCAACGTCATGGTTTTCAACGGCCAAAAAGATCAGTTTATTTTCTTCAACCCGTTGACCAGCATATCGGCCAACTGTTGCCCTAGCGACTGGGGGTCAATATTGCTGCTGGGGTCGTACCACATCGGCATCCAATTGAGGGAGGAAAACAGCGTCATCACGGCAAGTTTTTTGTCGATGTTGCTTTTGAATTCGCCTTTCTTCACACCCTCTTCGATGATGGTTTTGAAACGGTTGATGTAATTGATGCGCATCAAAAGGAAATCACGCAGAAAAGGCTGGCTCAGGTGACGATGCTCATTCATGAAAACGGCCGAAGCGGTAAGGTCCTTGGCCATCACCTGAATATGCCCGATGATCCCGTTTTTCAGTTTTTCGCTCGCGGAAGTTCTTTGCTTCTCTACCATTTCCAGGGACTTACGAAATTCATGAGCCATGTCGAAGCAGAGGCTTTGCAAAATCTCTTCTTTTGATTTGATGTGGGAGTACAAGCTGGCTGCTTCAATGCCCAATTTTTGAGCGAGATCACGCATGCTTGCCGCGGCGTATCCTTTTTCTCTAAATAACTCTGCAGCGCTACGTATTACTTGTTCTTTTCGGGAAAGGTTCTCGTTTGTGCCTATCATTCGTTGGGTAACTAATACAGCAAAGATATTTTATAATTAGCTTTGAAGCTAGATGTCAGGCACAATGAATTTTAGTTCACTCAAAGAATACTTTTACAAGTTGTATAATGCTTGTTTGCTTCGCTTGCTTTTTCCGATTAGCGTATTCCTGTTGATCTACTATTTGTCTCTTTCTGGTTTGATTTCACCCTATATTGAGGAGGAATGGATCATTGATTTTTTACGTTACACCTACCTGGCTCTAATTTTTATCACGCTAACGATTGTTCATTTGGTGGTGTACAAGAGATTGAAAAGTCATTCCCAAGTCGTCGGGTTGGGCAGAAAGCTGGACCTTTACTATTTAGTGGTTCGTTTAAGAATGAAAACAATGATGGTGATTTCACTCTTTTTAGCAGCCGGATTCTTGTGTACCGGTCACCAATGGTTCAGTATTTATTTTGGCGGAATGATTGGATGGCTGCTCGTGCAATGGCCCACACCAAAAAAGGTTAGCAAGCAGTTGAAATTGAGAGGTGATGAACGGATCATGGTGATAACGAAAGGGGAGGCCTTTAGATTATGAATTTTAGTCAGTGGGGTTCTGAATTGCGTATCTAAAAACTAATTCCAAAACTAAATGCATTCAATTGCGGTCCCTTGTTGTCTGCAAACAAATTATTGATGTCATAGTTGAAGAAAAAATCGACATCATCAAATCCAACTTGAAGCCTTACCCCGTAGCGTAAGTTGGTCAGGTAGTAGTTATCATGGTGAACTTCTTTCTTCTTATCGCCATTTTCGGTGTGCACTTGCTTGGTATAACTGTCCAGGAGGTAGCCCGCATAGGGGCCCAAGCCAATTCTAAAACCGGATGCCCCATGGCCATCAAAGAAACTTGGCTTTCTACGGTTGTTACCAAAGTCAATCACGGGCACTACCGATACATTAACGAACGCCGCGGTCAATTTGCTTTTCGTGAAATTATAGTTGCGCTGATCCAAATTGAAATAAACGCCGTTGTCATCCTTGGTCATCACCACTTGGCTGTTTTCGAACTTGAAATTGTACCAGCTAACGCCACCTCCCCACTCTAAGAAAAATTTGTTAGCCATTCGAGTGCGGTAGATGGAATTAAGACCAACATACCACGAACCCCAAGGGTGTACAGTGTGCAGGCTATTACTTTGACTTGGCGATTGCCCATTGCTCACATAATTATTAATACCCAGATCCATATTGAATGAATTTCTTGTTCTGCGACCGTGGTATTTCCGATCAGGCGTCACGATCGTTGTAGGTTCACTTTGCTGAACGGGAGTTAGTTCATTATTCGAGACTGCTTGTTTGGCGGAGTCCTTTTTCAAAAATTCGGACGAGAGTTTGTTCAATCGGCTGGAGTCACGAACTTCCAGTTTGTAGATCATATCGTCCATCAACTTCTGAAAATTATACCTCTTCATGGTCTCCAGATCTTTCTTGTTTTTGATCGAGAAGATTACCCGGCTGCCTTCGCCTACTTTAATCACTACGGTGTCTGTGGCATCCTGGGCAGATGACGGATTCATGAGAATAGTCGCTAGTAAAAAAATTAAACTCGTTTTCATGTGCTATTTATTTTTAATGTCAGGTAGAATGGCCAGCTGTTTACGGTCACTTTTTGTTATGAAGCGTATGGCTATTTTATTTTCATGTTTTTTTGCGTCTATTGAATTTTGTTTTTCTTGAAATTGAGGGCGAAGATTTCATTTTTTATTCCCCGAACGGGTCCATCCCCATTCTTTACTTCACGAGCCAAATCCCAAACTTTCTTTAACCCTGAACTTTTCTCTTCACTGACGTCCGCCACCGGTTGTTCTGAAGTGATGTCTTCCAGGGTAAATTCCAGTTTGATTGATTTCTGTTTGGTAGATGCAATTGTTGTCGCCGGCGTTGCTTTTGAATTTATTTTTTCTTCCGGAATATTTTCATGGGGCATTGCAACATCAATTTCTTTAGTTTCGACGGCGCTTGGTGGAACCTCCTTTTGATGAAATATAGTTTTGTTTGTTTGGGAGCTATGTGGATTGGTCGATGAAGTTTTGCTCCGTGCTATTTCGTCCTTTTTCCTTTCGACTGAAGAAATTTTAGCCGTCGGTTTTTCTTTGATTGAAAAATCCTTCGGTGAATTTTTTGACGCGAAGAGTGGCTCATTATTTTTAGTATCACGTTGCGACCAGATGATAACCCAGACTAAGGTGCCAGTGATGAAAATAGCGGCGGCTATTCGCCAAACTGCCAAGTTATTTTTTTTTGAAAGATTGGCTTCCACTTTTGCCCAGATCTGTTCACCGTGAGGGAGCTTATGGGCTTCAAGCTTGTTTTGGAAAAATTGATCGATCTTATTTTTCATATCAATTCATTTTTTGAATCAATTCCTTTTCGATTTCGGCAAGTTTCTTTTGCAACAGTGCACGGGCGCGGCTCAATTGTGACTTGGATGTATTCTCGCTGATGCCTAACAGATCTGCAATTTCCAGGTGTGAAAAACCGTCGATGGCATACATGTTAAATACGGTACGATAGCCCACGGGTAGTTCTTCTATCATTTTCATTAAATCATCCGCCTCCAACTGATTTTCCAGTTTATGATAGTCCGGTTCGTACGCTGCCGCTTCAATGTCCATTTCCAGATACATGTTCTTATGCTTTCGGAGATAGGTGAGCGACTCGTTTACCACCACGCGCCTGATCCACCCTTCAAAACTTCCCTCGCCTTTGTATTGATTGATCTTCTCATAAATTTTGGTGAATGCGGTGACCAAAACGTCTTCGGCGTCCATCCGGTCTTTTACATAGCGGCAACACAGCGAGTACATCTTACCGGAATAAGTGCGGTAAAGGGCCTGCTGGGCCTGGCGGTTATGCCGCTGGCAGCCTTGGATCAATTCAGTTTCTTTCGCGCGGTAAATTTGGAACCCCATTTAGCCTTTTACGCCAGGGAGATGCAAAGGTAACGGCTCGGGTTGCATGAGGGTTAGGAATTATTTTGATTCTTGATACCGGTTTAGGAGCGAGGAAATAGGGGATCTATTTGCTTGTTTTGCTTGGAATGATCCTGATCCACAGGGGAAGATCCTTAAAGAGCTTCTCCATGATTATTTCCGACTGTTCGGCAAATTGGTTGATATTACCGTAAGCCTCTCCTTTTTGAGTTCCGACCAGGTCGCTCACCGCGCGAAGAATGAGAATTTTTTTGTGGTTCCGTTTGGCCGTGTAGGCAATGGCTCCGGATTCCCAATCCCCGGCTAAGGCGTGATATTCTTTTTTGAGAAAATTGATTTCGTCGGGTTTAAGATCTTTGTCGGCCGAGACCAATAAGGTTTTCCTAACTTTTACCGGGTAATCCATTCCTAGCCAGCGCAAATCAATTTCGGTGGTGTAATCAGCGATCGCTTCTTTTGAATCGCCCATCGCTTCAGCAATGTCATAGATGATGGTGCGATCAGCCAAGATTACTTCATTGCGCTCTATTTGACCTTCAAAACCACCACACGTGCCAAGGTTAATTACTATTTCTGGGTTGAATTGATCAATAACATATTGCGTTGCGCCTGCTGCCGCTACTTTGCCCCAGCCCTCATGAAAGACCACTACCTTTTCATTTTCAAATTCTTTATAAAAATATTCTCCCCAGGGCGAGGTCAAATACTTTTCGTTGGGAAATAATTTCTTGGTTGCGTTCCATTCGATGGTAGCAGAAACAAGTACCGCAAATTTGGTGCTGGGTTGAGCAAAGGAGATTTCTACAAGGAGTAACAGTATGGCAATGGCGGAGATTCTCTTCATTATTTGTCGAGTTTTTAGAAACAATCCTCTGCGAAAAAATTCAAGTTGATCAACAGTTCGGGGAAGGCGGCTGGCCAAAGCATATCGTGGTTAAGGTAATGGCTTTTTAACATCCGAGTACGTTTTAATTTCGTGGTGCTTGTTTGTAAGGCTGACCGCGCAAGCCGAATATCAAACGAGGCTTAAAGACGTTACTTTTTTTACCCTCCGGTCGTGGCAATCCTTGAAGAGCGGTCAGGAGTGGGGGATATTTTATCATAAATTAGTTCTACCATCTCAGGGCCCTTTCCAGCCGGGTCATTTGCGACACGGTACGTCCCGATAAATCCCTTACTTGCTTGAATCAAAACTAAACAATTTACACCTTCACAAAAATCTTCCTCTTGTACATCTGTCCAAGGATAACAAGAAAAAATAAGATCAAGGTAACGGCAAATGCCAGCGAGGCGTCTTTAGGTGGTAGCCAACTGGCGTAGGCGTTTTTGTAAATGAATGACCACAGGGAAATTTCTTCAGCCCCTTCACGTACTTTTATTCGTATCAAAGTTTTGGCAAGCAATCCCGACGCGACAAAAACGAAAATAGCATTTGTACCATAATAGGTTAGTGGCGTTGCCCATTTTTTTAGGCCTACCATATCGAACAGCAAGTAGCAACAGGCAAAAGCTTGCATAGCAAGGCCAGCGGTATAAAGTACATAGCTGCTGGTCCATAATGATTTATTGATAGGAAAGAATAGCCCCCATGTCCAGCCCGCCAGCGACAAAACACAGCCGATAAAAAACAGCCAGGTCGTTCGTGATTCTTGTCCTTCAAGTTTGCTGAACAATTGACCAGCCAGCATCCCTAAAATTCCGGTGGCTATGGCGGGTATGGTGCTGAGGATTCCTTCGGGGTCCCACGTTTTGCTTTGCGCCCACAGATGACCATCCAGCAGCAATCGGTCAAGCCAGGCGCCTAAGTTTGTTTCAGGCTCTAAGTTGGCCGCTCCAATCCCTGGAACCGGTACAAGGGTCATCAATAAAAAGTAACCGACTAATAAAATTGAGGCAATACGGATTTGCGTCAGCCATTTTGTTTTAAAATAGATCCACGTGCAAAAGAAAAACACCAGACTGATTCGCTGTAAAACGCCGGGAACCCGCACGTGGGATAATCGTTCTAATGAAAATACAGGAAACCAGGCCATCACTATTCCTAAGGCAAAAATGATCAGCGTTCTTTTTAAAACTTTTAAAAAAACTTTTTTAGTCAATCCCTCAGGCAATCTTTTTTGATAAGCAAAATGAATAGACATGCCTACGATAAAAAGAAAAAAGGGAAAAATTAAATCCGTAGGGGTACAGCCATTCCAGTGGGCATGCAACAACGGAGGATAAACCGCACCCCAACTTCCGGGGTTGTTTACCAAAATCATGGCGGCCACGGTGGCGCCACGAAATGCATCAAGAGAGACAAGGCGATCTGGTTTTAGCATTGAATTAAAAAAAATTAAATCCGCGAAAATAAATTCACGGTTTGAAGGTATTCAGGAATCACAGAATTCCATCCTAATTTTTGTTGAATGGTTTGAGAAAGTGCAGTGGCGCTTGCCTCTTCACCATGAACGATGAATGTTGTTTTTGGAGCCGTAGTAAAATTGGAAAGCCATCGAAGTAATTCAGGCTGATCGGCATGGGCGGACAGACCGTGCACTTCCCGCACATGGCAATTCACAGGTACTTGCTTACCAAAGATTTTGATGAATTTTTGACCTTCGACAATGCTGCGTCCGCGGGAGCCTTCGGCTTGGAAACCCGCAAATAACACGGAGTCATTTTCGTTTGGCAACCGGTTATAAAGGTGATGCAAAATGCGACCGCCGGTAGCCATGCCACTTGCCGAAATAATGATGGCTGCTTTTTTCATGTCGTTGAGGGCAATTGAGCTTTCCTTGGAGTTGCAAAAATGAATATTGGGTGCGTCGAAAATGCTGAGTAGTTCATTACGTTCTTTCGTCACTTTTATTTTATGAAGAGCGGCGTATTTTTCGTAAAGATTGGTCACGCTGATGGCCATCGGGCTATCTAAAAACAGGGGAAGGAAGGGAATTTTTTTTGCTGCCATCAATTTATGAAAATAATAAAGCAGAAGTTGGGAACGGCCCACCGCAAAAGCGGGGATCACCAACACGCCTTCATTGGCATAGGCTTCGTTGACGATTTTTGTGAGTTGGTCCTCCACATCTTCCATGGGGTTAAGCCGGTCCCCGTAAGTGGATTCAACCAGGAGAACATCGGCTTCACCGATGGCTTCAGGATCATACATGATCGGATCGTCGTAACGGCCCAAGTCCCCCGAAAACACAATTTTCTTCTGCTGCTTATTTCCTTTCAAAATCATCTCCACAGAAGCAGCACCTAAAATGTGACCTGCATTGTGAAAGAAAATAGAAACGTAAGGAAGCAGTTTTATTTCTTTTTTGAACGGATAGCTTTCTACCAGCAGCATTACTTGTTGTGCATCTTCTGAAGTGAAAAGGGGTTCCGGCTTGGCATGCCTTGAGTATCCTTTTTTATAAGCGAAAAGGGCTTCTTCTTCCTGCAGTTTGGCCGCATCGAGCAACATGATCTGCATGAGATCTTCTGTGGCAACGGTACAGATTATTTTTCCGTGAAAGCCATCTTTCACCAATCTTGGCAAATAGCCAGTATGGTCGATGTGTGCGTGCGTGATTACTACGAAATCAATTTCCTTAGGATCGACTGGCAGTTTATCCCAGTTCCGAAGGCGCAATTCTTTTTTACCCTGAAACATGCCGCAGTCGACCAGGATTTTTTTATTGTCGACCTCCATCAAATGTTTGGAGCCTGTGACGCTGCGAGCGGCTCCCAGAAATTTAATATTTACATCCATTTAACCTTCCCTATTTTGATTTCGGAAAAGTTATTGCTTTTTTCTGGATTCCGGTTACCGGATTCCAATTGGCGTTGGACAATATCGAAACGGGGATGGCTGCATCTGGAGTCCAGCATTATCAGTCCCTCCTGATCACTTCGGGATGCCCTTGATATTTTACTGAGCCCGTAAAGTCGGTTTCAATTTCTACTCTTTCGGTTGCGTTTACCCGAGCACGGCCCATCTCTCGTGCGTTAATAACCGCATGGCGCACTTCGTAGCCACTGGCTTTTAGCTGGGCCACTTTGGTTACCTCGGCTTCCAAAAAATCGCCATCGCCATCTAATTCAAAAACCATGGGCCCGGACAAATCGAGTTGCAGATTATTGGCGTAAATATTTGCATCGCATGTCATTGCACCCAGTAGAGAAATATCCATGGATTCTTCCCGAAAACCTTCGAGGCGAACTTTGCCGGCACCCTTCACTTTTAATTTGGAAAGATTGGGCATCGAGATGGTTATTTTTACAGGCTCGTCATCTTGGTTATTCATCCAGAAGGTTTTATTGCGAGAGCGGTAATCGATTTCAAGCTGGTCACCCGACTGATCGACCCTAAATCTATTTTTCTCGCTTTCAGGCCCTTGCATTTCGACCGAGTAGACATCCCCTTGGCGAATGATTAAGTTGAAAATACCGGTGATATTCAATTCGTTGAAATCCTTGAATCCAAATTGATCATTTAATTCTAAGACCTTGCTTTGCGTAGGCTGGGAGCAATTGATGCATTCGAACCCATGTTCGGTCATCTTCCAGGTCTTATCAAAGTTGGAGTCCCGGTAGCCGTCGTAATCATGATAGTCGTTGTCTATTAACCTCCATAATTCTTCGCTGATGACAAACTGCGTGTTGTAAGGAATGTAAAGGTCCATTTCGAGACGCTGTGCCCTGAACTTCGCATCTTTGTTAAAGTTAATATTCGAGTCGAAGGTGATTGCACTGTCGGCTTGCTGTACGTTGTAGGTAACCATTTGCGCATTTTCAATTGCATTTTTGTGTGTTGACCCTTGCGATAGGAAGTGTTCAACTAATTTTATTTGCTTACCGTCATATCCTTTTAGGGTAAGGTCAGTGACACGGTAATCGTCAAGGCCGGTTTCATTGACTTTTAAAACCAGGGTTTTTCCATTGACGTCAAATACCTTTTCCACTTTGTAATCTCCGTCTTCCTTAAAGGATAAAATAATTTGTGGAAGAGAAACGCCAAGGATCAGCACACTGAGAAAGAAGAGAACAAACAAGGTCCATCCAATAAACGGCCGGAACACAATCCGTTTGGCGATAATGGAGCTCCCCAGTAGTTGAATAAAGAGGGCCGGAACAAGAGCCACAACGAATGCAGCAATGAATGTGATGGAAGGAAACGTTGCCTTAAATGCGTCAATCGGAAGACTTAACCCTTCCAGATGCCAGGCCGCAGGAAGGGATGATGACGAAACAATTCCAAACAGTAAACCAAAGGCAAACAGTGTACAAAGAACAAGCGTAAGTCCTATCAAAAGAATAACAATCCCGATCATCACGCGCAGCACATCGACAAGCACCCGGAGTACCGGACCTAGAATTTTTGCCATAAAATTGAGGAGCGCGGCCAAAGCCCGGAAAGGAAACAGGATAATTTTAGTGAGTGCACTCTCTTCAACATCCTTTTCGTTCATGCTCTTCTTTACACTTGACTCAATGTTGGAAAGAGTAACGGGCTCCCCCTGCATTTCCATTTTTTCTGTTATGGTTTTTGCTTCAGGAATTGAAATCCATAGAATAATATAAAGGATGATTCCAAAACCGCCGAAAATAGCCAGGATGACAAACAGAATACGGATCAGCACAACTTCAGAACCAAAGAAAGCAGCAATTCCACCCGCTACTCCTCCAAGCACTTTACTCTCAGGGTTACGGTACATTTTCTTTATACCGCTTTCCTCTTCCAACGGTTCAATGGGAAGCACAATCCACAGGACGATGTAAATCAATAAACCGCCGCCGTATCCAAGCGTGAGCAAAGCAAAAATTAGCCGAGGCCATACCGGGTCGATTCCAAAATAATGTCCAAGCCCAGCACAAACGCCTCCTAATACCTTGTGCGCTTGATCACGGACTAATTTTTTATTTTCAGAAGATGGACTTGATTTTGTTCGCGCTTGATTTTTGGGCTGCTCGCCAACAAATTCGTCCCGATGGCTATCGGGTTCCTCTGCTGCTTTGAAGTCGTTAACATTGCCCATGATGACCATCAACTGTGATACGTCCTCGGCTGTGATCACCTGCTTACCTTCGTTGAGTTTGGAAAGAAAGATTTCGGCAATTCGGTTTTCGATATCCGCTATAATTTCACTGCTGTCTTCAAAGGAACTGAAGTAACGATTGATGGAATCCAAATATTTGCGCAGTTTTTCGTAGCCGTCTTCTTCGATATGGAAGATTATTCCGCTGACGTTGATGCTTAGTGTTTTTTTCATAAAAATATGAATAGGGGTGTGAATTAAACTTTTGAGGTGGATTTACTTCTTATCATTTCAGTGGAGCGAACAAGATCTTCCCATGTTTCGGTGAGGCCATTCAAAAAAGCTTCCCCGATGGTTGTGAGTTTGTAGTACTTGCGCGGTGGCCCCGATTTGGATTCCACCCACTTGTATTCAAGAAGGCCTGCGTTTTTCAAACGCGTCAGTAAGGGATACAGGGTTCCTTCCACCACAATCATTTTGGCCAACGTTAATTCGTCCAGCATATCGGAAGCGTAGGTTTCCCCGCGTGCAATGATGTGAAGGATGCAAAACTCCAAAATGCCTTTTCTCATCTGAATTTGCGTGTTTTCAAGATTCATAGTCGTTTTTTAAGTCCATCTTGTGTACTTATACGGCAAAAGTACTATGTATAGCCAAGTACTGGATGAAAATTATTGATTTTTTTTGCGCCTTTGTTGCCCGGGGTTTAGGAGGTTATTTCGAATGGGATTTCTCCCCACGGATGGCTAAGTACCAGGTCCTGTAATTAAGAGAAGGTGAAAACGGGCAAAACAGAAATAAAACCAAAGCCCGCAGACGGATGCCTTTCTTGCACTTAGGGAACTGCAGCATGCGCGCCCAGGAAGGGTTAGAGACTGGTGACGGGGGAGATCGATTAAAATCGTAGAGTAAATACGGTTTGGATATCGGGTTCTGATTGCACCGTCAGCGTTCCGTTGTGCATTTGCATGATTTGGCGTGAAAGTGCCAGGCCAATCCCCGAACCGGTTTTCTTGGTGGTGAAGAAGGGAACAAAAATCCGGTTGATGGCTTCAGGAATTATTCCAGGACCGTTGTCGATCACTTCGACACTAACGGATTGATCTTCATACTTACCCTTTAGTTCAATTTTCCCTGAACCCCTCTGAGAAATTGATTCCATCGCGTTCTTGACCAAATTGATAAGAACTTGTTCAATCATTTCTGCATCGGCTTGCACGGTGAGATATTGCGAACTGCACGAACTTGTAAATTCGATATTTGTCCTTTTTAATTCCTGCCGCATGAACTGAGCCG
>Ga0075019_10000744_pt1 | contig 18493 bp, 15 predicted proteins | sample ColStrG_CSR_2013_FD_71473 | JGI IMG/M metagenome (GOLD analysis project Ga0075019, IMG submission 71473) | Freshwater sediment microbial communities in response to fracking from Pennsylvania, USA - Cold Stream Run_MetaG_CSR_2013 | ecosystem: Environmental > Aquatic > Freshwater > Creek >...
CCTTTGAGAAAGGGATGTTGGGTCACAAGAGCCTGATTGCTTTTTGTTAAATCCTTTTCAGTATCCGGCGCTTGGCTCATTGCAGTCCAGTAGTCAGAAGTGCAGGTGTTTCGTTGTGCTTGTTCCGTGACGATGGCATCAAAGAAGAGCTTCTCTTGGAGATCGCGGCTGAGGTTTCGCAATTCGACAGCCTGGCTAAAGCCGGGCTGTGATGTATAACCTCTTTCGGCCAAATAACACCGAAAGCCTTTTTTTTCCCGCTGCGAATATTCGCGTTGGACATTCTGACACTTATCAACTGCGAATTCATACCAAGACTGGTTGACCTTATCACGAAATTGATCAAACGTTTCGCCAGCTTTAACAGGTAAAGCAGCACATAAGAACGCAGCTGCGAGTAAGACAGTTCTCAACCGTTTCACCATTGATTTTTCGGTTTCTGGCTGAGTTTGGACAAGGCTAGCTCGAGCAGTGTCTCAAACTGAAACGCGAAGTTCTATTTGAAAAAATCCTGGTGCAGCTCATCGCCATACATGCGGACAAAATGTGAACGGCGGTCGGGCTGAAGAAGTTTGACAAGTTTGACAAGCGGACCCCAGTTTTCGGTCAGTTCAAGGCTTGCGATCAAGTACTCCAATTTCAGCTGCAGAATGATGATTTTGCGATTTGTGACTTTGTGCTGGATCGAAGTCCTTTCATAGCCAATTTCAGCCAGGTACTTTTCGAAATGCAGAACAAAACTGGAATACATTTTTTTGTTTTGGTGTTCGGGCAAAATGCCCAAATGGCGGAAATAAAAAGTCAGGGCGTCCTCGGCCTCACCCATAAACCAGCCCACTGGCTTGTGGTCTGGAGTTTGAAACAGGAAGTATTCATGGTGCAAATTTTGATAAATCTTGGTCATGGCCTGGGCGCGTTCAGTCCGTGAGTCCGGGACGCGAAAGCCGCTGGTCGTGGTGGGTCCAAAGACCTCACCACCAATCGATTTGAACAGTGCAAAGACTTCTTCTCGGGTTGCCGATCGAACCGAGTACCCGCTTGGCAAGATCAGGGGAAAGTACTTTTTTCGCAGCTGCTCGATGTCCATAGGTCACCTTCCTGTCGGGCCAGCTTAACTCGGATTCCGTCGCAAAGGAGCAGCTGAAGGGACAGTCATTCACCTTTCAAGACCAAAGTCAGATTTGCAATCCGAGTGCTAGCGATCCAAGACCATATTGAGTTTGTCTTCCGGGGTGCAAGTGCGACCTGCCACAGGCGTGTCGAAGTAGTGGCGATCATCAAAGAGTGCCAATATCTTTTTGGCCAAAGGTGGCTTGGCCTCAATTTCAGCTTTGTTGGCCGCAAAAATTGTCAGACGCAGTGAGCTTTTCAAGATCAAGAGTTTATCCAGGGGATCGGTTTCATGCAGATATTCAAGCTCGTCTTGACGGCGGTCCAAAGCCCGCAGCACTTCCATCAGGTAGTAAGTGGAGTGATCATGGGTGACCAGAATCTCAGGATCACGACGGAGTGACTCAGGGTTGGCCTGCAGAAGAGAGCCCCTGATCAGTGTGCCTGACACCAGGACCGCGAATATCAAAGTCAGAAGGACTGGCGCGCGATCCAAAGAGCGCTTTTGTGTTGTCAGACACCAGACTGAAAAGAGACCCAGGGGCGTCCAGATCGCAGCGGCACCCAATGAGTAAAAAAAATTCTCCTTTTGCGCATTCAAAATCCAACCGGTGCTACCTGCGACATGGCTCCAGAACAATTGATCGAGGGGTTCAAATCTCAGTTCAAAGAAGTGGGGCTCAGAGGCATATCGCAAAGTCATCAGGAGGCTCCACACAACAGACGTGCCAACAGCAAGACGCAGGAGCCAAGGGCGAAGACCTGATTTTCCAAGGACAGTCAGACCGAGCGGAATTGCCGCAATTTGCAGACCCAGGGGCAAACCCAATTGATATGGTTGGGGCTTCCCAAACCGCGCCGTGAGAAAAAACTGCAAGACCGGAATAAAACTCAAGCCGACAACGAAAGCCTGCTTGTGTGTGATGGCGCTTGTGCGCCGGAGATACTCAAACGCACCTAACAGTGACAGACCCCAAACTGGAAACAAATACAGAAGCCCACGTGGCCCTGTCAGGAGCGAGACAAACTCAAAACGCTGATGAAAACTTTCAATCGAAACTTCTCCAGCTGTCCAGAAAGGGAAAAAAAGCTCGTGAAAGTAAAAGTACTGCAAGGCCGCACGAAGGACCAAGACAACTGCAAAACCAGAGACAATGCCCAGTTGAGTTTTCAGCCTTTGGCTGGACTTATTGAATTGCCAATCTAAAAATAAAATTCCGATTGTGTAAAGAAATCCAGTCGCGTCGGCAAGGCTGCAGATTCCCAAGCACAATCCAAGACTGCATTCACGGAAGAGGTCGCGGTTGCGGTTTTGAGAGTCTAAGTACAGCCAGAGGCTCAGAAGCAGCGAAAACAAAAAAGACAGCGTACCATTTTTTGGCAAATACAGAAATGTCCACAGCAGTGGTGTCCCCAGAAGACTGACCCAGCCTATTCGACTCAAGGGCAGGTCTAACATTTGCCCAATCTGTCCAAGAAGATACAAAGAGCCAATCAGGAAAAACAAAAGTGCAAGAGACTCGCCGCGATCCGCATGCCGGAGGAAGCAAGCATTCTGCAAATCGAAACCCAGGACTTGGATGGGTCCGATCGTCGCCAAAAACGGCAAAAGAGGCAGAACCGAGCCCCAATCTGATGTGTCAGGGTAAGACAAGCTCTCAGTCAGGATCCAGCGGTAATGATCGGGAAGAATCCGGCGGAGATTGAAATCGCCAAAACCGAACGCCCGAGCTTCGTAGAGGAGACTGGGGCTTTTATCAATTTTTTCAAGATTCATGGCCACTTGATTGCTAAACACAAAAGTGAGGAGCAGCACTCCGGCAAGAGCAAAAGCCAGTAATTTGAGCTTCATTTGCAAAACCGTCCTCAATGAGCCATTGACTCTGCCCTCGCACCAACCAAAAACAGTCTGCCCGGAAAAGACGAAAATCACAATTTCAATGTGAGGATCTCTGAAGCCCCTGTCCTCGTTCTTCGTTCAGGGAAGACGGAGGTACCGCTGGAAAATTGCCAGACCCAGACTGGCTTTCGGAGCATCGGTTTGAAAAAAGAGGTTGGCCATGATCAAAGGGGTGCAGCTGCATTTTTCACACCGAACTTCAGGCTTCAACTGATTTTGATATGTCGCCACGTTGGCGACGACGGCGTCTGATCGATCGGTCACATTGATGCAGGGGAAGATTTCGCCACTGACGTCGACATACAAGGCATAACGGTAGGTCTGACAGACAAAGGGCTTTGGTCGCACAAAGTAAGCAAGAAGGGGATCGCTGAGTTCCGGAAAATGGCGGCGATTCTGGTGGTAAAACTCTTTGAGAAGACGCAGCTTTTCCGAGCTCAATGCGTTTTGGTTCGAAAACTGCGAGTTGTTGATACGCCCGTCCGCCGTAATCGGACTGAGGCCGATGTTGGCTTTGTATTTTTTCTTAATCGACAGAAGAAACTCGAGGTTTTCGACAGTCGTGGATTTCTCTGTCAGCACACAGGAAAGAGTGACTTTCTTCTTCTGTTTGCGCAAAAACTCGAGAGTCTTCATGACGTTTTGGAAACTGCCTTTGCCGCGATTTTCGTCATTGAGAGTCTCAAGGCCGTCAAGGCTGACCAGAACATCATCGGCCTGGTTGATGAAGTGTTGGTATTGAGGATGGTCGATCCTTTTACCGTTGGTGTTGATCACCAGATAGCAGTTCCGTTTCGCGAACCAATTTTCCAAATGCATTCGGTCCTCGTACAGGAAGGGTTCTCCACCGGTGAGAATGAAAAACCGGCAGCCGATCGCATAGACCTGATCCAGAAAGGCTTCGAGTTTCTTGAAATGAAGTGTTTTGTCGAGCTGGTAAGAGTCACAGTATTTGCAGGCAAGATTGCAGCTGTCGTTCAGTCTCAGAACGACGACGAAGGGGTAGCTTCGGCCGCGCAGCCAAGCGAGAATCAGCTTGAGGAGTGAAAGCCAGTTTTTGCGAAGAAATGCCAAAAAGGTCTCCTGCGGGAAGATCGAATGCAGTGCTCAGTACACCGGACTTTGGGAGAGTTGCAAAGCAGAATCGCCGGTTCCACGCCCTCGAAGTGAAACGGCCCTGTGACAAGATTGGCGCAGATCGCCAGAAAATCAGCTAGGTGCGGCTTCAGAACTCATGGTAATTTTTTAACATGGCTCGAGTGACTCTGATCATCCCACCGTTCACCTATGGTCAATCTTCGAGCCGAGTGTTCTTTGACGAGATGCCGTCTTTGGGAGTTGCCTATTTGGCGGCCTCTCTTCGCCATGGGGGTCACAACGTGACCGTGGTCGATGGGATCGGGTCAGGGCTGGGACACCTGAAATTGGTTCGCAATCGGAATTTTTTTCTGCATGGTTTGACTCCCCAAGAGATCGTTGACCGGATTCCCACAGACACTGAGGTTTTGGGAGTCAGTTTGATGTTTTCGCATGACTGGATCCTCTACAAAGACCTGCTCCAAAAGATTCGCGATCGATTTCCCGACGTGCTTTTGGTGGTCGGTGGTGAACACGCGACAGCCGATGCGGAATTCATTCTCAGAGCGAAAGTGGGAGTCGACCTCTGCATTCTGGGGGAAGGCGAGGAAACTTTGGCTGAAGTCGCGCAAGATCCCGCCACAGTTTTTCAGCGCGAGATTCCAGGGACTGCCAGTTTTCGTGGTGAAGTCTACAGTCAGAAGCCTCGCCGCAAGCGGATGGGTTTGGCCGTCGGTTTGTATCCAGCTTGGGATCTGTTCCCGGTGGAAAATTATCTTTCGTTTCGGACTGGCATGAACATTCAGAATCGCAGCACTTTGCCGATTCTGGCGACTCGTGGCTGTCCCCACAGCTGTGATTTTTGCTCAAGTCCTAACATGTGGGGCACCCAGTATACGGTCCGGCAACCTGCCGATATCGTCGCCGAGATGCAGTTTTTCCAGAAAAAGTACGGCAATGAGCACTTCGTTTTTCTGGATCTGTCCATGACGATCAAACGCGATTGGACTATCGAATTGGCCAATCGAATTATCGACAGTCAAATGGGCATTTCGTGGAACTTTGGCCCCGGAACCCGTACTGAAATTATGGATGCTGAGGTGATCGGTCTGTTGAAGAAAAGTGGTCTGGTGAAACTGGCATTTGCTTCTGAGAGTGGATCCGATGAAACTTTGGCAACCATCAACAAGCGCATCAATTTGGAAAAGATGTTCAATTCGATGCGTTTGGCGAATCAGGCGGGTCTGCCGATTCGGACGACCTTTATTTTTGGTTTTCCGGGACAAACACTCAAGCAGTGCTGGATCAGCTATTTGTTTACCTTCAAGTTGATTTGGGCTGGCATCGACGAAGTCGGTGTTTTCTTTTTTTCCCCCTACCCGGGGTCGGCGCTGCACCAGCAGCTGCAAAAGCAGAAGGTGATACCCAACAAGATCACCGAACCCGATCGTTATGAGCTTTTTCTTGAATCGATTTCGTTTAGCAATCTTGAAGTGCAGTCCTGGGGCGAGATCTCACCACGTCTGTTGAAGATTTTGTTTGTGTTGACCCATGCCACATTTTTGAGTCTGATTTTTCTCGTGCATCCGCGAAAGATTTACCGCGCCTTTGAAAATATTCGAACACGAAGACCTGTGACCGTTTTTGAGGCGCTTGTGCACCAAAAGCTCTTCCAAAAAAAAATTGCGGTCAAAGGCGAAGTGGAAATTTCAGGTTCTCGTGCGCTGACACAGCAGAAGTCCCTGGCCTCTGCGGTCTCGCCAGCCGAGGCTCGCAGTTCTTGAAGCCTTTCTATTTTGAGGAGTTTTGTAAATGAGATCGGTTGTCCTGATCAATCCACCAACTCCTGGGAGCCGAAAGTTCACCCGCAACGCGGACTGTGCAGCGGAGTCTAAAGGTAACTATCTTTGGCAGCCTTATGACTTTTTGTTGCTCAGTGGTGCTTTTGCAGATTCCGTGCACGTCCACTTTATCGACGCTGTCGCCGAAGAGCTGGACGTTGCTCAAGTTTTGGCTCGCGTGCAACAGTGCAACGGCGACTTGCTCATCACTGCCATTGTCGATGTGCTGTGGTCTTCTGATTTGGCTTTTTTGCAGAGGTTGCGGAAGCTCTATCCTGACAAGCCGATTTTGTGTTTCGGAGACGCTTTGATCGAAGAGCAAAATGCAAGAACCGCTTGGGACTCTGCCGATGGTATTGTCGTCAACCCTTTCCGTTTTCATGCCGATCTGTTGGTGAAGTGGACCCGGGAGGAAATCCGGCAAAATTCTTTGGCTTTGGGGCTGCGACGTCCGCAAGAACAAAGTTTATTGCTGAAGACAGTCCAGTCGGGGCGCTCTTTGAGCCCTCGGCATCAACTCTTTTTGCATCCACGTTATCGGTGGCCATTTGCGAGCTTTAAAAAATACACGACGATTACCACCAGTTGGGGGTGTCCGTATTCGTGTTCCTATTGCACTGGTGCAAGTCTGGAGTCTCGCTACCGGCCGGCTGAAAATATTTTGCAAGAGATGCGTGGGATTCGAGACTTGGGAATCAAAGAAATCTATTTCTCTGACAAATCATTCGGTCTTCCAGCCGCCAATACGCTTGAAGTGTTGGACGGAATGATTCGCGAAAACTTCAACTTCAGTTGGTCAACCTACATTCACCCGAATCAATTCTCGGTTGAGCTTTTTGACAAAATGCGAGCCTCGGGGTGCCACACTGTCATCATTGGAATTGAAACCCCCAAGCTTGATCAGTTGCGAAAAATGGGACGGGTGATCTCGCAGAACAAGCTCGAAGATCTGTTGCAATATGCGTACTCTCACGGGCTGAACGTGTGTGGAGACTTTATCTTGGGACTGCCAGAGGACTCTGAATCTGATGTCCAGGCGTTGATTTCCTATTCTTTGTCTTTGCCGATCGACTATGCCTCTTACAACATTGCGACTCCACTGCCCGGTTCGAGTATTAAAGCGGCCGCACTGGCAGCAGGCACGATCACTTCCGATGACCACCATTTTGATTCTAGCGGCGGGACGCGTACAATGGACAGTCCCCATATCCGCGCCCAGAGACTGCTGGAGCTGCGCACTCAGGCCGTGCGCAGATTTTATCTGCGTCCTGGTTATCTCATCGGCAGGTTGAAACGGATTCGTGGATGGCAGCATTTCCAAATTCAGTTCGAAGAGATGTTGGAGCTCTTTCGCAAGCAGCTGGGTCCCAGACTTGCTTCAGGCGCCGTAAGAAAAATAGCGGCGCAAAATCCTCAACTTGAGCACAAGGCCTGAAGACACACGGTACATTTGTGACCAAAAGATCAGGTGCACGGGCTGATAAATCGTACTCAAAGTGAAAATAGGCAAGCGCAGCAGCAAACGGAAAATGAATTTGTTTTCATAGAAGAACGGAAACCGGGTCAAAATAGGAAACAACAAAGACAGCTTCTGAATAAAGTCTTTTTCTTGTTCTGTAAAATTCAAAACGCTGCGATCTGAAAAAGTCTCTGGCATTTTTTTGGTGTTTTCAGGTGAAACGTAGTTTTTGGAAAGCGCATATTTCGTCAGATCCAGTCCCTCAAACGGGATGAAAATGTGCGCGTTGCTGAGAAAAGGTTTCGCTTTGATGTTGAGCTCCAGAGTTTTCAGCATCTGCTTTGAGGTTTCACCAGGAATCCCGATCACGTTGTTGATGCGATGACGAATGCCAAAGCGGTTCATGAGCTCACTGGCTTCGATGATACTTTCGTCGGTCATATTGCGCCGGAGCAGACGTTGTCGCAGCTCGGGATCACCAGACTCAATGGCCCAGGCCGCAGCAATGCAGCCGCCATCACGAAGGGATCTGGCGACGTCCTCGTCCATCAAATTGGATCTGATGTTGCAGGTAAACGGCACGCCAATTTCCCGCGGAAAACGCTCGCAAAATTCGATGCCCCATTTTTTGTTGATAAAGAAAATATCATCCTGGAAGACGGCTGTCTTGTAGGGATATTTTTTCATCACTTCCTTCATCTCAGCCAGAAGGTAATCCACACTTTTGATTCGGATCGTTTTGCCCGAACCTTTGAAGAGTTCGTGTTCCAGGTGGTTGTGACAGTAGGTGCACTTGTAAGGACAGCCTCGACCGGCCATAAACTGCTTCGACGGCATCTGCGCCCGCAGGGAATCCCGCCGATAAACCGGTTCGCGGAAAGGGAACGGCAAAGTGTCCAGCGCCGCGTACTGATTGTAATGCTGGGGCTGATCCAGCTGGGATGTCAGAATCAAATTGTTTTGGCACTCGCCGTCGGTGCGCACAAAGTGCGCAATGGACTCATCGCCCTCACCGACGCAGGAGGCATTGATGGAGCTGTCCCGCAGGAGAATTTGCGCGGCTTTGTCACTGACACCCGGGCCGCCGACGATTGAAAAAAGATCCGGAAACTCCGCCTTGATTTTTCGATCGAAGGCCTTGAACAGGTCAATGTGCGACGAAAAAGCCGAGTACATCAGAAGATCAGGTTTGGTGGTCCGAATGTGATCGATGATCTTTTTATCTTGTTTGGAGAACGCATAGTCGACCTCAACACCCACTTGGTTGAGTGAGGCGCCAATCGTATAAATGGCATGACGATCGTAGAAGGACTCCCACAAGTCGACAAAGAGTGCTTTTTTGTATTTCATTACAACGACCCTCTGGCCCAGAGCATAAAACAAAGTGTCTTCGGTCTTGAGAGCTCTTGCAACCACAAAATCAGATTGCCAGGTGTGCCGTCTGACAATGTCGTAAAATGACGACCGACCCGTTATTTTTCGATCCGTCCTTTGGTTTCGAGCGCCCAGTTCAGGGTGTGAGTTGCCTCATTGTAGGATTTTTGCAAATTCTTCTCCAGGAGCTGCAAACGCTGAGCGCGGTTGCTGTTCAGGGCATTGAGCAGGAAAATCGAGGTTTCGCCTTTGCCATCCTTCATGGGGATCGTCGCGTAGACCTGATTGCTGACGGGATCGATATGAAACTTCACATTGGCGACAGACTGTTCCAGGGCCCGAAGTGACAGTTTGGTTTCCCGGCCGACCGCAAGTGACATCGCAGCCAGTCTGTCGAGTTGCTTTTCGGGGGCCAGAACAGTTTGAGGTGATTGACTGATCAGCGGCCGCGGATTGTTTTCGCGAAGCTGGTTTTGGATTTGCGTCTTCCCGGTGTGCAGTTCCTCAAAACTGAGGTATTTCTCATAACCCGGGATTCCCAAAGTCTTGGACTGGGCTGGATCCAACCATATGTAGCCATGAAAGGGTGAGGCAAGACCCCGCACACGCATATCCGCAAAATTGGCGTGGGTGATTTCATGCACCAAGGTTCCGCTGGCCTGCTGCCAGTTCCCACTCAAAAGATCCAAACCTGGCAGCTTCATGACTTTATTTCCCGAGTAGGATCCCAAACCATTTTTCATCGCGGTGCTCATCGGATCGATGAGCACATCCACACCGAATTTTTTTGTCGCTTGGGTGATTGTTTTGGCATATTGGCTCTCGCTCGTGCTTGAGGTCACCGCCAAATAGGTGTGAGTGAAACCACCAGTTTGAGAATCAATCAGAGAAGTCTCGACACCCTGTGAACGCAAAATCTTTTGAGCACTCTGTGCGGCTTCGTGACTGGCCTGGGAAAATTCCTTGTGGTTGCCGCTGGCAAACGCAGTCTGCGCCCGAGTGATTTGCTCGGCCAAGGCGGGGGCCTCTGGTGGCGAGGCCGGAGTCAAAAAACTTCGTGGATTGTCAAACGAGGTCTGAACATTGGCGTTGGCGGTTTCGAAAACGTCAGCCGCCTGACGCAGACCCAATTTGGACTCCAATCGCGCCGCCCGCACGGATCGAGCCAAAGACGGAATCGCACCCACAAATGGCAGGACCGAGGGAACATTCAGAAGAGTCGTCATCAGACAATTGTTCTCACGAGTCTGCGCCATTGACTGATAGTCACTGACCGGATCGCTGCAGACATTGTTTTTGCTTAGCACTTGGACGTCTATTGCAATTTGCGGTGCGGTCTCATCATGACAGATCTGATAGTTCTGTTGGAGCGCTGACCCCGTCAGAGCGGCTCCCGCGACACTGTTTGCGACAAGCAGAGCTTGGCGGGTTCGCATCAAAGTGTTTGAAGCATTGATGACCGGGATTCCGGCGATGACTTCACCAATGCCAAGTGTGCCGGCGGCGATGACTGCGTTCTTGAAAACATCGTCTACTTTTTCTTTGGTTTGAGCACGCTCTTCACTGATCAACGTCAAGCAACGATTGGCCTCGAGGTAGGAATCGGCTTCCATGTCCTGGGGGCTCTTGATTTTGGCGACAGGGGACTCCAGGGGTAAATTTGGCAGCTCGCTCAGATGAGTGCTCAGGGTCCGGAAGTTGCAGTCTTTGTCTTGCGCTTGCGAGAGACACTGGAAGTCGTGCAGATTCTGATTGTACTGCGCGCTCAGCGCTTTGCGGTTGGCACTGAGCTGAGCCGTGATCGCTTTGTCGAGCAGACTGTCAGACAGTGCATTTTTAAAGGGCACTCCTGCGGCATTGGCTTGTGCGTAAGCAAATGACGTCAACCTTTGGAACTCTTCTCCGCGGATCCAAGGTGTTTCATTTTCCTTGAGTGTGATCAAAGACAGAATGGACTCACAACCCTTTTGCAATTCAGTTTGCGCCGCCGTGAAAGGACGGACGCCGCTGGCCCGAGTGTCTGAATTGTAGTCTTTTTGCAGTTGCTTTTCGCAACTGCGATGAGCCTCTTTGAGATCCAAAATCAAACTCAAGTTGGTTTGAGTCTGAGAGACCAAAGCGGCCATCTTTTGTGCCGGGGAAAGGGAACATGTGCGAACCTGCTGCCAGGCACTGTCACATTTTGTTTTCAGGCTCGGGAGACTGGCTGGGCATTCCACCCCATCCAGAAACTTTTGCCCCGGTAGAACTGAATCCAAATGTGCGATCTCCTCAACTTCAGCGGAATTGACAGCTTCGATTTTCCGGGCTGAAGAATAGAATCGAGATTGCAAAATGAACTGTTGCTGTCGGCTCAGCCCATGGCATTTGTCCAAAACTGAGCCAAAGCCAACACTCAAATGGGCGGCCTCATGCTGACTCAGGTACTTGGCATAGTCTTCAGGTGTCGGAAATGATCGCGTTCGATTCTGATCTGCCAAGAGCTTTTGATATCCAGTGACGGCCAGATGGCAGCTCGGGGCCGAGCTTGGAAAAGGGACAAGACCCCATGAGGATTGATTTTCAAAATCATCTTGGACCCAACTGCTCAGGGCTGTCGGACAGAGATCACGATTTGCGGTTGATTTTGAGGACCGACTCGGTTCTGACTCTTGATTTTGCGAGGTGCCGGTTTCCGTAGACGCAGCCCAGCCTGTTGGGGCCCATGACAGTGCCACGGACAGAACACACTTCGAGAAAAAGTTAAAAGGATGCCATTTCAACAAAACGAGTTCTCACCTTTTTGCAAATCTCATCTTGAGACATTCATTTCGGAGGAGTCGCAACAGTCCTCAGATCGGAATTTGAGAGGGCCTTCTGAAGTCTGAAACACGACTCAATGTGAAGAAAAAACGGCCTGAGCTGCTCGGTAAGTGTTCGCGTAGGCTTGCACGCTCAGTTCAATGGGGTTGGCATAACCGCCACCCAGGGCTAGCGATATTGGAAGGCCCTTCCGTTTGGCCCAACTCAAAACGATTTGATCGCGCTCCCACAGTCCTTGATGGGTCAACGCCAGTTTGCCCAAGCGATCTTCTTTCAGAGGATCGACTCCCGCTTGATAGAACACAAAATCAGGCCCGAATTTTTCAATCAAAGGGAGTGAGCGATTCAGTTGTTGCAAAAATTCAACATCGCCGGTGTCATTGGGAAGAGCAATATCCAGATGTGACGGCACCTTTTTAAAGGGATAGTTTTTTTCACCGTGCATCGAAAACACAAAGACGTTGGAATCCTGGCCCAAAATACTTGAGTTCCCGTTACCCTGATGCACATCCAGATCAATGATAGCGATTCGTTTGGCGTGATTTTCCCGCAGAAGCAGACGAGTTGCCACTGCAAGGTCATTGAACACACAGTAGCCTTCGCCGCGGTCCGCGTGGGCATGGTGAGTTCCGCCCGCCAGGTTGCCGGCCACACCGTCTTCGAGCGCCGCACGAGCGGCGCCGATGGCACCACCAACGGTGGCTCGGCTGCGTTGGTACAGATCAAAGGACCAGGGAAAGCCAATGCGTTTGATCATCTCGATCGGCAGCGTGCCGTGTTCGACCTGTTCAATAAACTCCCAGGAGTGCGCCAAGGCCAAGTCCTCTTTGCGAGCCAAAGGGCTTTGCACCAAATTTTTGGGAGTCAGAATTTTTTCCTGCAGGAGAAAATCTCGGAGCATCCGGTATTTTTCCATCGGAAAGCGGTGCTCCGAGGGCAGAGGCAAGGTGTAGGTGTCCGAATAGAAGACCTTCATTGGCTTGAAATTCAATGGGGCAGATTTTGCTCAATTGATTTTTTCAGCTCTCCATCTTCAGGAGTGACGGCCGACTTGAAGCGTCCGACGATTTTTCCAGTTGGACTGACGACAAACTTTTCAAAGTTCCAGCCAATTTCTTCATGAGTGGGGGCTTGCGCCAAAAGAAATTGCGCCAAAGCATGTTTGCCCTCGCCTTTGACTTTGACCTTTTCCGTCAGAGGGAATGTCACGCCATAATTTAGCCGACAAAAGTTTTGCACACCGTGAGCGTCCTCTGGTGTCTGTCCGCCGAAGTCATTGCTGGGAATGCCGATCACCACCAAGCCTTTGGCTTTGTAGGCATCACTCAATTTCTGCAGACCCGCCAGTTGCGGCGTGTAACCACATTGAGTGGCGATATTTGCGAACAGGATCGTTTTGCCTGTGTATTCCGACCACTGCAGAGGTTTCCCATCCAGTTGACGAATTTGGATCTGGTTCAGGTCCGCCTGAGCCAGAGCTGAAAACAGGACGCCGGCTTGCAAAACCAAAAATAAGAAAGTCGACTTCATTGGAGCTCCTTGATTTGAAATTGTAAGATAGCGGGCTTCTGAGGCAATTTCGACAGGTTTTCAAATGTCATTTGCCAGGCTTTGCAGGTTTTTTGAACCTCACCAGGCCCAGTAAATCAACACGGCTTGCAGGGGCAGGCGGACAAAAAGAATCAGAGCGGGAATGTGTGCAAAAATCGTCTTGCGCATTTGCAGCATATAGAAATGCACGGGCAAAAAAACAATCAGCATGGCGACAATTCCGATCCTGGCCAGGTCCTCGGTCGCGGGAAAGAGCAAGAGGAGACCAAGGACGAGCTCTGCCACTCCCGATAGAGCAATCATCAATTTGTGCCGGGGAATCCAGGGAGGCATCATTGGCAGATAGAATTTTGGCACGCGGAAGTGATTGGCGCCGGCCAGGACGTAAAACAAGGCCATCAGAGCCGTTGTGGGTTGCATCGTGGGAATCTCCTCGTGGCAAACTCTACCTTGGTATGAATGTACTTTCACTGATTGTGAATTTCAAAGCTGAATTCTAGTCTTTTGTTATGAGAAAAAAAACAGCTTTCCTCTGCCTGGTCCTTTTGTCTTCCGTCGCACTCTGTGAGCTTCCTTCGGATTCCGAGTTTTACCGCCATGCTTCGCCAGAGGATCTCCTGCAGGCTGTCATCAATCACACGCTCAGTGTTCGTTCGGAAGCGGCACTCGAGCCTGCCATCAATGAGGCCGTTCAGCAAGCCGTGCAGATGCAAGGCGAGGCCGAGCCCGGCACTCTGCTGAGCAAAGTCAGAGGTCTGTTGGATCAGGAATTTTGGGAGGTTCAGGAGACCCACAGTTTTCCGATTTGGGAAAGTCTGTGGCGCAGTCAAGGCACCACAACCGATCAACAGGGCCACTATTTTTATGCCAGCCAGTACAGTCTGTTGCGGGCTGACTCGATCGACGATGATGCTTCAGCTTTTCACTTTTTGCCACTTCCTGATTTTATGACAGACCTGGGCGACAACCACATCGGCGATCTGGATTATGCAAATGGAAAATTGTTTTTAGCGATTGAAGACGGTTCCAATTATCAACACCCTTTTCTAGGTGTTTACGATCCCGACACCCTTGAAATCGTTCAGTCCGCGCCGTTGCCAGTGGCTCAGCAGATCGATGGAGTTCCGTGGGTGGCCGCCGACGGACAGGCGCATCGTTTGTACTCCGCTCAGTATCACGACACCACCAAGATCAATATTTACGATATGGATGATCTTTCCCCGCGGGGGCAGATTCAAATCCAAGGGACTCTTCAATCCGTTCAGGGCGGGAAAGTTCACAACGGATTTCTCTATCTGACAGCGAACGCCCCCGAGGCGGGTTACGCTGTTTACAAATTGAACTTGCAGACGGGGCAGCTCATTCAGGTGGCACAAATGCCTGCGGAGCTCGTCGAAGTCGAGGGACTGTCATTTGATTCGACCCGACATGAAGCAGAACTTTCAGTGATGGGAGTGATTCCTTTTTTCAGCAATGGCAGTTTTAAATTTCTGCGCTACATGAAAAGGTTTGGCTTTCATCAGACGCAAGTGTCAGTCCGCGACCAACTGCGCCAGCGATTGGCAGTTCCAGTTTCACGCTCACCGGCTGGCGAGTAATTTCATCGTTTCACCTTGAGACCGTAGAAGAGAGCGCCACAAACATATTTTCCGACGATGAGTGGCTCGTAAATGGCGTTCATCGCCGCACCTAAAATCTGGATCTCACCACTGTATTTGCGTCCGTTCAAAAGTGCGTCTCTTGCAGGGCCAGGAGCCAGCGTTGTTCCGATGGCCCGTCCACCTTCGGGTTTCAGGATGTTCGTTGACACACGTACGAGTTCCCCCTCATGGGTCGCGAAAATGGTTGCCGCACCACCATTTCTCTTTTTGAGTTCATCTAAAATTTGGAACTGGCCAGTAACGGAAGTTGACCCGAAATAAAAGTTCGGCAAGCTCTGACCGACGTAATTCAAATATCCATCGACTCGCGGAGAGCCCAACTGCAAAAGTTGGCGCCGCAATTCAGTGATGACGACTTGGGGATCTTGCTGGAGATTGCCAATCGTCATCTTTTGAAAAGAAAAAATGACCTCTTCCAGGCGGTCCACTTCTTTCGAAACGACAGCGGCACTCTGTGAAACCTCAGAAATTGTTTCCGTGTTCACCTGAGTCGCTCGATCCAGTGCCTTGATTGCTGAGTTTATTCTTTCAATTTCCACAACCTGGCTGGCCGTCGCATGCGCGATTTCTTCACTCATTTTCTTGGTGGCTTCAATTTTTTCAGCAACACCGCCAAACAAAGAATGACTGGTCTGAGCTGTTTTGGCGCCATTGTGAATTTCTTGCGTGCTGTTTTGAATTAAATTTGAAATATTTTTTGCAGATTCGCCAGACTTTTGCGCCAGAGAGCGAACCGAGTCAGCAACAACAGCGAAGCCACGCCCTTCTTCACCTGCGCGTGCGGCCTCGACAGCAGCATTCAGAGCGAGCAGATTTGTTTGAAATGAAATGCTGTCAATCGTTGTGGAAATTTCCTGGATCGCCTTCGAGTGTCTGGTCAGTGAATCCATAACATTCGTCAGTTTGCTCATTTCTTTGGATGCAGTTTCGGCTCCTTGAGCGGTCTCGCCACTGAGCTCGGAGGCTTTCGAGCATGCTTGGGCATTTTCGGTTGACAGCTGCGAGATCTCCTCCAGCGCCAGAACCGCTTCTTGCAAGGCTTGCGCGGCCTGGAGACCTTCAGTCAAAGATTTCTCTCCGAGATCGGAAACGCGGAGGCTGTTGGCTGTCACAAATTGGTTGATCTCATTCAATTCGCGATTGATTTCCACAAAGCCAACAAAGATTTTTTGTGCACGAATCACGAGGCCAACGATCATCAAGAGGGTCAAGCCCGCAATGATCTGCAATGTCAGGGCCAGCCATTGAGTGGCATCCGCTGGCAGCGCCAAGATCGCGGTCACGTCCAGACTCAAAATAACAACGAGGGGCGCCAAAATGAGATATTTCAGTTGGGATTTTAAATTTTCCATGGCCTCAATCTTGGCGCCCCCTCGGGGCCTTGAAAAGGCTAGTTTTTGCGATCGAAATCCAACTCGGAAGTCAAACCTTTCACGGCAAGCAAGAGTCATCGTTTTGAAGGCCAAGGAGCCGCGAGCACTTGGACGATTTGATCTTGCACTTCGAATCTCTGACTTTTGTCATCAGATCGACAGTGGTCGAAAATCGAAAAAACTCGACTTCAAATTCAACTTCTGGTGAATTGGACCAGTCATCCCTTACACGAAAGGTCAGATCACAATATGATTCCCCATATCACTCTTGTCGCAGCCGCAGTTTTAGGACTTCTGTATGTTGCTTTGTCAGTGCGTGTTGTTTCCCATCGAGTGAAGACAAAAGTTTTATTGGGAGATGGTCAAAATCAAGGTCTGTCAATCGCCATACGGACTCACGCTAATTTTTCAGAGTACGTCCCTCTGGCTCTGATTCTGATCGGTGGTGTGGAAGTTCTGGGTTTTCCGTCCCTTGCAGTCAAGGTGCTTTCAGGAGTCTTGGTTTTTGCAAGATTTGTTCATGTCCATGGCGTCGCAACCAAGGGCACCGCAGGACACGGACGACCGGTGGGGACGATTTTCACTTGGCTTGTGATGACAGTCAGTGCGGTTCTGATTCTGATCAATGGTTGGTTGTAAAGGCCACTCTCAATGTTTCAAGTCGGCTAAAATCTTTTCTGAAACTTGCCAAAGCTTCAGTCCAAGTTCTGGATCTGCAGCATCAGGTCGCGAGCGAGCTGGGTTGCAGTCCGCGAAATAAGCTCCTGATTCTGCACCTGGATTGGGCGTCACCGCCAGATAAACCTGAGTGGCCGCGCCTTGTCCGACCGATTTCAGAAAAAGTGGCTCGGTCATTTTGAATATTTTTGCCAAGATCGGATTCATGCTGCGGCTGAGATTTGTGGCGATGACTCCGGGATGGACGGCATAGGCTGTTTTGCCAGTGCCTTTGAACCGCCGGGCCAGCTCTTTCGCAAAAACCAGGTTGGCCATTTTGGCTTGTCCGTACGCGGGCCAGGCACTGTAACTTTTTTCGCCTTTGAGATTGCCGAAATCGACTCCCCCCTTGGGTGCCATTCGGTGAGCCGAACTGCTCAGGACGATCACGCGCCCTGAGGGATTCAGCTGGTCAAGGAGACCCGTGACCAAGGCAAAGTGTCCGATGTGGTTGGTGAAAAATTGCCGTTCGTACCCGTAATCTTGGGCCAACTCAGGCAGCGCCATAATTCCTGCGTTGCAGATGATTGAATCCAACTTCAAACCAGAAGCGCAGATCGCTCTGATACAATCTTGAACTGATTTGGGATCTGCAAGTTCACACGCGAAAGACGTGGTTTTGCCACCAACAAGTTTCGAAAGGGCGTCTTGGGCTTTCTGGAAAGTTCGCGCCAGGCCAATCACGTGGTCTCCACGCAGCGCCAGGACTCGTACGGTCTCAAGTCCCAGCCCTGAGTTGCAACCAGTCACCAAAATCGTTTTGTGGCTGAGATCCAATCCGGCGCTGACTTCTTCAGCGGTTGAGCTTGAGCCAAAACCGTTGGGACCCTTGGGTTTGAGAAAAGAGACAAGTGACATGGGAACCTCCGCTTGCAGCCCTCAAGTTAGTACAGCTCAAGAGAAAGGGTCAAGGCGGGGATCTGAATGGGAGTTGAGTTTGAGCAGGTTGGTGAAAGAGTTTTTCCGCAACCTGCTCAGCAAATATTACTTTTGGACGAGAATGCAAGCTTGGCCCAGACCGCTGCCTTCACTGTCTTGGAGGCTTACGTGATTGCCAGATTTCGACACACGTACGGCGCGAGTGGTTTCATCATTGGGTTGATTGGGACCCTGTAAAAGCGTTTGTGAATAAGTAAATGTTGCGCCGTTGTTGGAGTACGCGCCGACTTCGCGAACGCGGATGCCATAAGAGACATCGCCTTGGCCTGTCGAAGTGAATGAACCCACGGCGGCTTCAAACTGTGGTGAAACACCGTTGCCAAATTGGGTTTCCATGTAAATCCCGTAAGTGAAAGCCGTGTTTGTAGCCGAGATCACGATTGTTTCTCCAACAGTCAGGCCCCCATTTTGGCAAGCTGCGGATTGAACAACGTAAGTTCCGGAGAGAGTCTCAGCGACAGCCGCCTGTCCAAGCAGAGATCCAGCCAGCAGAGAAAGGGATACGAGTATTGACTTCATTTGTAACTCCTGTTTTGTTTGTTGAATTGCACTTCGAAACCACAATCTGAATAGCAAGTCTCCTCTCGTTTGGTAAGAATCAAAAAAAGCAACATATGTTGCGAATTAGGAAGCACAGAACCTCAAACTGTCGGTCCTGGCGGCTCAGTGTGAATAGGTGCGAATAGGTG
>Ga0075019_10000745_pt1 | contig 18445 bp, 16 predicted proteins | sample ColStrG_CSR_2013_FD_71473 | JGI IMG/M metagenome (GOLD analysis project Ga0075019, IMG submission 71473) | Freshwater sediment microbial communities in response to fracking from Pennsylvania, USA - Cold Stream Run_MetaG_CSR_2013 | ecosystem: Environmental > Aquatic > Freshwater > Creek >...
TCGGTGCGGCGCTTCTCGACGCTGACCTCCGTTTGTTGTTTGGCGGCAGCCACAGCAGCACTCGCTGCGGCCGAACGCTGGTCCCCCATCGACGTTTCCGCCGCCGCCGGCTTATTGGCCGTACCGAAACCTGAACGCTTGCCAAACATCGTCTAACCACTCCTTTTGGCGCAAAAACGCGCTAAACCTACAAATCTTGATGGAAACCGGCCTCAGGCCGATTTGCGTAGCCGCGAGAGTAGCGGCGAGAGCAAGGATTTCTTTTCCTTTTTGATTTCGCTGCGGCCGGTGAGAACCCGCGCCAACTGGTCGATCGTGGCGACCGACTTATTGTCCGGTTCAACCTCGCAAATCATATGGCCGTTATTGGCCGCCGTGCCGAACAGCTTGGCATCAAAGGGAATTTCAGCGATAGGGCTGCGTTCCACCGCCTTGGCAAAATCCGGAATACTGATTTCCGGCCGTTTGAGCACGCCGGTGCGGTTCATCAGCAATTGCGGATGCTTATCGTTCGGGCGTGCGGTTTTCATCGCGTCAAACAGGTTCTTGGTGTTACGCAGGTTGGCAAGGTCCGGTTCAGCGACAATCAGCAATTCATCGGCACCGATCATCAGGCGGCGGCTCCAGGCCGTCCACATATGCGGCATATCAAGAATAATGCAGGGCACACTGGTACGCAAAATGTCGAGCACCTGATCGAACGCGCCTTCGCCAAAATCATAGGGCTTTTCCAGCGTTGCAGGTGCGGCCATAATGGTCAGCTTTTCGCTGCAACGCGACATCAGGCGGTCAATGAAATTGGCGTCGACGCGATCTTGCGAAAACACCGCTTCAGCGATGCCTTGAGGTGGATCCTGATTGAAATCGAGACCCGCAGTGCCATAAGGAAGGTCGAGATCGACAATCACCGTGGGCATTTCAAGATTGGTGGCTATGGACCAGCCGAGATTATGTGCGATGGTCGAGGCTCCGACACCGCCTTTGGCACCGACAACGCAGATGATCTTGCCAACAACGTCCGCATCCGGCGAGGTGTATAGCGCCGAGATATGCCCGATGAATTCGAGAACCTCGAACGGCATGACCAGATATTCACTGACACCGCGCGCCATCAATTGACGATAAAGCAGGATGTCATTGACGCGTCCGATCACCACCACCTTGGTGCCCGCGTCGCAGGAACCGGCAAGAATGTCGAGATGTTGGATCAGCAGATCACGCTCGCCGGCCGTCTCGATGATAATAAGGTTGGGCGTGGGGGCCGAGCGATAGGCCTCCACCGCCGCCGGTGCGCCGCCCATATTGATTTTCACATGGGCCTTCATCATGCGGCGATCCTGCACGGCTGTCTGAAGGACAGCAGCGACATCCGGCGTTTCGCAAAACGCCTGGACGGAAATGCGCGGAACTGGTGCGATATGGATGGTCGGGTCTTCCGCGCCGCCGACTGTCCTGGTGTCAAACTCTTGCGTCACGTGATCAATTCCCCAATTGGCCGATATTGGTATTGCCTGTCGTCCAGCCTGTGCCGGGATCGACACCGGTTCGCACATTGGCGATGGCGCGCGTCCGCATCTTGACATCCGCCGGGTCTTCCGTGCGCGGACGCACCAAATCCACCGGATTATCAACCTGCGCGGCCAAAGCCTGCTGGGTCGAACAGCCAAGATTGTAATAGGGACGATTCTGCCAGCCCTCAGCCGAACTGCCCGAGGCCAGATCTGCCGGCCATTCGCCGCAGCGGCTGCCCAACGAAGCCGTCAGGTGCTGGAACGACAGGTGAATCGGTGCCGCCAGATTGACGTCCTCCGCGAGGTAGGAACCAACCTTGATGAAACCCTTGACGCCCTCAGCGGCGAGCTTTTCGCGAATGACGCGCATGGTGGCCTGCGAGGCGACCGGCGCGACGTTTGACGGCACCAGAGCAATGATCTGGCCCTGGCCATTATGGCGATACATGGCGACAAAGGCCTGCAGATCGGCGCTCTGTCGCTTGTCAAGCTGGCCGTTTTGGGTGGTGACAAACACATCAAGCGTTTGCGGCGCGTTGGTCAGCACGATCGGATGGCGCTTGTGGTAATCGTCCGGAATGGTTGAACCGGTAACCGTGCGATCGACATTGGCGCAAGCGCCGAGCGGCAAAGCGAGCGCCAGAATGACGGCCAGACGCTTGAACCCCTGGCGGGTGTTGGCCGGATGTTGTTCAGAGCGGGAAAGAGCTGTCTGCATTGTCTTGACTTATCCTGTTAGCGGCGAATCCGGCGTGCGATCAATCAGTGATGAAACCGACGTGGCCCTTGAAATTTTTCATTAATTGCGGGTTTTGCGAGGTTGAATAGATGCGGTTGACCCGGCCAAGGAACACGCCTTGCGGATCGGAGGCATCCGCAAATCCGTCATCCGGCTTGGAAATTTCTTCCGGGCGGAGCGTCTTGGTGATGTAGGGGGTCACCACAATCATCAATTCGGTTTCGTTGCGCTGATATTCACGCGAGCGAAACAATGTGCCCAAAACCGGCAGACTGGTGAGGCCCGGCGTGCCGTCAATCGTCGCCGTCGAATGCTGCTGGATCAGACCGGCGGAGACAATTGAACCGCCGGAAGGCAGTTCCAGCGTGGTGGTGTGGCGGCGGGTGGTGAAGCTCGGCATACGGCGGGACACCGCGCCCGTGCCGCCAACACTGTCCACTTCCGTGACTTCGGTGGCAAGGTGCAACTGGATGCGCCCTTCCGAGAGCACCACCGGTGTGAAGTTGAGCGTGATGCCGTAAGGCTTATAAGCATAGAGTACGCTTGCGCCTGTTGTTGATGTGGCGGCGGTTTCATTGCTGTAGACGGGAACTTCGCCACCGGCGGTAAATTGCGCGCTTTCGCCGGAGATAGCCGTCACGTTCGGCTCAGCCAGAATATGGCCGACACCATTGCGCTCGAAGGCCATAAGAGTGGCGGCAAGATTGCCCTGCGTGCCGTTGGTGGCAATTCCGATTGCTTTGTAAATATCGGCGGAATAGGTGCTGCTCTGGACGGTGCTCGCCATGTTGCTGCTGCCCCAGGTGCCCCAGTTGCCGCGGGTATCAACCCCAAGCTGCTTCACGGCCAGGCGCTGCACTTCGGCGATGGTGACTTTCAGCATCACCTGATCTTTGCCGCGAATGACGATCGAATTGATCAGCTTGCCTTGCACAATTTGCGGGCTGCCAAACGAAATAGAGGAGCCGGATCCCGAATTGGAAGATCCCCCGCCCACCGCCGAATAACCGACAAAGGCAGAGGCAATATCTTCAGCCTTTTGGGCTTCAAGAGCTGAGTCCACAGTGCCTGAGAGGATGATCGTGTCAGAGATCGTACGCACGTCGATGTTGGTATGCGGCATGGCCGCCTTGATCAGATTGCGTAATTCGTCAATGTCACGCCCGACCGACACCTGGACGATGGCGATCTGTTTGCCGGCCTTGTTCATGGCAAAGATCGAGGTTTGTCCATTGGCAGCGGCCACAAGATAAATCTTGCGGGCCGAGCGCACCACCGCATTCACCACGGAAGGGTTGGCCACGAAAATTTCTGAAGCGTCCTGCGGCAACTCGACAATCATGGATTTGCCGACGCCAATCTGCACCCGCTTGCTGAACGTATCTGGCACATTGGCGCCTCCGGCCATATCAGGCGAAGTCACCGTAATGCCCTGCGCGGTTTGCGCCTGCGCCGAGACTGCGGCCAGCAGCGTGGCCGAAGCCAGAGCCGCCACAACCGACAGGCGTGATGCCGTTTTAAAGGGGCTAAAATGCAAGGCGGTCTGGGTCATCTGGGGAAATCCGGCGTTGTTCGGAAGGATTGAGTGTTTCATCAGGCATGTCTCGGAAGCTGCGCTCATTTCTTGGTCACCTGTGCGGCGACGCCGAACCGGACCACCACCATGGCACCGTTGGATTCATCCAGTTTGGCCGCGACGGGCTGATCGGCAACGCCGCCATCCATCATGCTGCGTAACGCCAATGACAGATTTCCGCTGATTGACGTGCGCTGTGCCAGAATCACCTGCTCGGATTGTTCCGCGTCAAGCTCAAGCGTGGCATTCGTGCCTGTCACCACCGGCTGTCCGTTTTTTTCCTGCACGTTCTGGCCGATGGCCAACACACGGATGTTACGAAGAATTGTCTCCGTTCCAATTGTATCGGTTCCCTTGGATTTGGAGGCATCCTCATCACGATATGTGCGGATGATATCGACCTTATCATTGGGCAGAATGAAACCGCCCGCACTATTGGCACCCTGCGAGTCGATGTTGATGGCAACAGCACGATGACCCGCCGGCAGGATCGCCGACATGAAGCCTGAATTGGTGCCCTTGACCAGCTTGTCGCGGCGCATCGGCTCTCCGGCCAGAAAGGCCGAACGGGCGATGGAACCAGCAATGTCTTCAACAGCGCCTTTGGTCACGGTTTCGCGGATCATATTGGGCGAAATGTCAGCAGAGGGCCAGACCTGCCAGTCGATATCGCCGGGTGAAACCAGCGCCCCGAGCGGCAAATCCTTTTTGGCAACCAGAACCCTGTCGGTCGCAAGGGTTGGCGCGGCCTGGATAATCTGGGTCACAGCCGTTTTTTCGGGTGCCTTCTGGGAGAGCATGAATGCTCCGCCCGCAGCGACGATCGCTACACCTAGAACAACGAGACGAGCCGATTTGATTGCCATTTTTGAATCCGTCCACAGACCACGTGATTTGAAACTAACGTCAAGGTAAACGGACAATCGTCAAATTATGGTTAAGACAAAGTATCCAAACTGATTTTTTGACCAATTTTGAAACGGCGTGCTTGCTCTTGGCGCAGGGGCGGGCAAAAATCCGGCAAATTGGCAAGGCCGAAGAGGGCGTTAAGGTGAGGGCGCAAACGGACGCGGAAATGATAGTCGATTCTTGCGAGTCAAGACGGATGTTTCCGCACAGACACTTATCCTCAAAAACCGCACAATGAACTGAACATTAAATACTTATTTATTTCAGATAGTTAACGCATAAGCAGGAAATTGCCCAAACAAAATTTGAACATAATGTGAACGAAATAGCCTCCTGCATCAGCCTGCGAATTCAAGGTTAACGGCGTTGCAAACGGGTCACTGCAGAACAAAAGGGCCAATTATCAACCCTTTACAAAGAGGCTTAAAACCGTTGGTCAACACCCGTAAAGGATCTGCGGCGGACAAAGAAATTTTTATAAAGATTGTTCGTTGCACCGTTCAAGAGCCGCGTGTAACTATCTCAAGGTCGAAAGGCGGCGGGGAATATAAGTTTTTTCGGAAGAAATAAATAACCTCCCCAAGAGCCCGAAGACAACATCAAATATATAAAGACCTGTTTCCACGCGACTTTGTTTGAACAAAGGCGATGCGGGCGCTTTTTTTGCGTTATCATTCGGGCGTTGCTGTCAATAAAAATAAGAAATGAAGAAAATGAACAACTTTACTGCTGTCCAGAAACAAGAAAACAATAATCAAGCGGACGGAACGGGGGAGGTTCGGGAGGCCTGGGGGCAGGTTTGCAGTCGTTTACGCTCCGAATTGGGCGAAGATGTCTTTACCAGTTGGTTCGGGCGGATGGAACTTGACGCCATACGGGAGTCCACCGCCTTTATCACGGTGCCGACCCTGTTCCTGAAAAACTGGATTTCATCCCATTATATGGACCGGATCGCTGTCGCTCTACTGGCGGAAAATATCGGCGTGCGCGAGATTTCCTTGAGCGTGCGCGCCAATGCCGCCCGCGCCACTGCTAACCGCAGCGAAGTTTCCCGCCCGGCGGCACCGGTAGTGCCGCGCGCCGTGATGCCTGTCGTTGCCCATGCGCCGAACAAGACACCCGTTGTCATGGCCGAGCCGGACGGATTTGATTCATCGCCTTTGGACAAACGTCTGAGCTTTGCCTCTTTTCTGGTGGGGAAATCCAATCAGCTGGCGTTTTCAGCCGCGCAGCGCGTGGCCCAAATACCAGAGAACGGACAATTGCTGTTCAATCCGCTGTATGTCCATTCGGCCGTCGGCCTGGGCAAGACTCACCTTTTGCACGCGATTGCCCATGTGGCGCGGGAGCGTAATCAGCGGGTCACTTATCTGACTGCCGAAAAGTTCATGTATGGATTTGTTGCCGCACTAAAAGCACAGACCTCGATCGCTTTTAAGGAAAAGTTGCGCGCCATTGACCTTCTGGTGATTGACGATGTGCAATTTTTGCAGGGCAAGACCATTCAGGTCGAATTTTGTCACCTTCTCAACGCGCTGATTGATGCAGGCAAGCAAGTGGTGATTGCCGCCGACCGGCCGCCGAGCGATCTTGAAGCGCTGGAGGAAAGGGTGCGCTCGCGCCTTGCTGGCGGGCTTTGTGTCGAAATGCACCATCTTGACGAAGCGCTTCGTTTACAAATTCTGGAAGCACGGGTTCAGGCGGCGCGGGTGTTGCAGCCGGGCTTTGAAGTGCCGGGTACCGTGATGAGTTATGTCGCGCATACGATCACCGCCAATGGCCGTGATCTTGATGGTGCGGTCAACCGGCTGCTCGCCCATGCCACGCTGACGGGCGGGCCGCTCACCGTCGAGACCGCCGAAATCGCCATCCGCGATCTGGTTCGGGTGCGTGAGCCCAAGCGTGTCAAGATCGAGGATATTCAGAAGCTCGTGGCCAGCCATTATCAGGTGAGCCGCGCCGATATTCTGTCCTCGCGCCGCACCGCCAATGTGGTGCGCCCGCGCCAGATTGCGATGTATCTGGCCAAGACACTCACATTGCGCTCGCTGCCGGAGATTGGCCGCCGCTTTGGCGGGCGCGATCACACCACCGTTCTGCATGCGGTTCGCAAGATCGACACATTGACCAACGCCGATCATAGCCTGTCGGAAGAACTCGAACTGTTGAAACGGATGCTGCTGGATTAGCATCCGCAATTGTAATGCGCGCGGTTTGACGGCATTAAATATGCTGCGACTGCGAGGGCACCAATGGACAGCGGTTTTGAATTTGGCGTTTACAAGGATTTGATGGTGTTGCTGGCGACGGCGGGGCTGATCGTGCCGCTGCTGCACCGCCTGAACGTCAGTCCCATTCTCGCCTATCTGCTGGCGGGCGCGGCGCTCGGTCCTCATGGCCTCGGCGCCATTGAACCGCTGCGATTTTTTACCATCAATTCGCAAGACCACGTTGGCCGCATTGCCGAATTTGGCGTGGTGTTCCTGCTGTTTTTGATCGGGCTGGAACTGTCGCTGGAGCGTCTCGTGAAGATGCGGCGGCTGGTGTTCGGGCTTGGCACAGTGCAACTGGTGCTCACCGCACTGGTGATCGGCAATGTGGCGCTGAATTTTGACCAAAGCACAGAGGCTGCTTTGATCATTGGCGCGGCCCTGACCCTCTCCTCGACCGCGATTGTCGTGGAAATTTTGGCCAATCAGGGTCGGCTATCCTCGGCCACCGGGCGCGCCAGCTTCGCTGTGCTGCTGTTTCAGGACGTTTCGGTGGTGCCGATCCTGTTTCTGGTGGGGATTTTGGGCGGCCACAAAGATGGCTCGATTTTGCTCGGTCTGGCGCGGGCGCTGGCGCAGGGCGGCCTGACTGTGCTGGCCATTGTTGTGTTCGGCCGACGCCTGTTCAAGCCGTTTTTCCGGTTGGTGGCATCGACGCAAAACCACGAATTGTTCATTGCCGCAACGTTGTTTGTGGCGGTGGGCACCAGTTTGATCAGCGCTGCGGCCGGCCTTTCGATGGCCTTTGGTGCCTTTGTTGCCGGGTTGTTGCTGGGCGAGACCGAATATCGCCGCGCGATTGGCGCGGAAATCGAGCCGTTCAAGGGATTACTGCTCGGCATGTTCTTCTTTTCGGTGGGCATGTCGCTGGATGTTTCGGCCATGCTGGTCAATCCGGTGACGCTGCTGGCGGCGGCGCTGACGCTGGTGCTGGGCAAGGCGCTGCTGTTTGCGCTGGCAGGACGGCTGTTTCGTCTGAGCTGGAAAACCGGGCTTAAAACCGGCCTTATTCTGGGCTCGGGGGGCGAATTCGGTTTTGTGGTGATCAATCAGGCGTTTGGCGATCATTTGATCCCCGCCAATGCCGCCAGCTTTTGTCTAAGCCTGATCACGCTGACGATGGCGGCGATTCCGCTTTCCGATGCGCTGGGTCAATGGCTGGCGCAGCGTTTTGAAGCCCCCCAGGCGACCCCGAGCGAATTGACCGACCTGCCGCCCGAAAGCGAGGGCGCGCGGGCGTTGATCGTCGGTTATGGCCGGGTCGGCAAACTGGTGAGCGAAATGCTGGAGACGCATAAAATCGCCTATCTGGCCACCGACCGCGACCCGAAAATTGTCACCAAATGGCGGCGCTCCGGTGTGCCGATCTATTTTGGCGATGCGCGACAGGAGCAGTTTTTGCGCCATTGCCAGATCGACAAGGCCTCAACCCTGATCATCACCATTCACACGCCGGGCGAGATTGACGCCATCGTGCAGGCGGCGCGGCGGTTGCGGCCTGATCTAGTCATTGTGTCGCGCGCGCGGGACGCCGCCCACGCCAGCCATCTTTATGAGATGGGTGTCACAGATGCGGTTCCCGAAACCATCGAGGCCAGTTTGCAGCTCTCTGAGGCGGCGCTGGTCGGCATCGGCGTGGCGACCGGTTATGTGATTGCCTCCATTCATGAAAAGCGCGATATGATGCGACGCGAGTTGCAGGGCGCGGCGGCCAAAGTGGGGCGCAAAAGCCGCGCCATCAAAGCGGCCACCTTTATCAAAAACTAAGGCGGAAGCGGCCCGCCGCGCCCCTTGCACTTTAGCTTGGTAACAGTCATTTTCAAACCATGATTGACACCCGCAGATTTGGCTCCAGGACGGGCCTGGACACCCCCTATTCTGAACCCGGCGCGCTGACGCGCCTTGATGGCCGGTCGCGTGAGATCTTCCGGCAGATTGTCGACAGCTATCTGAGCAGCGGCGAGCCGCTCGGCTCGCGGCAATTGTCAAAAATGCTGTCGATGTCGCTGTCCCCGGCTTCGGTGCGAAACGTGATGCAGGACCTTGAAGAACTGGGGCTGATCTTCTCGCCGCATACCAGCGCCGGGCGATTGCCGACCGATCTTGGCCTGCGCTTCTTTGTCGATGCGTTGCTGGAATTTGGTGATTTGTCCGGCGAAGACCGTGGCCAGATTGACGCCAAGGTGAAGGCTGCCGCCAGCACTCAGGCGCTGGACGGCGTTTTGAGCGAGGCCTCCAGCCTGCTTTCGGGTCTGACACGCGGTGCGGGTGTCGTCGTCACCACCAAGGACAACATCCGCCTTAAACATATCGAATTTTTGCGGCTTGATCCTGACCGCGCGCTGGCTGTGCTGGTTTCGGCGGACGGCACAGTGGAAAACCGCATTTTGCAGGTGCAACGCGGTCTGCCCGCTTCAGCCTTGGTTGAGGCGGGAAATTATCTCAATGCGCGGCTGCGCGGGCGCACGCTGGCCGAATTGCGTGCCGAGGTTGAGGCGACGCTGGGCCAGCTGGAGCGCGAACTTGATGTGGTCTCGGCGCGGCTGGTGGCTGCCGGACTGGCCAGTTGGGCGGAACCTGGCCCGGGCACACAGCAATTGATCGTGCGCGGACAGGCCAATCTGCTCGATGACCTGACCGCACGGGAGGATCTGGAGAGGATTCGCCTGTTGTTCGGCGATCTGGAAACCAAAAAGGACGTCATCGACCTCCTCAACCGCGCGGAATCCGGCGAAGGGGTGCGTATTTTCATCGGGGCCGAAAACAAGCTGTTTTCTCTCTCCGGCTCTTCAATGATTGCGGCCCCGTTCCGTAACGAGCAGCAGAATATTGTCGGTGTGCTCGGCATTATCGGGCCGACGCGGCTCAATTACGCACGCATTGTGCCGATCGTTGAATATACTGCGCGGGCGGTGTCCAAGCTTGTGCGCGGCCATTAAACGCGGCTCATGATAATAAATAAATCGGGTTGAATAATTCGGATTGACTCATGCCCTGCCCCGCCTAGAATGTCAGTGTTGGATGGTTTTGCGGGCGTCAATCATCAAAAGCTGCCTATTGCACGCTGTTTCATTGGCCTTGCAGCAAAAATATTGATAAAAAGGGACGAAACATGCTGAAACGCCTCAATCCTTTACTCACCCCGGATCTGCTCTATCATTTGCGCGCCATGGGTCACGGCGACGAACTGACCATCGTTGATGGCAATTATCCGGCCGAAAGCGCAGGGCCGATTGTGGTGAGACTGGACGGCGTTTCGGCCACGGATGCACTTGAGGCCATTCTTTCGGTGATGCCGCTGGATGATTTTGTGCCGGAAACCTGCTGGCATATGGAACCTGCGGCGGGTGCAGTGCCCGGGCAACCGATCTTCGACGAATTCCGCGCCATTGTTAAGAAGCACGAGGGGGACAGTTTCCCGCTGCACTCGATCGAACGCTTCAAGTTCTATGAAAAGGCCAACGCCGCCTATCTCATGGTGGCCACCGGCGAGCGTCGACTTTATGGCAATATCATCCTGAAAAAGGGCGTGATACGTCCTGAGGGATGACACGCTGTCGGCCCGCCGGCAAAAGGATAGACCCATGACCACAATCTCATTTATCGGCCTTGGCAATATGGGCGGGCCGATGGCCGCCAATCTGGTGAAGGCGGGCCACAAGGTTCTCGGTTTTGATCTGGTGGCGGAATTGCGCGCTGCGGCGGCGAAAACCGGCGTCAGCATTGGCGAAAGTTTGGCCGCAGTGGTGTCTGAGGCCAGCGTGGTCATCACCATGTTGCCCGCGGGCAAGGCCGTGCTGTCGGTATGGGAAGCGGCGCTGCCCTTGGCTAAATCCGGAACCTTGTTCATTGATTCGTCCACCATCGACGTCGATTCTGCCCGCAAGGCGCATGAACTGGCGGCCAAATCGGGCCTTAGTTCCGTGGATGCGCCGGTTTCGGGCGGCACCGGCGGGGCAAGCGCGGGCACGCTCACGTTCATGTGCGGCGGCGCGGACGCGGCTTTTGCGCGCGCCAAGCCTTATCTGGAGCATATGGGCAAGAAGATCGTGCATTGCGGTGGCAATGGCGCCGGTCAGGCCGCTAAAATCTGCAACAATATGATTTTGGGCATCAATATGATCGCCACCGTGGAAGGCTTCGCGCTGGCGGAAAAGCTCGGCCTGTCGCATCAGGCCTTGTTTGATGTGGCCTCGACCTCATCGGGCCAGAGCTGGTCGCTCACCACCTATTGCCCGGTGCCGGGTCCGGTGCCCGCCTCCCCTGCCAACCGCGATTATCAGCCCGGCTTTGCTGCGGCGCTGATGCTGAAAGACATGAAACTCTCGCAGGACGCCGCGACTTCAGCCGGTGCACAGACGCCGCTAGGTGCGGCGGCAGCGGCGCTTTATGAAAAGTTTGTCGAGAGCGGCCATGCCGGGACTGATTTTTCCGGCATTATCAATATGATCCGGGGCAAGTGATCAGACTTTCAAACCGCCCTTTTGCACGATGAAGGACGCCGCCGCCTCTAAACCGGTGCCGTCTTTCATATTGGAAAAGACGAAGGGCTTGGCCTTCCGCATCAATTTGGCGTCGCGGTCCATCACCTCCAATGAGGCCCCGACATAGGGTGCGAGGTCGATTTTATTGATGACCAGCAAATCCGAGCGGGTAATGCCCGGCCCGCCCTTGCGCGGGATTTTCTCGCCGCCGGAAACGTCGATCACGTAAATGGTCAGGTCAGCGAGTTCGGGCGAGAAGGTTGCGGCGAGATTGTCGCCGCCGGATTCGATCAGAATGAGGTCAAGATCGGGAAATTTGCGATTAAGTTCGTCGATCGCCGCCAGATTGATCGAGGCATCCTCGCGGATGGCGGTGTGTGGGCAGCCCCCCGTCTCAACACCCATAATCCGTTCGGCTTCCAATGCGCCCGCCTCGGTGAGAATGCGGGCATCCTCTTTGGTGTAAATGTCGTTGGTGATGGCAGCGATATTATAAGTGGTGCGGAATTTCTTGCACAAAAGCTCCATCAGCGCTGTTTTGCCGGAGCCAACCGGGCCACCAATGCCGATGCGAAGCGGGCCATTTTTCATGAACGGAACAACCTTGAATATTGGGTTTCGTGAGCCAGCGCCGCCAGATCGGAGCGCAGCACGCAGGCGCCAAGATCGGCCAATGTGCTGCCTTGCGCCAGAGCCGCCAATGCTGAAATTTTAGGCAGAAGCGCGGCGATAATTTTCTGCCCGTCAGTCTGGCCAATCGGCCCAAGACGCACCGCTGCCGAGACCAGATTGGCGACAAAACCGAGGGCAAAGGCGGCCAAGGTCGCCTCAAGCGGCAAGCCGTGCCCCTTGGCGGCGCAGCCCACCGCGACCGGATAAGCGATGTCGCCATTTAAGCCATCTAGTTCGGCGCAAGGCCATGATTTGCGCGCCGCGCTGACAAAGGCGGTGCCTTGCTGGGCCGTCTCTAAATAGCGCTCTTTAGATGAAGCCAGTGCCAGAGCCAGGTCATTGACCGCCTCGCCGCGCCACGCCGCCGCCAGCAGAATCGCGTCGTTGCGGATGGAGCCAAATTCGAGCAATGCGGCCAGCCAGTCCTCAACATCGGCGGCGCTGGCGATGTCGCCCGCCTCGACCGCCCATTCCAGCCCGTGCGAATAGGCAAAGGCCCCGACCGGAAAACCGGGCGAGAACCAGACCATCAGGGGCAGGAAATTGTCCGTCACCAGCTAATGATCGTGGCCGCAGCCGGGGCCGTGCACATGATCGTGGTCGTGATCGTGCTTATGGGGCTTTTTATGATCATGATCGTGGTGATCGTGTTTGTGGCCGTGATCATGATGCGCGTGCTTATGGTCATGGTTATGATGATCATGGCCGTGGGTTTGCACACTTTGGGTATAAGCGCCGCCTTCGGGGTCAAAAGGCGCTTCAATTTCAATGACTTTGGCGCCTAAACCTTTGACCATTTCGGCGATGACATGATCGGCACGGATCCGCAGTTTGGTGCCGCTGATCTGGGTGGGCAAATGTCTGTTGCCCAGATGCCATGCCACGCGGATCATTTCATGCGCGTCAGCGGCCTTGATCTCTAACAGAGCTTCGGGCGCTGCGACCACTTCAACAAGGCGGCCATCTTCGAGGCGCAGTGCATCGCCGCCGCGCAGCATCAGGGCCTCCGGCAAATCGAGCAAAAATTCCAGCCCGCGCACGCCGGTCATGGTGGTGCGGCGGCGGTGACGGTCGTCGTAATCCAGCACGACAGTATCAATGGCACTGTCTGTCCAGTCGCCTTTGGCGAGTATTTTGGTGGCGCGCAACATGAGCAGTTCTCCTTGCCCGCCTTCTTAAAACATAAAATAGCGCTGCGCCATGGGCAGCGAAGTTGCGGGTTCACAAACCAGCAATATCCCGTCCGCCGTCACCGCATAGGTTTCCGGATTTACGGTGATGTGCGGCGTGGCATCATTATGCATCATGCTCTTTTTAGAAATTTTGCGGGTGTTTTCGACGCCGACAAGGCGTTTTTGAATCTTTAAAACGTCTTGCAGCCCTTTTTTTAGACCGCTTTGCGAGACAAAAGTCAGGCTTGAGCCGGTCATGGCGCGGCCAAAGCTGCCGAACATCGGGCGATAATGCATGGGCTGAGGGGTGGGAATTGACGCATTGGGGTCGCCCATGCTGGCCGCGGCAATCACGCCGCCTTTCAGCACCAGATCGGGCTTGACGCCAAAGAAAGCCGGCGTCCAGACCACCAGATCGGCCAGTTTTCCCACTTCCACCGAGCCAATATGCTTTGAAACACCGTGAGCAATGGCCGGATTGATGGTGTATTTCGAGATATAGCGTTTGACGCGGTTGTTGTCGGCGCGGCCATCGCCAGGCAGCGGCCCGCGCTGGCGCTTCATTTTATCGGCTGTCTGCCAGGTGCGGATGATCACCTCGCCAACGCGGCCCATCGCCTGCGAATCCGACGACATCATTGAAAGCGCGCCTAAATCATGCAAAATATCCTCGGCGGCGATGGTTTCCTTGCGGATTCGGCTCTCGGCAAAGGCCAGATCTTCCGAAATCGAGCTGTCGAGATGGTGGCAGACCATCAACATGTCGAGATGTTCATCGAGCGTGTTTTTGGTGAAGGGGCGCGTCGGATTGGTGCTCGAGGGCAGCACGTTCTCTAAGCCCGCGACCGAAATAATGTCTGGCGCATGGCCACCGCCCGCCCCTTCGGTGTGGAAGGCGTGGATGGTGCGGCCCTTGAACGCCTTGATTGTGTCCTCAACAAAACCGGATTCGTTCAAAGTGTCCGTATGGATCATCACCTGCACATCAAGATCGTCGGCAACCGACAGGCAACAATCAATCGCGGCGGGGGTGGTGCCCCAATCTTCGTGCAATTTCAGGGCGCAAGCGCCCGCCTCGACCTGTTCAACCAGCCCCGCGCCAAGCGAAGCATTGCCCTTGCCGGCAAAGCCGAGGTTCATCGGAAAAGCATCCGCCGCCTCGATCATGCGGGCGATGTGCCACGGGCCGGGGGTGCAGGTGGTGGCAAACGTTCCGGTGGCGGGGCCGGTGCCGCCGCCCAGCATCGAGGTGATGCCGGAATAAAGCGCTTCATCAATTTGCTGCGGGCAGATGAAATGGATGTGCGTGTCAAAACCGCCCGCCGTGATGATTTTGCCCTCACCGGCGATGACTTCGGTGCCGGGGCCGATGATGATGGTGACACCGGGCTGGATGTCCGGATTGCCCGCCTTGCCGATGGCGGCGATGTAGCCGTCACGCAGGCCAATATCGGCTTTGACGATGCCCCAATGGTCGATGATCGTGGCATTGGTGATGACGGTGTCGACAGCACCATTGGCGCGGGTGACCTGAGACTGGCCCATGCCGTCACGGATGACTTTGCCGCCGCCGAATTTGACCTCTTCGCCATAAATAGTGAAATCCTTCTCGATTTCGATGAAGAGTTCGGTATCGGCGAGGCGAACGCGGTCACCTAAAGTGGGGCCGAACATGTCGGCATAGGCGGAACGGCGGAGGGACGTGGGGCGGTTGGTCATGCTTTCACCTCAAGTTTCCCCATCACATCCTGCCGAAAACCGTAAATTTCGCGGGTTCCGGCCAAAGCCACCAGCCGCACGTCGCGGGACTGGCCCGGCTCGAAGCGCACCGCCGTTCCGGCGGGAATATCAAGGCGATAACCGCGCGCTGAAGCACGATCAAATTTCAACGCCGGATTGGTTTCAAAGAAATGGTAGTGCGAGCCGACCTGAATCGGCCTGTCGCCACTGTTGGCGACATGCAGGGTCAGCGTTTCGCGCCCGACATTCATCTCTATGACGCCCTCGCCCGCATCAATCTCGCCGGGCACCAGTTCTGAATGGCCGCCGCGAATGGGGTGATGCACGGTGACGAGCTTGGTTCCGTCCGGAAAGGTCGCCTCGACCTGAATATCGTGGATCATTTCGGCGATGCCGTCCATCACCTGAGCATTGCTAATCACATGCGCGCCCGCCTCCATCAGTTCGGCAACAGAGCGCCCATCGCGCGCGCCTTCCACGACAAAATCTGTAATAATGGCAATGGCTTCCGGGTGGTTGAGCTTGACACCGCGCGCCAGCCGGTTGCGTGCCACCATGGCGGCCAAGGCCACCAGCAATTTGTCTTTTTCACGCGGGGTGAGGTTCATTCTAAACTCCGGAAGATCATTTTTATAAAGTGTGGCGCATTGGCGCGGCTACGTCCAGATGCGTGGCGCGTCTTGCCCGCGAAATTGCGCCAACAAAGTTTGGGCGGCCCGGCGCAAATGGTGCGGTTCGCTTGCCAGAAACCGCGCGACCAGCATGCCGTTCCAGGCGCTGGCGGCACATTCACACTCGGCGGCGGCCAGGGCGGCGCGCACCTCATCGAGGCGGGATTCGGCACCCTCGCTAACATGCAGAAAGGTGGCGATGCTGATCGCCCCCCCTGTCACTGCCTTACGGGCGAGTTGGGTTTCGAGATGCGGCCCCAGCGCCAGACTTTCGGCAAAAACCAGCCGTTTGTCGCGGTAAATATGCCAATTGTCGCGCAACCTGCCCGAAACCGCCGCTTCGCCGGAGGCTTTCCGGCCCAAAATCACAGATTCCAGCAAAGTGAGCGAAGCGGACCCGGGCATATCAATATGCAGGCTGCGGGCGAAATTGGCATCTTTGAACAGAATGGTTTCCTGCGGCAACCATTCGAGCACGGCGCGCGCGCCGAGATGCAATTCAACATCGAGGCGGGTTTGTGGGCCCTCGCTGCCATAGATCTTTTCGGCGGACTGGGTGGTGAGGGTGACGCGCGCATCCTCTCCCAACGCGACATCGATTGCGCCCGTATCGCCGCCAACGAGCCCGCCGCCGGTGTTGATGAGCACACCCTCCACACCCGACGCGCCGCGCGAAGCGTCACGACGTGGCACGCGCAGGCGGAACCCGCCCCCTTCAAAATGGCGAGCCAGATGGGTACTTCCCTTAAGGCATGAAAACTCCGCGCGGATTTCGCCACGGGCACGGATAAAAGCGGGTACCGGGGGAACCGTTGAGAGGCTAATCGGGCGTGAAGCACTTGGTAAATCTTGGGGGCCTGGCAACGGGCGCAAAGCGTTCAAATCTCCAGAGAAATCAGACGTCATATTGTTTCTGCGCCGGTGCGGGTTGTCATGCTGAAAAAAACGGCATTTTCTGGCGGTATTATGGCGAGACCCGACAATATTTATGACGAGTGTGGCCGGTTGTGCACAGCGCGCCGCTAAAACACACGATAGACTGTCACACTACATTTATTGCCTTGCCTGACACGAGTCTGAATGCCGCAATCAATTCGCACCGCCAAGCCTTATGATCCCGCTGAAGATGCGGCCTTGCTGCTGATGCGGCTCGGGCTGCTTGTGTTGTTTGTGGCCCTGCCGCTTGGAACGGACTGGTCGCGCCGCAGCCTGTTTTTGACATATCCGATCGGACTGGTTTTGGTGTTGCTGTCGATTTTTCTGGTGATGCCGCGCAGCACGCGTGCGCGAATTTTCACCTTTAGGATTGACAGTCTGCTGGCTTCCGCCCTGTTTCTCGGGCTTTGGTCACTGATTTCGCTGCTGTGGACGCCCAACTGGTATGAGAGTTGGGGATTTGCCAGCAAGGCGGGGCTGAGCATGTTTTTTGCAGCGCTGGCTTGCCGTGCTCTGCCCGAACATACGCGCAGCGCAAACCTCTATCTGATCAGCATCGGCGTTTTTCTGGCAGTGATTGCGGTGCTGTTGCAGGCGGTTTCCCGTTCGCTCGCCGAGGGGATCAAGCCGGTCGACGAGCGTGTCGGCATGACAATGATCGTGCTCGTCTGGCCTGCGCTCGCAGCATTGGCCATCCGCCGGCATGTGGCCTGGGCCGGTGCACTGGCTATTTTGACGACGCTGGCGCTGATTGTCACGCGGCAGGTGGCGAGTGTGACGATTCTGGCTTGTGGTGCGATTGTCTATTCCATCGCCATGTCGAGTGGCGAAAAAGCTGAAGTGCGCCGCAAGCTGGCGCAAATTCTTGGGCTGGCTTTTGCCGCGCTGGTCTTGTTGGCGCCTGTGCTGGCGCTGATCGCGGGGCTGTTTTCAAGCGATGCCCATGGCGTTGCAGTGGCGGTGAAACAATCGCTGGTGAGCGATTTTGCCCGCTTGGTCACGGGGCGCGGCATTGGCGCGGCCAGCCATAGCGAACTGGCGGCGCTGATTCCCGGCTCGGCGCATTGGCTGATGTTTGAGATCTGGTTCGATCTGGGGGTGCTCGGGGCGCTGACTTTGGCGGCGCTGATTTATCGCACCTTTATAGCAAGCCTGATGCTGCGCCCCGTTGTAGCGGATTTCATGTTGTCGGCACTGACCTGCACAGCCCTGTTGTCCCTCACCGGGCAGGGCATGGCGCAAATCTGGTGGGTGACGCTGTTGTGTAGCACGGCCATTGCGTTTCAAACAGTGATCAACGGCCAATACCGGACCCACCGTCCCGGAGCTTTGAGGTCAGTCTGACGGTATTGCCGGTGCCGCCAAATTGCGCCGAAAAGAACGAATGATATGGCCCTGCATGTGACAGCAGCTCTTCATGCGTGCCGCTTTCGACAAGTTTACCGCCTTCGATGACACAAATCTTGTCGGCGTTGAAGATGGTTTGCAGCCGGTGCGCCACCACAATGGTGGTGCGTTCCTTGCGTAGATCATCAAGGGCTTTTTGCACTTCACGCTCGGATTCTGAGTCGAGCGCGGCGGTCGGTTCATCGAGCAGAATGATCGCCGCATCCTTGAGGATAGCGCGGGCAATGGCGATGCGCTGGCGCTGGCCGCCGGACATTTGTGCGCCCTGCTCGCCAACATTGGTGTCATAGCCCTGGACGAAATTCATAATGAAGTCGTGCGCGTTGGCCTTGCGCGCCGCATCGACGATCTCGGCGCG
>Ga0075019_10000746_pt1 | contig 18438 bp, 20 predicted proteins | sample ColStrG_CSR_2013_FD_71473 | JGI IMG/M metagenome (GOLD analysis project Ga0075019, IMG submission 71473) | Freshwater sediment microbial communities in response to fracking from Pennsylvania, USA - Cold Stream Run_MetaG_CSR_2013 | ecosystem: Environmental > Aquatic > Freshwater > Creek >...
AGGAAGATGTGATAGCCACACGGTTGAAAACCTACGCGGACAGTACGGCGCCTCTGAAGGAGTATTTCAAGAATCAGCAGAAGCTGGTGATCGTGAACGGAGACCAAGGCGCGGAACAGGTCTTTGTCGAAATTCGAAATGAAATTCAAGCAAAATAGCTTGAATTTTGTCTTGATTTGAAGGACAAGCTGGGACTTTGCTGCGAAGTTTCTTATTTCAAAGGGCATTTTTTATGCTTTTTGCGATGAAAAACGGCCTTTGAATTCAGGAGAAAAGCGGATCGTGCTGGATTTTGAGAATACGGACGGAAAAAACGGCCGAAAAAGTGCAAGATTGTAGAGTTAATTTGAAGTGGTTGAAGTTAAAAAACTTAGAAAAAACAGCAGGTTAGTATGAAAGTCAGACCCTCAGTCAAAAAAATTTGTAACAAGTGCAAAATCATCAAACGCAAAGGTGTGATCCGCGTAATTTGTGAAAACACCAAGCATAAGCAAAGGCAGGGCTAAAACATGGCTCGTTTAGCAGGTGTTGACCTTCCCCGTAACAAACGTGTTGAAGTCGCATTGACATACATTTTCGGAATTGGCCGCTCACGCGCGCGGACGATTTGCAAAGAGGCAGGAATCGCCGAAACTTTGCGAACGGATGCGCTGACGGATGAGCACATTGCGAAAATGCGCGCCATCATCGAAGGCAAATTCAAAGTCGAGGGTGATTTGCGACGTGATATCGGAATGTCGATTAAGCGTCTGATGGACTTGAACTGCTTCCGTGGAACTCGTCATCGCAAAGGTCTGCCAGTTCGTGGTCAGCGTACTCGCACGAATGCTCGTGTTCGTAAGGGTCCACGCAAAACGGTGGCAAACAAGAAAAAAGCGGTCTAATCCGCTTTTTGTTTGGCTTCATAAATTAAATTTGATTTGGGAGAAATTGTGAACACAGATAAAAAAATGACGGATAAAAAAATCGTCAAAAAGAAAGTCAAAAAGAACGTTCCGACTGGCCGCTGCTTTGTGCAGGCTGGTTTTGGTAACGTCATCGTGACATTCACAGATATGGGTGGCGACACCGTATCGTGGTCGTCAGCTGGTCACCTGGGCTTCAAGGGCAGCCGCAAAGGCACGCCGTTCGCAGCACAGGTCGCAGCGGAAGATGCCTGCAAAAAGGCAATGGACGCTGGTATGCGATCTTGTGAAGTGTTTTTGAAGGGTCCAGGAGCGGGTCGCGAACCAGCAGTTCGCGCAATCGCAGGGACAGGTATGCGAGTCATTTTGATGAAGGACGTGACTCCTATTCCACACAATGGCTGCCGTCCTCCAAAACGACGACGAATTTAAGAGGTGATTTGTGGGATGCAATAATGACAGTGTATGCAAGCTGTGCCGCCGAGAAAACGTAAAGCTGTTCCTGAAAGGGGACCGCTGCTATTCGGACAAATGTTCTTTTGAACGTCGTCCTTATCCTCCTGGCCAACACGGTCAGCAGCGTCTGAAATTCTCGGAGTTTGCATTGCAACTTCGTGAAAAACAGAAGGCGAAGCGTTTTTATGGACTTTCTGAAAAACAATTCCGCCGCTACTTCCATTTGGCAGATCGCTCGAAAGATGTCACAGGCGTGGCGCTTTTGAAGCTTCTGGAAACACGCTTGGATAACATTGTGTACACAATGGGATTTGGTGCTTCTCGCCGCGAGGCTCGTCAAATGGTCAGCCACAATCACGTTTTAGTGAATGGCAAGCGCGTCAACATCGCCTCTTACAACGTGAAGAAGGGTGATGTGGTTGAAGTGCGGGAATCCAGCCGTCAATCCAACCGTGTTTTGGGCGCTGTTCAAGGTGTCACAAAACGTGCGATTCCATCATGGCTCGATGTCGACCACGGTCAGTTCAAAGGCACAGTGAAGGACTCTCCAACACGTGACGAAGTGACTTTGGCTGTCGAAGAAGCAATGATCGTCGAATACTACTCACGATAAACGAATTACGGGAGAAATATGCAGCAACATTATTACAAGTTCTGGCGCGATCTGATCAAACCCAAAAGTTTCGAACTTGACCGCGAAAGCCAGCGTGACGATTACACCAAATTTATCGTGCGTCCTCTAGAGCGCGGTTTTGGTGTCACTCTCGGAAACAGTTTGCGACGAATCCTCTTGTCTTCGATGATGGGATCAGCGGTCTCGGCTGTGAAATTCGAAGGTGTTTTGCACGAGTTCACAACGATTCCAGATGTTTTGGAAGACGTGACTGATATTATTTTGAATCTCAAAGAAGTTCGTTTCCGTCACTACACTCCTGAGCCTTTGACTTTGCGAATTGTCAAATCAGGTCCTGGAAAAGTGACGGCAGCTGATATCCAGACAACAGACAAAATCGAAATTCTGAATCCTGATTTGCACATTGCCACTTTGGGTGCCAATGGAAAATTCAACGCTGAGGTGATCGTGACTTTTGGTCGCGGCTACGACGCAGCTGAGAATCGCAATTCGGAATTGCCAGTGGGTTTCATTTCTGTCGATTCACTTTACAGCCCCGTGCGAAAAGTGAACTACAATGTTTCAGCAGCGCGAGTCGGTCAACGAACTGACTACGATGCTTTGACTTTGGAAGTCTGGACAGATGGAAGTATCAAGCCAGAAGAGTCCGTTGCTTTGGCATCTAAGATTATGAAAGAGCAATTGCAGATTTTCCTGACCTTCGACGAAGCGATGGAGCCTGCTGAAGAGAGCCGTGACAAAGGAAGTCCTTCACTGAACGAAAATCTTTTCCGTTCTGTGGATGATTTGGAATTGTCGGTGCGTTCAGCAAATTGCCTGAAGAATGCCAATATTCGATACATCGGCGAGCTGGTTGTGAAGTCAGAAGCTGAAATGCTGAAGACCAAAAACTTCGGTCGAAAATCTTTGAATGAAATCAAAGAGATTCTGTCGGAAATGGGATTGGGCCTGGGAATGAAAATCGAAGGTTGGCCACCTCCAGGATGGGACCCCAATGTTCCACCTCCTGCAAAACGTGAACAGCAACAGTAATTACTGACTGAAGAGTCGAACGAGGAATTTATGAGACATCGAAGAAAAATTCGCCACTTTGGCCGCAAGCACACGGCTGTAAAAGCTTTGTTGCGCGGTTTGGTTGTGTCGATTGTGGAGCATGGTCGAATCACTACGACTGTTGACAAGGCAAAAGAGCTGCGTCGACATGTTGAAAAGGCGATTACCCTTGGTAAGAAAAATGATTTGGCTTCGCGACGACTGTTATTGTCTCGCTATCCGAACCAAGCTACCGTTGCGACGATCATGGATGACCTTGCACCTCGCTTCAAGACACGCAAGGGCGGCTACACTCGCATTATCAAAATTGGTCGACGACCTGGTGATACTGCTGAGATGGCCTTCATTGAGTTTGTTGACTATGATTTTGAAGGCAAAGGCCAACCCAAAGCAAAAGACGCCGCAGAGGCGACTCCTGCTGATAAAAAAGCCAAGCCTAAAAAAGCTGCGAAAGCAGGCGGCACTGCGATCGTTGCCAAGAAAAAAGTAGCAGCGAAAAAACAGCAGAAGAAGTCCCGCGCAGCAGCTCGGGCCTAATTCTCAATACCAAATGAGTTTCAGGCGACGGCCCAGGCAACTGGGCCGTTTGCATTTGCGGACCTCCTCGTTGCGCTGATGGACACTGCAGAATTGCAATATTGCAGTTTTTCAAGTTCAGCCTTACCCTGTTCCAATGGCAAAACAAATGCGACCCTATTTGATTGCGAGTATCGCTGCATTTTTAGCACTTGGGCTCTTTGCGGGTCTCTTTAAGATCTGGCGCGAGCAGACCGAGCCAAATGCCGCAATTTCGGATATTGGTCGAATCGAAGCGATGGAAAAAACGGGAGTTCCTGATTTTTCGGGTCCTCTGATCGGGGGCGGGACATTCCAAAGCCGTGACCTTCAGAATGCCGCGATCGTGGTGAATTTCTGGGCCACATGGTGTGGTCCTTGCGTGCAAGAAGTTCCTTCGCTGATCGAGCTCGTCAAAGCCAGCAAGGGCGCTCTGGAAGTTGTGGCGATATCAGAAGACACGGCAGCCGAGGACATCACCGCATTTTTGAAAGCCTTTCCAGATTTGAATGGCAATCCTCACATTCATATCGTGCTGGACGAAAATCGCAAGCTGATGAAGAGTTTTGGTGTCGACCGACTACCGGAAAGTTTTGTGCTGAATCCAAAGCGGCGGCTGGTCAAAAAAATCGTGGGATCGATCGATTGGCACACACCGGCCTCCGAAGAGTTCGTTCGCAATGTCCGAGATCAAAAATAAGGTGATCGCCTGATGCAGATTCAAAGCGTTCGAATGAAAAACAAAACTTGGTTGAGTCCCTTGCCAACCTCATTGGATTCCGAAAACACTTTGATTCTGTGTTTCGCCAGGCCTGGTTTCTTTGCGCAGCCTCAGCTGAAAAGCTTGAAGAGTCAATTTCCGAAATCGCAAGTGGTCGGCTGTTCGACGGCCGGAAATATTGCGGGTGATGCCATTGAAGATGATGTGGTGGTTGCAACCTTCTGCCAATTTGAAGCGACCCAAGTCGTGTGTCGTGATTTTTCAGTGGGTGCTGGAGGCGCTTCGGTGGCAACTGGATTGGCCATTGCCAGCGAGTTCGGCCGTATCCCTGACGTGAAACATATCTTTATTTTGTCTGAAGATTTGAAAATCAATGGCGCAAGTCTTGTGCGAACAGTGGCCGATGAACTCAAGCGACTGGGTTCCACGGCCTCGGTTTCAGGAGGAATGGCCGGCACGGGGCCTGACTTCGGGCTCTCGGAGACAGTATTTCAAGACACGATTGCAGCCCAAAGAGTCGTGGCTGTCGCGCTGGCGGGTGCGCAACTGCAAGTGACTTCAGCAGCAGGTGCTGGTTGGGATCGCTTTGGGCCTCAGAGAATGATCACCAAGAGCCAGGGAAATCTGCTTTTGGAGATCGACGGACGTCCCGCTTTGGATCTTTATTCCGAATATTTGGGACCCGAGTTGACCAAAAGCTTACCAGGTTCGGCCATTCTGTTTCCATTGGCCGTGGAAATTGACGGTATGCCGGACGTGATCCGTTCAGTTTTGGGAATGGACTTCCAAACCAAAGCGATGGCTTTTGCGGCAGAAGTTCCCGAGGGTGCCAAGGCATTTATCATGAAGTGCAGTTTTGAAAAGTTGATCACGGCCGCAAAAATTGCCGCACAAGAGGCGCTTCGGGGGCAGCCTCAGGACAAGCCGCTCTTGGCAGTTGTTGTCAGTTGTGTCGGCAGGCGCATTGTTTTGGGCGAAAAGTGTGAGGACGAGCTTGAGATTGTCAGGTCCATTCTTCCCAAGCACAGTACCATGTGTGGATTTTACTCCAACGGCGAAGTCAGTGCCCTGCCCCACCAAGGTGTTCAATATCACAACGAAACCTTCTCACTGACTTTGTTAAGCGAGAAGCTCCCATGAGCACCAGCAATCGCATGTTGCAGCGACAGCTGCGAAAGCTCGGTCTTCAAGATCATTTGGGTGACGCAAACTCTTCTCGAACTTTCACCCGCGAGCAAATCAATTCCTTGCTTGAAAAAGTCGCACAAACCTACGGAGAATTTGAAGCTCATCTTTTGCGTCAAGACCTGATCCTGGATGTCGCGAATCGTGAGTATTCGGTCATTTTCGGAAAGCTGCAGGATTTGAATGCGCACTTGAACGAGCGCGTGCAAGAGAAAACGGCTCTTCTTCTGGCGCAGCAAAATTCAGTTGAGAATCAAAAAATACTGGCTCTTGGCGAGATGGCCGCGGGCATCGCCCACGAAATCAACAATCCCTTGGCAATTGTGATCGGCACGATCGAGCAACTTCTGAAACAGGCTGAAAACACGACGCTGACGCCAGGTGTGCTGGAGGGAAAACTCCATCGGATCCAGGAGAGCTCCAAGCGCATAGCCAAGATCATTAACGGAGTGCGAATTTTTGCCAGGGACTCCCGCAGCGAGCCCGCAGAAGTGTGCAGTTTGGAAAAAATTGTGGAAGACTCTTTGTCGTTTTGCCGCGAGCGTTTTCAGTCCATGGGGATCGAGCTGATCGTGGATGAAATTGACCTGGATCTTTTTGTCATGGCTCGGCCAGTGCAGATCTCGCAAATTCTGTTGAACCTTTTGAACAATGCGCTGGATGCCTTGCTTGGCAGTCCTCCTCCTCACCGAGTCACTCTGACGACGGTGCGCAATCAGAGTCAGATCTTGATACGTGTCACAGATTCGGGTCCTGGTGTGCCAGTGGAGATTGAGCAAAAAATCATGCAGCCCTTTTTCACCACCAAAGAAATTGGCAAAGGCACGGGTTTGGGACTGAGTGTGTCGCTCGGGTTGGCTGTCGAGCACGGAGGCAATTTGCGTCTCAACCGCGAAATAGGACCCAGCTGCTTTGAACTCTCGCTGCCATTGTTGGTTCGGTCCTAGGACTTGGTTTGGACTTAAAAGCCGAAGGCTTTTTTCAGATCATCGACAGCTTTTTGTCCCTGCTGTTGCAGTCCGCTTTTCTGTGATTTGTCGATTTTGCTTTGAGCCTGTGCTTTTTCTTTGTCCAGCTGATCCGTCACAGACTTGAGCTGCCCTTGCGCCTGGTTGCGGATCTGGTTGATCTGCCCTTCGATCTGAGCTTTTTGCGGACCAATTTGCGCATCGACAGCGGCTTTGATTTTAGTGCGCAGCTCGTCGACTTTGGCTTGGATTTGCGCGGCAAAACCTTTTTGCAGTTCAAGTCCGATGTTGGAATCAACACTCAAAGAAGGGTCGGGAAGTTCACCTTGGCCCTTGGCATCGATGGTGATTTGCGGGATGCCTTTGAAAACCCCTTTCAGAACAGAATCCAAAACTGCGTTCTGAGCGCCGATGTCGTAGTCAATCTTGCCAAATTCATTGTGCAATTTCATTTCCAAAGTGTGAAAGCCAATCAAGGAGCCCTCGGTTATCAGACTGCCCTGGGCTTGGCGCAAAATGATTTTCGCATCCGGAGAGTTGATCAGCTGCTGTTCTTTCATTGGGTAGGCCGCGACACTCACGTGAAAGTCAGCCTTGGATTCATCGCCGCGGTTGTCGATGCTCAAATTCAAATTCACGCCGGAGATTTGTTGCGCCGGAAATCCGCCAGACAGCTTTGCAACAGTGGGCTTTTCGGTCAGCAGCTGATTGGAGGTGATGTCATCGATTTCGCCACTCAGGTCGCCGACTTCTCCATTGGGAGTGGCCTTGGAAGACACATGGATTTTCTGGATCCAGAAGGCAGGATAGGAGTGTGGCTTGCCGAACTCATACACCACACCTTTTTCGCGAGCATGGGGAACCATGGACGCTTCAACTTTGGCGGGCTTGGTTTTGCCGTCAGCTTTGTGTGACAGTGAACTGGGGGGAACCATTTTTTCGGCCATCGTGACGTAGCGGCCGTACTTGCCCATGGCGTTGTGCAAATATTGAAACAAAAAAGTCATCATCAACGACTTGGAGTCAATTTTCGGAATGTGCAGCTTGCCCTCAAGGCCGGCCATGTCTTTTTTGATTTGGTCGTTGATGGAGTTGAATTTTTGCGAAGTTTGAGTCAAATCCTGATTCAAGTCTGTCGTGAGAGTCGCCACCGACTGATACTTGGTGTTGGCCTCGTTGATGATCGCGTTCAGGGCCTGTGCCGATTGCAGAATTTCAGCGGGATTGGTGAAGCCGCTGGTTTTGACTTTGCCAATGCGATCACTCAGATCTTGAATCTCTTTTGATTGCGGCAAGGTCTTCAAGCGCTCCTGCCATTTTTTTTGTTTCTCATCGAGCTCTTTTTGAAAATCAGTCAGCATCTGCTTGGAGGGCAATGTTTTATCCAGATTCTGCAACTCGCCGCTGGGGCCTCCACTCAACAAGGCGGCCAAGTCTGACAGAGCGCTGTCAGGATGTTGCGCGCCCAGGTTGTCCAAGGTCTGCTCGCCAGCTTTGCCCAGATCTTTGCCAACCTTGGATTCGGTTTTGGGGGCTGGAGGTGCCGGAGGCTTCACCTTCCCTGGAGATTTGCGAGTGGTGTTGATCGCGATCTGGTCAACGGACATTTCATCGACGACGATTTTTGCGCGCAACAAGCCATCCCACAGGACGGCAAATTTGATCTGACCGATCTCGAGCATATTGTGATCGGGCTTGTCGGGGTTGGTCACGGCCAGGCCCTTCAAGACAAAGGTTCCATGCACGAAACTGGTGTCGACTTCGGCGATATCGACTTCCGCACCGACGATTTCGTAGCCCAGCCACTGGCAGGCCTGTTTCAAATTCAGGTCGAAGAACAGCATAAAATAAGCAGTGACCAGTGCGGCCACAATCACGAACGGTGCGACGGCTTCGGTGCGGAGCAGGCTTTTCTTTTTCACTTTGTCAGTCATGGTGTCCTCTTTTGATGAAGCATAAAAAATCAGATCAGTTCGCGAGTTTGTCGTAGGTCGCGTACCATTTGAACAGCGCCGTTGCTTGCAGAGCTTTCCACCACTTGGTGCCTTTGAGTTTTGCGACGACTGTTGCGCGATAACGCAGGATCAGTTTCGAGAAAAGGAAATAAGCCGGAATCGCCAGCAAAAATCCCACCGCACCGGAACCCATCACGATTGAGTTGTTGAAGCGAGTCAGCGGAATGATCGGCATGTTGTAGAGGGTGACGAAAACTTGGCGCAATCCTTGGGCTTCTAAAATTTCACGACCCAAAAGATCCGAGACCGGGTCCAGCAGGTAGGCGACAAATTTGAAAAAGAAAGCCGACAAAAGAGCTCCGCCAAGTTGAATGCGCAGGAAAAAGCACAGGATCAGGACGAGGAAAGTCTGCAGCGACAAAAAGGGTGAAAATCCAAGCACCAGTCCCAGTGCCAGGCCCGCCGCCAAAGGTGCTGGATCCGCATCGGAATTGAGCAGTTTCAAAAGTCCAAACAATTGCTTCAGAAGAAGAGTCAAAAAGGCCTCCCAGTTCAGGTCTGGTTGTTGCGACTTTTCAACTGTGCCGAGACTCCCAGCGAAGATCAAGTGCAACAGCAACTGCGCCTGCAGTTGCATTCTGCGTCGGATCTTGGCAGACTTGGCGCATGAATGAGCTCTTGCAGGATGTTCTGCTGATTGTGCCTTGTTACAACGAGGCCAGTCGTTTGCAAATCAAAGAATTTCGTCAGGCGGCTGCGCAGGGTCTGCAGTTTTGTTTTGCAAATGATGGTTCGACGGATGGCACTTTGGCGCTGCTGCAAAAAGAATGGGCGAGTGAGCCCCGGGTGCAAATCTTCAATGCTCCGCAAAACCTGGGCAAAGCCGAAGTGATTCGTCACGCCGCTCTGGATTTGCTCAAGCGCGGCGAGCTGCAGAAGCGTCAGATTCAGTGGGTGGGATTTTGGGATGCGGATCTGGCGACGCCACTTTCTGAGGTTCTGCTTTTCCGAAGCTACCACCAGGCCTTTGGCGCAAAAAAGCATGCGATCTTTGGTTCGCGTGTCTTGCGCTTGGGGGCGCACATCGTTCGTTCACCGATGCGGCACTATTTGGGACGCCTGTTTGCCACTTTGGCTTCGCAGCTTTTGCATTTGCAGTCCTACGATTCTCAGTGCGGCGCCAAGTTGATCCATGTCTCTCGCGTTTCAGATGTGTACTCGCAACCGTTTTTAAGCAAATGGATTTTCGATGTCGAAATGATTTTGCGACTGGGGCAGGACACGATCATCGAATGTCCTGTCAGCGAATGGCGGGACGTGCCGGGATCCAAGGTCAAAGTTTCGCGTGAGGCTTTGCGGGTGATTCGGGATTTGTTTCGGATTCGGGAGAAGTATTTGCGCGGGGCTGGGCTTTAGCGGGTTCGGATTCGGGGCCGGTTTTGGGTCCCCCGTCCTCCGTCCCCCGGCTCGGTCCGGGCAGCGAGGTCGGGGATCAGTTGGGTGCGGACTTATTGGAAGACCAGGTAGATGTCCGACATTTGGCGAGTTCCGCCACAGTCCTCAGCTCGCAGGTCGAGAGTGTACGGACGACCTGAGCTCACATCAGCTGTGATATCCAAAGCATTCACAGTGGCCGTCCCATTTGCGCCAGACGGATTCAACGTGACCTGCTGATTTTGCAGCAGGATGTAGTTTTGTTGCACGAAACCCGAAGTTGCACTGATTGAACGTTTCAAACTTGCCGGAATTTTTGCCGAGGCTGCCAAGGTCGGGTTGACCATCGGAAGTTGCCCAACATCCTGACGCTTGCGACCTGATTTCTCACCATGGTCGTCGCCCTTGTCGTCCCGGTCGCCTTCGGGCTTGCAATGGTCATCGCCTGATCGGCGTTTGTCAGAATCGGAGTGTCCTCGGCCGTGATCATCGCCGCGGTCTTCATTTGTGTAAGCGCCGTGGTCGTCTTTTCTATCAGCGCCGTGGTCGTCACTGCGACCGTCTCGTCGATCATCGCCATGGTCATCACGACGCCCGTCACGATCGTGGTGATCGCGATCTTTGTCCGAGCATTTGTGGCCACCGCTGCCAGATGAACTTGAACCGCTTGAGCTGCCTGATGAGCTGCTGACACCGCTGGAAGACGAAGAGCTGGATGAGCCACCGGCTCCACTGGAGCTGCTCGAGGCTCCTGAGGAGGACGATGATGATGAGGCGCCCGAAGAACTGCTGGCGCCGCTTGAGCTCGCGCCGCTCGAAGAGGATGAGCTCGAAGAGCCACTTGCGCCACTACTGCTGCCGCTTGCGCCACTCGAACTGCTTGATGCGCCTGAAGATGAAGAGGCGCCAGAGGAGCTTCCAGATCCGCTGCTCGAAGACGATGATGACGATGCGCCTGATGATGAGGCGCCCGAAGAACTGCTGGCACCGCTCGAACTCGCGCCGCTTGAAGAGGATGAGCTCGAAGAGCCGCTGGCGCCACTGCTGCTGCTGCCGCTGGCTCCGCTGGAGCTGCTCGAGGCACCAGAAGATGATGAAGACGACGTCCCAGATGAACTTCCACCAGATGAACTTCCAGATCCGCTGCTTGATGATGACGATGATGAAGCGCCTGAAGAACTCGAAGAACTACCAGACGAGCTGCTGGCACCGCTGGAAGAGGATGAGCTTGACGATCCACTTCCTGAAGAAGATCCACTTCCTGAAGAAGATCCACTTCCTGAAGAAGATCCACTTCCTGAAGAAGATCCGCTGCCTGAAGAAGATCCGCCAGAGGAACTGCTGCTGCCGATATCTGTGCGAATTCCAGAGTCACTCGTTCCGTAAGCTTTGTAGTTTCCAGATGCCGTCGGAGTCGTGCTTTGTGGGTAAATTCCCACCAACACGAAGTTGTCGACCGTGATCGGCGCCAAGGCTTGGCTTGAACCCGAAAGTTTGATCAGACGAGGTCCATTGACTTGAAAATTCAGCAGATCGGAACCCATCTCGTAGGGATTGTGATTCAAAGGCGATTCGCTGTCATGGTTGGCAGCCAGAACGGTTTTGTCGATGGTGGTCGTCAGGTTTGAGGGACCTGGGCTCACTTGATTTGCCACTTTGGTGTAATAACAAGTCATTGAGGCATCCCGAGCCGGAATGTTCAACAGGCCATTGGTCGGTTTGATCTCAACAAAGTTTTGGCACTGAAATTCAACACAAGTTCCGCCGACGGCGTACTGGCTGCCGCAGGAAACTCCGACGGTGACGTTGCCGGTGACAGTGGTGCCATCCACAGTGGAGGCGCCGGTCACAGTGCAGGTCATGTCTTGAGTCACGTTGACGCTTGCGGAACCATTGCCGCCTGGAATTTCACCCTGAGCGACCAGTTGGTTGGAATTCGTGCTGACGCAGGTCCATGTGACGGTACCCACGTTTTGGCCAGTCACTTGAATTTGGGTTGGAGTTTGAAAAGGAGCCACTTGTGGCGAAGCTGTGACAGTTAAGCCCGCAGTACCCGACGGAAATGAAATGGGAGCTCCAGCAGTGGAGTTCACATTGGCGCCTTTGCCTGAACTCATGGTGACAGCGACGGGTGAGCAACCTGTTGCGATGGTCAACAACGCAGTCAAGGACAGGGTCGTGAGACTCCGACTGAAAGCGATCTTCATGCTTTGATGCCATGACATAATCAAGTCCTCTCCCGAGACACGGATTCAGGTTTGCTGGGTTTCGATGCCTCTGAACGAGACTAGTGCAAAGACAAGACCAGTCCCAAATCGCATTGGAGAGCTTTTGGATGGCTATAGCCTGTCTAAGGTTTGGATGCTGCCGCGAAGCGCTCCCATGGCGGCTGTCTCAAATTGAGACAGCCGCCATGGGAGCAGGGTTCTTTGAAGGTGCCATTCTGGATCCATGAAGAGATTGCAGAGGCAAAAACCTTCTGCTGAATTCTCTCAATCTTGGCGTGGTGCTCTGCTAAGACCAATCCGATCACAACAACAAAGGAGATTTTTCGATGAAATTGATTCTTGTTTTACTGACTGGCTTTGTGAGCTTTTCGGCACAGGCCGCACTGAACTGTCGCAATGTGACCTCGGGCCAAGGCGGCCTGGTTCTGCAATTTTCCAACGACCTGTCGGTCGTAGCTGTGACAATCGTGGGAGCTGCGGGTGAGTCCGAAGCGACCGGGACATTGAATTGTAGCGGTCCGCAGGAAAGTGCGTATCTGTGTTCAGGTGCGTTGGGTTCACTGACTGTCTCTGAGGGCACTTTGCAAGGTGGTGCGGGCCCCGTGAGTTCGGGCTCGGTGCAATACCGCTGCGTCACTCGCTAATCTGATTCTTGCATTGGAAGAGGGAACTGGCCGGAGTTCTTCGGCCAGTCACAAAAGCAAAAATATGAGGTCTTACTTCAAGCAAGCTGGCGAGTTGCTCTCGACAGAATAGACGCCGCCGGTGCCGCTGCTTGCGTAAATGGCGCTGTGAATCCAGATCGAATATCCAAGCGAGGCTTGGCCATTCAGCGCTTCAACTGAGCGAAGTTCAGTTGTGTAGAAGAGATCAGACGAGCTCTCTGTGATCGTCGGATCCACTTTCACCGCTTCAACTGTCGTCGACACTTCCACCAAGCGAGGGTTGGTCAAGTGACAAGCTTTCTGCACAGCCACTAGAACCTGCGGCTGCAGATCTTTGGGCAAGTTGCTATCCGCACGAAAAACCGATTCGGTGCTCAAAGCAAAAACAGTCGATGAAATCAGAACCAAAATTGTTAACAGCGCTTTCACGAAAACCTCCAAGTTAAGTCTTGAGGCCGGGATTTAACAGGGTGTGCGTGTGGCGTCATGTCAGGAATTCGTAGGGGGAGTGAGGGTCTTGTGGGTTTGCCGGCGAGTTCGGCGCGCAGGGGCAGCATGGGAAAGATGCCGAGAAAAAATCCACGAGCCCCGAGCACCGGTGTCTGAGCCGGCAAACCCACAAGAACCTCACTCCCTAAGCACAATCTTGCTTTGAGTCGTCCTGCGACGTGAGCTCTTGAGATTTGTCGAGTTTTGGGCCATTTTGATTTACAATTGTGGCAAATCATCTGTTTGCAACCTTGAGGAGTCTTCATGGGCAATCCTGCATTTGGTAAAGATTTTTTACAAAAAATCGGCGGCCTGGATCAGGCCGGTGAAGGCGCGATGACGATCGAAGGCACGATTAACAAATCGGGTCTGCTTTTAGTGATTGCGATTGTCGGCGGTGTCTTGGGCTGGCGAGCTCCCAACTTTGGGATCGCGATCGGATTGCTGCTGGTCAATTTGGTGATGGGTTTTATGATCACCCGCAAACCGATGCGAGCGGCGACGATGTCGCAGATCTACGCCTTTTTCGAAGGCTACATATTGGGCGCCATCTCGGTGGGCTATTCGGAGCAGTTTCCTGGCATTGTCTCGAACGCCATGATTTCGACGATCGGCTGTGTCTTGCTGATGCTGGCTTTGTACAAATACGAAATCGTGCAAGTGAACGACCGCTTCCGCAGCATCGTGATGCTGGCGACGCTGTCGATTGTTTTCACTTACATCATCGATATCGTTTTGTCTTTGTTTGGCTTGCCAATGCCCATGTTGCATTCGGGTTCGTGGCTGTCCATCGGGATTTCGGTTCTGATTGTCGGTGTTGCATCGGCGAATCTTTTGTTGGATTTCAAATTCATCGAAGACTCGGAAAAGCAAAGAGCTCCCGCGTACATGGAATGGTACGGTGGTTTTGCTCTGCTGGTTACGATTGTCTGGCTCTATATTGAAATTTTACGGCTCCTTGGCAAAGTGAACCGACGCTAAAAGCAATGCGAACAAATTCAGCCAACTCGTCGTTGCGCCTCAGTCGGTGCGCCTCGATTTGACTGAATTTGTTCGCATTGTCGTGAAACTCATCTGTTAGACGTGGTTTACTGCTCAGGTTGAGGCTGCACTGGGATTCCGCGACAGTAAAAGCGCATCGCCAGATCATCGGTCAGGTTCGTTGTCACCGCTGAATGGGTGCGAGCGAACTCCTCACGTGCTGAGTTGCAAAATTGCATATCGGTTTCAGGTTCGTTGCGCCAATTGACCAGCTGGCTGAAGTTCACCATTGCTGTCAGCACAAAAAGAACCAGCCAACTTCTTGGATTGGTCTTTTTTTGCAGCCAGAGGATCGCAAAACCAATCACGCTGAAAGCCATGATCGCATCGTTGATGCTGTCTAAATACAGATTTGTTTTCAGTCGGCCATACGAATACGTGGCCACCACAAAGAGCGTCAGCAGTGACACTCCCCATTTCGAATGTGTGCCTTGCTCCTGCTGGGCTGTCAGAGCCGGAGTCAGCCACCAGGCCAGCAGAATCGCAACACCCGGCAAAGCGTACAGCCACAGAAACGCGTGGATGTAGAAATACTCATGGCCAGCGATCGCGTACAGGATTCCGCTGCCCGAAATCAAGATCAGATCGTCGCCGAAGGCTCGCCGGTCAGGGGATACGCGCACGGCGGTCAATGCAAGTACGGCCCAAAGGGCAAACAAGGGGCTGATCAGCATGCTCAGGTACTGCCAGGCCTGGTAGGTCCAGCGGAGGGGGTACAGATAATCAAAAGTGTGCTGGCCGACGTAGCCAGGGCGAACAAGTTTGAATTTCAGAAACTCGATCAGATCCAATTTCTGTTGCAGCCACATCATCAGGATCAAACCCGATGTGAATCCAAAGGCACCCCAAATCAGAATGGGCCACCACGAGCGTTTTTTCCGCCAGGTGTAAAAGGCAAGGCCCGCAAAGCCCAAAAAACCCGGCCAGCTGACAAGACCCGCAAGCACGGTGACAAAACCCGCAAGATGAGCGCGGCCTTGTTTCATCAGCAGTGTCGCAAGCAAGCTGAAGAAGACTGCGAACTCGCAAATGAAATCGGCGTGAGTTCCGAAGTACAAAGTTGCGGGCAGCACGGCTTGGACAGTGGCGGCCAGAAGCGCCGAAGTCTCGTTTTTCAACACCGCACGCGCGAGGAGGTAAACCAACAGAACGTTGAGCAATGAAAACATCGCGACGAAGGTTCGAATCGAAGCTTCACTCAGGCCCCACAGATCGGTCCACCAGGCTTCGGCAATGATCAATGTCGGGGGATGATTCGGATAGAAGCCTCCGGGTGCTGCATTGTCAGCGCAGTCCATGTGCGGAATGGCTTTCGACACGGATAGAGGAGTTTTCTTGTAGCACTCGACGAACATCGTCGTGTGCAGACCACCATAGTTGTAGTGGTCCTTGCGTTTCCACGGAGCGTGCAGATCATAAAAGCGAAAGCCCAGGCCTGCAATCAAGCAGACCCCGAGCAAAAGATGCAACTTCTGAATCTTCACCATCCGACTTAAAGTTTGTAGCCGACTTGATCAGAGTCTTTTTTGAAGGTCTTCACGGTGTCCAAGCTCATCGCGTGCAGATCGGTGCCGACCATGTCCAACTTTTTCAAAATGTCGGGCGGAACGGTGATGATGTGACAGCCGCACTCTTGGGCTTGGTAAAGGTTGATCAGTTCGCGAGTGCTGGCCCACAAAACTTCCATCTGTTTGCCGCCAGCCGCCGCCATCGCAACAGTGGCACGCGCCATCGGCTGAGGATCCACGCCGGTGTCAGCAATGCGGCCGCAGAAAATCGAGATGATCGAAGGCGCGCCGCCCTTCAGAGCCTCGACAACATGGTGGACCTGTTCAAGGGTGAACAATGCCGTGACATTCAGTTTCACATTTTGGTGTGAAAGCTCCTGAATCAGTTTGTAGGTGTTTTCGCCTTTGGAGTTCATCACGGGAATTTTCACATACACGTTCGGGCCCCAGCTGTTGATCAAAAGGCCTTGGCGCTTCATCTCCGCGAAGTCATCGGCGAAGACTTCAAACGAAATGGGTTTGTCTTTGATGTGGCTTAAGACTTCTTTGCAAAAAGGAGTGTAGTCAGTGACGCCGGCTTTTTTCATCAAGCTGGGGTTCGTCGTCAGGCCCGTGATATGCGGGAGCTTCGCCATCTCGAGCATCGATTTCAAGTCCGCACCGTCGCTGTAAAGTTTGATTTTCAGGCCATGATTTGCCATTTCGGGCTCCTTTTTGTGTTTGATATCCAATGAGATAGCCTACATCGCGGGGGAAATCACCGGTCAAGCTCGGGTGGGTTGCGGTGCGGCAGCCCGCATCGGACCAGCCGGATGATGGACCAGATTGCCTGCCAACGCATCCAACCACAAGAGCCTCCAAAATTCTGTAAGGAACACGGACTGTTGCGTGGAGGGCGCATTCTGGCGCTTTTCAGAGAGATTTCGATTTCACCTCGATATCAACATGAGAGAATCGCCGACAGCATGATCAGAGGAATCAAATCGCAAAATACTTGCAATGTACACCCAATTGGTGTACACTCGAGTGGTGATTCACATCGTTGAGCTCTCATCCTTGGCCAAAAAACAACTGAAGAAGGTGCCTCTGTTTATTGTCGTAAGCTTTCAGAATTGGGTCGAAGACGTTGAGGAGCGTGGGCTGGAAGAGGTTCGAAAAATTCCCGGTTATCACGATGAGCCACTGAAGGGCAAATTGAAGAGTCTCAGATCGATACGCTTGAGTCGAGGCTATCGGGCCTATTACCAAATCGTTGAGGGGACAGTTAAATTCATAAATGTTGAGAGGGTTGATAAACATGAATACTAAAAAAAGTGATACCAGAAAATTTCTTGAGAAAATGACAGGTGGCCCAGTCACCTTGGGAAAACTCGTCGAGGCCATTCGACTCGGCGAGGAGCTGTCACAGGCGAGCTTTGCTAAGAAGCTCAGAATTTCGAGATCCCATTTGAATGATATTGAAAAAGGCAACAAGGCGGTGAGTCCGGAACGAGCTTCCAGATTTGCCAAAGCCCTCGGGCAATCGCAGGAGCGATTTGTGGAGTTGTCGCTTCAATCCCTGCTGGATGAAGCTGGTTTAAAATTGAAAGTTGCAGTTGACGTCGCTTAGAAGTGGTCTGGATGAGCCCACGGTGGCCATCAGTTTGCCGGTGCCGGCCAATGGCTTCTGCGCGATCCGCCTGCGGGCCAAGGCAGACGGGCAGAAATACCAGTCCTTGATGATTCGTTATTTGCGGCAGGGATTGAAGTCCGGCGGGTAGGCGAGAAACGGAATTTGCTCGAATTCTGAACTCCCTAGACTCTCGGAAAATCTTTTCCGACCACACTGCGCAGTCCCGGCGGCCATTCAATGTCAGCGCCCTCGTAGCCGGTCGCAAGGCTGACGGACGTAAATCCCCGAGCCATCGCATCCGTAGCAAGCAGCTCGCCCCTGACACCATCGGCCAGATTGCAATCAATAAAGAGTGGTGTTCCAGGGTCAATCTTTGCAAGCGCTTCTTGAAACTCCCAAGGATGTGCAAACCACCGGATTTTTTTTCCTGCAGCTTCGGCCGCCATCTGCCAGGTTGCTCCAATCAAGGCGTCATCATCCAACAGTATCATATCGAATTTTTCGTTTTGATTTTCAAAACGAATGGGAACCGAGGCGATCAAGGATTTTGGCAGACATTTCACTTGGCCTTGCAAACAAGCTTCTTGGATTTGGGGTTCATCCGATCGACTTGTGACGAGTGTCGACAAATTTTGCAAATTGCGCTGGTGAATCAGGTCCAAACCATTCAGTTGCTGATTGAGGAATTCAAAATCAATCAACAGGACCATGTCGTGTGAAACGGTCAAATTTCTGAACTCTGCCGCAGAGGTGAATTTGAGGATCTCAGGGCGGGATTGAGTGCTTTTCAGACTCCGAATTCGATTCTCCCAGAGATTGTGAATCGAAAGGTCGTCGTCGACGATCACGATTTTTGAATTGGCGTGTAGAATAATTTCTTCCCTGAACCAGTGAGGCGCTTGAGCTTTGGGGAGCAAGATTTCAATTTCAGTACCTTTGCCAAGCTCGGACTGGATGTTGAGTTGACCACCCCAGGCCTCAATCGTTGATTTTGCGTGCGCGACACCCAGACCCGATCCGCTTCCATTG
>Ga0075019_10000750_pt1 | contig 18390 bp, 18 predicted proteins | sample ColStrG_CSR_2013_FD_71473 | JGI IMG/M metagenome (GOLD analysis project Ga0075019, IMG submission 71473) | Freshwater sediment microbial communities in response to fracking from Pennsylvania, USA - Cold Stream Run_MetaG_CSR_2013 | ecosystem: Environmental > Aquatic > Freshwater > Creek >...
ATGGTCTTTCCAGATGTCCTGCGTGGTGATTGCAGTAATACCAATGCCGTCGATGATGGCGCGATGGTTCCAGGGCTCGCCCACGCAAAAGCCGTCCATATTGCCCACACGCATGTTGGCCACCATTTGCGGCGGTGGCACCGTAATCACTTTGGAGTCCGCAAACGGGTTGATGCCGTTGGCCGCCATCCAGTAATACAGCCACATTGCATGGGTGCCGGTGGGGAAGGTCTGCGCAAAGGTGTATTCGCGCTTTTCGCTGCCCATGAGCTTGGCCAGACCGGGGCCATCGACGGCGCCCTTGTCGGCCAGCTTTTTGGACAGCGTGATGGCTTGCCCGTTGTTGCTCAGGGTCATCAGCACGGCCATATCTTTTTTCGGCCCACCAATGCCCAAGTGCACGCCATACACCAATCCGTACAAAACGTGTGCAAAGTCGAGTTCGCCGCTGACCAGCTTGTCGCGCACACCAGCCCAACTGGTTTCTTTGCTGGGGATGATCTTGACGCCGTACTTCTGGTCAATGCCAAGCACTGAGGCCATCACCACACTGGCGCAATCGGTCAGCGGGATAAAACCGATTTTGACTTCTGTCTTCTCCGGCGCATCCGAGCCGCCGGCATACACCGCGGCACGCAGGGCCGGTGTGATTCCCACCGCACCGACGGCGGCTGTTTGCAGCACGGCGCGGCGGCTGAGTTTGGCGTTGAGCAGATCGGTCATAGAAATCGTCCTTGCAAAAGTTGAAAAACAAAAAAGGCGTCCGCACTGGCCGCACTGCTTTACGCCGTGCAACCGTGGGGACGCCTTTGTCCTGTGAGGAATGCAACAACCGCCGTTGGCTGGTGCATTGCCCGTGACCATCGCTGGTCTCATGTTTTTCTATGCAAGTCGCGTGCCATGTTTCTTTGGCTCTGTGACGCTTTGGGTGTTCGCACGCTCTGACGCCAGGGGCGAATGCTTCCGCGGCTGTCCCCCGGCCTGCGGCCTCCTCCTTTATGCCGCTGCAGCATCCGCCCCCGGCGTCAGGGCTGGACCTTTGGGATCTTTTGGTGTCGCAAAAATCGCTTGTCGGGGCGGTGTGGCGCTCTGCTGCGGTAGGTAAAAGGAGGAGCCCACGCAGTGGGCGGGGGACACGGACGCAGCAGAGTGCCACGCCGCCCCGATGCCAGAAATGCCTTCAAAAGATCCCTACCTGAGCACTATTTTTGTGCGGCGCACCAAAACCGCGAGTTCAGCCCAGCAAATCCGCCACATCCAACATACGCTGCGCCACTTCCACCAGCTTGAGGTTTTTGTCCATCGCGGCTTTGCGCAAGCGGGCATAAGCCTCCGGCTCCGTTAGCTTCTGTCGCTCCATCAACAAGACTTTGGCGCGATCAATGACTTTTCGGTCTTTGAGTTCGGTGCTGAGCTCCTGCAACTCTGAACGTGTGTCGGCCAGTTCCTGACGCATGGACTCCTCGTGCTGGAAGCGTGCAATCGCAACATCCAGAATTGGCCGGATCCGCTCGGGCGATAAACCGGAAACAATGTAGGCCGAAACACCCGCTGCCACCGCTGCCTTGACATGGCTGGTGTCGTTGTCGTTGGTAAACATCACAATGGGCCTGCGCGCATCCCGGGTTGCAATCACCACGTGTTCCAACGCATCGCGGGCATCGCTTTCCGCATCCACGATCACCAGGTCGGGTTGCAACTGCGCCAGTCGTTCGGTCAGAAAAACATCGGCAGGCAACGAAGCGACCAAATTGAACCCGCTCTCCAGCAAACCAATGCGCAAGCTGCGCGAGCGCTCCGCCAAGCCGCGTGCCTGATCATCCGAAGCGTCGATCAGGTCAAGCTCGGGCGATATCACGACGATTCGAAGCGCGGCAGTCATCCTTGATGCGGCGCAAGAAACGCGCCAGTTACACCCCTGAATCCAGTCCCAAACGCCTTAGCGTTGTGGCAATACGCGGCGCAGCGTGGCGGCAAAATCGCGTGGGTTGAATTTGGCGACATAGCCATCGGCACCCACGCTTTTGACATGGTTTTCGTTCGTCGAACCGGTCAATGAGCTGTGGATCACCACCGGAATGCCGTCAAAGCGCGCATCCGACTTGATATGGCGTGTCAGGGTAAAGCCATCCATCTCCGGCATCTCCAGATCAGTTAGCACCAGCGCTATGCGATCCTGAATGGTGGCGCCCTCTTTTTTGGCGTCTGCCGCCATGGCGTTGAGCCGGTCCCAGGCCTCCTTGCCCGTCTTGGTCATGACATAGGGCACGCCCATCGCTTTCAGGCCCAACTCGATCACGGAGCGCGCCACGGCAGAATCGTCTGCCACCAGAATTTGGGTGCCTTTAGGCAGTTGCAGCTCGGGCCCAACCGCTTCGCGGTTGATTTCTTCCGTCGAGGTTGGCAACACATTTTTCAGGATCTGCTCCACATCGAGCACCTGCGCCAGACGGGTGTTGGCGACTGCCCCGTCGATCCGAGCAATTCCGGTGATGAGCGCGCCGCCATCGCTGCTTTCTGCTGGCAGCACCTGGCTCCACTCCATGCGGACAATCTCGTTGACCTGCTCCACCGCAAACGCCTGCACGGTGCGCGCGTACTCGGTGACCATCAAAATGGTGCGCCCCTTGGTCGGGTTGCAACCGACTACTGCGGGCAAATCGATAACAGGAATAATCTGCCCGCGAATATTGGCCACACCCATCATGTGATCGTGAGAGTTGGCCAGTTCGGTGATGTGTGGCATCACCAGCACTTCGCGCACCTTGAACACGTTGATGCCGAACAACTCGCGCTGGCCGCTGTTTCTGGATTCACCCAATCGAAATAGCAACAGCTCAAACTTGTTGTTGCCAGCCATCTTGGCGCGTTCGTCGATTTCCTGTTGCGCAGTTTTCATGGTGTCCCTCTTTGTTGCCCGCAAGGGCGTTTATGTCACTGAGCCCGGCTGCCTCAGCGCATGTGTTTGAACATTTTTGCATTGAACCGTTCGGGCACACCCACTCGGCGTGGCCCGGGCAGCAACTCGAACGCTTCACCTGCCTGCAGCACGCCGGGCTGATCTACCGACAAATAGAAGCCGCAAAAGCCGCTTTGCGCCATCGCCTTGACTGCTGTGTTGAAGCCCATCGCCGCATTGAACTTGAAGCACGGCTCACGCGGCTGCTCCACCCGCAAGGCGCATTGCGAAAAGCGCAGCACGTCACCAACCCACACATGGGCTTCCAACAGACCGCGCAAAGTCAGGTTTTCACCGACAGCGCCAAATGGGAGCGCGTCGTCAATATCCGCCAGACCTGCGGCTTCACGCTGTGCCTGCCAAAAGGCGTAATGCTCAGCCGGGTAGGCATAAACCGCCTTGTCCAGACCGCCATGCACGCTGGGGTCGGCTTGCTCGTCACCTTCCAGCCCCAATGGATGCACCACTACCGGCCCGGCGACGGGTGACTTCCGGATTGCCGTCAGCACGCTGCGGCCCGCCATTAGCACTTTGCGGGCCTGTCCGATCTGGATGCTTTCGATGTACATGGTGGATCTCTCTTTAACAATCAAAGCGTGCGCTGCGCGATCTTGCCCGCTCGGCTGGAGTATTTGGTGACAGCATCCAGCGTCTCCACCTGCACCATCGCCGGGCGCTGGTAGACGTTTTCCTTCAACCAAACCAATTCGTCCTGCAACGCCGCCTCAGAAGTCAGCCGCGTGTGCCAAACCCGCTGCTCGGCATTCCACCGATATCCTCTGACCTTGAGCAGGTCTTTGGCCTCGAACGGCGCATTGGTAGCCTGCAATCTATAACTCGGTTGTTGGGCCGCTGCCAGCAACGTCGCCAAGCCCGACTCGTGGCCCTGAGGCAGTGGAGCCGCGAGCACCGCCAGCAATGCGTGGCAGTCCATTTCAGCGCGGTGTGCGTCATAAAACCAGCCCATCGCCTGGGCCAGGTTCTCAAGCTTTGCAGAACTTCGGCCTTGCGCTTTCCAGTCGATGTCGGCGAACGAGCAACTCCAGGGAAGACGTGCAAATGCCGGCAGTCGGCTCTCCACAAACGGACGATCAAAGCCGGCGTTGTGGGCAATCACCAGATCGACGCCGTCGAGCATCTGCGCAATTTTGGCCTCGTCGAGTTGGCGTCCAGCGACATCACTGTTTGTGATTCCGGTCAGCGCCACGACTTCCTTGGGAATCGGCTTGCCCGGATCTTCGAGTTCGTCATAGACCGTCACCGGTCCGACCGGCAATCCGGTGGCGTTATCGACCACCACCCGCAGCATCGCCAGTTCAATAATGCGTTCTCTAGTGGCATCGAGCCCGGTGGTTTCGGTGTCCAGCACCACAATGCAAGTGCGCTCTATGTCACTGCCAATCGCGTCCGGTTCCGGCCAGTCAAGACGGGGCTTGAGGCGGCGCAGCAGCCGGTAGTCCGGATGCGACTCCAGTTGTTGTGCGATGGCTTCCCAATCTGCGGTGACCTGGTCCGCTGCGCCCTGACCGGCAATGGCCGTCTCGCCACTTTCCGGGGCATGGGGGCCGCTGTTTGGGGATTTTTTACCACTGCTGTGCGCCGTTGTTTTCGGCTTTTTGGGTGCCTTGCGCTTCTGTGCCAGATCAGGCACCGCCAGTTCCGGAAACAGATCAAGAGCGACTGCGTTGGGGTTCAAGAATGCACCTCTGAAAGCTGCATTATTGCCCCTATCATGACCGCCTACCGGAACACACTGCATGCATAAAGTTCTCAAAAGCGTTCGTATTCTGAGCCTCGCCCTGAACCTGCCGGGGCCCGCCGCATTGATGCGCTGCCAAAACATGGGCGCACGCTGCACCAAGCTCGAACCACCGCCATCGCAGCCGACATCGGCCAGCGGTGACCCCATGGCGTCCTACAACCCGCAGGCCTACGAGCAGATGCATGCCGGGGTGCGCACCGTCGTGGCCGATCTGAAATCCGAAGCAGGACAAAAATCGCTTCATAAATTGTTGGCCAAAACCGATGTGCTGCTGACCTCGTTTCGCCCATCGGCGCTGGTCAAGCTCGGCATCGCATGGAAGCAGCTCAGCGCCCAATACCCCACACTGTCGGTGGTTCAAATCGTTGGTGCACCGGGGCCGCAAGCCGAAGAGCCGGGCCACGACCTGACCTACCTTGCTGCCAACAACCTGATCACCGGCCTGGATTTGCCACCAACCCTGTACGCCGACATGGGTGGCTCACTCATCGCCACTGAAGCGGTGCTCAAAGCGCGGCTATATTTTTTGCGCACTGGCCGAGGCTTGCTGCAAGAAGTCGCGCTATCAAATGCCGCAGCCTATCTGGCCTTGCCCCGCCACTGGGGTTTGACAGCTACGGACGGTGCCGTGGGCGGCGCACACGCGGGCTACCGGGTCTACGCCTGCAAAAATGGCCGGGTCGCGCTGGCGGCATTGGAGCCCCACTTTGCGCGCGCGCTTGGCAACTTGATGGGATTGAACATTTCATCAGGCGCCAGCATGCAGGATCGTGCCACGCACCGGTGCGTCGAACAATTCATGGCCAGCAAAACCCGCAGACAACTCGACGCGCTCGCTGCGAAGCACGATATTCCCCTGCTCACCTTGGCCTGAAACTACCCCAGCGACTTTGCTAGCGGGCCTTGCGCGCCGGCCTGGCACTGCCGGTCACGCGTGGCGGCAAACCAGTGTGCTGCGTCAGCATGCGGCCCTTCACGGGTGCCGCCGCGACTGAGCGCTTGACCGGGGCATCGGTCGAATTCTTTTTACGCGCGCTCTGGTATCCACCATCACCCAGCGGCTGAAACGTGGGAATCAAATGGTGCTTGCCATTGCCGATCAGGTCGGCGCGCCCCATCGCCTTCAAGGCCTCGCGCAGCAGCGGCCAGTTGTTGGCATCGTGGTAGCGCAGAAAAGCCTTGTGCAGGCGGCGGCGCTTTTCGCCACGGACGATGTCCACCGCGTCGTCCGACGACTCCACTGCACGGTGAATCTTGCGCAGCGGATTGCGTCCGGAGTGGTACATGGCGGTCGCGGTCGCCATCGGGCTGGGGTAAAAGGTTTGCACCTGGTCGGCACGGAAACCGTTTTTCTTCAGCCAGACCGCCAAGTTCATCATGTCTTCGTCGGTGGTTCCCGGGTGGGCCGCAATGAAGTAGGGAATCAAAAACTGCTTTTTGCCGACCTCGGCACTGAACTTGTCGAACAAGGCCTTGAACTTGTCGTAGCTCCCGATGCCGGGCTTCATCATTTTGGTCAGCGGCCCCTGCTCGGTGTGCTCCGGCGCAATTTTGAGGTAGCCGCCCACATGGTGCTGCACCAGTTCCTTCACGTACTCCGGGCTTTTGACCGCAAGGTCGTAGCGCAGACCCGAGCCAATCAAAATCTTTTTGATGCCCTTGAGCGCGCGGCCCCGTCGATACATCTTGATCAGCGGGCCGTGGTCGGTCGTCAGGTTCTGACAAATTCCAGGAAAAACGCAACTGGGCTTGCGGCAGGCGGCTTCAATCTCCGGGCTTTTGCAACCCAGCCGATACATGTTGGCCGTCGGGCCGCCGAGGTCTGAAATGGTTCCGGTGAAACCCTTCACCTTATCGCGGATGTCTTCGATTTCCTTGATGACCGAGTCTTCCGAACGGCTTTGAATAATGCGGCCCTCGTGCTCGGTGATGGAGCAAAAAGTGCAGCCGCCAAAACAGCCGCGCATGATGTTGACGCTGAACCGGATCATCTCCCAAGCCGGGATTTTGGTCGCACCGTCATGGCTGCCGTTCTCATCCGCATAGCTCGGGTGCGGGCTGCGTGCATACGGCAGATCGAACACCATATCCATCTCGGCAGTGGTCAGCGGAATCGGGGGCGGCGTGATCCACACATCGCGCGCCGTGGCGCCCTCGCCATGCGCCTGCACCAGTGCGCGCGCATTGCCAGGGTTGGTCTCCAGATGCAGCACACGATTGGCATGCGCATAAAGCACCGGGTCGCTCTTAACCTGCTCGTAGCTGGGCAGGCGAATCACCGAGCGGTCGCGAGGCGGCAAGCGCAATTTGCCTTTGCCGCTGGGAATCGATGGGTTGATGACAAATGTCAAAGGCTTGATCGCTGCATCGGAAGCAGCTTGCGTCCGCGCCGTGCCTTCATCGCCTGACTGAGGTTCAGCGCTGTCCAGGGCCTGGGTTTGGGGCTGATCTTCCTTGCTGCAAGTCGCGCCCTGCTGCGCCGCTTGCTCGGAAGTCGTCATGTAGGGATTGACATGCGCCTCTACGCGGCCGGGCTCGTCCACGCGGGTCGAGTCGATTTCAAACCAGCCCTTGGCCGAAGCATCGCCCGGCCTGCGCACAAAGGCCGTGCCGCGCACATCGGTAATATGTTCCACCGGCTCGCGCGCCGCCAAACGGTGCGCGATCTCGACAATGGCGCGCTCCGCATTGCCATACAGCAGCAAATCGCATTTTGCGTCCACCACGACTGAGCGGCGCACCTTGTCACTCCAGTAGTCGTAGTGGGCAATGCGCCGCAAACTGCCTTCGATGCCGCCCAAAATGAGGGGGGTGTCCTTGTAAGCCTCGCGGCAACGCTGGCTATAGACAATCGCCGCCCGGTCGGGGCGTTTACCACCCACATCGCCCGGCGTGTAGGCATCATCAGTGCGGATTTTTCGGTCGGCCGTGTACCGGTTGATCATGGAATCCATGTTCCCGGCGGTCACGCCCCAAAACAAATTGGGCTTACCCAGCACCTTGAAGGCCTCGGCGCTGGTCCAGTCCGGCTGGGCGATGATGCCCACCCGAAAGCCCTGGGCTTCCAGCATCCGGCCAATGACCGCCATGCCAAAGCTGGGGTGGTCCACGTAGGCGTCACCCGTGACCAACACAACATCACAACTGTCCCAACCGAGCTTGTCCATCTCGGCGCGTGACATCGGCAAAAACGGCGACGTGCCGAAGCGCGCGGCCCAGTACTTTTTGTAACTGGACAGCGGCTTTGCAGCGCGCGCGAAAAAAGAGACGTCGACGGGGGCGTTCATAGGGGTACCGGGGGAATAGCGCGCTATTTTAAGGTCGCTGCTCCTCTGACACGCGTCAAAGGGTTACTGCTGGCCTCACGGCCATCGGCGAACGCCCATTGACCCGTAGAATCGGATGTGTCGGATCAGCTTAGAAAGAACCAAGGCTTATGCAACGTACCGACCACTCACTCCTGTCGCCGAGCCTGGGGAGTAACAAGACGCTTACCAGCTTGCATTTCGGCACGCCCGGATCCGGTAAAAAAATCTATTTGCAGGCCAGCCTGCACGCTGAGGAATTGCCCGGCATGCTGGTTGCGTATCACCTGCAACCGATGTTGCAGGCCGCCGAGGCGGCAGGTCAAATCTGTGGCGAAATCACTCTGGTACCGGTCGCCAATCCGATCGGTCTGGCGCAGCGCCTGGACCACAAGCCGATGGGCCGGTTTGAACTCGACACATCAGAAAACTTCAATCGCCGTTACCCTGATCTGGCCGCAGCCGTCCTACCCGCAGTATTGGGGAAACTGGGCTCTGATGCTGCCGCCAACGTGGCAACCGTGCGTCAGGCCATCACAGCCTACCTCGAGCAATGGAAGCCAAAGACCGAACTTGAAAGCATGCGCCAAACCTTGCTGATGCTGTCGCACGACGCAGACGTCGTGCTCGATCTGCACTGCGATTGCGAAGCGGTGGTGCATTTTTACTGTGAAGAAAGTTGCTGGCCCGAACTGGAGCCCATTGCCCGCTTTGTTGGTAGCGAGGCCATCTTACTGGCCAAAGATTCGGGCGGCGGACCAATCGACGAGTGCCTCTCCGGCGTCTGGTGGCGTCTGGCCGATGCCCTCAAAACAGCGGGCGACACCAGCCCCTTGCCCCAAGGCTGCTGCTCGACCACGATTGAGCTGCGCGGCGAAGCCGACGTGAGCCATTCCAACGCACGGCAGGATGCACAGGCCATCTTTGCCTATCTGGAGTACATCGGCGTGCTGCAAACCGGCCATAGAGCGGCCATGCCCAATGCGAAATGTCAGCCCACGCCATTGGCCGGTTCTGAGACGCTGCGCACGACGGTCCCGGGGATTGTGGTCTTTGCCGCGACGCCGGGCGTGCACCTGAAAGCAGGTGATCTGGTGGCCGAGGTGGTTAACCCGATTACTCTTGAATCTGCGAGGGTCTGCGCGACTGTCGAAGGCGTGTTTTACGCACGCATCCGTGACCGGTATGTCACTGCGGGTTGCGAGATCGGCAAAATCGCAGGTGCAATCGCGTTTCGCGTTGGATCACTTTTAGGAAACTGACCAGACTGCTAACCAATTGAGCGAATTCTCCATGCCTGAGCAGGACCTTTTTAAGCGAGTCAAATCGGTAGCCATAAGGGCATGCCGCGCCCGCATCGACGCCAGCCTGGTGCACGCGAACATCTGGTTGCCGGCACCATGAAGTCACGACCACAATCCTTATCCGACCTGTTCTGGTCCTTTTCCATGTTGGCGTTACAAGGTTTTGGCGGCGTACTGGCCGTGGTGCAGCGTGAGCTGGTGGACAAAAAACAATGGCTGACCGACCAGGAGTTCGTGGAAAACTGGGCGGTTGCACAGATTTTGCCAGGGCCCAATGTCGTCAATCTGTCGTTGATGATTGGCGACCGTTATTTCGGACTGCGTGGCGCCCTGGTTGCGCTGGCAGGTATGTTGTTATTCCCGTTGTTGATCGTGTTGCTGATCGCCATCGTATTTGCAGGCATCTCGGATTTGGCACCGGTGCAGGGTGCGTTGCGTGGCATGGGCGCGGTTGCGGCGGGCCTGATCACCGCCACCGGTATCAAACTTGTCAAGACCTGGAAAGAAAACGTGATGGGGATGCCCGCGTGCATTGGCATCGCGGTGGTCACCTACGTTACCGTCGCGCTTTTACACGTCCGGCTGCTTTGGGTCATTCTGGGCATCGGCGGACTGGCTTGCCTGTGGGCGTTTCGTCAACTCGGAAAATTGCCAGAATACCAAGGGGCAGCGGAGGATAACGGGCCATGATTTCTTCTCTGAGCCCGGGTGACTGGTTCGACCTCGTTACCCACTTTCTGGCCCTATCGCTGCTGGCAATTGGCGGCGCAATCACGACCGCGCCCGAGATGCATCGCTATCTGGTGTCCGAGCAGCTCTGGTTGAGCAACGCGCAGTTCAATTCCAGTATTGCCCTGGCCCAGGCGGCGCCTGGGCCCAATGTGCTGTTTGTCGCATTGGTCGGCTGGAATATCGGCGTCAATGCGGCGGGCGGTGCGGCGATGGGCGTCAAAGCGTGGCCCCTGGGACTGCTCGGTGTTGTGCTGTGTCTGACCGCAATACTCCTGCCGAGCACCACACTCACCGTTGCGGCGGCACGTTGGGGCCACAAAAACAAGGACCGGCGAGCGGTTCGCGCATTCAAGCAAGGCATGGTGCCGGTGGTGGTCGCGCTGCTCGCATCAACGGGCTGGATTTTGGCGGCCAGTCATGGTTTGCCGACGGAAAACTGGCGGCCCTGGTTGCTGACCGCGATCGTCACCCTGCTGTGCTGGCGCACAAAAATTCACCTGTTATGGCTGCTCAGCGTGGGTGGCGTTCTGGGATGGCTAGGCTGGGTCTGACCGGGCCTGACGCTGGCGCAGTGCCTCATACAGGCAGACACCACTGGCAACCGACACGTTCAGACTCTCCACCGCGCCCTGCATCGGAATGCTGACCAACTGGTCGCAGGTTTTGGCCGTGAGCTGGCGCATGCCGTCGCCCTCGGCGCCCAGCACCAACGCAACCGCACCCCTCAGGTCAGCCTGATAGAGCGTTTTGGGCGCGGCATCGCTGGTGCCGATGATCCAGATATTGCGCTCCTTGAGTTCGTTCAGGGTGCGTGCCAAGTTGGTCACCATGAAATAGGGAACGGTTTCGGCGGCTCCGCTGGCGACCTTGGCCACCGTCGCGTTGATGCCCGCCGCATGGTCTTTTGGAGCGATCACCGCATGCGCGCCCGCACCATCAGCAACACGCAGGCAGGCCCCCAGGTTGTGCGGATCGGTGACCCCATCGAGTACCAGGATCAGAGGCTGGGTGCGCTGATCCACAGCCAGCACGGCGTTGGCAGCCTCGAGCCGCTCCAGCAATTCGTCGAGCGAGTGGACTTGCTTGACTTCGTGCACCCGCGCCGCCACGCCCTGATGACCATGGTTACCGGCCAATTTGGAGAGCCGCAAGCCGTCGGATTCGACGATTTTGATACCGGCCTCAACCACCTTTTCCATGAACTGGCGCATGCGCGCGTCGCGCCGCGTTGGTTCGTAATAGACCTCAATGATGGATTGGGGCGCTGTTTTGAGCCGAACGCCAAGGGCATGAAAACCGAAAAGTACTTTTGGGGATGACATTCCCTGATTATCGTTTTAAGCGACCAAGCAGCCAGCTTCGATGGTGATACGCCGCTCGCACCGGTCAGCGATAGCGAGATCGTGGGTCACCAGCACCAGCGTTGTGCCCAATTCGCGGTTGAGGTCAAACATCAATGCCATGATTTTTTCGCCGGTCGCAAAGTCCAGGCTTCCGGTTGGCTCATCGGCCAACAGCACTGCAGGATGCACGACAAACGCACGCGCCAATGCAACCCGCTGCTGCTCACCCCCCGACAAAACCCTGGGATAGGCCTGCAAGCGTGTCTCCAGGCCCACGCGTTTGAGCATATCGGTTGCCAGAGCGCGCGCATCCTTTCGGCCATCCAGTTCCAGTGGCAGCATGACATTCTCCAGCGCCGTCAGGTTCGCCAAGAGCTGAAAACTCTGGAACACGAAGCCCACACGGCGCGCGCGCAAGGCCGCACGCTGGTCTTCATCGAAGGCGAAAATGTCCTGCCCGTCCAGACGTACCGTGCCAGTGCTGGGCGTGTCCAGTCCTGCAATGATGGACAACAGCGTGCTCTTGCCCGAACCTGATGCGCCAACGATGGCCACGGTCTCACGGGCTTTGAGTGCAAAATCGATGTCACGCAGAATCTCCAGCGTACCGGTGGAATCCGTTACCGCCTTATAAACATGTTCGACTGAAATGATTGAATCTGACATCGCGTTCCCATTGGTTCGCCGACACTGTAGCGCGCTTCTGTTAATACTCAGCCTTGGCGGGGCATGGACGCCGATTGCAGCGAGCGCCGACGCAGGCAGCCGGCCGGGAACCGCACCCGCCATCGTAGTGATTGGCGATTCGCTCAGTGCCGAATACGGCCTCAGGCGCGGTACTGGCTGGGTAGCGCTTTTGCAGGAACGCCTGGCAACCGAAAAGCACGGGTTGCAAGTGGTCAATGCCAGCATCAGCGGCGATACCACCGCAGGGGGCCTCAACCGCCTGCCCGCGTTGCTGGCCCAACACAAACCGGCGATCGTGGTGATCGAACTCGGGGGGAACGACGCTCTGCGCGGATTGCCGCTGGAGACAACCCGCAACAATCTGAAAGTCATGGCAGAAACCGCTCGGGCAGCGGGCGCCAAAGTGCTGCTGATAGGTATGCAAGTCCCGCCCAACTACGGTCAGGACTACACCAAGCAGTTTTTTGAGACTTTTGCCTCTGTTGCCCACGAAACCAAATCTGCCCTGGTGCCTTTTTTGCTCAAGGGCATCGCTGACGCACCCAACGCTGAGACGCTGTTTCAGGCCGATCGCATTCACCCGGTGGAAGCCGCCCACCCCACCATCCTGAACAACGTTTGGCCCGCGCTAAAACGACTGCTGCCCTGATCACCAGTCCATGCCATTAATCACTATCAGCGCGCAGAATCTGATGGCGCAACTGCACGAATACGACACCATCATCGACGCACGTACCGAGGACGAATATGCCGAGGACCACCTGCCCGGCGCCGTCAACTGGCCGACTCTCAACAACCAGCAGCGCATCGACATCGGCACCCTGTACAAGCAGGTCAATGCGTTCGAAGCCAAGAAGCGTGGCGCAGCAATCGCCGCCCGCAATATCGCAACGCATCTGGAGCGCGAAGTCATCGACAAGCCGCGCGACTGGAAGCCACTGGCCTATTGCTGGCGCGGTGGCAAACGCAGCGGTTCGCTGTCTTTGATCCTGGATCAGATTGGTTTCAAAACGACGCTGGTAGAGGGCGGCTACAAAGCGTTTCGGGCAGCCGTGGTGGCAGATATTCCGAAAATTGTCAGCACTTTGGACTTGCGCGTCGTCTGCGGCACTACGGGCTCCGGCAAGACACGCCTATTGCATGCGCTCAAAACCCTGGGTGCCCAGGTGCTGGATCTGGAGGACCTGGCAAAGCACAGAAGTTCAGTGCTAGGCGCCATTCCCGGCGTGGATCAGCCTACACAAAAAGGTTTTGACACGCTGGTGTGGGATGTACTCAGACATTTTGATGCGAGACTTCCCGTGTTCGTTGAAAGTGAAAGCAAAAAAGTGGGCAACGTATCGGTCCCCACCGCGTTGATTGAAAAGATGCGCGCCAGTGCTTGCCTCGACCTATGCCTGCCAGTGGCCGCGCGCGTGGCATTGCTACTGGAAGACTATGACTACCTGGCCAAAGATTCCACTTATTTTTGCAACCGGCTGGACATCCTGGCAGAGTTCCGGGGCAAGGCGACAGTCGCAGCATGGAAGGACAAAGTACTGCAGGGCCATCTCGAACCCGTGGTGGAGGAATTATTAACCCAGCACTACGACCCGGTTTACCTGCAGTCAATGCAGCGCAACTTCAGCCAATACGGGACGGCAGTAACAATTACGCCAACCGACCACAGCATGGCAGCGATGCTTGCAATGGCCCAAACCCTGATCTGACCTCCTGCATCAACCCGCGGCGCTGCCGTCATCCACCGACGGGCTTGGGCCGTCATCGGAGGCGGCCTGCTCGGCAGCGTCATTAGGCGTTCCGTCATCGGGTTTGCGGTCGGCCTTGCTCTTGAGCTTTTCTTCCTTTTTCTTTTTCTTGGCCAGCTCTTTCTGACGCTTTTCGTATCCGTAATTGGGTGTTGCCAAAGTGTGCTTTCGTTAATTCACGCGACTGTAACATCACCCGCCGGCCACTCGACGACACCCCGATAGGCATGCCAACTGGCGTATCCCAGCAAGGGCCCCACCAACAGCAAACCAGTGCACCAGGGTGTGAACAGCGCCAGCCCCACCAACAGTGCAATCAATAGTCCCCAAAGCGCCATCACAATGGTGTTGACGAACACCGCTTCAAGGCTGGTAATCGCGGCAGAGATAGCGTCCGTGTCCCGGTCTAGAATCATGGGGATAGACACGGCCGATATGGAAAAAACCAGAACCGCGAAGCCTGCGCCGACGATGCAATAAGCAGCCACGAATTCCAGATTTTCAGGATTGAAAATGGCGTCGATAACACCGGCGGTCGATGGCATTCCCGTATTAAAAAAAACCGCAAAGACGACCAGGGATGCACGCCCCCAAAGTAGTTCCAGAACGATCAGCACCAGCACCAGCATGCCCATGCTTTTAAGGTGACTGTCCCAGCAGGTGATCGATGCCCCCAGTTCGGCAGGCAAGCCCGCTTGACGGCGACGGCTGACCTCGTACAAGCCCATCGCCAGGAATGGGCCCACCAGTAAACAACCGGAGGCGATCGACATGGTGTACTCGGGTTTAGAGCGAAACACCAAGCGCAAAATGATCGCCATCAGGCAGAACGCTGTGCCATAAAAAACACTGATAGCAGGTTCTGCCCACAGGTCCTGCCCGCCCTTTGCAAGCCATGAAAAGGGATGCTGGAGGCGCAGGTGCGCAATCGTTTTGTCAGGCGCCTCGGACGCAGGGGGAATGTAGGGCGGCGGCGCTTCGTATTCGGGCAGCTCGGACATCGTTGCAACGACCTTCAGCGCAGTAAACGCAGCGCCTGCGCAATATCGTCTTGCAAATCCTGCACGTGTTCCAGACCAATACTGAAACGTACCAGCGCGCCTTTGGCGATGTGTGCCGGCCATTGCCCCCGCATTTCTGTCAAGTCGTAGGGTACAACCAGACTCACAGGCCCGCCCCAGCTGTAGCCCAGTTTGAACAGCTTCAGCGCGTCGCAAAACGCGTCGGACTGGTTTCGGTCAAAGCGTTCGTCCAGGACCACGCTAAACAGTCCCGCAGCGCCGCCTAACCCGTTTTCGCACAAGGCCTGCCAATGGGTATGGCCGGGCGAATCGGCCAGGGCGGGATGCAGGACCTGCGCGAATTCAGGCTGCGATTGCGCCCAGCGGGCCAGGCTGCGGGTGGCCTCGTCGTGCGCCCGGTAACGCAGAAGCATGCTAGGTAGCGAGCGCAGCACGGCCTCCACGTCATTGGCGCCAACACCCAGACCCAGGCGCATGTGGCACAACTTGATGCGCATGGACAGCGCGTCGTCAACGGTGATCACACTACCCATCAACACGTCGCCTCCCCCGCTGGGGTATTTGGTCAGCGCATGTGCCGTGATATCCACCGATAGGGCCGGCTTGACCCCGGGCACCAGGTCAAAGGGCTTGAAGGCCAGGCCCGCGCCCCAGGTATTGTCCAAAGCGGTCAGAACACCGCGCTGTCGGCAAATTTGAACCTGCCGAACCAGATCAGGAAACTCGAGTGTGACCGAACCCGCAGCTTCAAGCCACACCAGCTTGGTACGGCTGGAAATCTGCGCTTCCAGATCTTGCGGATCCATCGGGTCGAAATACTGGTGGGTGATACCCCATGCCTTGAGTTCGCCTTCGGCAAAAGTTTTGTTGGGACCGTAGGCGTTGTCGGGAATGAGTACTTCGTCGCCGGTCTTGAGAACGGCCATGGCCACCAGCGCCAGCGCAGCCAATCCGCTGGGCACCAGCAGACAATGCCGCCCGCCCTCCAATGTGCAAAGACGCTCTTCCAAAGCGTAGGTTGTGGGCGTCCCATGCAGTCCATAGGTGTAGGCCGATTTGTCTTTCCAATCCCGGCTGCGCATGGCGGCCACCGTAGGAAAAAACACGGTGGAGGCCTTGAAAACACCGGGCTGGGGCGCCTCAAAACCTTCCGGCGGCACATACCGGTGGTGAATCAAATCGGTTACCAAGTCAGTCATGAGCAGAACGCTGAGGGGGGATGCGGTTAAACGCTCCACTTTTCCAGTAACTGCTGGGGCCCAAGTGCGTCGTAACTCTCGAAAGGCTGGTGAATCCACGGATTGGTTGGCAAGAACTCGACCGAGTAGTCCGGGGTAAAAACTGACAGTGCCTTGGTCCAGATCACTGCGCTGCGCAACTCAGTAATCGGCTTGTAGTTGCCATGCAATTGTGTGATAACGGCTTTCATGGTGTGCCCCGAATCGGCCAAATCATCCACCAATAAAACCTTGCCGGCAATTTCGCCTTTGGGCGTTGTGATGAACCGGGCGATATCCAGATTGCCTTGCACCGTGCCAGCATCGGCACGGTAGGAACTGGTGGACATGATGGCCAACGGCTTGTCGAACACCCTCGACAGAATGTCGCCAGGCCGCATACCGCCGCGTGCCAGACACAGGATGGTGTCAAATTCCCAGCCTGACTGGAACACCTTGATGGCCAGCTTTTCAATCAGGTTGTGGTATTCGTCGTAGCTCACATAAAGGTGCTTGCCATCTTCAGTCAACATGCGAGAACTCCTTTTCTTAACCGTTAAAAAGCCGCTTACTGCTCGGCCTGGTAGGGGTGGCGCACCATGATGGTGTGGTCACGGTCCGGGCTGGTTGACACCAGGTGAATCGGTACACCCGTCACCTGCTCAATGCGTTGCAAATAATACCGTGCGGTCGCCGGAAGTTTGGCGTAGTCCGTCACACCCACAGTGCTTTCGGACCAGCCCTGAATCACCTCATAAACCGGTTTGCAGCGACCAATGTCTTCGGCCCCCATGGGCAAAATGTCGATGTGCTCACCATCCAGTTCGTAACCGGTGCACAGCATCAGTTCCTTGATGCCATCGAGCACATCGAGTTTGGTGATGCAAAGGCCAGACAAGCCGTTGACCTGCGCCGAGCGCTTGAGCAAGGCCGCATCAAACCAGCCGCAGCGCCGTGAACGACCGGTGGTGACACCTTTCTCGGCCCCCACGGTGCTCATGTGGTAGCCCGCAGTCCCCGGAGTTTCCCAATCGAGCTCGGTAGGGAATGGTCCGCCACCAACACGCGTGCAATAAGCTTTGGTGATACCGAGGACGTAATGCAGCATCCCTGGCCCAACGCCGGAGCCCGCGGCCGCATTGCCTGCCACGCAGTTGCTTGAGGTGACGTAGGGATAGGTACCGTGGTCCACATCCAGCAAGGTTCCCTGGGCACCTTCGAAGAGCAGGTTGGCACCAGCGGCATGCGCTTCATTCAACTCGCGCGATACGTCTGCAATCATGGGCTTCAGCAATGCAGCATGTTGCATTGCCTGCGCATAGACAGCATCAAACTGCACTCTGCCACCTTGCATGAAGGGCTCGAGTTGCGCGCCGAAATCAAAGCTTGCGGAGCCCAGATAGGTGGTGAGTATGTGGTTGTGCAGGTCGAGCAGGTCGCGCAACTTGGTGGCAAAGCGCTGCGGATGCTTCAGGTCCTGAACCCGCAGCGCGCGCCGTGCGATCTTGTCTTCATAGGCCGGGCCAATGCCGCGCCCGGTGGTTCCGATCTTGGTACCGGTTCCTTTCTCACGGGCCACTTCCCGGGCCAGATCCAGCGCCACATGAAAAGGCAATATCAGCGGGCATGCCTCACTCACGCGCAGGCGCGAGCGCACCTCAACGCCCGCTTTTTCCAGCCCCTCGATTTCTTCAAAAAGTTTGGCCGCCGAGAGCACAACGCCATTGCCGATGTAGCACTTCACACCGGGCCGCATGATGCCGCTGGGTATCAAATGCAGTGCGGTTTTTACACCGTTGATCACCAGCGTGTGGCCGGCATTGTGGCCGCCCTGAAAGCGGACCACCCCTTGCGCGCTCTCGGTAAGCCAGTCAACAAGTTTGCCCTTGCCTTCATCGCCCCACTGCGTGCCCACCACCACTACGTTTCGACCTTTTGTTGTGTTCATTTCAGTAATTTCTCAAACAGCTTTCACGACCCAGCGGTCCGCAATCTTTACCAGTTCGCGATCGCATTGGAATTCATCCACTTCACTCTCGTGTCCAGGCAGAACACAAACCACAGTTTCGCCCTGCTGGCGTAAACCGGCGATGGCCAGACGCAATGACGCCTCCTCACCCCAGGGAGCGCGCACGGCAAGGTGTAAAGGTTTGGGACTCACAGCCTCGGCCAGCGCCTTGACGTCCAGGCTGAAGCCCACCGCAGGACGCTTGCGACCGAATATGGATCCGACTTCGTCGTAGCGCCCGCCGCGCGCCAGCGCATCGTTGGCACTTCGGGAAAAAATGGAAAAGCGCATACCCGTGTAATA
>Ga0075019_10000760_pt1 | contig 18249 bp, 13 predicted proteins | sample ColStrG_CSR_2013_FD_71473 | JGI IMG/M metagenome (GOLD analysis project Ga0075019, IMG submission 71473) | Freshwater sediment microbial communities in response to fracking from Pennsylvania, USA - Cold Stream Run_MetaG_CSR_2013 | ecosystem: Environmental > Aquatic > Freshwater > Creek >...
GATCGTCGCCGTTTCAAGCATCAATTACTGGCGGAGATCTAGGGACGCAAAGCACTGCTTTGCGCGTTGCCGACTGATCGTCGCCGTTTCAAGCATCAATTACTGGCGGAGATCTAGGGATTCGCCCACATTCTGCGGGCCGCGGTTGGGCCGGTAGGCCCAACCGATTGCGTGAATATATTCACGCTCCCTACGCGAGCAGTGCTCGCTATCTCCGCCAAATAAAAATGCCCGCTTATGCGGGCATATTTATTTGGCGGAGATCTAGTCCCCCTCCGTAGAACTTCACGCTGTATCATGCCGGATCAAATTTCATGATTTACCATACGAGAGCCCGCACTTTCTTGTATTATTCCGTAGTACCCGATATCATAGAATCTCACCATCTTTGATGGGTGGGACGATGGGTACAAATAACGAGGAGGAAATATGCCGAAACAAGCTGAAGAATTAAAGGCAATGGCAGTGGCTAATTTGAAGACCGAAGGCCTGCACTTTGTCGGTGGTGTAACTGGCTTGGCTCTCCAGGTACTGCCTTCTGGCGCGCGCACTTGGGTTTTACGCATGACAGTCGGCGGCCGGCGCCGCGATATGGGCCTGGGCGGCTACCCTTCTGTAACACTGGCGCAAGCGCGGGATCTGGCGCGGCAAGCCCGGGCGAAAGTCAAGGAAGGTGTAGATCCCATTGAAGAGGGGCGCGCGGCCAGAAGCGAATTAAAAGCTGCGCAAGCAACTGCCCTCACCTTCGACCAGTGCGCTGAAAAATTCATTGCATCTAAAAAATCCGGAGGGAAAAATGCAAAGCACAAGCAACAGTGGAAAAACAGTCTAAAAATGTACGCCTCACCTGTGATGGGTTCATTACTTATACGTGATGTTGGATTGACGCACGTTCTTGCTGTGCTTGAACCAATCTGGGAGAAAAAGACAGAAACAGCCTCCCGGGTACGCAGTCGTATTGAGCAAGTCCTTGACTGGGCTACAGTCCGGAAATGTCGCACTGGTGAGAATCCGGCGCGCTGGCGGGGGCACTTGGACAAAGTTCTGGCCAAGCCTACAGAAATAGCAAAGGTAAAACACCACGCGGCCCTGCCAGTCGGCGAAGTGGCGGCATTTACTGCGAGCCTAAAACAGCAGGAGGGTATGGGTGCCAAAGCGCTGCGGTTCGCAATATTGACTGCGGCCCGGAGCGGCGAAGTTCGAAATGCGGTCTGGTCTGAATTCGATATAACCAGCAAAGTCTGGACGATTCCTGCAGAGCGCATGAAGGCGAATAGGGAACACAGGGTGCCGCTATCAGAAGATGCTTTAGCGTTATTACGCGCACTGCCTCGCGTCGCCGGCACTGACCTGGTGTTCCCATCATCACGCGGCAAGGCGCTTTCGGATATGACGCTGACTTCTGTCATCCGTCGGATGCATGTCGACGCAGTGCCCCATGGTTTCCGCAGCACATTCAGGGACTGGGTATCGGAGCGCACCAGCTATCCCCGCGAAGTTGCAGAAATGGCGCTGGCGCACAAAATCGCTAACCAAGTTGAAGCGGCTTACCGGCGCGGCGATCTTTTCGAGAAACGAATCAAAATGATGAAGGAATGGGCGGCATTCCTCTCGCGCCCTGAGCAACCGGCTGGCGTTGTTGAAATCCATAAAAAGCGGGCCTAACCGGAAAACAATATGACTGACAACTACATAGCAGAACGGCTAACCCAAGGTGATTTGTCAAATGGACAGGCGAAGCGAGTCCAACTGCGAGATATAGCAATTTGGTGGATCGGCACGCAAGGACTGCCAGAGACACATGAAAAACCCTTTCTTCAACGACTGAAGTCTGCGATTAGCGCAGGAATGATTCAGGTTGCCGATTTGATGGGGGAGCGGGTGTTCGATTCAGAAATAGATGCGCAACCACTGGCGGACAACAAACTGACAGTTTTTGCCACGTCGGTGAACGTCTGGCTAGCCTCAAACAATATGCATTTGCTGCCAGTATCTCCAGGGGTAGGCGGAGCCCTAAAGACCAAATCACAAAAAACCGATTGGCAAGATCCGGTCAACCTTAAAATACTTTGGGAAATGTCACTGCGGCCGGGTATGAACCATGAAAAGTTAGGCGCAGCTTTCGGCGTAAGTAGGCAAGCGATAACTCGACCCCTGAAAAATGCGCGAGAAATGTATGGTTCCCAAAAGAAGGCTAGCGCCTTTGATCCACTGAAAGTTAGGAAGGTCACGATGAAATGATGTTGCGCACCATGTTGCGCAAACGGTCCACAAACCAGCGCCAGACAATGGCGCAATGTTGCGGCAACAAATACACCATGTTGCAGTTGAAATAGTTCATTCCGCGCTACACCGTATCGCCGGACATCAGCCCGAATCGCTGTGTTTAAGGGTAACTATGAACTGCACAACTTCCCCGCAGAATCACTCTGCACTATCCAATTTCGATTCCCTTCCGAATTCCGCTCACGTTCGACTTCCGGTCGTAGCGGCGCTCCTGGGCGTATCGATGCCCACCATCTGGCGCTGGGTGAAAATTGGTCGAATCCCATCCCCTGTAAAACTCGGCGCAAATACGACAGCTTGGCGTGTGGGAGAACTTCGGGACTCAATGACTGGCGGTGCAAAATGAAAAACGCCCACACCAAACAAACCGATGTGAGCGCCCTAGACAAGCGTGATTCTATCACCAAATGTGCCGAAAAGCTGGCCAAGCGGATAAGGCGCCACTCACCAACAAAACGCATAGTTGAAGCCCTACTGGAACGTGAGTACCTCTGGCGCACCGAGGTTAACCTTATTGCCGGCTTAAGTAATTCGCCCGACGAAATAATGCGAATCCGCGCCAGCATTGGCAAGCAAAACATTCTGTGCCCTCGGGTCCGAATACCAACCTTAAACGGCCGCTTTACTCAGGCCGGGCAGTATTCACTTTCACTGGAAGGCAAGATGATAGTTCGAATGGCGCTGGATCAAACCAAACGAGGTGCGTCATGCTGACTCGAAATTCTGCCAGGGCGTTCGCTGCATTAATGGCGATTCCAAACGAAAACGAAAAAATCGGCACTGACCGATGGGCTGATGAAATCATGGGTTCCGCGAAGGCCGCAGGGCTTCAATTGAAAGACTACTTGCGCTGGAGGGGTCCGCGCAAGGATTTTCACGGACCGGCTGAATGTGCAGCAACTGAAGATCGCTGGGAAACCATTGTAGCAGCCATGTATGGCGCTGGCCTACTGTACCGCATTGCTTCTGATTACGGGTGGGCCTTATCTGGTGAGCCTCAAGAAGTCTGGGACAAGTGCATTCCAGTTCCTGAAACCCATCGTTATTTTTATGATAATCCCGGCATGCACGTAACGTTGCGAGGGAAATTGCGGATGTTGCCAGAAGATGACCAGACCAAAATTAATGGTATCGAATTGGGGGGCAATATAGTTGCACCGATGCAGGACGCCGCTGGCAAAATTGTCAACTTGGAGTTTTTACTACCACGGGTAACACCGTATGGCGGAGTTAGGAATCGGTTTGCATTCCGCTCAGTAGGTTGGTTTTCTCTCGGATCTATCAGTTCTGAAACTGAAAGAATTTATATCTGCAACAGCGCTCATGATGCATGGTTGTGCAGTGAACTAAGTGGAGAACCCGCGGTATCAATACCGGATCTGTACGACAACGATGCAACAGTCCTCGAAGTTCAGAGGTGCTATCCCAATGCCGAACTTATCGGCGTACCTACCGGCGGAAAGACCGAAGGACGTCGGTGGGTGTACCTTCCTGAAACACTAACAATGCGGCAGTCAACCTACACCCCGTACTGGGATGAGTATGAAATGGCCGCAGCACTCTGCGATATCTGCACGAACGCGGAATGGAGTAACCGCGTTGCGGAAAGACGGAAGGCAGCGGACTTGGAGCGGGAAGCACACCTAGTTGCAATTGAGGCCGGCAGAGAAGGTGGTCGTGCATATAAGCGTGCATTCGACGCGTACGTCACCGACAACACACCAGAGGACGAAGTCGACGAAGCGCCGAGATATAACCTGATCGGCGGATCAGACCTCGCCAAGTTGCCGCCGTTAGCGTGGCGCGTTTCCGGCGTATTCCCTTCGTCCGGAGTTGTTGGGCTGTATGGTGCCAGCGGGAGCGGGAAATCGTTTCTGGCATTTGACTTCGCTGCCGCAGTTGCATCAGGAACGGATTGGTTCGGGCGCAAGGTCGAGGCCACATCAGTCGTTTATATCGTTCTTGAAAACGACGGTGGATTCCCGCAACGCGTTTCAGCCTGGGAACAGCATAATAAACGCAAGATGCCTTCTACATTGAAACTCATAATGGAGCCCTTCAATCTGACCAGTGATGCCGATATCGCTGCGCTTGCAGAAGTGATCCCGTCCGGTTCGGTGGTCATAATCGACACGCTAAACCGGGCGGCACCGACCGTCGATGAAAACTCAAGCCAGGGCATGGGTCGCATTTTGGAAGCATCCAAATCACTGCAGATGCAAACTGCCGGACTGGTTGTCTTGGTGCACCATACCGGCAAGGATGAATCCAGGGGAGCTCGCGGTCACAGTTCGCTCTACGCTGCATTGGATGCGGCCATCCTGGTAAGTTTGAAATCTGGAAAGCGCGAATGGAGTCTGCATAAAGCCAAGGATGACCGGGACGGTGACGCATTCCCCTTCAGTCTCGAGACTGTCACTCTCGGCATTTCACCTACCGGAGATAAGGTATCTTCGTGCGTTGTGTTGGACGCAGGTCAACACCGCCCAAGCGCAAAAGGCCAGTTGAAGCTGTCCGTGCCGCAGCGTAAAGCCCTCGATGCGCTTCGGTATCTGATTGAAAAAACTGGAATTGCACCGACCACGGCTGTGGTTGAAAGGTATCCAGGCGATTCCCCTGAAATGGCGGTAGCCGAATCCGCATGGAAACGGGCAGCTATTCAGGCCGGAATTGCCGATGCAGATGCGGATCCGAAGTCCAAAAGCAAAGCATTCACCAGGGCAAAAAATTCGTTGTTGGACCTTGGTCTGGTGTCGGTATTTGACGATCAAGTTTGGACAACATGAGACTGAGACAATGGCGAGACACTGACACCCCTTGTAGGGTTGTGTCTTGTCTTGTCTCGGGACAAGGCTGGACAATGTCTCGCTAAATCCCAATGTCTCACTGCAAACCGTTTGTGCTGGATGTGTCGCATTTTCGCGTTTTCTGTGCGGATTCGGCTGAACACGTTTTATGTGCAGAAATACCGAGTGCGTTTTCTGTGCGGATTTGCTCGGCGGATCTTGGAGTTAGATAGGTCTAATTCGGACAAAGTTTACACCCTAAAAAGGTTCAATCTGACTCCTAAAAAAGAACATATGTGACACCTGAAAAAGGAACCCACCACTGGCCGGAAAACATATAAATCGAATCCGCATAAAATACGCACTGTGACTATCCGTTTTTCTTGCGCGATGTTTAGCCCGGCGAACACTCCACCAACACTTCGCCGACCAGTACGGGCAAAGGCGTCACGAAAGTCAGAAGGTTCAGTTTGGCGCCGGTGATTGTCCGGCCTGCATGTACTGGCCGCGCTGGCTGTAAAGCGCTTTCAAATTTATACCCCACGGCACCAGCCCGGCCAGTGCACCGAGCGTGCCGGCGCCAGATCCCGTGTAATTCAAGGTGGCCACCGCGCCCGCTGCAGAAAACACCAGACAGATCCAATTCAAATAGACCGCGATGGTGGTTCTCCTCGGCGACAACTTCCCCAGGGCGGAGTAAGTCACGGCCGCGGTGGCCAGCAATAACACAATCACTGGAACGAACGGCCAGTCCCAATTCGGCCCCACCAACGAGACGATTGATTTGAGAGTCAGTACCGGAATAAATACGAGGACCACTACATTCATTACCCGGGTCTTACCAAACCCACCCATATATCACCTCTTCTTCAGTATTGAGCTTTCGTAAGGGACTGCTGATTTCCATACTTACACAGGCATCGGGTGCGTGCAAGGGGTATCCAACGACAGGAACAATGTAGGCACTTTAAGCGTACCGGCCTCGGGTATACAAGCTTGTGCCCATAGTGCCGACAATGCTAAAGGTCGATTACAAAAAGCAATCAAGGATTCAGTACATATGTCTCGCAAAATCAATTCCGTCCCGCACATGCTCTTGAAGAACGTCGAAGTTCAGGACGCTGGCTGCTGGCTGTGGACCGGATCGGTCAGCGAAGGCGGTTATGGGAAAACGTCTATTCGTCGAAAAACCTTGGTCGCACCCCGTGTTTTCTATGTGCATTTCACCGGCCAGATACCGGATCGGCACGTGGTCATCCACACCTGCGGTAATCGCCGGTGTGTTAATCCCGAGCATCTGGAAGCGGTTACACCAGGGGCGCGAACACTTCGTGGCAACAGTATGGCTGCCATCAACGCACGCAAAACTATTTGCATTAGAGGCCACACCCTGGTTGGAGCGAACCTGCAGATATTGCCAGACGGCCGGCGCCAATGCATCGCCTGCCGAAATATACGCCGCCACTTAGACACGAAACCGAACCGGAGTGAGTCATGCTGAACGTGTGCCTCGAAGATACACCCCAAATTGTCGCCGCCAAAGCACAGCTATCTGCAAACGGGGCCTGTATTTACAACGCGCAGACCAAGCTTCACATGGAGGTGAAACGGCTCTCTACGGATCCAGATACCGGTTATGAGGCTTACCTGGTGAAAACAGAACTCCCAATGGAAGCTTATATCCGGGAGGTGCAGCATTTCTTCACCCAAGAATTGCAAGACGCAATCAGCGCGATCCATTTGGAGCTATCGAATGACCTTCAGCGTGTTGTCTTTCAATGCTATGCAGCGAAAATCAAAGGAGCGTTCATTGTAGCTCTTCAGTTTCACGCCTTGGATGCATACAGAAAATTAAAGGTGCAGAACTTTCGGGATGAAATTTCATCGGCAATTAGCAAAGCCGAACAGCACTGGAACGTTCCAGATATCATCGATCAATGCGTCAGAGCGATCAGTTCCGCCTCATGGCAAATAAGCCAATTACCTGGTTATGGCTCCCAACCTCTGGCGGTCGACTCGGGAATTTTACAGCTGACCAGCGCCATGCACGTTCGCGTGATACAGGCAGCGCTGGAAAACAATAACCGGCTCTATGCCGAACAGTACGTACGTTTATACAAAGCTGGCATCACTTCCGAGGATCTGCTGAGATTGCAGCACGCTATCCATCACTTCACGGCATCCGCCCCAGATGACAGCCTGCAGCGCGCCGCCACCTATTCCTTAAGGACATAAAATGCCCCCAACCGTCCCTTTATACGACACGCCACAAGTCGCGCCTGCCGGTCTGCCAGGTGTTCAACTGCAAGGACTTTCCCCACGTCAGTTGATGCAAGGCGAGATACAAGGTCACGAGCAGGAAGCCGCCGGCCAAGCGGTTCAGAACCTTGCCACCCAGAACATGGACGAACAGGCCAAGGAGAACATGATCGCGAATCAGACGCGGGTGGACGCTGCCGCGAACGAATTACGCGAACAACAGCAAAACCTAACTTCGGATCCCGACAACGGTTTTCTGGCCAAGAAAGGTGTCGCAGCTATCAATCCAGTCAACGGTCAGGGTCTGGCGCAGCAGTATGGTCAGAAGCTATCTGACGCCGCCAGCCAGATATCCAGTTCACTTTCCAATGACGCCCAGCGCCAAGCCTTTGCGCGCCAGGCAGCACAAATACAAACCCAGTTTAACGGCCAGATTCAAAGCCATGTCCTGCAACAGAAAGGTGCATACCAGATATCAGTTCAGCAAGGCACCGTGGATCTGGCCAAGAATGACGCGATCAACAACTGGATGGACCCCAAGGCGTTAAGCCCCGATGGCGGTGATCAGTCTGAAAGCCCGATATTGAACGCAGTTCAATCCGCGCAGAACGCAGTCCGCAACGCAGGATTAATGACAGACAAATCGGCCAGCGAAATCGCGTTCAACCAGTTGCAAGTTGGTTCCGGCATTCATCGGGCCGTGATTGAAGCGGCTCTGGAAAACAACAACCTGCCCTACGCCAAGCAGTATTTTGACAAATTCAACACCGCTAACGACATGACTGGCAACGACCGGCTGGCAATCCAAAAGCAGCTTGGCCTGCAGGGTGATGCGCAAATGGTCACCGGCAAGGTACAAAACGTAATCGCCCAGGCACAGCAAGCCGCCCAGCCTTCAGACATTACCCGCATGCAGCAGATCACGCGTCAGTCGGAGAGTGGAAACAATCCCGGTGCGACCGGCCCGTACATCGAAGGCCAAGGGACGGCCAAGGGTGTTAATCAGGTGATGGATGCAACCAGTCTGAACCCCGGCTATGGCGTCAAACCTGCCCAAGATAACAGTCCTGCCGAGCGTGCGCGCGTGGGCAACGACTATCTGCAGGCCATGCTGACGCGTTACATGTCAGACCCGGCCAAGGCATGGGCGGCATATAACGCCGGCCCCGGAACAGTCGACCAGGCTATCAAGGACGCGGGGCCGGACGGCGATTGGATGGCCGCACTGGCAAATCACCAGTCCCCTGCAAATCACGCGCAGACCGTGGCCTACGTGAATAAAAACATGGATGCGCTGAAACTCGGCGGCGGTCTGCCGGTTCAGCCTTCACTGGAAGCGATGCGCACCCAGCTGCGGGCGGATCCAGACCTGAACCAGAATCCGCGCTTGATGAATATGGCGCTGGTGGAGATGGAGCGGCAAAACTCGGACATGCTGAAGGATCGCAAATCGCAAGCCGACAACTTGGAGCAGCAAGCGCAAACCTATTTGATTCAGAATAAATGGGACTTTAACAGCCTTCCCCAAAGCTTGGTGAATGATATTACTCAGTACGCACCGGCAGCATATCCAAGGTTACAAGCTTTTGCGCAAAGCGGGGCCAACCCCAAACAAACCGACAACGATCAGTTGCGCTTATCCCTGTTTAATAATCCCCAGGGCGTCGCGGCCATGTCGAATGCGGAATGGACAAGCACGTTACAGCAGAACTTTACCAAGGCCACCCAGGAGAAGCTGCAATCCTTCCGTCAGGAGATTCAAAGCGGAAACCTTAAAGGCCCTGACACCGTTGACTATCCGGCATTCCACACCGAATTAACCAGCCGGCTGAAATCGCTTGGACTGGTTGATGCGAAAGGCGTTCCTGCGGATGCGGATCAGGTGGCCGGGCTGACCAATGCCATGCATGACGTCATATTGGACCGCCAGAAGAACACTGGCATCCGCATGAATAGCGATCAAATTGCGCAGCTACTGGACAACCAGTTCGCCAAAACATCAACCATCCAGCATTTCTGGGGCGGTACTTCAACCCAACCGATAACGAAAACTTCGCTCAGTGACATCAGTTCGACCAACAAAGAGTTAATCAAAGCTGCCTGGAAGGATCGAGGTGTAGCCAACCCGACCGATGCGCAGATCCTGCAAGCTTATTACCGGAACCCACAATGACAGATACAACGAACCCCTTCGCAGCTGCAGTCGATAGTGCAATCAGCCATCAGGATCCGGGCGACAGCGCCACAACCGGCACCGACAATCCCTATTCGTCAGCGGTGGACAGCGCCATAAGGGGCCAGTCAGCGACGATCCGGAACAATGTCTACAACGCAATGCCACAAAATCCGGCACAAGTCGCAGAACATTCGCAGCTGGCAGATCAGCTAGGCATCCCAATTCAGTCGGTGCAAGCCAACCCGACCGTGGCCAAGCAGCGCGCTGCCATGCAGAACATGGACGCGCAGAAGGTAATCTATAACCACCCTTACCTTGCCGACTTCCTGACGGATCCAACGAACGCGGCTCAAGTGTCAGCCAACGGTGACGTGCCAAATCTGGCCAACCTTGAAGCCAGTGTGAGGAACGTGCCGTCACCAGCTGGCGCCAGTGCGCCGCCGGATCTCGAACAGACATTGGTTCCACTGCCCGATGCCAAGCCCACTTTGCGCGACAGGTTGCACGACTTGGTCGCCGGATGGATTGGGGGCCCAACTGCAGAGCAAGAACACCAGGGACAAAGCGCAGCTGAAGCCAACGCGATTCTGGCCGCTCGGCAGGCGAACCCGGATCTGGTACCAAAGCCTAACGCCACGCCTGCAGAAATAGCCAAGCTGAACGACCTAGCCTGGCAGCAATCCAACGCGGCACTTGGTGGGGCATCGCGCACCCCGCAGATAGCTGCTGAACATGCGGTGTCGTCAGCGACATTCGGACTGGTCTCGCCAGTGGTACCCACACAATCACACTCTACGGCCGAATCCGTGGCTGGCGGGGCTGGTGCCTTGGCCGGTTTCTTTGGGGGCCCTGTGCAGGCGGCCAAGGCCCTTATGGAGTTATCCCCCGCCGCAACTGCAGCACTGACGACGAACCCCGGCGATGCATGGGCATTGTCTTTATTGAAGAACGTGGTCCAGCAGTCAGCAACACTGGCCGCAGCATCGGGCGCACAACAGGCTGGCTCTTCCGTGCTTGACAGCCACTCAGTTGAAGAAGGTGTCAAAAGCGAACTGCAGGCAGTCAAATCAGGGGCTGAAACCGGTGCACTGTTTGGCGCTGCAGGTAAACTTTTGCCAGATAACACAATCGCACAATGGGTTGCGCGGTTTGGTGGCGTCAGTGCTATGCAGGACATGATGAACGGACAAACGCCCTGGGATGATCGCAGCGCCGGCCAGAAGGTTTTCGACTACGGCCAGAATGCGTTCTTCACTGCGCATGGTGGTGGACGCAGTGACGGCGGCTGGTTCAGCAATGACCCCACCGTGCGCGAAGGCGTGGAGAAAGCCAACCAGGCAGCAGACGCGATCAAAGCGGGTGAATCTATGCAGGCATTCAGCACCGCCGCGCAGAACACCAAGTTGCGTGATTTGAATCCAGCCGCGTTCACCAAGTTTTTGGAAACGACCGGCGCCGATAAAGAAGTCTATGCAGATCCTCAAGTTCTGATGGGCGCACTGCACCAGTCCGGCATCCCGCTGGAAGAATTGCAACAGAAAGCGCCGGAGGTCTACCAGCAACTGAACGAGGGGCTGCACACCAACGGTTTTGTGCGCATCCCGCTGCCCGAGTACGGTTCGACGTTTGCAACGCCAGAGCTCGACCAGTCCCTGCTTCCACATCTTCACACAGATCCGGATGCAATGACGTACGCACAGGGGCAGGAACACCTGGCGAATCAGCAGTCCGAAATGACCCAGCAGGCACAGGATATCGTCAACCGGCAACAGGCTGACACCGAACGTGACCGGCAGCTGGCTGCAATCAATGCCGAAACCCGTCAGCAATTCGACGCGACCGGCCGCTTCCCTGCTGCCGTTACCTCCAAATACGCAGACCTGCGCACCCAGTTCATTGACACCCAAGCCCAGAAAATGGGCATCAGTCCGGCAGAACTGGACAAGATGATGCCGCTGAAAGTGACGGGCGAGTCGCTTGCCATGGAAGGATTGAACCAGCCAGAGCGTCGCAGCGAAATGCGTCTGCGCAATGATGATCTGGAAAAACCGTTTGAACACATGTCGCCTGACGAGGTGAAGGAAACGATTGCCCGACTGCGTGAAAGCGTCGGCAAGAACGAGTTGACCGGGTTGCCATCAAAGGACGCATGGAAGGCGAAGGAAGCTGAAGGTCTTCTCGGTACCCACAAGGCCAGCATCGATGTCGATTCCTTAAAATGGGTCAATGACACTATGGGTCACCACATGGGCGATGTCCTACTCGGGCACGTGGGTGATGCACTCGGGCAAGTTGGCATTAACGCCCACCACGTAAGCGGCGACGAATTCTACGCACATCACGACGACCCTGTATTTTTAGACAAGCAATTACAGGCGGCGCGTGATATATTGAAAACCAAGGAAATCGAAGGAAGCGGCTACCACATGAAGGGCGCCGACTTCAGTTACGGGATTTCCGACAACTTAAAGGATGCAGAACATGGACTCCACCAACAAAAATCAGACCGAGAAGCAGCTGGCGAGCGATCAGCCCGAGGTGACACTCCACCAGGCGCTATTCGAACCGCTGGAAAACTTGACCGGCGAGCAGCAACGCAAGGCGATGGAAATGCTGCGGGCAGCGCACAAAGCGAAGGAAGAAGCCCGGGCATCCTCGAAAGGATAAAGAACCTATTCTTCCGGTCTGCCGATCAAAGCGGCAGACTCAACCAGGCGATGCGGGTTCATCCCGAATTAATGGCACTGGTTAATCGGACTCTGGCCGATACGCAGAACACCCACGACAAGGTCGCAGTTGGCGACGTCGATCCGAAACTGGCAGAAATCGCCAAGGCCAACGGCCTGAACATTGACGGGTACACTCACTCGGTAGACACATCGGCCATTCGTCACATTTTGAAAAGCCACGGTAATGCCGAGAGTGAAACCCAGCGCGGAAACGTCGCAATAACCAAAGAAGATATTGCCCAGATACCAAGCATTTTCAGTTCGCCGGATAAGGTGGTACTGGGGCTGACGAACAACATCGGCAACGATATGATTGGCTATCTGAAACGATTGCCGGATGGGTCGACGTTGTATCTGGAAGAGGTTCGGACTGGAAAGAAAGAGCTTGCGGCTCAAAGCCTTAGAAAGTACCCCCCGACGACTCCTGACAATTCCATCGAAACTGCCCTTCGTCACACACGTTCAGAACCGACTTCGGGGGGAAAGGTCAGTATAGTCCCCGTCTCAAACGACGTCAACAACCTCGACCAGGGCAACCGTGGGTTCTACAATCCTGCCACTGGTGAAATGGGTTTGCTCAAGGATGCGGATCTGTCCACCGCGCTGCATGAACTCGGGCACCACTTCCTTGAATCGATGCACACTCTGGCCGAACACCCGAACGCACCAGAGGGTATTAAAGGCGACTTCGACACATTGTTGCAACATTTCAAGGTGAAGGGCGATACGCCTGAAGCCCGCATGGTCGACTGGTCAGGCCGCACGCTAGACGAAAAGCGCGACGGGCATGAACAGTTTGCCGAGGACTTTGAGAAGTACCTTTTCGACGGCAAAGCCCCGACGCCGGAACTGCAGTCAATGTTCAGCCGGTTCCGTTCCTGGTTGATGTCTGTCTATCAGAACCTGCGCGGCGAACTGTCACCGGAGGTCAAAAGCGTATTTGATCGCATGTTCGCTTCGCAAGAAACAATCAACGAAGCGGAACGCGTTCGTGGTTATTTAATTCCGGATCTGCCGGCAGAGCATGGTGAATTGATCGACCAATATAAAGCCCTGGGCAAGGAAGCTACTGAACAGGCCATTGCGGATATGCAAGCCCGTTCCCTGCGCGACATGCAATGGCTGTCAAACGCCAAGTCGAAGGCCATGCGTGAATTACAGCGCAGTGCCAAGGACGAGCGCGCCACGATCAAGGAAGCGGTGACGAAGGAAGTCATGGAGCAACCGGTCAATCAAGCCCGTACCTGGTTGGCCAAGGGTGAGATGCGCGACCATGAAGGCAATCTGATCAAGGCCGAGAAGGGTTTCAAGCTTAACACCAACGGCCTGCGCCAGATGTTTCCGAAAGACAGCTTAACGCCATTGGACTTAAATGAACTGCGTGGCATGACCAGTGAAGACGGACTGCACCCTGACATGGTCGCAGACATGTTCGGTTTTGATTCAGGCAGGACATTGATTGGCGCGTTGACTCATGGCGAAAAGCCAGCCGATCAAATCAAGGGCATGACTGACCAACGCATGTTAGAGCGCCACGGCGACCTGGTCGACCCGATCAGCATTGAACGTGCAGCCGAAGCGGCAATCCACAATGACGCGCGCGCACGGATGATGGCGACTGGTCTGAAAATGTTTGCCAAATCCCCTATGTCCGCGATTGAAATCAACAAGGCCGCAAAGGTGGCAGCTGATACAGCTATCGCAGCAAAGAAGGTGGGCGACCTGCGGCCGGCGCAATACAGCGCGGCCGAAACCAAGGCCAACAGGGAATTGCTGAAGCTGGCGCCGAAAGACCCAGCTGGTGCCGCTGCCGCACAACGCGCTGCCCTGTTGAATAACCGTCTGTTCAAGTCGGCCAGCGAAGCCGTGGCCGAGGTGCGCGCCATTCCAACCTATGTGAAGCGGCTCACCAGCGTCACCACCTTGAAGAAGATTGCACCGGAAGAGCGCGGTCTGATCTTGGGTTTGCTGAAGAATTACGACTTCCGCACCAACCCAACCGACGAACCGACACGCGGGCAGAAGAACCTGCAGCAATGGATCGATGCGCAAACTGCAGCTGGTTACATGCCAACGGTTTCACCCGATGCGCTGAACGCCCAACCCCGTACCCACTTTCGTGACATGACGGTGGAACAGATCCGTGGATTGCGCGACACGCTGAAATCGCTGGAATTCCAAGGGAAGAACGCGAACAAGCTGGACATACTGGGTGACAAGGTCGATAAACGCGAATACATCGACACGCACCTGATCCCTAAATTGAAGGAGGCCGGCGAAAACTACCCCCTGGGCGACATACTGGATCATCCTGAAAACCAAGAGAAAGGCCCAATCGCCGCGGCGCTGGCCAAAGTTACGGGCTGGATGTCTGCCGGTCATGAGAATACGCTGCCCCCTGCGCATCGGGCAATGATGCTGGATCGCCAGGAGATCAACGGACCGTTCCAAGAGTCGCTGATCAATCCAATGATGGATGCCGCCGTCCATGAAGCCCGCATGAATAAAGCGGTCACTGATAAGGCAAATGCCGGAGCGGCGTCACTCGGCAAGGACTGGCAGAAATCTCGTTACGAAATGGTGCCTAATACGGTACTGATCGACGCCCAAGCGACCCGTGAAACGGGCAAGCCGGTCTATCTCAAAATCACCCGCGACAACCTCGGCGCGATGTTGGTACATGCTGGTAACGAATCCAACTTCGACAAGTTATGCAAAGGGCGTGAATGGGACCCGGCAACAGTCATGAAGTTCATACTCGACAATATAAATGCAAAAGATTTGGAAATGGCTAACCGAGTGTGGGATATGGCCGGCATGCACTGGGAAGCTCAGGTTAAACAGGCAGAACGGCTGGGCGCGATATTGCCACCGAAGGTCGAGGCCCGGGCATTTGACACGCCCGTCGGCCGCGCAACAGGTGGATATGCACCACTGCGGTACGATCCTTTGCGCTCGAAGCAGGCGGCGAAAGCCGAACAGGCATCGGAGGTGAACATCCACGATAACATGCGCAGCGCCGGCACTTATATGGACCGGCAGAGCACCATTTCAGGATCGCTGCACGCACGGAACGACGGCTACACCGATGTGGTTGATCTTCGCCTGCAGCGCATCCAGGACGCGATACGTGAGGACATCCACGATTTGGCATTCCGCGAACCTATCATTAACGGCAACAAAATACTAAATGACGAGCCATTTCGTACAGCGTTTAAGCTGGCGCACGGACCTGCAGAATATAAAGCGCTCACGCAGTATTACGACCAGTTCGTTAATTCTGCACAGGTCGATAAAGCTGCTGACTGGCTGGACGCCGCGATCAAATATACTCGCACCGGCATGGTGTCCAACGCAATCGGCTTCCGCGCCACCACAGTCCTGAAGCACGGGCTGGCCGCTGCAATAAAGTCGGTCGGTTCGTTTGTCGGCGGAGGTGAAAAGTACTTCTTGAAGCGACTGGCGTCGATGGTCACTGACCATGACAACCAGGTCGCGACAGCAATGCAGAACTCTGACGAAATCTACACGCGTCTCCTGCAGTTCGACCGCGACTACACGGCCGCCATGGGCAACCTGCTGGACCCTGAAAGCCTGAACGCCAAGATGCATCGCTTCGGACACTTCGCTGTTGCATGGTTCGATCAACTGACCGCCGTGCCGACTTTCCACGCGGCCTATGATCGGGCAGTCACTGAAGGGATCCCGGAACGTCAAGGGGGCACTGGTGAACCGATGACCGACGTCCAGGCGAAAGCCTATGCGAATAACGTGGTGCGCATGGCGCACGGTGGATCGACGGACGCCACCCGGTCGAACCTGATGAACAGTAAGAGCGAGAGCGTCAAGCTGTTGACCACCATGTACCAATTCATGAACAACACCTACGGGCAAGGTGCCAACACCATTAGCGCATTGCGTACACCCGGCATCGGTAAGCCGGAAGTTTTAGCTAAGGCGTTCATGCAACAGATAGTGCCCGCGCTGGTGACGGCCTTCGTCACGAAAGGAATATGGGATAAGAAGGACGATATTGGTAAGTGGCTCGCAGAAGCTATTGGTGACGAAGCAGTAACAGCATTGCCTGGCGGTGCTTCGCTGCTTGCCATAGCCAAAGATCAGAACCACGCTGGCCAGCTGGCGCCAATGGCTTTTGCCGAATCAGTCGTCCAGCCGACAAAAGATCTCTGGAAAATATCCCACGGCGAGCACGCGTCAAAGCCAATACAGGATACCGCCAATGCTGTAGGTATGGCCTTCCATCTGTCAGGTATGGGCCAAGCTGGTAAAACCTTGCAGTACGCCGATGATATGCGCACTGGTAAAGAGAAGCCGGCGGATGCCCTCGAAGCATTGCAAGGTTTGACTGTCGGCGTGCATCATCCGAAAAAGTAACGCCTGGCTAAAACGGTTTGGTAGGAAGCTGCAAGGCCGACTATCAAACCTTTCGGATTAAGGCATCGAAGTCCGGTTCGACCTCGGCAGCTGCAGTTGGTGCAGCGCCACCCATTCTTGAGTCATGGTACTCCCTGCTCACTTTGGGCATGCCGGTGAGACTTACCGCGTAAGGCCAGCCATTGCGATCCAACCAGCGGCACATGCACTTATAGCTGGACGGGTTGCAATCTATCAGGTCGGCCAGCTGCTGGCGAGTTAAATACATATTGCGCCCTCCTATCTGGATTATCGTGGGTGTACGTGGTCGTTTCTCAGTCAGCTATATTGAACCGAAGCATATTACTAAACAGAAACCTGAAAACGATGCTACCAACTGGACGTAGAAATATTGGACAGAATCACCCGAAGGCCGTCTTGTCGGATTACGAAGTCGATTTGCTTCGCCGGCTGCGTGAAGAGGACGGCTGGACCTATAATATGCTGGCCAGAAAATTCGAGATTAGTAAAGGGTATGTCCAAGCACTTTGCACCTACCGGACACGGTAGTCGGTCGTGTTTCGGTTGCCCTTAGTCAAATAGTCTGGCGCTCACTTCCTTTAGCTTATCGAGTTCAGTTTCAAGAATATCAAATCGATGCGCAAGTCGCAGAAATTCAGCGGCGTCATATTCCTTCTTTCGTGTTCGGATCAGGCCTTGAGGAACATAGATGGGGTTCGTCAATATCAGACTGATTGACAGATCTTCATTGTATTTAATCCTTGCCGGTAAGTGCGCCAGCACATTGCGGTCTGCTGCCGCAGCTTTCAACTCTGTATGCAATGCGGTCCAGCTGGCGTGCAGATCTTCCACTTTCCTTTCCCGCTCAGCGATTTGTGCAGCCGCATCTTTATCGCCATCCAAATTTCCAATGTCTCTCTGTGCCCGCACGGCTTTTGCCATGTCGTTGACTAAGCGGAGTTTCGCACCGAACGATTCAAGGGAGTAATAAGCCGCACCAGCCTGGATAAGATTGTCGCCTTTAAATAACGTATAGAAAAATCGAAATAGCGCCTCTTCGACTTTCTGCCAGGTCAGCATTGCGATTGCATACCCATGATAAAAATCCTCTGGGGTAGCTGGGGTGAGCGGCTTGCGCTCTTCCGGTTTATTGTTGGACATTGCTTTTGATTGGTTTGAATTAATTGTGCAGGGATTTGCGTACTCAGTGAACTACTTATCCCAGTTCTTTTCAGGGTATCTCGCCTTGTACTGATCGATGGCTGCAGCCATTTCCGGATCTGGGTGGTTAGGGTTGCGACGTACGTACAGTTCTTGTAATAACTCAATCGCTTTGCTTTTCTGGCTGCTGGTCATGTCATCGTAATGCATGGTAAGTGCTTGGTGCAGCGTCATTTCACGCGGTTCACCCACCGGTGATGCCTTATCCATTGCTGCTCCTTCCACCAAGTTTGTGTTGCAAGCTTATATCAATCCGGCCGTAACTGAATTTATTTGCTTGACTGGATTGGTTGCTTGAATAATACTGCGGTTGTCACTGAAAAAGAAGTGGCCGGGATTTGCAGCCCGATTACCTGAAAGCGCACAAGCCGCGCCATGCGGCTTTTTCATGTGCGAA
>Ga0075019_10000762_pt1 | contig 18227 bp, 20 predicted proteins | sample ColStrG_CSR_2013_FD_71473 | JGI IMG/M metagenome (GOLD analysis project Ga0075019, IMG submission 71473) | Freshwater sediment microbial communities in response to fracking from Pennsylvania, USA - Cold Stream Run_MetaG_CSR_2013 | ecosystem: Environmental > Aquatic > Freshwater > Creek >...
CTGCACACGTCTTATTTTAGAGCAGGCAATATTTTGGAGGCGCTGGAAAAATTGTATTATGGAAGAGACCGGAACACGATTACTGTTTTTAGTGTTGTGTTAAATCCGATTTCCTAAAAAGATTAACACGAACTTTTAAATTATCAGCTATGATAACGGTAACGGACAAAGCCAAGGAACGAATTGCACGCCTGCGCACGGAAGAAGGCCGCGGCCAGGATCAGAACATTCGCGTGTCGGTGAAAGGAGGCGGATGTTCCGGGCTGATGTACGATCTTGGATTTGATGATCATATCAATCCGGCAGATCAGGTATTTGAAGACAAGGGCGTCAAAATTCTTGTCGATAAAAAAAGCTTATTGTATCTACTGGGTACCACGCTAGATTTCACAGACGGACTCAACGGCAAAGGATTTCAGTTCATCAATCCCAATGCCACGCGCACCTGCGGATGCGGTGAAAGTTTTTCGGTCTGATCGCTGGGTCCGGCCATTTCCTCTCTTAGTTTAACATTGGCGCATCCGGAACTTTGCGTCTAGGGGCAAAGGCATTTCGCGAAATTTTGCTAGATTAGAAGTGCCATGACAAAAATCCGCAAAGAAGACCTGACGCAAGAGGTGTTTGACCTCTACGACGACTACGCGCACAGCCGCATTGACCGCCGCGATTTCGTGCACAAACTATCAGCCTATGCCACCGGTGGTCTCACCGTCGCCGCGCTCATGAGTTTTCTCATGCCCGACTATCCCGGCGCGATCCAGGTTGCTGCCGACGATCCACGCGTGAAATCTACATCCGTCATCTATCCGTCCCCCAAAGGCGCAGGAACCATCAAGGCGTTGCTGTGCCAGCCGGCCGCTGAGGGGGAAAAGCTAGGCGGCATCGTGGTGCTGCATGAAAACCGTGGACTGAATCCGCACATCGAAGACGTGGCGCGCCGCGCCGCGTTGGCTGGGTTCATTTCGCTGGCGCCAGATATGCTTTCGCCACTCGGTGGTTATCCCGGTAACGACGATCAGGGGCGCGAATTGCAAGCCAAGCGCAATCGGGACGAAATGCTCGAAGATTTTATTGCCGCCTACGACTACCTCAAGAGCCGTCCGGAATGCAACGGCAAAGTGGGCGTAGTGGGATTTTGTTTCGGCGGATGGATTGCAAACATGATGGCCGTGCGCATCCCCACGCTCGCCGCAGCCGTTCCGTTTTATGGTGGTCAACCGGCAACTGCGGACGTTCCGAAAATCGCCGCACCCTTGCTCCTGCACTTTGGTGAGTTGGATACCCGCGTCAATGAGGGGTGGCCGGCTTATGAAAAGGCGTTAAAAGAAAACAACAAGATCTTCACTGCTTACGTGTATCCAAATGCCAACCATGGTTTTCACAATGATACCACCCCCCGTTATGACCGTGCGGCGGCCGAACTGGCATGGAAGCGCACTATTGATTTTTTTGACCAATACCTGAGGTAACGAACCAAGGTACTGACTGTTAAATTAACAACATTATTAGCACCAACGCGATGCCGCCCAGTGTAAAGTACATTCCTTTTTTGAATACCGATGTGCCCGGCATAAACATCCAGAAGGACGACACCACGAAGAACAGCAAGGAAAGCCCAAAAAATATGTTTAGAAAAAAAAGTGGATTGCGGGTGTTTGCTTTGTGCAACTGCGTCAATTTCTCTACGAAGCGGGGCAATTCTTTGGTCGTATAGCTCGCCACCCCGGTGGCCTTGTTGTAGGTACCCTGTTTGAACGTGAGTATGTCGCCTTCTTCTTTTTCAATTTTAAGATCACGCATGCGCATCGCACGGCCCAGCTCCTCGCCGCTGATGTTGGGCTCGAGTTTCTTTTCAACTTGCTTTTCTTGCTTGAGAAAATCGGTATCGCGAAAAATTAGTGTGATGCCGCTGACGGCATACACGGCCATGATGCCTGCCAAAAAGAAGCCCAGGTACCGGTGGTAAAGTCGCATTTTAGGAGTCCTGCTGTCGCTCATAAGGTCTAAGTTTTGTTGTTTGTTAGTTTAGACACCCAAACAACGAATTTATTCCGTTGGGCCAAAATATTTTTTTTCAGCGATGAAGGCAATCTTTTAGTTCCCGGCTTTCAGGTAGGCCCAACCTTGCTCTTGCTTCAGAATGAGTTCGCCGACTCCCATTGGCACAAAACCAACGCCGGGTAGAATATCCTTCTTGTCAATCTTGCGCAATCGGATGCTGTTTTCGCAGCCCACAAAGGTCACACCTTCCTTGATAAACGCGCCGATCCGTTTCTGCTGGTTAGTTTTGGGAGCCACCACCAGATCAATGCCTGCGCCATGTGCCACGACTTCAATCTGAATGGCATCGCCCCAACCTTCCTTCAGGTGCTGGATATTGTTGAGCATGCCGCGCCAGGCCAGCGAATCGCCGGTGGTTACCTGAAAGACAACGCGGTGCCGGACCTTGTCAGTAGCGGTGGTTGATTGGGCCAGCAGGTGACCCGATGATGCCAGCAAGGCAATGGCAAAAACGACTTTTAGATTTTTCATGAAGTGTGGGTTAACGGAAAATGATTCAGATATTTTGGTGCGACTCAATTTCGGTAAAAGGCACATCACTTGGCGTTCGCCGCGCGGCTATTTTGTGCGTTCACGATCGGAGTGAAAGGGCCGTACTTATGCGTCGTTTCAGAAAATCGATCTGCATAGGGACCAAAAGGATAGTCAACGGGTTTGCTGCGTTTGTCCGGCCAGTCGTTGTGCGCATCAAATGTGGGCCGCGCTTGTGTGTTGATAAAGGCGGCGACATCCCAGGCTTGTTCGTCCGTGAGCGTCGGATTTTTATAAGTCACGCCCAGTGGCATGTTAGATTTGGCAAAGCGGGCAAAGTTTGAAATCCGAAAAAGGCCGGCGCCGTTGTTATAGCTCCGGTTGCCCCAGAGCGGTGGATAGACATATTCATCCTGAGTCGATGCCAGCAGCCCGTCGCCGTGTGGTTGATGGCAGGTGGCACAATGGGCCTGATAGACGATTCGGCCACGCTGTGGATCCGCGGCCCGCGTGAGGTAGGGCAATTCCTTCAGGCCCGAGCCGACGGCCTTCACGCCTTTCGGCACATTGGATCCAATAAACGCAATGTAGGCGGTCATCGCCTGCAGTTCGTGTGACGATGTGCCAAGGGCCTTTCCGTTCAGACTGCGTTCAATGCAATCGTTGATCCTTTTTTGAATCGTTTCAATCTTTCCGCTGCGCGCTCTGAATTTTGGATAAAGCGAAGCCACCGATCCATAATTATTTCCAAACGGAACAGTGCCGGCTTGCAGGTGGCAGTTTTGGCAATTCATCCCGTTTGAATGTTGGGAGACGGTGCCGTGGGGACCCAAATATTTGGCAGTGTGTGCGATGAGTTCCTGCCCATAGCGCACGAGGTCTTTCTTTCTTTGGTCAGTGATCGCCGCTACATTCGCCGGCACCCAGACAGCTGGTGGTTGGGGAGTGGGATTATTGACAAGAGAAAATGACCCGCCGGGCAACAAATGCCAGCTCAGGAAAAAGAGTAGACAGCCGATTAATATAGCGGCGACAAAAGCGAGCCGATATGCGTGGTGCAGCAACTTCATCTGCGCAACGCCACCGGCCTTTTGCAAGAACCAAACACATTGCCGCACAAAGCAGACACGCCGACGGCCGGCAGAAAGTGTGCAGTCTTCGCCATAAGGTTTTCAGGGCGAGCAAGGTAATAAAATGTAAACTTGATTTCAACTTTGACGTTTGGGTGCGCGGGTCTTCACACGCGAGGCATTCGGTTAGGCGCCCAGTTCGTCGTTGATGCGTTTGACGACTTCGTCTATTTCGCGTGTCTGATCTTCAATTTTTTGAAAGAGGTCTGTATAGTCGAGATGGTCATCAAGCTTTGACAGTTGGACTAAACCCAGCACCCGCGCCACCGGGCCCCGGAGATGATGGGCGTTGGCATAGGCGTAGCTGATGAGCTGCTGGTTTTGTCGTTGCACTTCTTTGGTTCGGTCGGCCACGAGACTTTCAAGGTGAGAATTTAGTTGGGACAGGTTTTCCTGACTGAGCACCAATTCTTCATTTTGGGTTTCGATTTCGTTTGATTTTTCAATCAGCTCCCGGTTTAAGGTGGCCAGGTCGGCAATGGCCTGATCGTAGCGATTTTTTAAGATGTATGACGTGTAGGCAAGGATGGTGTACAAAATAACGTATGTCACGCCAGCCACAATGATGTCGCTGGCATTGGGTTTGCCATATCGAGTAGGGTGCAATGCCATCCAGCAAAACACCGCGGTCATGCCGGTGGTCGTCATGACGTGAAGCCAAGCCGGCAGCCGGCCTTTCAATAACACAGAAAAACCAAATCCAATCACCATCACCACCGCCATCGACGATGTAGTGATGGTGCTGGCGTCGAGGCTTTGATAGAACATGGCCGCCATGGTGGCGCAGCCGATGAGCAATACCCCCGCCGTGAAGCGGCCCGCCTTATACAACGCGAAGGAAAGTAGAATTGCCGCCAGAATGACGAAATCAATAATGGCCGACCGGGTGATGGCAAACCCTGTAAAATAGTAGTCGGCAGACAGCACCACCAAGACGCCGAACAGGCACACTTTCAATAATGATTCGAAAAAGAGCGCTTCGATTGGCTTGTCCGCGTGTCCTGGTTTTTGATTCACTTTTTGCACGCGCCAAAATTAATCAATCCCCGGGGTCCGACGAAAAACGTTAAAATTGCTCCTTGTTGATTTACACACATCTCTAGCAATAACGAAGGACAGCGCTGTGCACTTGGATCGCGCCTGCATTAAATGCTTTCAACCGGCCTGAAGGATCACCACGAGGCGTTCAGCGCGAGGATTTGATTTGACGGGCCTTCAAAAAAGTCTTCCCCCGCGACAGGTCATCGCTCAGTTTTTGCAGTGTTTTTTCGCGCATGATCTTGCGCAACTGTGTCTGATAACTTTTGACGTCGTGGTGGATGGGGCAGGGAAAACGGTCGGAGCATTCTTTGAGGCCAAGTGAACAGCCGTGAAGAACATCGTCGCCGTCGAAGGCCTTGACAATTGCGTATAGCGGAACGGGTTTCGCTTTGGGGTCCAGAAAGAAACCGCCATTGGGTCCTTTGGTAGAGGAGACGATTCCCTCACGCGTCAGCGTCTGAAGAATTTTGGCCGTGAACGGGAGGGGGGAATCAATCTCCTTTGCAATTTCTTTGATCCCCAATTTAGTGCCCGCACCACGCTTGCGCGAAATATACAGCGACGCGCGAATGGCGTATTCACATGCCTTTGAAAACATAATTGGTTAGGAAATTTAGCATGCGTAGTTACAAAAAATACAGGTCTGCACAAAAATTGGCCGGTACGGTGGACGGGAATGGCAATCCAGAAATGTTGCGCTGCCTTGAAGTTGCCTCAACGATAGCGAAGATACCGCGCGTTTGGGCGTGATGCGCGTTCGAAAAAAAAATAAGGTGCTTTTTGATTTTTAGGCAAAAAAAATATTTTTGCACTGCTTAAAAATAGGTGACGTTATGGACGTAAAAATTGAAGGACTTTCAAAAAAATACGGCCCGCAACGGGCCGTCGATAACATTTCATTTGAAGTGAAAACCGGCGAAATCCTTGGCTTCCTGGGACCGAACGGCGCTGGCAAAAGCACGACGATGAAGATGATCACAGGCTACATCGGAATCGGCGAAGGTGAGATTCTGGTGGGAGAAAAATCCGTCAAAGAAAATGGGGATGCCATCAAAAAGCACATCGGCTATCTCCCCGAAAATAATCCGCTCTATTATGATATGCCTGTGCTGGACTACCTTCGGTTTTGCGCAGCACTGCAAGGCGTGGCCAGCGACCAAATCGGCGAACGCATCCGTGCGATGGTGCGCGCCTGTGGACTGAATTCAGAAAAGCACAAAAAAATCGGAGAGCTGTCAAAGGGTTTTCGCCAACGCGTGGGGCTGGCACAAGCCATGATCCACGATCCGGAAATATTGATTTTGGACGAGCCCACCACCGGCCTCGACCCCAACCAGATTGTGGAGATCCGAAAACTCATTCGCGAACTGGGTAAAGAAAAGACCGTGATTCTTAGCACGCACATTCTGCCAGAAGTGGAGGCGACCTGCGACCGGATCCTGATTATCAACAAAGGAAAAATTGTAGCCGATGGGACTGCCGAGTCGTTACGCAAGCAGGCCACCGGTCAGGAAATTTTTAAGCTGAGAATTGAAGACGGCCGGGCCGAAGAAATTGAGCATGAACTGCAACGCATCCGGTCCATCGATGTGGTGACGTGGGTAGACAAAGGCATGAACAAGTTTGAAGTACAGAGTCGCACCGGCGCCTCCTCCAAACGGGAAGTCTTCAACCTTTGCGTACAGAAAGGCTGGGTGCTGACTGAATTGGTGCCAATCGAAACCCGATTGGAAGACATTTTCCGCAACCTAACAGTGAATTGATATGAACGCTATCTGGGTCATTACCAAACGTGAATTGCAATCTTTTTTTGATTCGCTGATTGCCTACATCATGCTGGTTCTTTTTCTGGGATTCAGCGGATTCTTTACGTGGCTCTTCGGGGGCGATGTTTTTTTTGTGGGTCAGGCGAGCCTCGAGGGATTTTTTAACATTGCCTTCTGGACGCTATTTTTTTTCATCCCGGCGCTCACCATGCGCCTGTTGGCAGAGGAAAGGAAAACCGGCACCATCGAGCTGCTGCTCACCAAGGCCGTCACCGACCGAGAGGTGGTGGTGGGCAAATTTCTCTCCACCTTCATACTGGTGGCGATCGCGCTGGCCTTTACGCTACCCTATATCATCACCTTGGCGAGCATTGGCAACCTCGACATCGGGCAGACCGCCTGCGGCTACTTTGGGTTGCTGCTCATCAGCGCAGCGTACATCAGCATCGGCCTCTATGCCAGTAGCATTACACAAAATCAAATCGTTGCTTTTCTTTCTGCGCTTTTCATCGGACTATTTTTTCACATCATCTTTGGTGTGCTGGCTGGCAATTTCGGTGGTGCGCTGAGCGTGGTCTTCAATACGCTGAGCATGTCCGACCATTTTGAAAGCATTGCACGCGGTGTACTCGATTCGCGCGATTTGATCTATTTCCTTTCCATTGTGTTTATCGGACTGTTTTTGTCCGAACTCTCTCTGACGAAACGCAATAGTTAATACCTGCACCATGAAGCAAAAACTTTTTATCACCACGACGCTCATCATCGGCATCTTGCTCGTGATCAATCTGCTCTCCAATGAATTTCATTTTCGCGTCGACCTGACGGACGACCGGCAATACACGCTGAGCCCGGCCACGCGCGACATTCTCAATAGCTTGGAAGAACCCGTGACCATCAAGGCCTATTTTTCAAAGAACCTCCCCGCCTCCATTGCCAAGACCCGCCAGGATTTTCAGGAATTGCTGGTTGAGTACAGCAAGCGGTCGGGCGGCAATGTGTTGTATGAGTTCATCAATCCAAATGAGAAGGAGTCTACCGAAAGTGAGGCCACGCAAAACGGAATTCAGCCGGTGATGATCAACATTCGTGAAAAGGATCAAGTGAAGCAACAGAAAGCATTTCTGGGGGCCACCCTTTCACTGGGCGAGAAGAAGGAAGTAATTCCGGTGATTCAGCCCGGCACGGCCATGGAATACGCCGTTTCCACCGCAATCAAAAAAATATCCATCGATCACAAAACAACCATCGGCTTTCTCCAGGGTCACGGCGAACCCACAATAGACTATATGGGTCAGCTCACCGAGCAGCTGCGCATTTTGTACGAGCTGGCCGATGTGCGTTTGAGTGACACAGCCGCGATCCCGGCTTCGATCAAAACCTTGGCCATCGTGCGGCCTACGGACACCATCCCCGCCAGCCAGTTGGATCAACTGGATGCATTTCTCGCACGCGGCGGTAGGATAATGATTGCCATGAACCGCGTAAATGGCGACCTGCAAAAAAGCTACGGCTATGCGATATCGACGGGGCTGGAAGGTTGGCTGCAACGCAAAGGTATCGACGTCGAAGATAATTTGGTCGTTGACGCCAAGTGTGGTCAGGTGACGTTGCAACAAAAGCAAGGCTTTTTTACCGTGCAGTCGCAGATTCCGTTTCCTTACATTCCGCTGGTGGGAAAATTTGCTGACCATCCCGTTTCCAAGGGACTGGAGAATGTGCTTTTTGAATTTGTCAGCAACATGAAATACACTGGTGACTCTACCCGCCGTTTCATACCGCTGGCGTTCAGCTCAGCACAATCCAATGCGCTTAAGGTTCCGCAATTCTTTCAAATTGACAAGCAATGGACTGCTGCCGACCTGCCCCTCAAAGACCTCGTGTTGGCGGCAGCGGTCGAAGGCAAGTTGTCGGGACCGACCCAATCGAAAATGGTAGTCATCGGCGACGGCGATTTTGTCATCAACGGGCCAAGCCAGCAACCGCGCAAAGTGCAGGCCGACAATGTCAACCTCGTTTCCAACGCCATCGATTGGCTGTCGGACGACACCGGCCTCATCAGTCTGCGCACCAAAGGCGTCACCTCCCGACCGATTGATGAACTGGAAGATTCCACGAAAGTGTTGCTGAAGTATGTAAATTTTCTGTTGCCAATTTTGCTCGTGCTTGGCTATGGGATTGTGCGGTCGCAACAAAATAAAATGAAACGTTTCAAGCGAATGAGTGAAAACTATGAAGAAGCTTAACATCAAAATTCTCATTGCGGTTTTTGTCGGGTTGGTCACGCTGTTCGTCGTCTCCCGACTGTTCCGCTCGCCCGGTTTGGAAAGCAACCTGAAGAAGACTTTGGTGGATGTAGATACGGCGGCTGTCACCGAAGTGCGTATTCAGCCTGCCAAAGACCGCGCCAACGAAATCAGGTTGGTAAAGGAAGGAAAGAATTGGCAGGTGGCCACGACCCGTCAGAAGGCACTGTCCGACCGTGGGGCCGTCAACAGTATGCTTGGCGTCGTGCGCGGCATGAAGATTCAACGCATGGCCGCTCGAAAAAAGGAGAAGTGGGAAAGTTTCCAAGTAGCTGACAACAGCACCCACGTCACACTGCTGGCGGATGGCAAAGCAGTCGCTGATTTTCATGTGGGAAAAACCGGCACGGCACAAGGCGCAGGCTATGGAAGTGTTTATACGTATGTGCGCGTAAGCGACGAACGAGAAGTATATGCGGTGGAAGGCTTTATCGAATCGCATTTCAACCGCGTGTTCAATGACTGGCGTAACAAGGCATTTTTGCGTCTGAAAGGCGAGGATCTGACCAAGATCACTTTTGTGTATCCGTCGGATTCGGGATTTGTCGTCATGAAAAAGGATTCGCTCTGGCAGGTTGGCAATGAAAAAGCCGATGTTGGGAAAGTGAGCTTGTTCACCTCTGCTCTTGGCTACAAAAATCTGACTGATTTTGACGATGCATTCGTTGCGCCTGGAGCGGCACCGGTGGTGGTGCGATTTGAAGGCAAGAATGGCGTACTCGCATCGGTCGAAGCGTGGAAGTCGGGCGACCATTGGACATTGAAAAGCACCGAGCAAAACAGTGTGTATTTCACAGCCCAACCGACCGCGCTCAAAGACTTCCTGGTAGGCAGAAGATATTTTCTCCCGGTGGTGAAATAGTACTGGCATGTGATGCAGGGAACCCACTGGTCCATTTGAGGCGTTGCCGTTTGTAGAATTTTAGCTATTTTGGACCAGCCACCTAACCCTTGCCCTATGCGTCGTCTTCTTGTTTGCTACATCTTGTTGCTCTCCGGCTTAAACCTGCATGCACAGTCTGTGCAGCGATGGAACTCCGGTGGTCCGTTGAACCCCCTGCAGGCCAACATGGACATCCGGCATTATACGCTTTCACTCACTGTTGACATTGCTGGACAGCGGATCAAGGGTTTTGTGGAAACGAATTTATTGCTGAGCCTTCCGGCAGACACCATCCTCTTTGATCTCATCGATCGGTTTGATGTGAAAAAAATCTACGTCGACAAAAAAGCTGTTGGCTTTAGCCGCAAGGATGACAAGATATTCATTGTTCAACCGGCCGCTTTCAAAGCGGGCGCGCATCTCGTTCGCATTGAATATGAGGGGCTGCCACCCGTTGCGGCACGGCCCCCGTGGAATGGCGGCTTTACCTGGACAAAAGACAAAAACGGCAAACCGTGGGTAGTCATCAATTGCCAATCGGATGGTGCCAAGGTGTACTTCCCCTGCAAAGACCATCCCAGCGACGAACCGAACGAAGGCGTTGACTTGTATGTCACGGTGCCCAAAGGTCTGACCGTGGCTGCGTTCGGACTGCTGCAGGGCACCCGCACCAAAGGAGACCAGACAACCTTTCACTGGAAAACCCAATACACCATCAGCAACTATTGTGTCTTGTTCAACATTGCCGACTACCAGGTGGTGAGCCGGCCCTACCAAACCATCTTGGGGCACACGGTGCCGATGGATTTTTATGTGCTACGGCAAGATGTGGCCAAGGCCGGTTCTGTACTGGACATCCGCGAACGCGATACCCGTATTTTGGAAAAGTATTTTGGCGAATATCCCTGGGTAAAAGAAAAAATTGGCATCGCGCAGGTACCCAACCCGGGCATGGAACACCAGACCATGATTACCTATGGCGATCCGTTCAACTACAAAAGATTTCATGGCAGCAACTATTCGGACAATCTCTTTCATGAGTTTGCGCACGAGTGGTGGGCCAACAAGGTGACCAACAAGGACTGGGCGCACATGTGGATACAGGAAGGTATCACCACCTATTCCGAGGCGCTTTGCTTTCGCGAATTGACCGGTGAGAAGGGATACGATTCCCTGCTGATGCATTTTAGAAAATATGTTGAAAACAAAAAACCGATTGTGCAGGGCGAGGCGGTAAATTCGCAAGATACCTACACCCGCGACATCTATTTTAAAGGCGCTCTGTTTATGGCCACGCTCCGCTACGTGGTGGGCGACGAAGTCTTTTTCCCCACACTGAAGAAGCTGGCCACAGATCCGGCGTATACCTACGATCAATTCGTGACCACAGACGATGTGGAAAAATTATTCAGCGGGGCATCTAAGAAGGATTTGAAGCCGTTGTTTGATTTTTATCTGCGCACGACGAACGTCATTGAAATTTCCATCAAACAAACCGGTCTCACGTCCTGGTTGGTGCAAGCTACACGGCTGCCCATGCCGCTGCCCTTTGAAATCCAAACCAGCCAGGGAACGCAACAGATACAACTGACCTCCGAACCATTACGCATCGAAAGTCTTACGCTGCCTGTGATTGACCCGCGAGCGCGCTACCTGAAACGCGTGATCGAGGAGTAACGCAGATTTATTTTTGACTGACGTCGAACTCTGCTAGCAGCACCGTGCGCGGGTCAAGTACTACCGACGCAGGTTTGGATTTAAGCGGAAAGGTGAGGACCGTTTTCTTGGCCGTTACCAAAGCGGTTTTGATTTCGGGCTCGCCGGCCAAGCCGATTTCGAGCGGGAAGGAAAACAGTTCCGGCTGGGTTTGCTCCAGTTGAATCGTCAATGCATTTTTTTTGTCGTTCCATGACCACCGGCCTTTGATGTAGGGCATTCCGCCCCGGTTGAGCCATTGTGAAAAGAAGCTGCCAAGGTCTAACCCTGAAGCTTGTTCCATTTCCTTCCTGAAGTCGGCGGTGAAAGCATTTGTGTTGAAATACCGGCGGTAGTACGATTGAATGCCTTGCTGGAATTTTGCATCGCCCATCAGGGAGCGTAACATGTGCAGCGTCCATGCGCCTTTTTGGTAGGTGAGGGCGCTGGTCACCTGACTCATGTCCGACAGTTGATCGTGTACCACGGGTGCGTCCGGATTTTTCTGCAGGTACTTGATAATTTGCTCCCGCGACGATTGAAGGCCGGCGACAAACGCGTCGCGTCCGGCGGTGTGTTCAGTGAAGAGCAAGGTAAAATACGTGGCAAATCCTTCGCTTAGCCACACGTCGTCCCAATCTGCTTCCGTCACGGCATCGCCGAACCACTGGTGAGCGATTTCGTGCGTGATCACCGTTTGCCACCGCGCATCGCGTTTGCCCGTCACCGATCTTTCGCTGTACATGATCGCGGATGCGGCTTCCATGCCCCCGGTGGAGTTGTTGGATTGAATGTTCGCCAATTTTTCATAGGCAAATGGCCCGACGTATTCCGTAAAGAAAGTCAGCGCTGCCTTAGTGGGCGTTTGAAAATCATAAAATCCGGCGTCGCGGTCTTGGCGATAGACCCAGGTCTGAATGGATTTGCCGTCAAAATAGTCGGGATACTGAACAGCGAAGTCGGCGACGCCGAGCACAAACAGCCATGGCGCGATCGGCACGGACTGCTTCCAATGGGTGAGTTTGTTGCCATCGGGCAGCAGCGATTCTTCAAACAAGAGGCCGTTGGACACGACCTGGTAATGTGCCGGCGCCGTGACGATGAACTCGCATGTGGCCTTGTCGTAAGGGTGATCGACCAGCGGAAGCCAGTGGTGGCCAAGGTTGGGCCAGTTGTCGCTGAAGAAAGATCGGTCGTCGTAACGGGTGCGTTTGATGGCCAGCCCCGCATCGGGTATGCCGCGGTACTGAATCGCAATCGACCGTTGTTGTCCGGCGATCGACGCTGGTATGTCGATGAACAATTCATCCGCGCGGTGCGAAAAGGACAGTGTTGCTCCGTCGCTGGTAACATTGGTCACGCGCATGCCTTTGCCCTGAAGGGCCGCGGCCGCGTTGGTGAGATCAAGTCTGATTTGCTGAATGCCGGCTTTTTTTAAAATCATCGTCACCGTGGCGACGGCGTTGATGCTGTCGTGGGCATCCGACAGCGACAGCCGGAACTGGTAATGCAGCATGTCGACATCCGGGTTTTTGGGATACCGGTCGGCGTGGGCCACCTCAAGGCAGAAAAAGCACAACAGCGAAGACAGGACGACAGATGAATTTCGCATCAGAAAATGAATTTAGTCTGGTAAAGGTAGCGTCCCGCCGAAGATTACTTCGATTTTTTTTCGGTCGTCCTTTTCGGCTGTCGGTAGTGGTTGGCCCGGATGTCTTGCGCGGCGAGTAGCACCGTTTCGTCTATCCGCTTTTTTCTGGTTTCGGTCTGCTTGGCGTTGTGGATCCATTCCAGAATATTCTTTTTTGACGACCGAGGGAACGCCATAAAGAACGATGCGGCTTTTTTGTTTTTGTCGAGAGCCTGCTGCAGGTCCGGCGGGATGACCATCTCTTCTACTTCGTTGAGGGCATCCCAGGCGCCATTTTGTTTGGCCGCGGCCACCGCTTGCAAACCGGCCGGCTGCATCCGCTTTTCTTTGATCAGGCGGGCGACCCGTGCTTTGTTGACTTTGCTCCAGTTGCTTTTTGGCTTGCGGGGCGCAAAAAACTGGATGCTTCGCTCCGCGTCCAGGGCATTGGGTTTGCTATCGATCCAGCCGAAGCAAATGGCTTCGTCCACGGCGTCGTCATAGGCTACCCGCGTTTTACCGCTGCCGGGTTTGTAGTAGATCAGCCAGACGGATTTCTTGGTGGTGTGGTATTTCTTTAGCCATTCGTGCCAGGTCGCGCGGTCTTTGGCGTAAAACATGTCGACGCCGTCGGTATGCTTTTCCATTGTCAGGTGAGGTGAGCAGGTACTTAATTCACCATGAAAAAATACGCTTTTTTTTCTGTCAGATCATCCATGGTGACAATGTTTTGGTGACGGTGCTGGTGCATGAAGCTGACCAACGCAAAATCGCCAAAGCAGCCGGCTGTATGAAGAATGATCGCGCCCAGGAAAAGCAAACGCGTCGGCGGGGAAGAAAGAGCCGCCGCCGTCACCAGCCCGGCCGTTATCAATAGGTAGGGTGACAGTGCCACAAACAAAAAGCTTTTGCGGCTCGTCATAAACTGATCGGCAACGGCATAGAAATAGAATTTTTTGAGGTTAGCTCCAAACGACACCTTCGGCGCGCCGATCATCTTGTAGGCGCCTGCGTGAATGAGTTCATGCAACGGCAGCAGCACCAGAAATAGCCAAACTCCTTGCCCGGCTTTTGTCAAAAAGATATCGATCGAAATTTTTTCATGCCAGGCGACGAAGGTCAGCCAACCGACCGGCGCTAGATTTACCGCCCAATAGATCAATCCCCACACGCGCGTCGGCCGGAGTTGGGGGCGCAAAAAAGGAACGAGTTCCTCAAAGGATACCTCGGCGAGGAGGGTGCGATTTGGGTGCTGCATAAATGGGTTGATGTTAAACGCCCATCTTTTCCTTAAACTTCACACTCTGACGTTGGCTCAGGTCAATTTTGATGCCGTTCTGTAGTTCTACCTGTAGGGTGTTGCTGAAGTAGGGCACGATATTTTTGACAAAGGAGATGTTGAACATCTGTTGACGGCTGGCCCTGAAGAAAAACTCGTCGGGCAATTTCTCCTCGAGATAATTCAGGGATTTGTGAAGCAATGGTTTTTTGGCTTGGTAATAGATACGCGCGTAGTTGCCGACACTTTCAATAAAATAGATTTCCGACAACGGTACAAAAAAGCATTGGTCTCCGTCTTTGATAAAGATACGCTTGTGCAGGGCAAGTTTTTCAGTTGCTGCTATAGGTTCGCGAAATTTCCGGGCCACTTTGCTCACGGCCTCGGCCAGGCGATCCGGATTAACAGGTTTTAAGATATAGTCCAGTGCATTGATGTCAAATGCCTTGATGGCATATTGATCATAGGCGGTCACAAAAATAACTTCGGGCGCTTCGTCCAATTCCGTTAGCAACTCAAATCCGTTCATGCCCGGCATGTTGATGTCGAGGAAGATCAGCTGTGGCCGGAGTTGCCGTATTTTGGCCAGGGCATCTTCAGTGTCGTAGCTCGCGCCCAGTATCTCCAGTTCGTCGTGCTGACGCAACATGTGCTCGAGTTCGGTTACCGCCAGCGGTTCGTCGTCGATAAGAAGTGTTTTGATGGTCATATGGCCACAATTTCGATTTTTGCAGAAATGATTCCTTCCCTTTCCGAAATGTTGAAGGAGGCCCGATCTCCGAAGAAGTGGTACAATCTTCTGCGAATGTTTTTCAAACCAATGCCAGAAGAGTCGACTGGCTGCAAACTGCCGGGATTTGTCATCACCAGCTCGAGTTGGTTGGAAGACGTTTGGGCGATCAGCCGCAGGTGGCATTCTCCGGATTGTTTGGCGACACCGTGTTTGATGGCATTCTCCGCCAGCGTCAGAAGCATGGCCGGCGGAATGAGCCTGTTGAGCGCCGTTTCATCCACTTCAAACGCTACGTGCACCCGACTCCCAAATCGGATTTGCTCCAACGAAAAATACTTTTTCACTTCTTCGATTTCGTCGTGCACGGGAATGAGCGCCTGGTGGTCGTAGTGTAGGGTAAAGCGGAGAAGCTCGCTCAGCTTGACGATGGCGTCCTTGCACAAATCCGGATCAACGGAGACCAACGCCTTAATGGAGTTTAAAGCATTGAAAAGAAAGTGCGGGTTCAGTTGGGTTTTTAGGAGCTCCAATTCCGTCACACGCGCAATATTTTCTGATTTCAATTTTGCCTCTTCTGTCTTTCGGGCTCGCTCAAGGATGTGATACATGAAGTACAAAATAACCCACACACCTACGTATCGCATCCAATTGATCGTACCGCCGAGGAGGCCGATGAAAGAAAACATTTGTGCGGCGCTATCGGGCTCCTGCAGAATGGAAGGAAGGTAAAATAACAAATTCATCAACACGGACATGGTCAGCGTCGACAGAAACGCCAGCCCCCAAATGTTTCGGGGACGCCATTCAAAAACGGATGTTTTTTTAAGCACAGACCGAAAGCTCAACGTGATCACGACGCCCAAGAATGCGCCGTAGCTGAACAACTTAACAAATCGCCATTCAAAATGCCCGACGATAAAAAAGGTATAGTTAATCAATTCGACGGCGACCATGGCCAGCCAACCTGACAAATGGAGGCCCCAAAATAACCTATTATGTCGCGATGAATGCATCCGTTAATTAACACTTGGATGCGAAGAAGGTTATTCGTCAGCAAAAAGCGAAGGGCGTGGTGTTCAGCGCCGAATTTTAGGGGCAAGCGATTTGAAAGATCGCACTAACGATGGTGCGCCGTCATTTCGCCCATAATTTTCTCCATAATTCTTACTTTGGCCCAGCGGGGAACCGTGCGCAGCGATCCAACCAAAATCTTGGTGAGCAGACCCGGCAGGACATTCGAGGTTCGGCCAAGTGCTTTCAAAATCGGAACGCCAATCTGCCTGGGCGTGAGTGCCATGTTCATGTTGGCGCGGCTGCCAAATCCGCTCGCGACAGGGCCCGGTGCGGCGCAAAGCACATCCACGCCAAGCGGTTTCAGTTCGATGGCAATGGCTTCACCTAAAGATTGCACGTAAGCTTTCGTGGCGGCGTAGTGCGCCGCGTAAGGAACGCCCTGGAAGGCGACAAGCGAACTTAACAAGACGATTCCGCCTCGACGTTTTTTGGCGAATTGTTTTGCAAAGTGATGGGTGATCAGGAGCAGCGCTTCACAATTGACCCGAAGCATATTTACCTCCTCAGAGAGGTCAGCCTGATGAAATTGTCCGGATGTGCCAAAACCTGCCGACACGGCAACCAGACCAATCGGCAAATCTTTTACTGCCAGAAGTATCTGTTGCACGCCCTCTGGCGTCGATACGTCGGATGCGATGACGAACGTTTTCACCTGGAAGGATTGCTCAAGCGACGTTGCCAACAACCGCAATTCGGATTCCCTTCGGCCATGGATGACCACATTCAGACCCGCCTCCGCCAGCCGTTCGGCGAGTTCACGACCAATCCCCGATGAGGATCCAGTAACAAGCGCCCACGGGCCATATTTTGTTTTTAATCGCTTGCGATCTGCTAATGAAAGTTTCATGAAGTTGGATTAGTGAAGTTGTATTTTAAGGTTCAGCACTTGGCCGGAAACCAATTTTACCCGGGCATCGGCGAATGATGGTGGACCCATTTTGATTCTGACGCCGTTCGAAAAGCCGATTGGCTCAGTTGGGAAGCCAATAAAATTTGTTTTTAGATTTTTGTCATTGTCTATATCCTGAAAGGACGCGATGCCATAGTCGCCAGCCGGGATGTTTTTGAAGATAACTTCCATCGTGGTGGCTGAAATCTCTTTTCGAATTTCGAACAGCGCCTGACCAACTTTGGGAAAATGTTGTTGGTCGAAGATGCCCGTAGAGAGAACGCCACCTTTGCTTTGATTGATGCCCTCGACTTGTACGACGATGGTGCCTGTCTGCGAAAAGGCGGCTGTGCACAGGTAGCACAAGAAAAAAGCGGTGATCATTTGTTTCATACCAAGGATCGTTTGATGAAACAAATGTCAGCTATGCCGCCGCGTTATGCCGTTAACATTTGTTTAGATTTTTTGTTTCTCTTTTTGAGTCGGCTCAAGTGAACGGGCGTGATGCCAAGAATAAGAGGCGATCATGTGTTGTGGCACACGTCGGTGAATGTGCGGAAAGATTTGGCCAATTTTCTCGTACCGCTCGGCGGGCGTATGAAAATACAGATTTTTCAAACGTGCATCGAAGTAAATGAAATAGTACTCGGCAATCAGCCGACCCAGCCGGTCCCCTTCCTTTAGGTTTTGATAGCCCCATTCGATCGCTTTGCGCGGAATTACCACGGCTTCCGTTTCTGCCAGCGCCTGAATGCTGTTGCTCGATGGTTGCTTTGTCAAAAAGCTGGCGTAGTCGCAAATAAACTGATTCTCCATCGAAAAATGGATGGTGTGCTCAGTGCCTTGTTGGTCGATGAGCAAACTACGGGTGATTCCCTTCTCAATAAAGAAGACTTCGTCGGAGATGTCATTTTGCGTGCAAAGAAATTCCTTGTTGGCAAATTTTCTGTTGCTGCATTGCTTTACAAAAACTTTCCATTCACGATCAGAGATCGCGATCATTTGTCGAATGGCGACGCTAAGTCCTGGCATAAGCTCCACTTTTTCGTCTTAATAACAATGGGTGCGACCGCTTGTTCAATAGCGACTTTCTGCACTTGTCTTTACTAAACTGCATTTATGTACGAATGGATGGCGTCATGAACCGGCAGTGGTATTTTTACGTGACATGGGATTCAGAGGTAAATTACAAAATATTAAAAAGTAGTAAAAAATTCATAAAAATATGATGGCTGATTTGTTTTGGACAAAGACTGGCGACGCGTACTA
>Ga0075019_10000768_pt1 | contig 18194 bp, 14 predicted proteins | sample ColStrG_CSR_2013_FD_71473 | JGI IMG/M metagenome (GOLD analysis project Ga0075019, IMG submission 71473) | Freshwater sediment microbial communities in response to fracking from Pennsylvania, USA - Cold Stream Run_MetaG_CSR_2013 | ecosystem: Environmental > Aquatic > Freshwater > Creek >...
GCGTAAAATCCGCCGGGTGTGAGAAGAAGACAAGCCACTTCCCGCGATAGTCTGACAGCCGCTTTTCGCCATGCGTGGTGCGTGCGGCAAAATCGGGCGCGACATCGCCGATTCGGAGCGGCTTGGGCCAACGGGGAGGGGCGGGTTCAGTCGTCATAAAAATGCCTTCACATATTTCATCAAGAGAACGCAACCGCTTGACGTGGCAATTATATTAAATTACATAAGTTATGTAAATATGAGTTTATAGGAGTTTCGCGTGACCGACTCAGCGTTGGAACAAGCATCGGCGCAAATTGCCAAGGCGCAGGCAGGCGTGCCGATCATCAAGGCATTCTTTGACGAAGACACGTTTACGGTGAGTTATGTGGTGCACGATCAAGCCACCCATCGCGCGGCGGTCATCGACTCTGTGCTTGATTATGATCCCGCCTCGGGTCGCACGTCCTTCTCTTCGGCAGACGCGATCATCGCCTATGTCGGGGAGAAGAGTTTGGTGGTCGATTGGCTGCTGGAGACGCATGCGCATGCGGATCATCTGTCCGCCGCGCCCTATTTGCAGGGTAAGCTTGGGGGTAAAATTGGCATCGGCGCACATATCACGACGGTGCAGGCGACCTTCGGTGGATTGTTCAACGAAGGTGAGGAGTTCCACCGCGATGGCCGCGATTTTGACCATCTCTTCAACGATGGCGACCATTTTCAGATCGGCAGTCTCGAAGTTACCGTGCTGCATGTGCCCGGCCACACGCCAGCGTGCATTGCTTATGTGATCGGCGATGCGGTGTTTGTCGGTGATACGATGTTCATGCCCGATTATGGCTCGGCGCGGGCCGATTTTCCCGGTGGCGACGCACGTCAGCTTTATCGTTCGCTGCGACGCATCTTGAGCCTGCCCGCGCACACGCGACTGTTGATGTGCCATGATTACAAAGCGCCGGGGCGCGAGACCTATGCGTGGGAAACCACAGTCGAGGCGCAGCTTAAGGGCAATGTGCACGCGCATGAGGGCGTGACTGAAGATGAATTCGTCGCGATGCGCACCGCCCGTGACGCCACGCTCGGTATGCCCAAGCTCATCCTGCCTTCGGTGCAGGTCAATATGCGCGCAGGGCATATGCCCGAAGCTGAGAGCAACGGCGTCCGCTATCTTAAAATCCCGCTGAACGCTGTGTGATGCTGCCTGGCTTTCCTCATGCGATGCCGGTGGCAGGCTTTATTGGCGGGCTGATGATCGGTGTGGCGGCAGCGCTCATGCTGCTTGGTCTGGGTCGGATCGCGGGCGTTAGCGGTCTGTTGGCGCGCGCAACGGGGCTGGCGGATGGTGGCGCGCCTCGGGCTGTCGCGGCGGCGTTCGTTATCGGCCTGCCGTTGGGCGCTTGGATCGTGGCACAGGTTCACGGCCCGGTTGCCACGACCTTCCCCGCGCCGCTCACTCTCACCCTCGGCGGTTTGATTGTCGGATACGGGACGCGGCTGGGTTCAGGTTGCACGAGTGGGCATGGCGTGTGCGGCCTGTCGCGGCTGTCGAAGCGCTCGATGATCGCGACGGCGCTGTTCATGGCGAGCGGGTTTGTCAGCGTCGGCCTGATCCGCGCCTTGGGGGGCATGTGATGCGTGCGATGATTGCCCTTTTATCCGGAACAATCTTTGGCTCAGGTCTTGCCCTCTCGGGCATGGCGGATCCCATGCGTGTGCGTCGTTTCCTTGATTTGTTTGGCGCATGGGATCCAACTTTGGCCTTTGTCATGGGCGGCGCGATTCTGCCGATGGCGCTTGCTTGGAGTATGCAGCGACGGATGGCGAAGCCGCTCGCGTGCAACACGTTCAATCTGCCCCAAACGCAGAAGCTCGATGGCCGACTTGCGCTTGGCGCGGTGCTGTTTGGCATCGGCTGGGGCATTGCGGGCCTGTGCCCCGGCCCGGCGCTGGCTGATCTTGCCCTCGCGCCGCGCAGCGCGCTGATCTTTGTTGGTGCCATGTTGATCGGCGTGGCAGCCCACCGCCTGACAACCAAATAAAACCGACAGAGGAGAGTGAGATGAGCTTCAAAACTTTGAGTAAAAATTATAGCGTATCGCCGCAACTGAGTTTCGATGATGTGCGCGCGGCAGCGGCACAGGGATTCAAAACCATCATTTGCAACCGGCCTGACGGTGAAGAGGCCGAGCAACCGACTGCCGAGGCGATTTCGGCAGAGGCGAGCGCGCTTGGGCTCGGCTTTGCGCATATCCCGGTCACGTCGGGGGCAATCACTAAGGCCGATGTGGCTGCCCACGCGGCGGCGCTGCGCGACAATCCCGGCCCAGTGCTCGCCTTTTGCCGCTCAGGCGGACGCAGCACCGAATTATGGCAGCGCGCGCAGGCGCAGTTGGCGGCGAACGCCCCCGTCACCGATACGGTCTATGATGTCATCATCGTGGGTGGTGGAAGTGCGGGGATCGCCATCGCGACCAGCCTGTTGAAGCGCCAGCGCAGCCTCAATATCGCGATCATCGAACCCTCGAACGATCATTACTACCAGCCCGGTTGGACGATGGTGGGCGGCGGCGTGTTCACGCCCGAAATCACCCGCCGCGCCGAGAGCACGGTCATGCCACGAGGCGTGACGTGGCTGAAGGCGGCGGCGAGCGGCTTTGAGCCGGAGCATAATCGTGTGCTGCTCGCAGATGGGCGTGCCGTAACGTATAAGATGCTTGTCGCTTGCCCCGGCATCAAGCTCGATTGGGACGCCATCCCCGGCCTGAGCGAAGCGCTTGGGAAGAATGGCGTCACCAGCAATTACCGTTACGATCTAGCCCCTTACACACAGCAACTTGTGCGCGAAACCAAGGACGGACGCGCGCTGTTCACCCAGCCGCCGATGCCAATCAAATGCGCAGGCGCGCCGCAAAAGGCGATGTATCTCTCGTGCCACCAATGGGAGCGCGGCGGCACATTGCGCGGAACGAATGTCAGTTTCCACAATGCGGGCGCGGTGTTGTTCGGCGTCGCGCATTATGTGCCAGCGCTGATGAACTATGTTGAGCGCTACGGCATCAATCTCAAATTCGAATCGAAGCTTGTTGCCATCGATGGTGCGCGCAAGGTCGCCACGTTCGAGCAGAAGCAAGGCGACACCGTCACCCGCGTCGAAGAGCCGTTTGATATGATCCATGTCGTGCCGCCGCAGGTCGCGCCCGATTTCATCCGCACGAGCCCGCTCGCCGCGCCGTCGGGATTTATCGAGGTTGATGAGGCGACGTTGCAGCACAAGCGCTTTTCCAACATCTTCGCGCTTGGTGATGCGGCGGGCACGTCGAACGCCAAGACGGCAGCCGCCGCGCGCAAACAAGCGCCCGTGGTCGCGGTCAATCTGCTGGCAGCGATGGCGGGCAAGCCGCTACCTGCCGCCTATGACGGCTATGGTTCCTGCCCGCTGACCGTTGAACGCGGCAAGATCGTGCTCGCCGAGTTCGGCTATGGCGGCAAATTGCTCCCCAGCTTCCCCAAATGGTTCAACGATGGCGCGCGCCCGACCAGTTTCGCTTGGTTCCTCAAAGCCTCAATGTTGCCCTGGATCTATTGGCACGGGATGCTCAAGGGCCAGGAATGGCTCGCCAAGCCCAAGGCCGCCGCACATGCTTGATCCATTGCATTACGCACTCGGCGCTTTCTCAGGCGGTCTGGTGGGGTTTACGCTCGGGCTGGTCGGCGGTGGCGGGTCGATCCTCGCCGTGCCGCTGATGGTGTATCTCGTTGGCGTTAAAAACCCGCATCTGGCCATTGGCACGAGCGCGTTTGCGGTCGCAGTCAATGCCGCTTCCGGCCTGGTCAATCACGCCCGTGCAGGCAATGTGAAGTGGCGCTGCGGCGGCATGTATGCGGCATCGGGCGTGCTCGGCGCGTTTGTGGGTTCGTCGCTCGGCAAGGCGTTTGATGGGCAGAAGCTGCTGTTTCTGTTTGCATTGGTGATGGTGGTGGTTGGTGTGCTGATGCTACGCGGGCGCAAGAACACCGGCGTCGAAGGTGCGCAATGCAATCGCGAGAATGCGCCCAAGGTGCTGAGCTTCGGCCTCGGCACCGGCCTGTTCTCGGGCTTCTTCGGGATTGGCGGCGGGTTTTTGATCGTGCCGGGGCTGGTCGCCTCCACCGAAATGCCGATGCTCAATGCGGTCGGCACATCGCTGGTCGCGGTCACCGCCTTTGGGCTGACCACGGCGTTCAACTATGCGCTGTCGGGGCTGGTGGATTGGACACTCGCGTTCATCTTCATTCTGGGCGGCATCGCGGGCAGTGTAGTCGGCACCCGCGTCGCCAAGCGGCTCTCAGGCACCACTGGCCAACTGACCACGATTTTCGCGGTGATGATCTTCTTCGTCGCGGCCTATATGCTGTGGAAGAGCTACGCGGCGTTGTGATTTTCGCGCATGCGTGAATGCACCGATTGCACTCGATTTTCGGCAAATTGTAGAGGATGACGCGCCCATGTTAGCCATTGATCTTGCCCGCGCACAGTTTGCTTTCACGGTGAGCTTCCACTTCCTGTTCCCCGCCTTTTCGATTGGGCTGGCCAGCTTCCTGATGGTGCTCGAAGGGTTTTGGCTGCGCACCGGGCGTGGGGTTTACGCGAACCTCTATCGCTATTGGCTGAAGATATTCGCGGTGGTATTCGCGATGGGCGTCGTGTCAGGGCTGGTGATGTCGTATCAGTTCGGCACCAACTGGGCGGTGTTTTCGGATAAAGCGGGGCCGGTGATTGGCCCGCTGATGGCGTATGAGGTGCTGACCGCCTTCTTCTTGGAAGCCGGTTTCCTCGGCGTGATGCTGTTTGGGATCAACAAAGTGGGCAAGGAACTGCACTTTACCGCGACCTGCGCGGTGGCGCTCGGCACATTCATCTCGGCCTTTTGGATTATCGCGGTCAACTCATGGATGCAAACGCCGGTCGGCTATGCGATCAATAGTGTGGGCCAGTTTGTGCCCAAGGGAAGCTGGCTGCCGATCATCTTCAACCCCTCGATGCCCTATCGACTGGTTCACACGGTGCTCGCCGCGTATCTCACGACCGCATTTGCCGTGGGCGGCGTTGGCGCATGGCATTTGCTGCGCGACAACACCAATCCCGGCGCGCGCAAGATGTTCTCGATGGCGATGTGGATGGCGGCGCTCGTCGCGCCCATTCAGATCCTCGCGGGCGACGCGCATGGGTTGAACACGCTAGAGCATCAGCCCGCCAAAGTGATGGCGATGGAGGGGCATTATGACAGCCATCCGCATGGCGCGCCGCTCATCCTGTTCGGTATCCCCAACACCAAGACGCGGCATATGGATTATGCCATCGAGGTGCCCAAAGCCTCGTCGCTGATCCTCAAGCATGATCTCAATGCGCCGCTGAAGGGACTCGATACCATCCCGCTCGACAAGCAGCCGCCTGTCAGCATCCTGTTCTGGTCGTTCCGGGTGATGGTCGGGCTTGGCATGGCGATGGCGGGGCTGGGGCTGTGGAGCCTCATCGCGCGCGCGCGGCACAAGCTCTATGACTGGCGCTGGATGCACCGCGCGGCGCTGTTGCTCGGCCCATCGGGATTCGTCGCGGTGCTCGCGGGTTGGGTGACCACCGAAGTTGGTCGCCAGCCCTATACCATCTATGGCCTCTTGCGGACCGCACAAAGCGCCTCGCCGCTTGATGCGCCCGCCGTTGCCGCCTCGCTCGTCGCCTTTGCTGTGGTGTACTTCACCGTGTTCGGTGCCGGGATATACTATCTGCTCAGGCTGATGGCGAAGCCACCGCATGCGCATGAAACCACGCTTGATGGCACGCCGGTGCGTTCGGCAGGCATTACCCCTGCACCTGCGATGATCGAGGGAGGCGTGGCATGAGCCTCGACCTCACCATCATCTGGGCGGGCATCATTGGCACCGCCATCGTCCTTTATGTCATCATGGATGGGTTCGATCTCGGCATCGGCATCCTGTTTCCGCAGTTCGACGTCGGCGATGAGCGCGATAGGACGATGAACAGCATTGCCCCCGTCTGGGATGGCAACGAGACGTGGCTGGTGCTTGGGGGTGGCGGGCTGCTCGCGGCTTTTCCGCTGGCCTATGCGATCATCCTGCCTGCGCTTTATGCGCCGCTCATCGCGATGCTGCTCGGCCTTGTGCTGCGTGGGGTGGCATTTGAGTTCCGCTGGCGTGACGCCGCGCACCGCGCACTCTGGGATGCAGCGTTTACGCTGGGCTCGACAGTCGCAGCGGTTGCGCAGGGAGTTACGCTCGGCGCGCTGCTCCAAGGAATCACAGTGACGGGGCGCGCCTATGGTGGGGGCTGGTGGGAGTGGCTGACGCCGTTCAGCCTGCTCACCGGCGTTGGCCTCGCCATCGGCTATGCGCTGCTCGGGAGTTGCTGGCTGATCTGGAAAACCGAAGGGGCGTTGCAAGCCAAGGCGTTCGGCCTCGCCCGCCCGCTCGGCGTGGCGCTCATCGTGGCGATTGCCGCCGTGAGTGCCGCGACGCCCTTCCTCCAGCAGCATTACTACATTCGTTGGCTGAGCTTCCCCGGCGTGCTCGCCACCGCGCAGGTGCCGCTTGCCTCCGCCATCGTCACGTTCCTGTTCTTCCGCAGCCTTGCCAAGCGGCACGAGGTGGCACCGTTTGCATACGCGCTTGCGCTGTTCGGGCTGTGCCTCATCGGCCTCGGCATCTCAATTTGGCCCGATGTCATCCCCGGCCGGGTGAGCATCTGGCAGGCGGCAGCGCCCTATCAGAGTCAGCTCTTCATGCTCGTCGGCGTGAGCATCATGCTGCCAATCATCCTCGCCTATACCGGCTGGGCCTATTGGGTGTTCCGTGGCAAAGTTGGCGCACATGGGTATCATTGAGCCGCGCCCGCCAGCCTCGCGCCTCAAGCAACTTGGTTGGTTCTTCGCGATCTGGGCCGCAAGCGTGCTCGCGCTCGGGGTTGTGGGCGGCGTTATTAAACTGATGCTGCGCGGGTAAAGTCGTCTCCGATATGACTTACATATGGTCGCCATCCTCACAAAAGCGGCAATCCATCGCAACACATTGGTGAAAGCGGCGCAGACTGCCGAATTATACGCGCAGCGCCGCCACGCTGGTGTTATCCATGCCGCCGCTGGCATTGGCGAAGGCGACGAGCGCTTCACCAAGGCCACGCGCGGTCAGGCCGATAAATTTCTGCACCACCGCGTTCATCTCCGCATCGCCATCGGCGTAGTTCCACAGCCCGTCTGAGCAGAGCATGAGCCAATCACCCGCCGCAAGTGTGATGCGTTTGGTGTGCACCTCAGGCGTATCATCGCGCATCCCGAGACATTGCGTGATGGCATGGGCATTGGGATCATGCAGCGCTTTGTCCATCGCGATGCCCGCGTGCACTGCTTCATTGAGCCATGAGTCGTCCTCGGTAAGGTGCGTGGTTGCATCGGCGGTGATGCGATAGGCGCGCGAATCGCCAACCCAGCCGAGGCACACGTCCGTGCCATCTGCAAGCGCAGCGACAACTGTGGCCTGCGGTTCTTGCTTGTGGAGGTCGGTGTAGGGCATCTGCACGAGCGCGGCGTGTGCGGCGGTGATCGCTGCATTCAGCGCCGCCTCGCCTCCGTGCGCATCCGACGAGGCCAAATCGAGCACCGTCTGCACCACCAGATGTGATGCCGCTCGCGCATCTTGGGCGCTCGACACGCCGTCGGACACAACAAGCAGCACGCGCCCATCCTCAAGCCGCTTGATGCCCGCGCAATCTTGATTCTCGGTATGCCGCAGACCGACATGGCTGGCCCAAGCGAGGTCGTCCGTCAGCTCCTCTGCGGCAATCGGCTCGATGCTCTTCTGTTTGTTGCCGCAGTCGGCACAATAGCCCTCGGCGTCGAAGCTTGTCCCGCCGCATGAACATCGCGGAGTGCTTGCCGTGGTGCGCGCAGGCGCGCTTGGCGGAGGCGATGCTTCAATACGGGGGGCTTGCGGTGTTCCGCACGCCTCGCAAAACCGATCTTCCGGTAGACTATCACACCCACAAGTGCTACAGGTCATCGCGGCCTCCTAAAACAGTGTGACGGGGCGGATGGCGTTGGCACGGGCGATCAGGCTTAAGCGCGCCGCTGGATCATCCGAATCATTCGCCGCCTTGCGGAACAGGCTCTCGGCCGTTGCGCGCAACGAGGCTTCTTCAGGAGCAGCACCGAGGAATGAAGAGCAAGCCGTCCACGGCAATTTACCCGCCTTGGCCAACCGCACATACAGCGCGGAGAGGTCTGCCGCGATTTGCGTTGTGCGTCCTCCAGCGGGGAGTACGGCGCGGGTCGCCTGCTCGGCCTCAGCCATACGTTCGACTGTAACGTCTTTCTCATTGAACAGCACGAGATTGGCGATCGTGCGCATTGCCGCTGTACGTAGCGCGTGTGTCGTTGGAACGCGTTTGAGCGCGGCTATGGCCTCGTCAATCTTGCCGAGATGCGTGTAACAACGCGCCAGCCCAAAATTTGCGGTGATGAAATTGGGATCAACGCGGCTGACACGATCATAATAGGCAATCGCCTGATCATAGAGACCCGCCACTTCGGCAGCGCAGCCCATCGCCAAGCGCGGCGCAATCTCGCCCGGCATTTCAAAATAGACGCGCTCGAAACACGCCATCGCGTCTTTGCCGCGTTTGGCATCAAGATGGAGCTCGCCGCGCAGCCAGTGCGTGCGCCACTCAAATTCGTCTCGCGCGTCAAGCGCATCGAGCAGCGGCTCTGGCTTGACGCCAACATCCTCATTCGCACTCAATATCGTTTCAATGAGACGCAATTTGGGCTCGGCGCTCTGGTCTTTGTAGCGCCTATCGACGGCTTGAAGCGCCGCAACGCGTTGACGGACATCGGGCGTGCTGAGCGCACTGATCACTTCATTCGCGGCACGATCCGTCAGATCAACGCGCACACTGGGGAGCATCTGCGATGTGGGCAGCGCCATCAGCCGATCTTCGGCATCGGCGGGAAGCGCTTCGTTGGTAAAGACCTTGCTGTCGGCGGGCTTGGGTTCGGTGCGGATCGCAACAATCTCGCGCAGCACCCCCCAGAGCTGCTCGGCCATTTGATCCGCAGTCTGAAAGCGTTCGTCAGGGTCGGGATGCGTGGCACGCAACAGGAAGCGATAGAGCGATTCATTATCCGCCAGCACCGCCTGTTCATTGGGCGTGGGGAGTGCCCGTTCATACGTGCCCGACGAATAGCTGAATTCCATGATCAGCACCGCGAGTGTGCGCCCGATGGTATACAGATCGGATACTTCACGCGGGTCTTCATCCGCCTCGGGTGCCATGAACCCCGGAGTGCCAAAAATATCGCCATTGGGATCACCAATTTTGCGCACCGCGCCCATATCGATGAGCTTTACATCGCCCTCTTCGAGCATGAGGTTGTCGGGTTTGAAGTCGCAATAGACCATGCCCAGCCCATGGAGATAGGAAAAGGCAGGCAATATGCCGTGGATATAGGCAATCGCCTCTTCCACCGGCAATGGGCCGCGCGCTTTGCGCAGGCTGTCGATGGTCGTGCCGCCAACATATTCCATGATGATATAGCCTTCGCCGCCGAAATTGACGAAGTCGTAAATCGCGACGATCTTGGCATTCTTCACCGCGGCAAGGAACTGGCGTTCGGCCACCGCGGCAGCGGCACTCGCCTCGTCCTTGGCGTTGAGCAGGCCTTTGAGCACGACCCAGCGCGAGAGCTGCGTGTCCCAGCCGAGATAAATCCAGCCCAAGCCGCCAAAGGCGACCGGACCCTTAATCTCATATTTGCCCGCGACCATGTCGCCCGCCTTGAGGTGCGGTTCAAAATCATAGGGCGCGCCACATTGCGCACAAAACCCCTTCACGCGGCTGACTTTGGTGTCGCATTGCGGGCAGCGGCGCTTGCGTTCAGGCACCTCGGGCACCGCCATCAACATTTTGAGCGGGTCTTGGCTTGGTTGATCGGGCAATGAAATCAGCCCGCCACCAAGTGAGTTGCGGCGGGTGCTGGAGTGCGAGGTGCCGGTTCCCCTGCGGCGCGACGTTTTGCTGGTGCCGCTGGCCTGCGACGTCTTTCGGCTCGGCACATTGACGGTGAATTTTGCAGCATTGATCGTGCTGCCCGCAACCGCTGCTTGGCCATCGCCCGCCGCGATGTCTACAAGCGAAGCTTTTTTGACCGGCTTGCCGCAATCCTCGCAAACCCCGTCGTCCACGGCACCGCCGCAATAGCTGCATTGTGTATCGGCCATAGTCAGTCCTTCTGTGTCGTGCCGCTAGGCGGGCGTCTTTACGGTTGCGGGTTGAACGGCGGGGACGCGCAGCGCGACCTCATATTTCGAAACGTTGGTTTGCAATTGTGCGAGCGGAATTGGCCGCGCCTTGAACGCCGCTGCAATCACCTGCTCAAGCGTGGCGAGGTCGGGATTGAGCGTGCCCGATGCCACTGCCGCCGCTTTTGCCCGTAGCGCTTTGAAGCGCCCGCGCACATCGTCGAGCACATCCAAATCTTTGCGGGCTTGGGCAAGTTGCGCCGTGGCGCGCGCGGCAAGATCATCAAGCGCGGCGTCTACATTGCGCACACCCGCCAGAACTGCGGCGAAGCGGCCCAGCGCCAGATTATTTTCCAGACCATCGAGCCATACAGCTTTGTCATCAAGCGCCGCCTGAGTGATCGCAGGCAGCCCTGAAAGCGGCGGCGAGCCGAACTTATCTTGCGCTTCGGTTTGCGCGGATTCAAATGCCGTACGCATCGTCGCCAATTCGGTAATCCGCGCGCGGGCCGCCGCGAGCGCTTGCCCGACCTGCGCACGTTGTTTCTCTAACGTGTCAAGTTGCGCGGCGAGGGCATCGAGGCTACGCTGATAGGCACCCAAACCGTCGAGCCGTTCGAGCGGATTGGTGAGATCGACGTTGCCGGTGAGCGGCGGAATTTGCGCGGGGTCAAGGTTGAGCTTGACTAACCGCTGCGCCAACCCCGCCGCTTGAGCCCGCATGGCCTGTTCCTTTTGTCCCAGCGCAGTCTCGGCGCTGTCGATTGCCGCGAAAATATCATTCGCGAGCGTAAAGGCCGTTTCCATTGCGGCCAACACTGCGGCAGGGGTTGTTTTCGCCCCGCTGTCTGCCTGCGTGAGCAGCCCACGTTGCGCCAGTGGCACGTGCACGGCGGGAAGCGCGACCGATGGCCCATTGAGCAGCGCCATCACTTTGGCCGCGCGCACCGATTGCAGATCGAACAGCCCGCCTTTGATCTGTTGGTTTGCCAGTTCAACGATATGCGCGAGCACGAGATAATCGTCCATCAAGTCGCGCAGCGATTGCACGGCAGCCCCGGCTTTGTCGCGGGTGAGGCCCGTGTAGGTGCCGTCGCGCAAGCGGTTGCGGATGCGCTTCGTCGCCTCGGCCTCGGAGAGTTCATTAGCGTTGCGCGTGATAACCGCGAGCTTGGTTGACCAGTCGGCGAGCTGCCGCTGCGCATCTTCAAAGCTCGGCTCAACGAAGCTCACGCATCACCCTTCATCGTTGGACATTTGCCATGCGTGCGTCATTCGTGAAATTCAGCCAAGCGCGGCCGATAGCCCATGATGATGCTGATAACCGGCGCAACAAACATCACCAGCACCGCAATCAACATCGACCGCAGCCCCCCGAACGCCGCCGCAATCGCCGTATCAAAAGCCGATTGATTGATGTCGATAGTCTTTTGCAACGCTTTGTCGAAGCGCTCAAACGCCCAATCCGATTGGCCCTCGCTCGTGCCGAGATCAAGCGCGACAGCGGCAGCATGTTGACCACCGGCTTCTAAGTGCCGGATTTGAGTATCAATCTTCGTATAGTCCAGCCAACCGTTAAGCGTTTGCGTGGCGGCTTCTTTCTCGCCATCAAAGGTGATATTGGCCAGTTCATCGCCCAGCAGCCCCTGCCCTTTCATCGCATTGGGGTCGTTCGGGATTGTATCGCCGAGCCGGTCGCTGGCCCATATTGATAGCGCATCACTGTGAAAGCTGTTGGTGACGAGCGCCTGCGCGCTCGCGTTGCCGGTGTGGAGCAAATAAATGCTTTCTTGTGCATTGGCATCGAAAGCCACCGCGCGCGCTTTTGCGAGCGCGTGCACCGAGTCGAACGCATCTTCCTTGGCGGTGTGCAAATGATCGATATTCGCGGTATATTGTGCGGTGTAGAACAGCGTTGCGAGCGCGAAAACGGCCGTGCCAGCCAGCAGCGGAGGATTGAGGATGCGCTTGAAGCCGCGATACGCGTGCCATTGGCTTTCAACCTGCACCAGCAGCACAATCAATGCGCAAAACAGCGCCAAATAAAGCCAGAGATACGCGCTCCGCTTGAAACTGTCATAGCTGGCATTGAGGTGGTTGAAATTGGCCTGGTCGAGCGCCTGTGTATCTGCCAGAATTTTATGCCGCATGAGAAAATCGGCATTGGTGGCGGAATCGTCAAATGTGCCGCTTTGGAACGACGCCCCCACCAGCCGCTCATATTGGCTCAAATCAGTGCTGAGCGCGAGAATGGGTGTCCGCTCCTCATCGCCATAGGTAATGTTTTGCGCCGCAGTGATCATGCTGCTGTGCGCCTCGGCCATCGCGGACTGGTAAGCCTTCATTGAGGGGCCGCCCAATCCCTCTTTGGTCAAAAAGGCGTTGGCATAGTTCGTATGCGCATAGGCAAGTGTGGTGCGGATTTTCTCTGCCGCCACAATCGAGGGCACCGCATCCTTGCCCACCGTCTGTGTCACTTTGGCGAGCAGACTATAGCCGTTGTAACTTGCAACCAGCATAATGACCGACGCAACGATGACGATGAAGCGCCGCAGCGCGAGTTGCCCTGGAAGCGTATCAAATGGCCATTTTGAAATCAGCCGTGTGGTCAACCGGAATGGGGTGGCCGACGGGGTGCCCACTTGTCCGGTGCTCGTGAATGTCGCCATGACCCTACCTTTAACCTGTTAAAATCTGCGCGCGCCACAGCGCAAAACCGCCCAACATCATCTTTCTTCAACAAAGATGCGCGTCCAGCGGCCAATATCGATAATGTCGCCCGGCTTGATCATCGTCTCGATCCCCGGTTCAATCTCTTTGCCATTGATAACCGTGCCGTTGCTCGAATTCAGATCGAGCGCGGCATAGTTGCCGGTGGCGTTGCGAATGAAGCGCATGTGCAGGCGCGAAATGCCCTCACCATCGGGGATAACAATTTCGGGCCGCACGCCCTGATATTCATATTGCCGCCCCAACGTGTGTTCATTGAGATCAAGGTGGAAGATTTTATCAGGTGCCCCCACCGGACAAGGGGTCTGCGGGTCTGGGTCGGTGTCGAGCGCCGCATCTACCGTAATCCGCAGTTGCAGTTTGGGTGCATCAGCTTCCGCGGCAATTTGTGATATGGCCTGCGCCAATGTTGGCTTGGCTGGTGCCGCAGGGGCTGGTGGCGCAAGTGGTGCTGCAACGACCGCGGCTGGCGCGTTGATCGCGGCCACGGCAGCTTGATCGGCGGCTGGCATCGCCACTGCGGGCGCAGGCTCTGCCGCAGCGCCCGCCGCTGCATGAGGATCGAACGATGTTTTCGCCTGAAAATCGTAACGGCACACTTCACAATAGCGCGCACCCGGTGTGCGCGGTGTGGCGCAATCGGGGCAAATTTCCCCTGTTGAGGGCGCGGGTGCGGGTGTCAGCGAGATTGACGGAGCTGTTGCGGTGACAAGCTTCGCGACGCCAGCCATCGGTGCGCCGCACTCCGAACAATAATCGGCATCGCTTGACTGATGACCGTTAGGACACACGCTGCTCACTATGCCTGCCCTCCCGGTGTTTCAGTGACGCCAACACGCCGCCGCACGGTGCGCGTGCCGCCCATTTGCAACTCAAGATCTGCTGCTTTGTCGGCTTTCTTCAGCCTGACGGTTCCCGCCGAGGCATCAACAACCTCGACGACCTTTTTGAGCCGCTTGGTCACCTCATCATTGCCGGTTTCGGCTGCGAGCTTGGCGGCGCGACCAAGCAGGCGCGTGGCTCTGTCTTCGTCCCCCGCCTCGCGCGCCTGCAAGCCTTCCTGGATCGATGAAGCAAGCTCTTCCTGCCCCGTATAGTGCGCAACTTCGGGATTGATGCGCGTCGTCTGCGCTTCATCCGCTGACCAACCGGCCACGATATGGTTGCTATCGACCTTCACTTCACCCTGCGGCCCCGAAAAGAGCAGCGCGGGGCGGCACACCATCATCTCGTCACCGACCGCTCCCGGCGGGACTTCAAACGTCAATTGATAGTCGCGCGATTCATTGCCCCATGCGCCGAGGCTGATCTCAGGCTGGCCGCCATCGGGGCGCACAATGTGCGACGTCATATCGACAATCTCGGGGCTGACTTGCTTGACCGCCAAGAGCTTAACCACTTTGGGTGACCAGAGCCTCAGCGTGGTGTTGGCAATGCCTTTTGACATCGCGCGGCCAAGAAAGCCTTGGAAATCGGCATCGAGCCCGGCGGGATCGGTGATGGCGTCGGCGTTGCCCAGCAGCGCCTCCGAAATCATCCGCAACTCCTTAGGCTCCCAATCGGTGCCCACGCCGCGGCAATCGCACTGGAACACCCCTTTGCATGCCTCGACGGCGTCGCGCAGGCGTCGCACATCGGTCGGGTCATTCTGCCCATCAGTGAGGAATGAGACCGAGGCGATGCAATTGCCAAACATATGGATCATATCACGCATCAGATACAGCCCGCTCGACATCACCGTGCCGCCATCGACATCAACCCGCTGGATCATGCGGCTCGCGCGCTCCTTATTCGCGGGGGTGGCCGCGCTGATCGGCACAATCGCATCGGCTGTTTCGCTGAAGACCGCCACGAAAAAATGCGCGCTCTCAGGCAAAAGTTCAATGTTACGGCGCAGCGCGTTCTTCGCTGCGTTCAGCTTTTGCCCCGCCATTGACCCCGAAATGTCGAGCAAAAAACCGAGCACCAATGGCGCTGAACCCGCGCTGGCACTCACCGTCGTGTCCGCAGTCGACGTCACCGTCAGCACCGCGTCGAGCCGATTGCTGCCCGCGCTCAGATATTGGTTATAAAATGCGCTGAGCTGAAAATCTTGCATCGTTTGACCTTCCCAAAACTACGCGTTCGTACCCGCCACGGCTTTTGCCGCAGATGCCATCATGCCTTCGGTGAATTTCTGCTTGATTCCGTTGACATCTTCAATGGCCTTGGCGCGCTTTTGCGCATTTTGTTCATCAAGTTTGCGGCCTGCCTCGATGGTTTGCAGCAGCTTGTCCGCAACCTGGGCGAGCATCGCCACATCCTGCTCGCTCCCGCCCTGAGTTGCTTTGGCTTTGAGGTATACGTCTTGCAATTCATCCGCACCGATGGCCGAAATTTGCCGCGTCAGATCGCGCCGCGCTTCATTCGCCTTGGCGGCCCGCGACGTTGCTTCAAGCGCGGCCACCTGCAAAATAGCGCGTTTGAGGTGGGGCAGATCAAACAGGATCGTGTCCATAATATCGCTCACCGCGATGCGCGAGGCCTCTTGGCTCGCGCGGATCTGCGGGATCGAGATCATCGAATCAGCATAAGCTAAGTGCATGCGCACCACGCGCGTTTCGAAGGCATTGATCTGCTCGCCAAAGTCATGCAACCGACCAATTTCAATAGGGTCATGCGAAATTTGCACTTCGGCGCGCTTCTTTTCGAAATCGGCGCGCGCTTTGACAATGATAATCTGCGCGGCGGCCAGATACAGATCAAGATCGTGGAGGTTCTCAATGCTGGCATCAACCATCGTGTCGAGTTTCGAGTTATAAACGCCGAGCTTCGTAATATCTGCGTTTGCCCTCGCTTCAATCGCGTCAAGATGATCGGTGATTTGTTTGTGTGATAACTGAAAATAGCGCAAAGCAGAGAAATATTTGCCGATCAATGGAATGCGGCCGAAGGTTGCGGCCACCCAATCCTTCCCATCTATCTCCATCTTCATCTTGCTGAGGTGAATAGCTTTGATCGATGTCGCGAGTTCAATCGTCAGATCGCCCGCCGCACCCACATCACACGCGCGTAGTCCAGCCATCAATTGATCGAGATAGGAATTGAGCTTGCGCTGCGGATCGGCACCATAAGTGAGCAGCGTGTTGGTATCGTTAAACGAAACACTGGCGGCTATTTGCTGCACGCGCGCCATTTGTTCAGACGAGAGTTTGGAGATGTCGATTTTTTGCTGCGGTGTCAGCGCATAATTGAGTGTGGGAAGTGCCGTCAATGTGTCGCCAACAGCGAGGTCTGGCATTAGATTTGTGTCGGCACGCGCATTTATCTCGGGATTCTCACTCATGATATCACTCTCCTCGCACATCGCTCAAGCGCAACAAACACATGATAAACCTTTAAATTTCTTTACCAGTAAAACCAACGACGAAATGTATCTATTGCTTAAACAAAAACCCCTTGCCATTATTCGAGAAGGCAGAATTCGAATGAGATGCCATCTTGTAAAATGATATTACGCGCGCAGCATAATCTACAGTTGCCCGCTGTCAATAACGCAAGAAAAGTGACTCATACCAAGGTTCATTAACATGAACCCATGCACCACCCACCCCGCCGCACCACCCGACCACCATATCCTAATGGTATCTTTGCTGGTCGGGTGGAGCGGCGGGGTGGGAGGTATGAGTCGCATTCATTGCGACTTGGTATCAGTCTCTCTCGCACATGAGCGACCACGTTCGGATGAGACGGCTTGCGAAGGGCACTTACAATGGCCGAATCGGGACAACCGACGTTGATGCGTGCGTTATGTTTCAAGACTGACGCCTGCACTTTTTTTCCAAATCCGTCTGATTCAAAGGCAGGGTCGAGTCAAAGTGATCAGCATCAACTGATAAAAACTGAAGCAACGAAAGGACCTTATGACCAACCGCCAAATATCGCACCAACACTGCACCTGAACGCGACCAATAATACATCGTGCATGACGCTTGATTGCGCCTCCATTTCCTGACAATCTCACAGCCATGCGTAACCATCCTCTCATCTGCGCCGCATTATTGTCGGCCAGCCTCTCGATTTTGGCACAACCGGCGCGTGCGGATGACGACAGCAAATGTAAGGTTGAGTTGGTCGCAAAATTTCCGGTCATTATGGAAGGCCCACGCGCAAGTGTAGCGGTCAGTTTCAATGGCCATGACAGCCGAGTCTGGATCGATAGTGGCGCGTTTTTCAACTTCATGCCCAAGGCCAAGGCGGTTGAGTTGGGGCTTCGCACCGCGCCGCTGCCCACAGGCTTTTCTGTGAGTGGCATTGGTGGAAGCTTTACGCCCGAGGTCGCACGTGTCCACGATTTTGGTATTGTGGGCGCGACGTTCCACGACATGGAATTTATTGTCGGAGGCAGTGACAGCGGCAACGGCTTTCTTGGTGCCAATTTTTTTAGTGTGTTCGACACCGAATTTGATTTGGCTAAGGGTGCCGTCAATCTGTTCAAGGAGACGCACTGCACGCGGACAAATTTAGCCTATTGGAGCACGGGTATGACGGTGGGCGAAGCGCGGCTGCTCAGCGGCACTCATGACCGGGACTATCACATCTACGTTGAAGTCATCGTCAATGGTCATTCGATGCGCGCCTTGCTTGATACCGGCGCACCGACCTCGATCATTGGACGCCATGCCGCTGGACTCGCCGGGATTGATCTCAACGCGCCGCAGGTGGTGGCCTCCGCAAAAATGGCAGGCGTGGGCGCGCATACGCGGCAAAGTTGGATCGCCCGCACCCAGGTGATTTCGATTGGGGGAGAGGAAATCCGCAACAGTCCGATCCGGGTCATCGACGACGCGGGCGATGACCGCGGCCATGACATGCTGTTGGGCGTAGATTTCTTGATGGCGCATCACATTATTGTGTCGCTGCCGCAGCATAAAATGTACCTCACTTATAATGGCGGCGCGATTTTTTCCGCGACGACGGATAACGAAATCGGCCGTCTCACGACGCGTTCGGAAAACATGGGTGCCAGCGAAAAAGCCGCCGACCCAAAGACGGCCGATGAATTCGCCGGACGCGCGTCGGGTCGGCTCAATCAGGGCGACGTGGTTGGTTCAATCGCCGACTTTACCGATGCTATTCGTTTGGCACCGAACCGCGCCGACCTTTTGGGCGACCGCGCCAAGGCCTATTTGCGTGGCAGGCACCCCGAACTCGCG
>Ga0075019_10000769_pt1 | contig 18152 bp, 21 predicted proteins | sample ColStrG_CSR_2013_FD_71473 | JGI IMG/M metagenome (GOLD analysis project Ga0075019, IMG submission 71473) | Freshwater sediment microbial communities in response to fracking from Pennsylvania, USA - Cold Stream Run_MetaG_CSR_2013 | ecosystem: Environmental > Aquatic > Freshwater > Creek >...
TATGACAAAATATCATTTTGATCTTATTGGAGAGGAAGTTGGATAATATTAAAGGCGTAGTAGTCCTCGCTTGGAAATGGTTAACTCGTCCAGCCATAGGCAAGGCAGGGCTTTTATTAATAACTGGAGGGCTGGCACTTTTAAACCCGCCTCTTCTGGTAGAAATAGCAAATCTCATACTTAGCCGCTTAATTAACTCAAGCTTGTCGCCGATGAATGCGCAGCCATTATTTGGTGGTGTGTTGATCACTGTAGGTTTATTACTGGTGCTGACAGGTTATTTTGGCAGCCGACGCAGCAAACCTAGTGAAGTTATTGGTATTAGGCACCAATCGTTAGGAAGCTTCCCCAAAGAAGCCATTAAAGGTGATCTGCCCTTACTTCAGTGCATTAGACATTATCGAGAACTAGATGTTAATCATAGCGATTCCTATACCAACGGTGTATTAACCGATCAGTTGTCGCTTATCCGCAGAATGAACAAGGTTCCTGTTGAGTTAGATAGTCTTGCGGGGGCGGATTCCGACACGCCCATTGCTTACTACGGATTAGCACATATCCCTATCGCCTTTTATCTTGGCTTTTTGTTGGCGGATAGTAAGTACAACATACAGCTTTATGACTTAAACAATGATTCTGGGCGCTGGAACCAGTTGTCTGGTGTCACAGCATCGCTAGCGATTAATAATACAAAAAATCTGCTGAACGCAACCGAGGCGGTTGGCGATATCATTCTTTCTATTGGTATTAGCTACCCGGTGGCGCAAATAGAAATTGAAGCACTGAATCTTCCAAATGTTCTTGGATTCATTCAAATAAATGCGGCATTCCCTCGGAGGCAATTAGTATCTAGTCACGCGCACATTGAGCAAATTTGCACTGAGTTTAAAGCTGCGCTCGAACATATTAAAAACTGCTGCCCAAACCGCCAAAGAATCCATCTATTTTATGCTGGCCCCGTTTCCCTATGTTTTGCACTTGGGCGCTGCCTTAGTGAGCGAATTGATTCTGAGATTGTGGTGTACAACTACTCAGTTAAAGAGCAACCCAAATATAGCTGGTCACTGTCGTTAAATGGCTCAGCAAATTCAATCATTGTATTCAATCATTCTTCAGAAAAAGGAAGTTCTCATGTCACAGTATGATATGCATAAAGAATTAAATAATTTTTATGAACAACACGTTCGTTTAAAACAAGAAATTAATCGCTTGCGCGAATTACGCGACACAAATCTTAACAGGCTAACTGATGGGCTAAATGACTTAGGTAAACCGAATTTTGTAAAAAACCTATTGCAAGGCAGCATCGCCATGCATACAGCCAACAAAGCTGTAAATAATGACTATGACATAGATATTGCTGTGATATTTGAGACAGACGATTTGCCAGACTCTCCCCGAGCAACGCGCGAAATGGTAGCTGAGGCGATAAAACAAAGAGCATCTGGATTTGCACAAGAACCAGAGGCAAGAACAAACGCAGTAACCATCTGGTATGCCGATGGTTATCATGTTGATATAGCGGTATATCGCAGAAAAGAAAATTGGTTGGGCATAGAAATACTAGAACATGCAGGCTCTGAATGGGCTGAACGGAATCCAACATCTATTACTGACTGGTTTATAAATACCGTATCAAATGCCAGCCCTAGCACAACCCTATTTAATACACCTAGTGTTGCGCCGCAACAAATGCGCCGCGTTGTAAGGTGGGTAAAAGCTTTTTGTAAAGCTCATGAGGGATGGAACTTACCCGGAGGCCTTATTATTTCTACATTGGTAGCGGAGTGCTATAAGCCACACCCAGATCGAGATGATGTTGCACTATATAACACTCTAGCGGCCATAAAAACACGATTAGATATGAGCTGTACCGTTTGCAATCCAGTAGACTCAACCAAAGAATTAACTAAGCAAAAGAAATTTTTAACCCAAGTAGAAAAATTACAAAAAAGATTGCCAGGCGTCATTAACAAATTGAATAGCCTTCATGATGATAATTGTGATTACTTAAAGGCTCGCAGCGCATGGAACTGTTTTTTTGAGCATACTTTTTGGAGTGCTGATATTAAAGAGTCTGTTTCGCGTTCATCGGCATCCAACGACAGTAATTATTACCTATCATTAAAAATGGGAATGGCAAAAAGTAAAGACGGACGCTTAATTGCACAAGATGTAACCAGCGGAAAGTTTGTTCCAAAGCGCGTTCATCTTAAGTTTAGTGCTGACACCAATGTTGCCCCACCCTATGTTATAAAATGGCGAGCGGTGAACTCAGGAGATGAAGCAGAAGCTCAAAATGATATGGGGCACGTTTCGACAAGCAATGAGCTAAACCACTGGGAACATACAGCATATCGCGGCAAGCACGAGCTTTGGTGTGAATTAGTGAAAGGCGGTAATGTAGTTGCATCTGCCAAGCATATTGTTAATGTTCGATAAATAATTGAATTATTTAAGACGTTTGTGTAGCCCACTAAAATCCCGAAAGGAACAAAGGATATAAAAATGACTGAGCCAACAATCACTTGCCCCAATTGCAAAACAGAAATAAAACTAACAGAGTCTCTTGCGGCTCCATTAATTGCTGCAACGCGGTTGCAATATGAAAAAAAAATAACACAAAAAGACACCGAAATTGCATTGCGCGAACAAAGTGTGAAAGAGAAAGAAAAACAAATTACAGAAACGCAACGAACACTTGAAGAAGAAATAGCAAACCAAGTTGACACTAAAATAAAAGCTGAACGTGCACGAATACTGCAAGAAGAATCCGCTAAAGCAAAGCAAGCTTCTGCATTCGAGCTGGAAGGCAAAGCCCGCGAACTATCCGATCTACAAGAAGTGCTGAGAGATAAAGATGTGAAATTGGCTGAAGCTCAAAAAGCCCAAGCCGACATCATCAAACAGCAGCGGGAACTCGATGACGCTAAACGTGAACTAGAATTAACTGTGGAAAAACGAATACAAGATGGGCTTTCAGAAGTTCGCACTCAAGCAAAGCGCGAAGCAGAAGATGGATTAAAATTAAAAGTCATGGAGAAAGATCAAACCATTGCTTCGATGCAACAAAAAATTGAAGAACTCAAACAAAAAGCGGAGCAAGGTTCACAGCAGCTTCAAGGTGAGGTTCAAGAACTGGAGTTGGAAGCTATGCTGCGCGCAAAATTTCCCTACGACTCGATTGAGCCAGTCCCAAAAGGTGAATTTGGTGGCGATGCACTCCAGCGCGTAATTAGCATAAGTGGTCAACCGAGCGGTGCTATTTTATGGGAGTTCAAACGAACAAAAAACTGGAGTGATGGTTGGTTAACTAAATTACGCGATGATCAACGTACCGCAAAAGCTGAAATAGCCGTGATCGTTAGCCAAGCATTGCCTAAAGGTGTAGAGACGTTTGATATTATAGATGGGATTTGGGTGACGCACCCGCGCGCCGCTTTGCCGGTAGCTACCATCTTGCGTCAATCGTTAATGGAAATTTCACTTGCACGACAAGCGGGCGAGGGTCAACAAACCAAGACTGAAATGATTTATCAATATTTAACAGGGCCGCGCTTCCGCCATCGTGTAGAGGCAATTGTTGAAGCGTTTTCCACGATGCAAGAAGATCTCACCGCCGAGAAAAAAGTAATTCAACGACAGTGGGCGAAACGACAAATACAAATTGATAATGTAATGCAGTCAACAATTGGAATGTATGGCGATTTGCAGGGGATTGCAGGTAAATCATTGCAGGAAATTGAAGGGTTAGAATTTCCTGCACTTGGTGTGGATGATAAAATGGATAAGCTATCATGAGTGAACACATAAGCACTTTAAATAAAGCTAAATCACAAACCATCTGTGATAAAATCTACTCAACTATCCGGTAATAAAAAATTTTATCAAGTCTAATGAATATGGATAAAAGCACAATGAACACTACAAATCCCGCTAATTGGAACAAGGCATTGCGTATCACTTTGCATACAGTATCGTGGCTGTTAAGAGCAATATTCAAAATAATATTGCTCATTGGTTCTTTTTTTCTTGCTCTTTATTTTGGTACTCGCTCTGGCAGCTCAAAAAATAATGAGAACCCATCTTATGACATCGAAGATCGATCATTTGTAGGAGATGATCGTTCCGGTTTATTTTCGCCAAAAAATTTCTCTAACCACGACGATACTAATGGTTAAAATATTGGACTTTTAAGATCATCCAATATTTTAACTCTGCGAGTTATTCTATTTTTTACCACCTCGACCAGAACCTTTAAAATGTTGTTTCGCAGCAAGACCGCCTTTCCCAACATTTTTACTGCCCAGGCCACCCATACCCGAATTCAAACCCGCACCCAACGAAGAACCCAAATTACTCCCTACCAATCCCATCATGATCGAAAAAATGACTGGCAATACAACATACATAAATTTAACCACCCACACAGTTACCAACATTTCTAAAGGCTGATCGGATGAAGTTAAAATGGATGTCCAGTTTTCAGTGAAGAGTGCTGACAATAAAAAATTGTTTAGCCATCCTGCTAATGCAAATAAAAACGTCCAAAACATCACTGAAAATTGCACGACGGTTAATGTAACTAACGTGCCTATATCGTATAAACTAAAAAACATGAGTAGTGGTAATACGATCACAAATAACATCAAAACAAAGGCTTGTACCTGAGGCGCAGCCGCTTTTAATGCAGCGGCTTCCATTAATGCAAATGCACCTTCATAAGCAACGCCAACCGTAGAGACAAGATTAACTACACCGCCACCCCAACTGTGATCAGCCGCCTGCGTAAAGGTTGGTAACTGCGCATTGGGCGATTGAGTGGTGGGGGCTGTTAGTGCCGTTTTTAATAGCGCATCACCCGCATCGGTTTGTGTTGAAAACCATGTGGGTAACATAGCATTCCATTCGCCCATCTTGCTCTTCATAGAGCCATTGCTAATATCAACAAGCAAGCGTTTACGTAAGCCATCGGTTGAATCTTCCCACCACCGTTTACAAGTTGGCCAACCTAAACCATCCGCACCATCCGATACCACATCATCGCCATGAAGCTCGCTGTAGGAAAAATCTTTTAAGCCAACATCAGTACGGAAAGTATCGTAATAGCCTTCAGTATTTAAAAAATATTTTGAACCAAACCAAGATACATTTTCCGCAATCGGTTCTTGGCTCGGCGGAATCACATCATGTCCCGCTAAAAATTTATTGGATGCCGGTAGCCAACATTGATTATTAAAATGCGCCGCTTCGTTGCGCAAATTAGGATCAGTGATCTTGCTGCTCGCAAGATTCGCACTCATGGAAGCAATATCAGCACGGCATGGCAATTCAAACTTTAAGCTGTTTGCCATCGCTAAGTTTAAATTCGTAAAGGCATACCACCAGAGTGGCGCTTGCGCGACGTGAGTGCCTTCAAACATAGCGCCATATTTAGCGGTGTCGGTATCGATAGTCGTACCCGAATCGCCGTAGGCTACATCTGTGGTGGTGGCCGCTGTTGATCCATCGGCAGGACAACTTGCCGCAATATAATGTGTGTTGCCGGTGTACAAATTAATAAAGGGCGTGACTGCGATAAAAAATACAAACAACATCGAATACAAACGCACCTCTAAAATGCGAATTAGTTGTTTGGAACTTACATTATCTTTTTCTTGTATATCTAGCAGCGTGCTAATAATAACAATCACAAACGGCAAAGCGCCTAAACCTGTGCCGGATAAAATACTCCAGAGACCATCATACAAATGCCACGCTAAAAGCACAGTGTATAGTTCAACGGCAGAATTCACTAACATTGCAACTTCCTCGTAGGGTGTTAACGCAATAGCAACGCAAGAACATTAATACCAAAAAATAATTCGTATACGATAAAAAAACGAATCAACAATTTCCGCGTTTGTGCAAAGCGTTCTGCGTTAATTTCTGGATTAAGTCTTCGCATGATCCATGCGCAGGCTGCATAACATCCTATGTAGAGTGCTAATCGCATCACAAAAAACCAATGCTTGATAGCATCTATACTGGTTAAAGCATCAAGCGTTTTTTCGCGATGGCGTAGCAGTTCAGTGGCTAGGGTTATGGATAGCCAATAGAGCGCAAATATTGCGACTACGCCAAGCCCCATCCACTGACAAAATTTCAGCACGCGTTTCATTTTGTTAAGGTGCACTTTTAACAGCACCATCTTTCATGCCGCGCGCCGGTTCCGGCTGAGGTTTTAGTTGATTGCCGGTTGGACTGTGAGAGCGTTGATACTCGCGGTCGCTAAGTGTTTCAGCGGCGGTGTTCAGCACTTTTTTTCGTACATCATTTTCATACATGATGTTGTCTAGCTCTTCATTAAGGCGATGCTTTGAAAAATCAATTTCGCGTTGATATTCTTTATTGGCTGCAATATTCGGTTCTTGTTGACCGACGTTTAATAAATCGCGGGCGATTAACGCTTTTTCCATTACGCGCGACAATGCCACTTCAGACACATAACGACTCGCTAAAATACGTTGCTCATTGCTCGGTGCATTTTTAATTGCACGCAAGGTGCCTTCGGTAGCCACAATGCCCATGCCCGGCACAGATAATTGATCTAACATGGCGCGCGTAATTTTTGGTGCGCTTAACGCGGCTGTTAAATTCGCCGCAACAATATCGCGCTCTTCGCTTTGTTTTAAACGCAAACCTTGACCCACGGTGGTGACTAATTTTTCACAGCCATCGCAAGTGCGCACTGTGCGTTCGCCAATCACTGATTCTGTCCATTTGGATGCTGCCGCTGCAGTTGGAAAAGCTCGGGTGATATTGCGATTACCGGCGACTGGATCATCGGTAGGATCATTCGCAAGGCCGTGCGTGACATGGGTATAGCCAGCAGTAATGGTATCTTCGACGGTTTTGATCGGTGGCGATAACAAACCACCGCGTTCTTCACCATTCGGCCCCGTAATGCCGTGATTACCATTACCATCTTCAACATGTGTCGGGTTTTCGCCGGTGCTTGCCGCCACATCCCAATTGGCCGTTTTACTGATGCGAAACCAGCCATCAATGGGATCGCGCCCCGCATCCGCATCTTTGCGCATATCTTGGCAACTTTTGATCGCGACTTGATACGACGCTTTTGCATCCACCAAACCTTTGGTTAAAAAATCGTAAACACCCGGATAATTTTCTTGGACTTTAGATAAACCCCACGAGGTCAATAATCCCGGCACCGATGCAACCACATCATTCGCCAAACCGTACACGCTGCGCTGCACATCGGAAAAGGTTTGGCCGATGGATGCACGCGGATCAAATTGACAGGAACGCAATAAACTCCACTCAGCCCCAACCGATAAATTAATATTGGTGCGATTGCTCTGGTGATAATTCACATAAGGATCAGAACCACCCAAGGTAAAATACCAAGAATCGTTATCGCCATTTGGTCGTACCGTTTGCGCATTCGCAACACATGTAAATAGCAATAAAGTAAACAATATCAATGACGACTTGCGCTGTAGTAATGGCATAAAAATTACTCATCAAAAAATCAAAAAAATGTTCTTTAAAAATCCACTGATCCAATAAAAAATTGGCCTTTCGATTTGCAGCATGTGTAAGGCCGCCACAATGACCACACATAGCCTTCATCCAAGGCTTTATTTTTGCCATTTGCCCATGTTGCAGAGCCGCCAATGGCCATGCCTTTATCTTCTACAACCGGAAATACCATTTGGAATTTGTGTGTGCTTAGTTGGTTGGTTTTTATGTCGCCGGGTGGCCAGCATTTGTTGCCACATTTTTTGCCCGGATCGAGGTGAACGTGTAATTCATTGTTGACCACAATCATCGACGCTCGGTGCGCGGCAACGGCGGCATTAATCGGATCGTAAGGGTGTGAACCCCAACCGCTTAAAGGATAAACTTGTGCCCAATAACCGAGAGGCCAATTGGTTTCAATTTTGGGCGAGGCAAAAATGGCTTGCGGAAATAAATGCTCGAACGAAGGCGAATTCCAAAACGTATCCAGACTGCTGAAGTAATAGGGGTAGAAAGGATAATCCACGACCGAGTGACAAAAATAATCGCTGTTATCCGCCAACTCATTAAATACAATGACGGCTGGATTACCGATCACCTCAGTATTTTTAAAATTCAGTGGGCCATCGTATTGACGTTGATCGCTGTGTGATTGCGTTAGGTTAGCGGTGCTAACATTATTAATGCCATCCAACTCTTTCATCGGTGAATGATTGGTGGTGTAACTTGTGATTAATAAATCAGGAATGTAGTGCCCGATCTTAACGGACTCGTTGACTTCACAATCAAACAAGTGACACTCTAACCAAAAACAAATACCTACTAATTTCCAATCCATACAATCTTGGCATTGCAAGGTATTGCTCATGACATCCGCTATGTTAGTCGTATCAACAGCCTTTGCACCCGAACCCAGCGATAAAATAATTACAAAAAAAATGTTCATAAGTTTATTTTTTGTTATCATTTTTTATGCCCTCTATATTTTGATGTGAATGAAAATAACGGTCATAATCTTCTATCGCTTGTTGCGCATTAGTCGTTCCGTAAATCACATACAGACCATGATCAAACACAATCGCTGGAATCTTCTGTAATCCGTAATGCACCATTTTTTCGTGACCAACATAAGCGGTTTTTACATTTTGAATATGATTTTTACCGGCAGGCGAATCCAACCACGTTTTCGCCTGTGCCGTTGCTTGCATTTGATCACCTGAAAAATGCGGCAAGCTTTTCTTCACATCTGCCACGCGCGACAAATCAAATACCGTCACCACCACATTCGGTATTTCTGCAACAACCAATGCTTGATCAACAAACACCTCGATGTTGGTTTGTGCAAATGATGTCAATGAAAGTGAACATCCCATCAAAGTGACAAGTACCAACATAAAAATATCTTTTTGCTTTTCACACATCAGAAAATCATTCATATAAAACACCCTCAATGCGCCAACCCTCCTCTACAGAAGAATCCTCGACCGCATCACTGAGTGCGTGGTGAATTTGCCCGCGCTCACCGTCAACAACGAGGTAATACACGTTGTCTTTTTTGATATCTTTAATGTGGCCCGGAATAAAGCCTTGGTCTTTTTCAATAAATACAATAGTGGTCATAGTTCTTACTCATTTACGTTGCGAGTGCGGCGACCATTGGCCATTTGTGCACCGATCATTTCGGCAGCTTCGGATTCATCAATGCTGTGCGCTTTCATCAATTTCATGCGCGCGCGTTTTTCTTCTTTTTCGGTTTGACCAAGAGCTAGGCATAAACCTGGGGGCACAATGCGAAAGAGGCCTTGCACGTTGTCACTCATGATGACGCCCTCTGTGTATTTACCCGAGGCTTTGCGGGTACTGAGCAACATTAAGCGTTGGTCTTCGGATAATTTTTTAAACCGTTCGATATTGGTGAGTTCGCCTGAGTCGATAAATAAGCACATCCACCATTCGAACATGGCTAACATTTTTTCGGATTCATCGGGATAATCTTTCATATTTTGTGTGGCTTGCCATAACCACAAACCCATACGACGACCGAGTAGTTTTGAAACCACGACTAGGTATTTTGCAAGTAAGGGGTTTGTTGTAAGAACGTGAGCTTCATCAGTAAGATTGATCGTCGGCCTTCCGTCGCGCTGGGTACGCTGTGCGCGGGCGATCACTTGATTAATGATTGAGATATAGGCTACGGATAACTTATCGTTGGTGTCGTTGCCGGAGGCCAATGCGCCCATTTCAATGCGGATGTAATCGGCATCCGGTAATTCCTCCCCAGGGCGATTAAATAATTCACCCGCAAAGCCATCACAAAATAAATCCATGGCATCTGCCATTTCAGAAATACGTTGCGAGCTTTGAGGGCGTTCATGTATTTGCGCGCGCAATGCTTTAATAATTTGTTCGGGTAATACATCCGCACTCTTTGCTAGGCGTGATTCGATTGCCGCATCAAGCAATGCTTTTTTTAGCAATCCCAAGTCAGAGCGATTCATTCGCTCTTCTTCTTTTTTCTCTCCGCCAGTGACCATCAAGCGCGCAATAATGAGCATTTCACCCAGTACATCGCGCGATACTATTTCATCCTCGTTATCACCCTTGTCGGCGTCTTCAAGCTCTGCATCACCATTCAAGACATCTTCAACCACACTGGTGGCTTGAATAATATTGCCATTCATATCGACAAGATCCAACGCCGCTTTGAACGGTGCTATGGAAGGTGCCTGCCCCGGACGCATGACAATATCCACCACGGATTTGCCGTGTTTTTTCAAATAGGTGGATAACAAGCCAAATGAATTACCAGCCTCGACTACAACCCAGCGCGGGTTGTACACAGCAGTGATAAGCATTTGTAAATACACCAGCGTCGCTGACTTACCCGCACCAGTGGGGCCAAATAAAAATAAATGCGCATTCTTCGCACGATCACCCTGTAACAAGGGGTCACAACTAAAAGTTTCACCACCACGATTGAAGGCAACAATGCAGGGATTACCTGTGCCAATACCGCGACCATAAAACGGTAAAATATTGGCAAGGTGATGGGTGTAAATAATACGCTGGCGAATTGCCACTTGATCAAGCGACGTATCGTAAGCGCAGGGCATAAAACGCACGTAACGATCCAATCTGAATTGATCGTATTCGGGGTCGATAATGGTGAAATTATTTTTTAATAACAGCGTATCCGTTTCAAGAATGGCATCCTCCATGGCATCGTCATTATCCGCACGCAACGCAATGGCCATACTGTACGGATAGAGCTTATTGCCACGCGCAATTTGGGAGCGGGCGTTTTTAACTTCATCGCGTGTCGCTTCCGCTTCGGGGGTATCACCGCGTGAATTTTTTTCCAATTTTTCTAAATGCTTACGAATTTCGTTTTGCGGTTGCACTACATAATTCACAATAAGCATTGAGCCGGTGGGCAACTCATCCATAAAACATGACGTGCGTGCGTTCGGGCCTGAACGCTCTTCTTTGCTCTCGTAGCGCTCTGCGGAGGTCTGGCCTACTTCTGGAACCTTTGTCATTCGCTCAATGGATAGGAGCGTGTGTGGCATGCCATCAAAGTACCAACACTGCGTTTTCTTATCGCCGCGTACATCGCGCGACATTACATCGGCTGACAAATCAAAATCAGCTGTTTTCATGTCTTCAGTACAATGAGGATTTAACGCTAGCCACGCATCTGCATCACCCTTTGTTAACGTCGGGTTTGGATTGCCCCAACGAAATAACCAATTGCGAATGGCCTCACCGTCGAGTCGCTTGGATGTAATACTTGCCGCTTTCAACATTTGCGATACGCGCTTACATTGATTTTCCAATTCGCGATTTGCAGTCATGCCTTTGCGACGTTGAATACCGGTAAACTGACGGCGATAGAACACCAAATAGACTTTGCGTTTTGATCCACCCCACGCGCGACCATTGAGTGGATCTTTAAATAGGCCATTGGGCTGCGACATATCATTCACATGCGGCCCAAAAACATTTTTTATAAAGTGCTCGCTGTAAGGTGTTAACTCAGCGTCACGTTGCGCGTGAACGCGAATAGCATGACTCAACAAATTGTCGGTGAGTGAACGAAACTCGCCGCTATCGCACCAGCAATAAGTAGATGCCACCCAAGGTGCCATTGAATGTTCTTCAAAGGTGCCACCAATAAAAGAATTAATGCCATCACGAATGGTCTGCAAATGCTCATCTGAACGTGCTTCAGTGGCGATAGGGGTAATCTCATACACCGCCGCAAGGGTGCGTGCATCCGCGAGTAAAATTTTGTTCTCATCAACGATGTCGAGCCACGGCAATAAACCGGTAATCGCTTTGTTATTTTTGTACGCGGGTTTTACGTCATCATCTGTGATTAATGGCATGCCCGTAAGGGATGAACCCTTTAAGAAATAATCTTGAATTGCTGCCTTAATCCCCATGACGTTTGCTCGACAACAAAGGCGTAACGGATTTATTTTTTTTATTTTTGTTGGCGGTATATTTAGTGGCTATTTCTTTATCGTCCTGCTGAAGAACTGCGCCAGGATGTTTTATGTTTGAAATGACTTCGTTCGGCATGGCGTAGTGAGTACGGTCGTACATGGTGAAGCGCGTCATATACGCCGGTACTGCGGCACCTGAAGAACCAATTACGTGCGGCCTCACGTACATATACAATTCGGGATTGGGTAATGCGGGAAACAAATGCTCTATTTGCGCCGCACGCGGTGGCAGTTCAGATAAATAATCCTCACTACCGCGAATAGGACGCGCACGAATATCCGCTTCACGTTGACGCAATAATGCAGTGCCGCCATTACCTGCTTTTTCATCATAAATTTGTTTCATGGTTGGCAAGTTTTTAGGAACAACCTTATCGATATGCGATGCACAACCGACTAACAAAAAAGAGGCTGTTAAAAAACCAATAGAATTTAAAAAAAATGAATTAATCCATTGATAACGAACCATGCTTATCTCCTTGTGAGTAGGCTAATTTACGGCTGTTGGTGTTGTAATCGACATAGAGATCGCGCGTGATATGCAAAGCGACTTCGGCACCCGGATTTACCACAATCGCATCGAAGGAATCGCGCGTATGGGTTTTGTAAAAATCAATCACGGTTTGCGCGGCACCCGCTTCAGTGGCACCCATCGCGAACTTCATTTTGTCTCCGGTGACGGCTGAGTTCATGCCGACAGCTGAATTTGTGGTGGTGGTTTCGGCGGCGGCTTTTGCATCGAAATAACTTTTTGCCATGCCCAATAAACCCACAGTCGCCAGTTGTTGCGGCGCATCCGTTACACGTTCACCACCAATGCAGGGCACGCCTTGAGGACTGCTGATATAGCCAATGGGATCACCACCGGCACCCTTGGATTTACCACTCGCAAAAGGGCTTATTTCTAATTGCCCCTCTTGTTTACCGTCGTATTCGGTTTTATCCATGTTAGGTAAATGTTGAACGCGGCCATCGTGAAACGTAAAAGTTGCACCGGTAAGCTCAACCGATACACAGCTCAAATTCCAATTACCGGTAGCAACACCTTCAAACACAATGCCTTTCAACCCAGGAATCGAAAGCCCATTGGTGGCGAGATTGTCATCACCTAAAATAAATTTCACAGGAAAAGGATCTTGCACTCGACCACCGACAGGAACGCGGCCAATCATCGCCGTCATAGCGGATGCATCCATCAAGGTTGCGCGTGCGGGGATAGTGAAAAAAGGCGTAACAACACTTTTTTTCTTGCCATCTTTGAGTGCTATATTTTTTCCGTTTTGTTCGACAGTGCCATGCGGTGCCAGCCCCAGTTTTTCAACATTATTGATCGCACCATCAACGGCATTTTTCCCGCCATCAATCCATGAACTGCTAGTATTTGATAAAGGTTTCACTGCCACATAGCCCGGCAGTAAAGTCGTCATCATCGGTGACGCATTTTTTTTATCGTTCTTGCTTTTATTCTCTATGCCTAAGTCTTCATTGGAAAATTCATAACCATTCGCGCTCGTAGTATTTAACCGTTTTTCTTGTGTAGAAAATTGGCTGGTTAAACTGGTTAAAGAATTTTTTAAGCCATCCACTGTTTCAGCCACGACATTCACGCGATCATCGCCCTTAGCACCAGCACCTACGCGATTTTCAGTTTTGGCCAAACGCTCCTCTAACGATTTAATATAAGTATCCTGTGCTTTACTTTTTTCGTTTTGAACTTCATAACCCACCTGCACATTTTTCAACGATTCAGATACGGTATCGCCGGTGACTTCTTTCACATCAACTTTTTTGTTAATCGGTTTTGTCGCTGGCGTAGTATTGCTGCCAAGCATGTCACCCGTTTTCGTGGGAACGCTGGGTTTATTGGCGGCATTGATACCTACCATCACAACCAACACACCCAAAATACCAACGCCTACCCACACGATTTTATTAGTACGCATAACTGTCCTCCGTTATAGCTTCCGCGAAAGGGCTATCGGAAATCAGATAAAGGGTAGTTCTATCCGTCAAACTACCCTTGGCACCGATGTGTAAATGCTGCGCGCTAATATGCGTAAAATTCCCGCGCACACGAGAAGCATCAAAGTCAAAACTGATCGGCGTTTGATTAATGATTTGCACCGCTGTGACGTAACGACCAAACCCCGTCCAAGCACCAACAACATTCACAGCAACCTGTTCACCATATCCACTTTGCAACAGCGGAAAATCTGTATTAATCGCTAAAAAATTCACGGGTGAAATTCGAGTATCGGTCGGCATTAGACGACTAGGTGCATATAAAGTTTGTGAGGCAAAACGTGTTAATAAAATTTCAGCAGGGTCGTCTAACACTTGATCATCTTCAGTGACAGCATTTGAATTATTCGTTGCTTGATGATTGATCGTTGTTGGTTGTTCAGCCACAACACGCAAAGGGTCTTCAATCAGAAGATCGTCTTTCGCCGCATTATTAGCAGCAGCCACATCAATCACATACACCGTTTTACCATCGGTCGCCGTTGCAATAATTCGCGAAGGGGTAAATTCTTCCGTGGCCGTCCAATAAATCATTTTTGGATTAGGCGCGAGCGATGTTAATTTTTCTGAAATGCCGAGTGGCACTTGTACAGTGACATCCGTAGGAAAGCTCACTCGCACCTCTTTGCCCACGGGCAATATAATCGTAAGTGGTTTTTCCTCCCACACCCGCCGAACATCCGCATGCACTATCGTTGCCGATAATCCGCACAGAATATAAAACCAAAAAAAATATCTTTTACAGTGCATTTATTTTTTCTCCACAGAAACTTGTTCTGGTTCGGTACGTTCGGGTTGCGCATAAAAGCCATCAAGTGCCATGCCCATTCGGTTGCACGGGCGCGTATCGGCAACCACGCGCAGCGGATAGCGCACGATGATGTCTTTAATGGGTAGCCCTTCAATGCGTTCATGCACACGGGTGGTGAGTGCAACTTCAAAGACGTTATTGCCAATGGGGTTGACCATCTCGTTGGCAAACGCATCATCATGCGAAAGACTGCGCGTTCTACCTAATTCACCCGCCTCATTTTTTTCTTTTTCATTTTTGGCAATCCAATTGAAAAATGTGGGTGTGACGTAGCAACCGTATTTTTTAATATTGGTTGGATAATCAGATTTACCGGCATTAGGCCAATCGTTTAAACCGCGCCACACAAAACTTGCGAAGGCGTAAGCATTCGGTGCCTGCAATTCACCGGGTTTAATATTCGCGCCGTTTGATAAATCCGGTGGCACATGCAAAAAGAAATCATTTTGTCGGCTGTATAAAATGCCTGCCATTGCAAGTGCAATACCACTCACCATCACTAAAGCCATACGCAATGTCCATATATGAGAATCGCGAGCATTTATTGCATTACGTGGCTCACTCATGCGTGCGCGCTCCTCTGCCATAGCGAACGCTTTCTTCAATCAACGTCAAACCAAAAAATCCCGAACGTAATTTCAACATAAACCATTTTTCTTTAAGCCAGGTTTCATAATATTTATTGCGCACAAGGCACAAATAATTGAGCAAGCCATAGGTAAAGGCGAGGCCGAGTATCAAGCCAAGCACGGCACCGATCATGATCAGGTTAATCACTATTCCTATCACAACACCCAGAAAAAGACCGACGACAAACCCAACGATAGCCGACATAATAATTTCGCTACCGCTGCAATCCATAAACACAATCGGTTCTGAATTCACACTGTCTGCCAATCGGTCTTCGTTCATCACAACACTCTCTACTTTAATAAAGATAAAATATAAAAACGGTTAATTGAGGATATTGGTCACCCATGCGGCAAGCAAAATAGCGAGTATCACGATGATGGCATTACCCGTAATTTCACCTACCACATCACCCCATTTACCATCTTCATCACGGCGCACTTTGTGAACTGACTTGACGGTGTTCTTAATAAATCCCACACCCGCAATCACCACAAAAATCCATAACAGCATCTTCACTGCATATTTAATAACGGCTGTGATGATTTCGGTTGCTGACGATGATGACGTGACACCAGTCATAGTGACTGTCGGCAAATCAAATTCAGCAGCCATAGACGGTTCACAAAAAATCACCAAGGCCAACGACAACAATATGAACAACGGGTTATTTGTAACTAATCTTTTAACGGTATTCTTAAATGTATTTCCTAACTCGACGACTTTTTTTGTAGTAAGCATGCTCACTCCTAGTGAAAAAAAAGTAATCCAAATATCAGCAGCATCACTAGCATTCGGATAATTGTTGTAAAAAAATCCGTCGCGTCAAAGTTGGGATCTGTTCTTACGTCGTTCCACGCCGACAGAACTATTTTTAATAAACAAACACCCATCATGGATAACAACAACACCATCACAATAATAAAAACGGTATTAGGTGATCCAAAATAAGCCGTGAAATTTTCTTTGGTCGCACTATTCATTGCGGTGCTCAGTGAGCGTTCCATTTAGCAATGGACGCGTGTAGTGCGTCGTTAGTGAATCAATCTTGCGCGGTGACCGCGAAGGTGCTTTAACGTGTTGCTCAATAGCACGTTGCATTTCATCAAGATCACGCTGCAAGGCGGCATAATCAAATTGCAATCGCTCGCCCTTATCCGCCGTAGACTCGGCTTTTTGTGCCAATGATTTTACGTTTTCAATTTCAGTGGTCATCGTAATTAAATAGCGTTTTTCAATTTCAGATTGCTGCGCATAAACTTCAACTGAAAAGACCAATAACAAAAATGCGACTAAACTACTTTTTAAAACTATCTTTTTCATTGCGCAATTTCCTCGCCGGTGACTAACACGGGATACACTGAAAGGTGCAACACAGTGACTAACTCATCGATAGGCACGGCAACCAAGGGTAAAGGTCTTGCCATTACTTCCAGTTGCTTAAAGGTATTTTGAGTATCGATGTTAGTGGCCAAACCTTGGGCACCGAGTTTTTGCAGATAGGCTTTATTTTTTTCCAACCAATCACGCGAAAACACATCATTACCAACAATAAAAAATGGCTTCGCTCCTTTCACCGGATTGGGTAATGCTTGTGACTTATCCAAATAGCCAGGACGCAACACAGATACAATTGGATAACGCGCTGCATCATCAAAAGGCTGTGTGCTATATTTTTCGTGCTGAGCTTTTTTCTCCTGCTCTACCATGCTCGGCACACCCGAATCACGTCCGCCATAATCACGAATCACCAAAGGCTCAGCACTTGCGATACCTTCCGAAAACCAACAAATCAAAAACATTAAAAAAATAATCTTTTTGGTTTTTAAAATACTCAACATTACTCAAGTGCTCCGTAGTGCGCGCAAAGGTTGCTGAAGGTTTGGCAGCGGTGATAAGTGTCTTCGCGGTAATTTTTAGCTAAGGCGTTATTGCTGGGTGTGTGATAACGACCAACAGCTACCCACCAATTAGGTTTTGCTTGCTGGACTGTCCACTGGAATTCAGTGGCGATCAGTTGCGCGGCATAATTCAAATTAACAGCAGGGTCGAGCAAGAGGGTTTTGTCAGTAAATAAATGACCGTGTGAGGGTAAATAAATTTGGCCGAGTCCCACTGCGATACGTGCGTCTTTGTTCGCTGCTAAAAATTGTTTGAGCGCAATCGCCGCTTGTTCACGCGATTCAAAAAAATAAGGTTTTAATTCCACGTTCAATACCCAAGGCCAAGGCACAAATGAAGGTCTTGTTGTCGCACGCTCATCGGTTAAATCCGTGCGTGAAGAAAACGACAAGGTTTTACCGCTTTCCTGCAACATCACCGCATAAAATACTTCAACAGGAATTTGGTATTCATTTGCTATCTGGTGATAGGCCGATGGTATGCTCGCGTTAGCGACGCTGACCCAACACGCAAAACCCAAGATAATGAATGAGGTACGACGCATTAAAAAATCACCGCTTGATAGCTATCTTTGGCTTGCAAATAAGCCATGGGGAATTCAAGTATTGATTTAGGTGTGCTGGTCACCAGTCCTAAATAATTGTTTTCAAAGTTCAAGGTGATTTGTTTAACGTGTACGCGTTCAATCGGAATTTTTGCGCCGGTTGCCCATGTAAAAATATCTTTATCGGTTTTAGCATTGATCACAAAAATAT